>JACCDP011184694.1_pt1 | contig 114085 bp, 86 predicted proteins | sample 7445841 | NCBI WGS metagenome assembly JACCDP01 (sample SAMN15323441, study PRJNA562643) | freshwater metagenome | isolation source: river surface water | place: USA:Blue River Watershed | collected 2017-08-17
AGCCCATCGACGTCACCGGAACGGCTGTTCATGACCGCGGATACAAACTGGCCGGCCTCGTCGGGGTGCCCGAGGCCGATCACGTGGCCGAACTCATGCAGCGCCACGCGGGAGAACTCGGCGGAGCCGCCGCCCGGGGATTTCAGCGGGCCACGGTAGGACTCCCACGTGTAACGGGTGTTGAAGATGACGTCCGCCTCGGTGCGGCGTGTACCGACGCGCCACACGGTGGCCACCGCGAGGGTCGACTCGCCGAAGGCGCGCCCGAAAATGTCGCCGCGGAAGACGACGTTGTTCACGCCGTTGCCGTCACCGATCGGGGCGGTGGAGTCGGCGATCCAGGTGAAACGCGAGCGGACCAACGAACGGTTCCATTCGGCCAGCATGTCGGCGGCGGCGGTGTTCCAAGTGCGGCCGTCGGAGAGCACCGGACCGGTGCCCAGCTGGAGGTGCATGACGATATTGCCGTCGGGCCACACGGGGCTGCCGCCGATGGTGGTGAAGGCCCGCGAGACGGAGGGCAGGAACGTGATGCCGGCTAATGCGAGCAGGGGAAGCAAGCGGCGCATGGCTCAGGGCAGACGAGCCCGCAGGGCCTCGGATCGGACGGCGGCCGTGAACTCCAACGGGCTCAGCGGCCGAGCACGGGCGAGCGACTGGCGCGACGTGAGCACGGCGACCACCGGAGCGGTGAGTGACAGCGCCACATCGTCGGGCCGGACAAGCGGCGCGCCGTTATCGCGCGCGACGAATTCGGCCCCGGCCGCGTCGAGGAGCACGCGGTAACGCCCGTAGGCCATCGCGACCAACGGGCAGATCTGCGGGCCCGCACGCTCCACAAAGACGATTTCCCGGCCGCCCGGCTCGAACCGCGGCATGCCGGCAACCTCGAGCGTGAGGTCACCGACAGTACCCCCCAGGAACTCGAGGGTGACCTCGACGGGAAGCGCCGCGCCGCGGATCACCTCGCTGACGCGAAAGGTCACCCGCGTGAAGATCGCGCGGTCGGGACCACGCGTGACCAATTCGGAGCGCAGCGAAACCACCTCTCCGCGGAAGACGCTGGCCGCGCGGGCGACCAATTGCGGGAAATCGGGCGGCTGGACGGAGGTGGCCAAGGTGGGCGACGCGGCGACGAGCAGACCGCCGAGCAGGGCGATAGCCCGGAGGCGGATCGCACGCCGGAAAGCGGAAGCGCGTTTAGGCGGAAACATCGGGAAAACCCGTGCGCCAATCCACAGGAAAGACAAATACTCTCCGGGTGAACCCATGCCCGCGGCCTGCGGCGAATGGGGTTTCGGACTGTCACGCGAATTGACGCCACTCGCCCCTCGACTCAGCGGCCGGGTGGCGACGACGTTGGGCGAAACCTCCCGCCCGGTTCGAAAGCCGAGGCGACCCTGTCCCCATGAAAGGCCACTCAATGCTCCGCTTCCTGATTCGAGCCTCGACCGCGCTCGCCATTTGTCTTTTGGCCACGCGGGGCGCCGCCCAATCCACCTCCGGCTCCATCGGCGGCCGGGTTCTGAACGCCGCCAACGGATTATATCTAGCTCGCGCTCTGGTGAGCGTGGAAGGCACCGCGCTGGAGGTGCTGACCGACGATTTCGGCAACTATCTCCTCCGCGACGTTCCCGCCGGTCCGGCCCGCGTGCGCGTCGTCTACACCGGACAGACCACGCTCTCCGTCGCGGTCGAGGTCTCGCCGGCCGGCACCACCCAGCGCGATCTCATCTTCAACGAGAGCGCCACCTCCTCGTCGCGCGGCACCGTGCGGCTCGACCGATTTGTCGTGGCCGGGGACAGGTTCCGCACCGCGCAGGAGATCGCGATCAACGAGGAGCGTTTCTCGGTGAACATCAAGAACGTGGTGTCCTCGGAGGCCTTTGGTGACATCCCGGAGGGCAACGTCGGGGAGTTCGTGAAGTTCCTCCCTGGCGTCGAGATCGGCTACGGCGGCACCTACACCTCCGAAGCGGACGCCACGGGCATCTCCGTGCGGGGATTCGGGGCCGAGGACACGGCGATCTACATCGACGGCGTGCCCGTCGCCAACGCGTCTCCCGCGAGTCTTTCCCGCGCCGTCGGGCTGGACATGCTTTCCATCAACAACGCGTCGCGGGTGGAGCTGATCAAGGTGCCCACCCCCGACATGCCCGCGAACTCCATCGGCGGGCAGATCAACCTCGTGAGCAAGTCGGCGTTCGAGTACGCGCGCCCCAGCACGAGCGTTCGCGCCTATCTCAGCGTGAACTCGCAGAATCTGGATATTTTCTCCCGTGCGCCCGGACCCACGGACCGGGAGATGTTCACCGCCAAACCCGGCTTCGATCTCACCTATGTGCGACCGGTGAACAAGACGCTGGGTCTGTCCCTCACGCTCTCATCCTCGAACCAGTTCAACGAGAACCAGCGGGCCCGTCCCGAGTGGCAGGCCACGCCGGTCACAGCCGTCGACCTGCGCCCCGTCGGAGGACCGGCCGGCGCCACCCTCACCAGCCTCACCGGCGGCCACACCTCGGATTACCTGCATCCATTCCTCACCCGCTTCTCGCTCACCGACTCCCCTCGCTATTCCAACCGGCACTCGGCGGCGGTGAAGGTGGATTGGCGCCCGGCGCCCCGGCTGACGCTCGCCGCCAATTACCAGATCTCGGTTTACGACTCGGCCGACGCGGCGCGCCGTCTTCAGATCCGGATCCAACGGCCGCAGGATTGGACGGACACCAAGTCCATCTCCTACCCCTACGTAAACGCGCCCCAGTCCGCCAACGGCGCGGTTTTCAACCCGAATAGCACGCTCGCGATGAACATTGATTCCCGGGATAAGATCGGGGCCACCCACACCGGCTACTTGAAGGCTGCGTGGGCCGCCGGCGCATGGAACATCGCCGCAGTGGCCAGCGCCTCGACCTCGCGCGGGTCGTTCAAGGACGTCGAACACGGCCACTTCTCCACCGTCGACCTGAGCGCGAGCATCGGTCGCATCGCTTTCGAGGACATCCGGGACGGAGTGCCCCGCTCGACCCGGATCTGGGATCGCAACAATAACCCGGTCGATTTCACCCGGCTTTCCGCTTGGACCCCGGATTCCATCCAGGCCCGCTCGGGCAAGGCGGAGTCGCTCGACGACGAGTTCACCTACAAGCTGGACGTCCGGCGCGAGCTCCTGACCGGCCCGACGCTGCAGCTTTCCGCCAAGACCGGTTGGTATCGCGAGCAGGCGCTGAAGAAAAAGTGGGGTGTCGGCACCGGCTATCGCGAGACCTACACGGGGACGATGCCACCGACCGCGGAGTACCTGGACACGACCTACTACAACATCGAGCCAGGTTTCGGCTTCGCTCCCCAGCAATGGGCCAGCACCTACCGCTTGTACGATTTTTACCAGAAGAACCGCTCCCTGTTCAGCGCCGCGAGCGACAGCGACCAGGTCAACAATTACAACAGCTTCGTTAATCAAAACAAACGCATCAAGGACACCTCGGATGCCTGGTACCTCCAACTCGAGGGACGCGCCCTCTCGAACCGGCTGACCTTTGTGGGAGGCCTGCGCCAAGAGCAGTCGCGGCGGACCGGCCGCGGTCCGCTGACCGACAGCAAATGGAATTTCATCAAGACTGCCTCCGGCGAACTCTACCGGGATGCGGCCAATCCCAATGGCGTGCGGATCGACCTCGCGACCAGCAATCTCTTCGCCGCGACCCCGGCCGGCGCGGCCCTGCGCAACGCGCTCGCGGCGCAGCGGATCGCCTTCCCCGACCGGGTCATCCTCAACACGACCCTCGAGGGGCGCCGGCTGCAGCTCAAGCCCCTCCAGGAAGTGCGCGCCCGCTCCAAGGGTGAACCGGCGCCCAGCCTGAACCTGGCCTACAACCTGACGCCGAATCTGACCGCGCGCCTTGCCTGGTCCCGCACGTTCGGCCGCATCGCGCTCGAGGACTCCACCAGCGGGCTCCTCTCGGGCAACGGGGCCTTCGTCATCAACGAGAGCGAGACGGCCGGCGCCGTGCCCGCGGGCACCATCTCGGTGGCCAATCCGTCGCTGAAACCGTGGATCTCCGACAACTGGGACTACCAGCTCAGCTACTACACCTCGTCCGGCGGCAAGCTCGCGGCCTCCTACTTCACCAAGAGCGTGAGCAACTTCCAGGAGAGCGTGTCCTACGCCGCCGGCACGGAGGGTTTCAGCGAGGTCGTGTCCGCGATCGGCCTCAATCCCACGGAGTACGACGGCTGGATCGTGAACACGGCCTACAACGGGATCGGCACGGCCAGGGTGAGCGGCTATGAGCTCGAGGTGCGCCAGAACCTCGGGCAACTGCCGGTCGTCGGCGCGTGGGGTCGCCATTTCAACGTTTTCGCCAACTTCACCGACAAGAAGCGCCGGCAGACCGCCACCAACCGCCTCACCGCCCGTCCGGCCGCGGACCGCACGGCCGCCGCCGGAGTCAACGCGAACTTCGCCTCGTTCAGTGTGCTGCTCAAGGGTACCTGGAGCGACGTGCAGCTCGATCCCTCCGGGAGCCAGCAGACCATCTCCTACGCCGGCACGCCCTACCTGCTGGCCACCTACCTGCCCGCCACCTTCAAACTCGACACCAATCTCAGCTGGCAATTCTCGCGGCACTACGGGGTGTTCTTCAGCGCGCGCAACGCGCTGAACCGCTCGAACCGCAAGTACCGTTACGATCTGCAGGGCATGTACCCGGCCTACGCCCGCTGGGATGACATCCGGCGGTTCGGCGTCCAGATGACGTTCGGACTGCGCGGAACCTTCTGAGACACCCCGCGCCGGAGTGATCATGCGACCACGCCTTTCCGGGCTTCGCCGTCTCGCCGTCTTCACCGCCCTCGCGTTTTCCAGCGCCGCGGCAACCGCCGCCAACCCGGCCTACGCGGTGACCGCTCAGGCCCGGGCCGACAAGATCGTCACGACGCTCTCCCTCGCGGACCCCGCGCAAGCCGACCGGGTGAGCGATCTGATCGCGGGGCACTATCAGGCACTCCACAACCTCCACGCCCGGCGGGACGCCGCCCTCGCTTCCGCGAACTCAGCGGAGGCAGTCCGGGTACGCGGTGAAATCGACGCGGACCTTGCCGTCCTGCACGCCCGCTACCTTCGGGCGCTCGGTTCCGAGCTCACGGTGGATCAGATCGACCGGATCAAGGACGGAATGACCTACGGTGTGTTGCCCATCACCCTGCGGGCCTACGTCGAGTTGCTGCCGCAGCTGACCGGAGAGCAGCGCGAGCGTATCCGCGCATGGCTGGAGGAGGCCCGCGAGCAGGCGATGGCCGCCGGCACCTCCCGGGAGAAACACGCCGTGTTCGGCCGCTACAAAGGGCGTATCAATAATTTCCTTTCCGCCGCCGGCCACGACCTCAAACAGGCGGAACGTGAACTGTCCTTACGACGTCAAGCGTCCGGACCGCCGAAAACGCCCGTCTCCTCGCCATAACCATCGTGCATTCCCTCCCCGGCTTCGTCCTGCTATCCCTCCTGCTGGTCTCCACTTTGTCTGTGCGCGCGCAATACCCGCGCATCTCCAGCGAAGTGAAGAAACAGGCCGACGAGAAGCTCGCCGCCGCCGACCGTCGCTCCGACGAGGCATGGACCCGCGCGTGGCCGGAGATCGAGCGCTGGGCGGCGCTCGGTAAACCCTATCTGCCGGGCGCGGCGGAGCCTGGCGATCTGCCGCGGGCACGCATCCCCGCCTTCCCGGGCGCACAAGGCGGCGGGATGTATTCCTTCGGCGGCCGGGGCGGCCGCGTCTTCAGCGTCACGTCACTTGCCGACCGTGGTCCGGGGACCCTGCGCGAGGCGCTGGAGTCGGGGGGGCCGCGCATCGTCGTGTTCAACGTGGCCGGCATCATCCGGCTCGAGGAACGGATCCGGATCCGCGCGCCCTACGTGACGCTGGTCGGCAGCAGCGCACCCGGCGACGGCGTCTGCATCGCAGGCAACACGGTGGAGATCGAGACGCACGATGTGATCATCAGGCATCTGCGCTTCCGACGCGGCGCCACCTGGGTCGGCGACCGCAACGACTCCCTCGGCGGCAACCCCGTCGGCAACATCATCATCGACCACGTCTCCGCGAGCTGGGGCCTCGACGAGAACATGTCGATGTACCGTCACATGCACCGTCCGCCCGGCGGCGGGGCGGAGCTCAAGCTTCCGACGGTCAACATCACGATCCAGAACTCCATCTCGAGCGAGGGCCTGAACACCTTTCACCACGCCTTCGGCTCCACCCTGGGCGGACTCAACAGCACGTTCCACCGGAACCTCTGGGCCTCGAACACCGGCCGCAACCCGAGCGTGGGCATGATCGGCGACTTCACCCTCGTGAACAATGTGCTCTTCAACTGGGTGCATCGCACCGTGGACGGCGGCGACCACCGCAGCCTCTTCAACGTCATCAACAATTACTACAAACCCGGACCCGCCACGCCCCGCGGGGCCCCGATCTCCCACCGGCTGCTGAAACCGGAATCCGAACGCAGCAAAACGGTCGTGGACAACTTCGGCCGCGCCCATGTCTCTGGCAACGTCGTCGAGGGCCATGATGCCGTCACGCGAGACAACTGGAACGGCGGCGTGCAGCCCGACATCAAGGGCGGACGCCGCGAGGAGATCCTCCGCGCCATCCGGGCCGAGCGCCCGTTCCCCCACGCGCCGCTCGAGATCCTCGACGCCCGCGAGGCCTACGAGCACGTCCTCGCCAATGCCGGCGCCACCCTGCCCCGCCGCGACGCCGTCGACGAGCGCGTCATCGCCGCCGTCAGCCGCGGGGTCGCCACCGCAGCCGTCGCACCGGACACCCGCGCCTCGCTCGGCCAGGCGGGCTACACGGACAAGACCATCGACGACCTGATGCGCCTGATCCCGCTCGGCATCATCACACACCCCTCGCAGGTGGGCGGCTATCCGGATTACCGCGGGGAACCCTATCTCGACACGGACCGGGACGGCATGCCGGACGCGTGGGAGAAGGCCCACGGCCTGAACCCGCGCGACCCGGCCGACGCCGGGGCCGAGGCCAACGGCGACGGCTACACCAACATCGAGAAGTTTCTCCACGGCTTGGATCCCCGCGCCCCCCGCGTCGATTGGAATGACCCGCGGAACAACATCGATCGCCGGGAAAAGCGCTTGGCGGACCGCCGCTGACGCGGCCTGGGAGATTAAGGATCCCCGCGGCTGAAAGCCCGGTCACACCGCATGCGGCGTCGCCAATTCCTCGGAACACTCGGGTTAGCCGCGGTCGCGCCGTCGCTCCACTCGCGCGAGGCATTCACCCCGCCCCGCTACCGGATCGCCGTATGCGACTGGATGATCCTCAAGCGCCAGAAAATCGGCGCCTTTCCCCTCGCGCGCGAAATCGGAGCCGACGGGGTCGAGGTCGACCTGGGACCGCTCGGGGAGCGTGAGACCTTCGACAACCAGCTCCGCGACCCGGTGGTGGCCCGGCAGTTTTCCGACGCCGCGCGCGCCGCGGGAGTCGCGATCTCCTCGGTGGCGATGTCGGGTTTCTACGCCCAGTCGTTCGCCGAGCGCCCGACCGTGGACCGCATGGTCTCCGATTGCCTCGAGACGATGGATAAACTCGCGGTGCGCGTCGCGTTCCTGCCGCTTGGCGTGCAGGGCGACCTCACGCGGCGACCGGAACTCCGCCCCGCCATCTTGGCCCGCCTGCGCGCCGCCGGGCGCCGCGCCGAGGCCGCCGGGTTGGTCATCGGGATCGAGACCTCGCTCCCCGCCGCCGAGGAGGTGCGACTGCTGGAAGAGATCGGCTCCTCCGCCGTCCGAATCTATTTCAACTTCGCCAACCCGCTGCAGGCCGGGCGCGACCTCGCCCTCGAGCTGCGAACCCTCGGGCGCGACCGCATCTGCCAGATCCACTGCACCGACACCGACGGGCTCTGGCTGCAGGACAACCCCCGGCTGGATCTGCGTGCGGTGAAGGCGACACTCGACGGCATGGGATGGTCGGGTTGGCTGGTGGTTGAACGCTCGCGCAGCGCCCGGGATCCGCGCAACGTGCGGGCCAACTTCGGAGCCAACGTCTCCTATCTGAAATCAATCTTCGCCCGCGCATGACCCCGAAGGTCCGCCTCCTCGCCGCCCTCGCCGCCGGGTTTTTTCCCGGCGCCGCCGGCGGGGCGAAGCAGGTGCCGCCGCCCGTGTCCCTCGGTCCGGACGGTAGGCTCGTCCACACCGCTGACGACCGGGGCGATCGCGTGCCGGATTACTCCTCCGCCGGCTACCGGGGTGGCGGAGTTCCGCTCCCCGCACCGGGCGTGACGCTGGTGGTGACCCCCGCGGCCGGGGACAACACAGCCCGACTGCAGGCCGCGCTCGACCATGCCGCCTCGCTTCCGGCCGATGTGGAGGGCCGGAGGGGTTGCGTGCAGTTGACCGCTGGCCGGTACGAGGTCGCGGGCCAACTGCGGCTCGCAGGAGGCGTCACACTGCGCGGAGCCGGATCCGGCGCGGGAGGCACGCTGCTCTACGCCTCCGGCACCGGCCGCCGCGCGGTCATTGTGCTAGGCACACCCGTTCGCACGGCGCCTCCTCCGGGACCGGGAATACGCGTGGTCGGGGAACGCGTCCCGGTTGGCACCCTTCAAATTACCGTAGCCGACCCCTCCGGTTTCGCGGCGGGGGATACCGTGCTCATCCGCCGCCCCAGCCCGGCCTCATGGATAACGCAAGTGGGCATGGACGACTCGCCGGGGCGACAGCCGTTCGCCTGGAAGCCCGGCACGATGGACATCCGCTGGGAGCGCCGGATCGATTCGATCCGGGGCTCCACGCTCATCCTCGACGCGCCTCTCACCACGGCCCTGGAACAGAAGCACGGCGGCGCGGCGGTCCACCGCGCGTTCCCCGCGGGCGCGGAGCCGCCCCGTGAGATCGGCGTCGGGCACCTGGGAATCGAATCGCAGGTGGATCCGGGCAACCCCAGGGACGAGGACCACGCCTGGACGGCGATCCGCGTCGAGGCCGTGCGCGACGCCTGGATCGCGGACATCGCGGTGCGGCGTTTCGCAGGGTCGGCCGTTCATGTCGGCGCCGAGGCGCGCCGGGTGACCGTGCAGGACTGCGTCTCGTCGGAGCCGGTCTCGGAGGACGGGGGCTACCGGCGTCTCACCTTCCACACCGCCGGGCAGCAGACGCTCTTCCTGCGCTGCCGCGCCTCGGGTGGACGCCATGATTTCTCAACCGGCCACCTCGCCGCGGGACCCAACGTCTTCCTGCGTTGCGAGTCGGAGATGCCGGGCGCGTTCAGCGGCTCCCTCGGTTCCTGGGCCTCGGGGATACTCTTCGACAACGTGCGGATCGAGGGAGGCGCGCTGCGATTGGACAATCTCGAGACATGGAACCAGGGCGTGGGTTGGTCAGCCGCGGCGTCCATGGTATGGCAATCCACAGCCTCGATGATCATCTGCCGCTCGCCTCCCGGCGCGACCAACTGGTCGGCGGGAGTGTGGGGACAGTTCATGGGTGACGGTCCATGGTCGATGGTCAATGAGTTCATCCGCCCGGAAAGCCTCTACGAGGCGCAGCTTGTGGAATGCCTCGGCCCGGACGCCCGGCGCGCGCTGGAACCGGTGCGCGCCCCGACCGTCGACGTGGCCGCCGCGCGTTTCGAGCCACTGGTCGCCGCGACGAAGGAGACAACCCCGATCCGCGAGGGGCTCGCGCTCGATCGCGGATGGCTGACCCTCGGGGGTGCGGTCGCCACGGGCAAACAAGCCACGGTGGCCTGGTGGCGCGGTAGCGTGCATCCGGCACGAGCCACCGAGATCGGGCCGGCGCTCACCCGTTTTGCGCCGGATCGTATCGGGCCCGGGCTGACCGATGACCTGGAGGAAGTCGCGGCCGACATGATAGCACGCGGCGAGGTGGCGCTGCGGCACAACTGGGGTCTGTGGTATGACCGGCGTCGCGACGATCACCAGATGGTGCGCCGCCCGGATGGCGACGTTTGGCCTCCCTTCTTTGAGCAGCCGTGGGCCCGGAGCGGCCGCGGCACGGCGTCGAACGGACTGAGCCGGTATGACCTGGAGAAATTCAATCCGTGGTACTTCGGCCGGCTGGCCGACTTCGCGCGGATCGCGCGCGCCCGGGGGCTCGTGCTGGTGAACGAGATGTATTTCCAGCATAACCTCCTCGAGGCCGGCGCTCACTGGGCGGAGTTCCCGTGGCGCGAGCTCAACACCATTTCGGCCCCCGGTTTCCCGGAGCCGCCGCCCTACGTCGGAGGAAAGAGGATCTTCATGGCGGAGCTGTTCTACGACGTGGCCCATCCCCGCCGCCGCGAGTTGCACCGTGCCTACATCCGCCACTGCCTCGCGAACCTCGCGGGTGAAACGAACGTGATCCACACCCTTGGCGAAGAGTTCTCGGGCCCGCTTTCCTTCCACGAGTTCTGGCTCGATGTGGTGGCGGAGTGGAAGACCGAGACCGGCCGGTGGCCGCTCATCGCCCTCAGCGCGCCCAAGGACGTACAGGACGCGATTCTGGCGGATCCGCGCCGCGGTTCGCTGATCGACGTGATCGACCTGAAATACTGGTGGCGCACCGCGAAAGGTCTGCATGCCCCGGCGGGCGGGGAAAACCTCGCTCCGCGCCAGCACGAGCGACTCTGGAAAGGGGGGAGGCCCTCCGGGGCCGATCTCGCGGGCATGGTCCACGAATACCGCCGTCGTTTTCCGGAAAAGGCCGTGATCACCACTCTGGCTCAAGGCGATCCCTGGTTGCTGGCCGCGGGCGGGGCGTCTTTCCCCGCGCTGCCCGCCTCCACGGACCCATCTCTGCTCCGGGCGCTCGCCAAGATGCGACCCGTGTCTTCCGGGCGGGGCGGCGTCCTCGCTTCCGACGATGGCGGTCGCTTCGGTTATTTTCCCGAAGGCGACGCGCCTCCCCTCTCGCTGCCACCCGGGGACTGGCTTCTGCGCCGTATCGATCCCCGCACGGGAAACATCTCCGAGGAAGTCACCCTGCAAGGAGGGACCAGCATGAAACTCCCCGGAAAGTCACCCTACTGGCTCGTCAGAGGCGGCAAGCACTGACCGCTGGCTCCACGGACTCACCGCTTCCCCGCGGCCCAGGCCGGCGGCGTGAAGGGATCGAACCCCATGATCGCGGGGATCACGTGAAACGCCGCGAGCAGGATCACGAGGGAACACACGATGTTCATCAGCAGCCCGGTGCGCACCATGTCGCCGACCCGGAGGCAACCGGTGCTGAACGCGATGGCGTTGGGCGGCGAAGCGCCCGGCATCATGAAGGCGCAACTCGCCGCCAACGTTGCCGGGATCATGATCACGAACGGATGCACGCCCAGGCCGCCGCACAGACCGGCTAGGATCGGCAGAAAGGCGCTCACCGTGGCCGAGTTGCTCATCATCTCGGACACGATGACGACGAGCACGACGACGACCGTCGCCACCATCCAGAGGGGGACGCCGTGAAGAAATTGGAGCTCGTTGCTCAACCAGCGGGTCACGCCCGTTTCCGTGAGAGCGGCCGACAAGCTCAGACTGCCTCCGAAAAAGATGAGAATGCCCCACGGCAGGCTTTCCGCGTCCTTCCACGTGAGGGCGGTGCTGCCCAGCCGGCGATCCAAGGGCAGCAGCAGGAGCAGCAGCGCCCCGCCGATCGCCACCACGGCGTCATCGATCTTCGCTCCCGTCAGGTCCGTGATCACCCCGCTGAACATCCAGCACAGGATGCAGCCGGCGAACACGGCCGTCGTGACCGCCTCGCCGCGGGAGAAAGCGCCGAGCCGGCGGTATTCGTCGGACATGCGTTCGCCAAGTCCGGCAACAGCCGGCGCACCCCGCAGCAGGGTGACGCGCAGCAGGGCCCAGCAACAGAGCAGCAGGGTGACCGCCACAGGCACACCGAAGCCCATCCACTGCGCGAGGCTGAGCTCCACCCCGTAGGTCTTGGAAACGAACCCCTCCAGCACCGCGTTGGTGGGCGTGCCGACGAAAGTCGCCAGCCCGCCGAGACAAGGCGCGTAGGCCACTCCGAGCAGCAGGGCCTTGGAGGCCCGCCCGCCGGTGGCGCCGCTGCGTTCCACGAGCGCCGCGATGCTGGCCGCCATCGGCATCATGACCATCGCCGTCGCCGCGTTGCTCATCCACATCCCCAAAAAGCCCGTCACCAGCATCATTCCGCCCAGCAGAGCCGGCACGCTCCACCCGCAATGCCGCAGCAGTCCCAACCCTATCCGCTCGTGCACGCGCCACTTGCGAATCCCGATCGATAGCACGAAGCCGCCGAGGAAAAGGAAGATGAGATCCGCGGCGAAATTGGCGGATGCCTTCCGCAGAGGCATCACATCCAGCAACGGCAGCACCACCAGCGGCAGCAGGGCGGTGACCGGTAACGGGGCCGCCTCGGTGATCCACCACGCGGCCATCCAGAGCGCCAGCCCGCACGTGACCCACGCCGCATCGTTCATGCCCTCGGGGGGCGGCAGGAACCGCGTGAGGGCGAACAGCGCGAGACCGGTGATCAGGCCGGTGACGCGCAGCCACGGCGCGGTTTGCTCGGCATCAGCGTTGAGTGGCGGAGCGACGGAATGCGGGGTCATGGGGGCTCGGGAAGCGCGGGGGCCGCGCAACCCGCGCGTCACCGGTACCGGAATGCCGGCAACGGGCCCACGCCGGGCGATTTATCAAGCCGCCCGGCGGACCCGGCCGCCTCACTTCACCGCGGGCTTCGGCTTCGTGATCGGATCGAAATCGTCGGTCCGGAAGGGCGTCACCGGCAGGCCGTCCGCGGAAAAGAGATTGCAGACGGGGTTGTCGGCCCACGCGTAGCGCACGGCGATCGGGGCCGGCACCTGCTCGCAGGAGAGCTCGACCTTGTCCGGCGCGATGACCTTACCCGTGGCCCAGCGCCAGACCCGGTCCTCGCCGCAGACGGCGAACCCGCGCGCCGCGGGGACATCAAAGGCGCGGAGCGAGCTGCCGAAGCAGTCGAAGGTCAGGGTCGCCTTGCCGTTCGCGAACGCCACGCTCCGGTACTCCGGGCTGCGGAAGGGGATCTTCATCCCGTAGTCGTTGGCCAGGGCCCAGCGCACGAGCCGCGCCGCGACGTCCTGTTTGTTGCGCGGATGGATGTCGCGCCCCTCACCCACGTCGATGATCACCGCCTGGCCCGTGCGGGCCAGCCGCTGCGCGCGGGTTTGCGATTCGCGCAGCTCAGCCCAGTCGCTCTCGCCCGGCTCCGCCTTCTCGTCGCGGAAGTCGGCCAACTGGACCCAGTAGAACGGGAAATCGCCCTGGCCCTGCTCCTTGCGCCACTGCTCGATCATGAAAGGGAAAAGCTCGGCGTACTCATACGCTCGCGAGGCGTTCGACTCGCCCTGGTACCAGATCACGCCCTTGATGCCGTAGCCGAGCGTGGGATGGACCACGCCGGCGAAAATATTGCCGGGACGGGCGTTGCCGGTGAGCCAGGCCAGCGGCGATTGCGGCTGGCGGGGCAACTCCTTCTTCGCCGCCTTGGCCTTGGCGGACGTTTCCTTCCACTTCGCCATCGCGGCCTCGTGGTCGAGGCGCGGCTGGTCGCCCTTGAGCTGCGCCTCGCGGTCACGCGTGGCCTTCATCAGCGCGGCGAAACGCGGATCCTTCTCGATCGTCTCCCGCCGCACCCAGGCCTCGGCGGCCGACCCGCCCCAGGCGTTGTCGATGAGCCCGACCGGCACCTTCAGGATTTCATGCAGGTAACGGCCGTAGAGGAAGCCGACCGCGCTGAAGCTCTTCACGGAGTCGGGCGTCGCGGCCTCCCACTGCCCCTTGAAATCCTTCTGCAGATCCTGCGTGCCCACCTGCGGCACCGAGATGATCCGCAGGTTCGGGAAGGATGACGCCAGCGCCTCGAGGTCGCCGTTGTACACCTGCGAGATCGCCCACTGCATGTTGGACTGCCCCGAGCACATCCAGACCTCGCCCACGAGCACGTCCTTGATCTCGCGCGTCGAGGAGCCGGCGATCCGCAGCGTGCGCGGCTCGGCGCTGGCCTCCAACGCGGTCAGGTTCACCGTCCAACGGCCGTCGGCCCCCGCCGTGGCGGTGTGGGTCTGGCCCGCGAAAGAGACGGTGATCTTCGCGCCCGCGGAGTCCCAACCCCAGATGGGGTTGGCCTGGCGGCGTTGCAGGACCATGTGGTCCCCGACGACCGCGGGCAATTTCAACTCCGCGCGCAGGACCGGCAGCGCGAGGAGCAACGTGAGAAAGCATGACAGGAGGGAGGGTATCTTCATGGGCAATGGGTAAACGTGGTGTTGGTACGAGCGCGCCGGGGCGTCTGGCAACCCGCTTCATGTGATCCGCGGAAATTGCCCTTTTCCAAACCGGGATCGCGCCGCAAGCTGCCCGCGATGCACGCTACCACCCCGCTCCCCCGCCGCCAGTTCCTCGTCGCCACCGTGGCCGCTCTCGCCACCAGCCGCCTGCCCGCCGCCGCCGCCGCGGAGCCCATCATCGATATCCACCAGCATACGAACTACGGGGGCGGTCGCGACAAGACGACCTACGCACCGATCCTGCCCCGACCGCGCAACGACGACGAGCTGATCGGGCATCAGCGCGCCCTCGGCATCACCACATCCATTCTGCTGCCATCGGGGCGGCCCGTGAAGCGCGACTCCACCCACGAGGGCCGGTCCAACGGGCTCGACGGGACCTGCACCGGCAACGAGGAATGCATGGCGCTCGCGCGGAAGCATCCGGGCGAATTCGTGTTCGGGGCCAACGAGGTCAGCGACCTCACTGACGCGCCGGCCATCGTGGAGAAGTACCTCAAGCTCGGCGCGGTCGCGATCGGCGAACAGAAGTTCGGCGTCGAGTGCGACTCGCCCGCGATGCAGCGTCTCTACGAACTGGCCGCCGCGTACAACGTGCCGATCCTCATGCACTGGCAGACCGGCAGCTACAACCACGGCTTCGACCGTTTCCACCGCATGCTGGCGAAGTATCCCCGGACTAACTTCATCGGCCATGCGCAGACCTGGTGGGCGAACATCGACGCCGCGAATGTCGATGACCCGCGCAAGCTCTACCCCACCGGCAAGGTCACGCCGGGCGGCCTCACCGACAAATACCTTCGCGACTACCCCAACATGTACGGCGACCTCTCCGCCGGCTCCGGTCTCGGCGCGTTTGCCCGGGACCCCGAGCACGGCGCCGCCTTCCTCGACCGGCACCAGGACAAGCTGATGTACGGCAGCGATTGCAACGACGCCTCCGCCGTCGCCGCACGCTGCTCCGGACTCCGCCAGCTCGAGCAGGTCCGCCGGCTCGTCACGAACAAGGCGGCCGAGCGGAAAATTCTCCACGGAAACGCCAAGCGCCTCTTCCGGCTCTGAGCTGAGTCGGACCGGAACACCCTCGGCGCGCCGCGCCTCGCCTCTCAATCCACGTGGATCAGCTCGTTGGCGTTGAGCAGGGCGCGGCTGAAGGAGGCGGGGCCGTGTCGCGCGATGAGTGATTCGCCGGCGGCTCGCTCCTCGGCGCGCGGGGCGCGTTGGAAGGCGATCGCGTACGCCGCGCCCACCGGATCCGGACCCGCGATCCGCTCCGCCAGGGCGCCCGCCAGATCGAGGGTGAAACGGTGGTTGAGCAGCGTCAGCGCCTGCAGCGGCGACGTCGTGTTCGCGCGGCGCGGCGCGGCGAAGGCGATGTCCGGGAGATCAAAATCCGTCAGCACGTCGACCACGCTCGCGCGCGCGTTCTGGTGGTAGACCGCGCGGCGGTAGGTCTCCGGCCCGTGGGTATCGAGCGGGAAATATGTCGAGACGTTGTTCTGCGTGTACTTGTAGAGCCGGAACCCGGGACCTCCCATCGGCTCCAACCGGAGCCGGCCGGCGGTGGCCAGCATCGTATCGCGGACCTCCTCGGCGCCCAGTCGCCGCGGAGGAAAACGCCAGAGCAGGCGCGCGTCGCCATCGGCGCGTCCGCCGTCCTCGCGAAAGGCGCTGGACTGCCGGTAGGCGTGCGAGAGCACGATCTCCCGGTGCAGGGGCTTGAGCCGCCAGCCGTACGCGACCAGCCGGTTTGCAAGGAAGTCCAGCAGTTCCGGGTGCGAAGGTCGCCCGCCTTGGAAGCCGAAGTCACTCGGGGTATCGACGATCCCGGTGCCGAAGTGATGCTGCCAGACGCGGTTCGCGAGCACCCGCGGGGTGAGCGGGTGCTCCGGCGCGGTGATCCAACGAGCGAGCGCCAGCCGCCGCTCGCCCTCCGGGGCGTCCTCCGCCAGCGCGAAAGGGGGTGTGACGCCGGAAAGGATCTCGAGGCTCGCCGGCCGCACGACCTCACCCGGCTTCATCGGATCGCCGCCCTTATGCACGAAGGTCTTATCCGCCGGTTGGTCGAATTTCCCCGCCCACATCTGCGGAAGCTTCGGGACCTTGCTCAGGGCCGCCTGCACCTGCGCGCGTTCCCGCTCCAGCGCCGCCAGCTCCTTTTCCTCCTCCGGCGTGATCACCTCTCCCCGCACGCGCTCCAACGCGTGGCGTTCACTCCACGGCACGCGGTCGAACGAGGTCGCCACGGTGCGCCACGCTTTTCCGTCGACCGAAACCTTCACCTCATACTCGCAGGGCGTCGCCCCCTGTGCCTTGTCCATCAGGCCGCGGCCCTTCGCGTTGCTGAACGTCACGCGGCCGATCGTCTCCGAACGCGCCAGCGTGATTGTGAGCTCCGCGGGATTTCCGATGAACCATTGCTCCCCGTGCCGGCCGTCGATGCAGAGCTGCGGACCGTACGCCTCGGGAAAATCCTCCGCCACCGCACCCCGCGCGCCCTCGGCCCGGCCTCCGTTCGCCGCGAGGGCCGCGTTACGGCCGTCGGTCGTCCAGACCTCGAACTCCGTGAGCCGGCCGCCCCCGCGCGTGGCACGCCGGCTGTTGACCCGCGGCGGCGGACGCCCGGGCACCTCGGTGTTTTCAAGGACGGAAAAGCGCACGAATCGAGCCTCCACGGGCGCGAACGTCTCCTCCGTGAGCTCGGGGTCGATCTTTGCCCTGGGAAAGGCGCGCGTTTTCAGCAGCTCCTTCCCCCGGACCGCGACCGCGCGCTCGACGCGGTCGACCGCCGCGTTGATTTCCGCGAGACGCTTGTTCAGCGGCTTCGTCGAGTCCGCAAAGGCGGCGCGCTGCTCCGCGGTCGCCACTTCCCGACGCCCGTGGGTCACGCCCTCGAACGACGCCCGCAGGCGGTAGTAGTCCTCGGTCGGCATCGGATCGAACTTGTGGTGGTGGCAGCGCGCGCAGCCCACCGTCAGGCCGAGAAAGGCCCCTCCGGTGGTGACAATCATGTCGTCGAGCGTGGCCGCGCGGATGTTCGCCTTGGCCACCGGATCCTGGTTGCCCACGTCGTCATACGGGCCCGCGACCAGGAAAGCGCTGCCCACCTCGACCTCCGGGCGGTTCTTCCCAATCACGTCGCCCGCGAGGTGCTCCCTGATGAAACGATCGAACGGTTTGTCCTCGTTCAGCGAGCGGATCACCCAGTCGCGGAAGGGCCAGAGATCATCGATGATGAAGTTGCGCTCGAAGCCGTTGCTTTCCCCGAAGCGCACGACGTCGAGCCAGTGACGGCCCCAGCGTTCCCCGTAACGCGGCGAGGCGAGCAGGCGGTCGGCCAACGCCGCGGCGGCGGCATCCGGATCCGCGGCATGGGCGACAGCGAACGCCGCCACCTCAGCCGGGGCCGGCGGCAGGCCCGTCAGGTCGTACGTCATCCGGCGGATGAGCGTGCGGGCGTCGGCGGACGGGTTCTTGGCCAATCCCTTGGCCGAAAGCGCCTCGTCGATGAAGCCGTCGATCGTCCGGTGACGGAATTCATGCGCGACCGGCTGCAGGGACCACCACGACTTGTCGGCCCGCCGCACCTCGCCCGCGGGTCCCTCGCGCGGATCCGGCGCACCCATCCGCACCCAGGCGACGAGGTCGGCGATGACGGCGTCGAGCAGTTTCGGCAGTCGGGGCGGCATCGCGAAATCCTCCTCCACGTGGCGCACGGCGCGGATCAGGGGGCTCTCCTCCGGATTTCCCGGTACGACCGCCGGCAAACCGCTATCCCCGCCGCGCTGCCAGCCGGCACGCGTGTCGAGCAGCAGCCCGCCCTTCACCTTTTTCGCGTCCGCGCTGTGGCATTCATAGCAATGCTGGATCAGCGCCGGGCGCACCTTGGTCTCGAAGAAAGCCCGCCCGTCCTCGACCGCGGGCAAAGCGGGTGGGAACAAGGCGCTCAGCGCGCCCCGCCAGAGCAGTCTTTGCCAAGCCGCCGCGGTTTTCACGCGAGGATCGGCCGGATCACATGGCCGTGAACGTCGGTGAGCCGGCGGTTCGCGCCGTTGTGGTAATAAGTGAGGCGCTCGTGATCGAGGCCAAGCAGATGGAGCACCGTGGCGTAGAAATCGTAAACGCTGGTCACATCGACCGCGGCGCGGCGTCCGAAATCGTCGGTGGCGCCGTGGCTCACGCCGCCCTTCACGCCGGCGCCCATCATCCAGGCGGTGAACGCGTCGGGGTTGTGGTCGCGGCCGCTGGTGCCCTCCTGGTGCGTCGGCATGCGGCCGAACTCGGTGCACCACAACACGAGGACCTCGTCGAGGAGGCCGCGTTGCCGGAGGTCGGTGAGCAGCGCGGCGGTGGGCTGGTCGAAGACCGGCGCGTGACGGTCGTAGTCGGCCTTGAGCGTCTTGTGGGCGTCCCAGTTGAGGAGCCCGTCGACGGCGCTGGCCCGCGAGGCGCAGTAGAGGCTGACGTAGCGGACGCCCTTCTCGAGAAACCGGCGCGCGAGGAGGCAGTTGCGCGCGTAGGCGGCCTTGAGCGGGTTGGCGTCGCCGGTGCCGTAGAGCCGGTGGATATGCTCCGGCTCGCCGGCGAGATCGCTCACCTCGGGCGCCGCCAGCTGCATGCGGGCCGCGAGCGTGTAGGCCTCCATGCGCGCGAGGAGTTCACCGTTGCCGGCATGTTCCGCGGCGTGCGCGCGGTTCATGAAAGCCAGATGTTCACGCACGGCCTGCTCCTCGCCCGGGGCGGACCCGCCGGGGCGGACCAGATTGCGGAGCGCCTGCTGGGCCGACATCGCGACGCCCTGGTGCTGGGCGGGCAGGAAACCGTTGCCCCAATTGGCCTTCCCGTTGGGCGGCTCGCCGCGGATGTCCTGGATCGCGATATAAGTGGGCAGGTTCTCGTTGAGGGAACCGAGCGCGTGGCTCACCCACGAACCCGCGCTAGGAAACCCCTCGCGGGTGAAGCAGGTGTTCATCGCGACGCACCCCGGACCGTGGGTGTTGGTGCGCGAGCTCATCCCATGCAGGAAGGCGATGTCGTCCGCGTGCCGCGCCATGTGCGGCAGCAGCGTGGAGATCATCTTGCCGCTCCGCCCCGCGGGGGCGAACGCCCACGGCGAGCGCATGAGGTTGCCGTTCTTACCTTGGAACGAAACCTCCCCCTCGCCTCCGGGCAGCGGCGTACCGTCGAACTTCTCGAGCAGCGGCTTGTGGTCCCAAAGATCGATGTGCGACGCGGCGCCCGGACAGAAGATCTGCAGCACCTGCCGGGCCTTCGGCGCGAAATGCGCGCGCGGGGCCGGCGCGGCGGCAAGATCGCGCGCGAGCAGACGCGAGAGCGCCACGCCGGTAAGACCGGTGGTCATGTGGCCGAGGAAGTGCCGGCGAGCGAGGTCGGGCGGCGTCATGGGATCACAGCGGGGTGAGGGAAAGCTGACGCCGGGGCGCACCCGCGCAAGCGTCGAGGCGTGGCGGCGATCGCTCCCGCCGCACCTTCGACCAGCAACATCTTGCCACCCGGAGGACCCAGCGTCTCCTTGTTCCCTGCGCTGCTGCTGCGAACATGCTGGAATCCCTGCTTGAGCTCCTGAAGGAGTCGCCCCTCTCGATGTGGGGACCGTTCCTGATTCTCGTGATCTGCGGGCTCGGTCTGCCCTTGCCCGAGGACATCGTGCTGGTCACGGCCGGCATTCTCGCGCAGGACGACGGCCGCTCGTGGATCCCCGTGGCCGTGCTGATGTGGTTCGGCGTGCTGCTCGGCGACTCCATCATCTTCCTGCTGGGCCGGCAATTCGGCGGAAAGCTGCTCGCCTGGCAGGGCTCTCACCGCCTCTTTCCCCCGGCGAAACAGGCAAAGGTAAAGGCGCTGTTCGACAAGCACGGCGCCACCGTGCTGTTGATCGCGCGTTTCCTGCCGGGGTTGCGCGCGCCGATCTTCAGCACCGCCGGGGCGATGCGCGTCCCCTACCTGAAGTTCGCGTTCCATGACGGCCTGGCGGCCGTGCTCAGCGTTCCCCTGTTCGTGTGGCTGGGGCACTGGCTCTGGGCGAAATTCTCGGACGACATGCAGCGTCTGCACGCCGCCCTCTCCAAGACGCAGTGGTTCGGCCTGGGCGCGATCGCGGTGATCCTCGCCGGTTCCTTCCTGATCTGGCGCTGGCGCCGCTGGTACCGCGAGCGCAACGTCGCCTGAAGGCGCCGGCACGGCGGCCGGCGCCCCGTGGAATCCGCCTTACTTGGCGGCGAGCAGACGGCGGGCCGCGTCGGCCGAAGGCCCGGCGGGAACCGCCTTCACGGAAGCCTCGAGCAGGGCGCGCACGGCCGCGCGATTGCCCGCCCGCGCGAGGTGCTCGGCGGCGATGATCGCAGCGTGCGCGGCCGGCAGCCGGAGTTCAGCGGGACCTCCCGAAAAAACGGCCTGCAATGCCTGCGCGGCATCGGCGTTGCCGATCAGGCCAAGGGCGGCGACGGCCGCGGGCGCGGCATCGGCCTTGTTCGCCAGGGCCAGTTTGCGGAGCTCGGTCACGGCCGCGGTGTCGCGCCGGACACCGAGCGAGTTGATCGCGCCGGCGAGTTGACGGCCGCCCAACGTGCCGAGCGCGCGGCGCAAAGCCGCGCCAGCGCCGGGATCGGCCATCGATTCAAGTCCGCTGCGGGCGTAGTCGCCGAGCTTCTCATCGGCGAGCAGGGCCGAGAGCGCCGCGATGGATTTCGCCCCGCCGAAGTCAGCGAGCGTCTGGCAGGCGCGGGCCTTTTCCTTCAGCTCGGCGGCGGGGTTGTTGAGGACGGCGAGGGCGTCGGCTTCGCGATTGGCCGCGGGAGCTCCGACCGCGTTGGCCGCCAGGAGCACAGCCAGCAGGGAAATGAGCGAGAGACGGGTTTTCATGGGGGTTACCGGTGCTACGGGTTTCAAGCGTGCCAAGGAGCGCGGCGGGCGCGGGTGCACATACGGTTCGCCTCGACATCGCCCCGGAAGGTTTCCGTGACGGGATCGAAGGACACCTTGCGCCCGAGGCGCCAGCCGATGGCCGCGACGTGCGACACGATGTGGCCGCGACGGGTGACGTCGGCGTTGGCGGCGGGCTTGCCGCGGGTCTTGATGCAGTCGAGGAAATCGCGCACGTGCTTCGAGGGATCCGTGCCGGCCATCGTCGCCGGCGCGCCGCCCTCGAGAAACTTCGGGTTGGAGACGGCGACCTTGCCGGAGTCGGCGGCCTCGACCCAGCCCTCGTCGCCCTCGAAACGGATCGGGCAGGTGCCGGGCGCGACCCAGTTGCCCTCGCCTTTGAAACCCGCTCGACGCATCACGAGCTTCACGCCGTTGGCGTAGCGCGCATGGATGGTCTGCCCCTCGGCCTCGTAGTCGACCGGTGTGGTGGCGTCGGCACTCGCGCCCCACTGGCAGAGATCGACGGTGTGCGCGCCCCACTCCGGCAGCGCGGCGCCGCCGTGGAAATCGTAGTAGCCCCGCCAGCGGCCGTTCACGTACTCCTTGTTGTAGGGACGCCACGGCGCGGGCCCGAGCCAGCGATCCCAGTCACAGGCCTCGATGCCCGGCTCCGGCTCGCCCGGCAGCCAGTTGTGGCTCTCCTCCAGCTGCAGAATACCGGCGTGCACGGTGTGCACACGCCCCAGCTTGCCCCCGCGGGCCAGCGCGGCGGCGAACTGGAAATTGTCGACGTTGCGGCGTTGGGTGCCGGCTTGGAAAACGCGCCCGTAGCGGTTCACCGCGTCGGCCAGTTCCTGGCTCTCGCGCACCGTCATGCTGCACGGCTTCTCACAGTAGATGTCCTTGCCGGCCTTGGCGGCGAGGATCGACAACACCGCATGCCAGCGGTCGCCGGTCGCGATGACGACCGCGTCGATATCCTTGCGGCCGAGCACGTCGAACATGTCGCGCGTCTCCGCGCAGTCCTGATTGTTGTACTGGCGGTTGACCATCACGCGGATGACCTCGCGGCGCGTCTTCTGCACGTCGGCGATCATCACGAACTGCACATCGGACTGGCTGAGGAACCCCTTGAGCACCTCGCGGCCGCGCGGACCGAGCCCGATGCCGCCGACGACGATGCGGTTGCTCGGCGCGACGGCACCATTTAGCCCCAAGGCGGAACCAGGGATGATCGTGGGCACGCCCAGGGTGAGGGCGGTGTTACGGAGGAAACGGCGACGACTCAGTTTCATGAGGGGATTTTTCGAGGGGATGCGACCACGCAAAGCGGCGGATCGTTTCCGCGCAATCCGCAAAGCGCCCGGCCGCGACAGGCGCCCGCGCACGTCGCTCGACATCCGCCACGCGGCCGCTTCGCTGAACCCGATGTCCGCCCCGCCCGCCCGCGAACGCTTCCTTGAGCAGCTGCGCCTCACCGTCGCGGAAGGGACCTTGGGGAAACTCACGCTGGGCAAGCCGCGGAACGAGGGGGCGGGGCCGCGCAACCTGCATGTGAGGCCGGTCGCGCTGAAGTCCGGGCCGCATCTTAGCTTCGTGTGGCGCCATGCCGATCGCGACGTCACCAAGAACCATCCGCACGCGGAGGCGTTGGTGGAATTGGAACGGCTGATCGGGCGGGATTTTCTCGACGCGCACCTCTTCGCCGCGGACGTCTCCGCGCAACTAGAGTGCCGGCCCGACGGCACCGCGCGACTCCGCACGATGCGGGGGACGGGCCCGGCGGCGCCGGTCGACGCCGGTCACGATCGCGCGAAGCACCATGCCGTGCCGGCCGACGCCCGCTGGCTGCGGGAACTGGGCGTCACCAACGCGCAGGGCCGTCCGCGGGAGGGCATGGCCGACAAGCTGCGGCAGGTGCAGCGCTTCGCGGAGCTCCTGACCCCGCTGATCGACGAGGCGTTTCCGCCGGAAGCGCGCCCGGAAGGCACCCCGCCTTTGCGGCTAATCGACGCCGGGAGCGGCAAGGGATACCTCACGTTCGCCCTCGCGGAGGTGCTCGGTGCACGGGCGCGGATCACGGGCATCGAGCTGCGGCCCGCGCTCGTGGAGTTGTGCAACCGCGTCGCCCGCGACTGCAGCCTGGAGGACCGGCTCGGTTTCGTCGCCGGCGGGATCAAGGAAGTGCCGGCGTCGGGTTGCGACGGCCTGATCGCGCTGCACGCCTGCGACACCGCGACCGATGACGCGCTCGCCCTCGGCGTCGGGGCCGGCGCGCGGCTGCTGGTCGTGGCCCCCTGTTGCCAGAAGGAGCTGCGGCCGCAGCTCACTCCGGCACCGGTGCTCGCGCCGGCACTGAGGCACGGCATCTTCGCCGAACGCCACGCGGAATTCGCCACCGACGCCCTGCGCGTGCTGCTACTCGAGTGGGCCGGCTATCGTTCGCGCGCCTTCGAGTTCGTTTCGGGCGAGCACACCGCGAAGAACCTGATGATCGCGGCGGTTAAGGCACGGGAGCCCGGCGACCCGGATCGTGCGCAGGCCGTGCGGGAACTCGCGGCCTTCTACGGCGTGAAGCACCACGCCCTGGCCGGACGCCTCGGGCTGGATCTCGCGCCGAAGCCATGACCTGGGACGAACTTGATTGGGAGGCTCTGGCGCGCCTCCGGCGCCGCTTCATCGGGCAAGAGCCGTTCGACGGCCCCTACTGGGAAAGCGAGTCGGAGATCGCGAGTTACGATTTCACCTACGGCGAGCGCATCGGCTGGAAATGGGACCACGTGGTGCGGGAGTTGCGTCTGCGCGGATGGCACCCGCCGGCCGGTCCCGTGCTCGACTGGGGCTGCGGCAGCGGGGTGGCGTCGCGCCGGCTACTGCGCGAATTTGGCGCGACGTGGTGCTCGCGGCTGACCCTGTGGGACCACTCACCGCTCGCCGCGGGATTCGCGGCGGAGTCGGCCGCCCGCGGGTTTCCAGGGTTATCCGTGACTCAGGCGACCCCGGGCCTGCTCGGGGGAGACGAACCTGTGGGGCTGCTGATCATCAGCCACGTCCTGAACGAGCTCACGCCCGCCGCCCGGGAGACGCTGCTGGAGCTGGTCGCGCGCGCCGAGGCGGTGGTCTGGGTCGAATCGGGAACATCGGCGGTTTCGCGAGCGCTCGGCGGAATCCGCGAGCGGCTGGCTTCAACCCTTCGCGTGGTGGCGCCCTGCACGCACGCAAACACCTGCCCGGTGCTGGCGCCGGGACGCGAACGCGATTGGTGCCATTTCTTCGCCCCGCCGCCACCGGGCATCTTCGCCGACTCCGGCTGGGTGAAATTCGGCCAACGCGCCGGCATCGACCTGCGGAGCCTGCCCTACTCCTTTCTCGCCCTGGACCGCCGGCCGCCGACGGAGGATCGCGCGGGGCTTTCGCGCGTGATCGGCCGCGTGGAGCACCTGAAGCCGTTGGCCCGCTGGTTGAATTGCGACGCGGCAGGCCTTGCCGGACTCGAGTTGCCCAAGCGGGCCGACGCCCGGCTCTTCAAGGAGTTGGAGCGCACGCGGGAGCCGCTCGTTTACCGCTGGCGTCGCGAAGGCGACCGGGTGACCGGGGGCGAGGCGGTCGGAGCGAAGGCCTGAGCCTCGCGGCTCTTCAAGGCCGGAAGTGTTTCGGGAAAAGCGGGATATTCTCGAAGTGCAGCACCTCGGGCGGGCCGTGGCCGCCAGCCGCCGGAACAACCTCCACGACATCAAGACGGAACGTGCGCGGCTTTTCACCCAAACGGCGAAGGTACGCGGTGATCGCGCGCCGCAGGACATTTTTTTTACGGCGATTGACCGTGTAATACCCCGGCACCAACGCACCGCGGGCCCGCGCCTTCACCTCGATGAAGACGAGGACCTCGCGATCGCGCGCCACGAGGTCAATTTCCTCCCTCCGGTCTTCCGGGTTGCGCCAGTTCCGGGCCGCGATGCGGAAGCCCCGTTCCCGTTCGCGCCACTGAGCCGCCGCCGCTTCCGCCACCGCACCCGTGTCCCTTGTCCCGCCCGGCTTGGGCGCGAAGAGACGGCGCAGGAAGGCGAGCATGGCGGCCACCGCCACCAGTCCGCCGCAGGTCCGCGGCTTTGACAACCCTGCAGGCGACCCGCAGGGTCGCGACACTTCCATGGCCTTGCCCTCCCCCGCCGGAACCCTGAGGCGCTCCCTGCTGATCAAGGTCATCTCGAAGGCCGTGCCCAGCCGGGAGGATGTCGCCTCGGTCATCGAGTTGACCGCGTCGAAAGTCGTCGAGGCCCTGCAGGCGCAGTCGATGACCCTCTACCTGGTCGAGGGGAATGAGATCGCGTTCAAGCACGTCTATTATTCGCCGACCCTCTGGGCGGGAGACCCGGCGAAGGAGAAGCGCTTTCAGGAGACGACGGCCAAGCTGCTCGCCCTGCGTCTGCCTGCGGGCGCGGGGAACGTCGGCAAGGTGATCCAGAGCGGAGAACCCCTGTTTTTCCGCCAGAAGGACGACCCGCAGCTGATGACGTCCCTGGCCAAGACTACGGGGTTCGAGGTGAAGTCGATGCTCACCGTGCCGCTCAAGACCACGATCACGCTCGGCGCGATCCAGGTGCTCAACAAGGAACCCACCGCCGGCACCGACGGGGATTTCACCGCGAAGGACCTCGAGTTACTGAAGGAGGTCGCCGAGTACTCGGCCGCCCTGATCCACCGCATGGTGGACCCGAAGTTCACCCCCGGCGCCGAGGACACCGCGCGCTTCATCTCAAGGCTCACCGAGCTGCCGCTGGTCTCCCGGGCCGAGGAGGTCGAGATTGACGAGAAACTCATCGAGGTGACCGGCGACGCGATCATCCGCCGCGAGGGCGTCTTCCCCTTCAAACGGCTCGGCCCGAGTTCGGTCGCGGTGCTGATGACCAACCCGCTCGACTTCGCGCGCCGCGAGGCGTTCTCGCAGGCGACGGAATCCTCGATCGAGGAGGTGCGGGTGGTGTCGGCCACGCTGTTCGATGCCCTGCTCAAAAGGCACTTCAAGGAGTCCAAGGCGGGGCCCGCCGCGACGGAAGACGTGGACATCTCCTCGGTCGCCGAGGTCATCAGCACGGCTTACACCGAGGACGGCAAAGGTGAGGTCTCGGCGGCCGACCTCGAGGGCGAGGATTCGGCGCCGGTCATCCAGCTCGCCAACCGCATCATCGAGGACGCTTACGTCTCGGGCGCCTCCGACATCCACATCGAACCCATGGAGAAGGACCTGCTGGTGCGGTACCGCATCGACGGGCTTTGCCAGGAGAAACTCCGGCTGCCCAAGCAGGTCACGGGCGCGATGGTCGCGCGCCTGAAGATCATGTGCAACCTGGACATCTCCGAGCGCCGGTTGCCGCAGGACGGACGCATCGTCTTCAAGAAATTCACGAAGAAGAACATCGACATCGACCTGCGCGTCGCGACGGGACCAATGAACCACGGCGAGAAGGTCGTGATGCGCATCCTCGACAAGCAGAAGACCACGCTGCCGCTGCCGGCGCTCGGCTTCTCCGAGGAGAACCTCGCGAAGTACCGCGAGTGCATCCGCCAGCCCTACGGCATGATCCTGCACTGCGGGCCGACGGGCTCGGGCAAGTCGATGACCCTCTACTCGGCGCTCTCGGAGGTGAACACGCCCGACGTGAATATCCAGACCGCCGAGGACCCGATCGAGTACACCCTGCCCGGCCTGAACCAGATGCAGATGAACCGGCAGATCGGGCTGACGTTCGCGCGGGCGCTGCGCTGCTACCTGCGCATGGATCCCGACATCATCCTCGTGGGTGAAATCCGCGACGAGGAGACCGCAGGCATCGCGGTCGAGGCCGCGCTGACCGGACATCTGCTCGTCTCGACCCTCCACACCAATGACGCGCCCTCGACGGTCGCGCGCATCGGCGAGATGGGCATCGAGCCTTTCAACATCTCCGCCTCGCTGATCTGCGTCTGCGCGCAGCGTCTCCTCCGCCGCGTATGCAAGGGCTGCAAGGTTGCCTACGAGCCGCAGGGACGCGAAAAAGCCCTGCTTGAGAAGGCGATCGGCTGGAGCGGCCAGATCTTCAAGGCCAGCCCGCACGGCTGCCCCACCTGCGGCGGCATCGGTTACAAGGGCCGCGTGGGCATCCACGAGCTCATGACCAATTCCGAGGAACTCACGGAAGCCATCAACAAGGAGGTTGAGGTCGCCGAGTTGAAGCGCATCGCGATGAAGAACGGCATGAAGACCCTGCACCAGGACTCGATGCTCAAGGTGAAGCAGGGTCTCACCACCCTCGAGGAGGCGCTAGCCAACGTCCCGCCCGACTTGATCACCTGATGGCGGATCAGGCCGGGGCGGACTGGGTGGTGGCCGTCTGCGTGGCGGATTGGCGGGCCTGGCGGACGGAGTCGGCGATGGTGGTCGGCTGGAACTCAGCCTCGCCGCGCTCGGCGTTGAACTTCATCGAGACGGTCTTCGAGACGCCGCGCTCCTCCATCGTCACGCCGTAGATGGCCTGCGCCGCGGAAACGGTGCGCTTGTTGTGCGTGATGATGATGAACTGGGAGTCCTTCACGAACTTCCGCAGCAGGTCGGTGAAGCGCCCGATGTTCGACTCGTCGAGCGGCGCATCCAACTCGTCGAGCAAGCAGAACGGAGACGGCTTCACCATGTAGAGGGCGAAGAGCAGCGCGACCGCGGTGAGCGTCTTTTGTCCGCCGGACAGCAGCGAGATGCCCTTGAGTTTGGTACCCGGCGGCTGCGCCACGATCTCGATGCCACTCTCGAGGATGTCCTCCGCCTGGATGAGCTCGAGGTGCGCCCGCCCGCCGCCGAACAGCGTGTGGAAGGTGTATTCGAAGTTCTTTCTGATCTGTTCGAAGGTGACTTGGAACTGCCGGAGCGAGGTCTGGTTGATCTCGTCGATCGCCTTGATCAGCTCGACCTTGGCCGTGTTCAAGTCGGTGACCTGCCCGGTGAGGAAGTCGTGGCGCTGCTTCAGCTCGGCGTACTCCTCGATCGCGACGAGATTAACCGCGCCAAGGCCGCCGACCCGCTGCCGCAGGGCCTCCACCTCGGTCTTGACCGCCGTCCAATCCGTGGAGTCGAGCGCGGCCAGATCCTTTTCCGTCGGCTCGCCGCGCGGCTCTTTGCGCCGGCGACGGCGCCGCGGGGCGGCCTCGGCCGCCTCGCCCTCGGCCGGCATCGCCGCGGTCGGGGTTGCCTCGCCGCCCTCCTCGTCCTCCTCGTCCAGATCGAGGGTTTTCATCCCTTCCGGCTCTTCCTCGGCGCGCCAAAGCTGCATCCGCCAGTCGACGGTGCCGATCGCAGTCTGGAACTCCCGCATCGCCTCCTCGGCGAGGAACTCCACCCGCTGGCGCGTCTCCGCCAGCCGCACCTCGTGTGTGCTCAACTCCTGGAAGGCGCGCTCCGACTCCTGGCGCACGGCTTGTTGCGCCGACTCCAGCTCCGATATCCCACGCTCGGCCTCGGCCAGCTCGCGCCGCGCCGATTCCACCTGGCCCTGGGAAACCTGCAGCGTCTCGGCGAGCGCCGCCGCCCGCTCCCGCTGCACGGCCGCCTCGTGTCCGAGCTGGGCGACCTGCTCGGTCCAAGACTCGATCTCCAGCTGTCGTTGCACGAGCAGCTCGTTGAGCTGGAAACGCCGCCGCTGCATCTCGCCCAGACCGCGGTCGATGACCTCGACCTTCTGGCGCCTCTCGGCGAGCTCAAGGCGGGCCTGGGCCAAAGTCTCGCGCTTCAGGTCGCGATCGGTGCGGACCTCGGTGATGCGGGTCTCGAGCCGGCGGATATCCTCGCGCCGCGCGGCCGCCGCGGCCTCGGCCTCGGCCAAACCCGCCTGCGCTTTTTCCCAACGGGCGTGCGCCTCGTTGCGCGCCTGCTCGAGGGAAGTAAGCTCCGACTCCATTCGGGTGAGCTTGCTGCCGATATCGTCGGCGTTGCGCCGCGCCCCGCGATCCTCGGCCTGCACGGAGGCGAGCGCCTGCGTGGCGGCGAGCACGTCCGCCCGGCGTTGCTCGACGACCTGCTCCGCCTCGGCCAGCCGGGCGGAAAGCGCGTCGATCGACGCCTTGTGGTCGTCATGGGCCTTCTGGTCGTCGGCCAGCAGGCGCGACGTCTCGCGCAGGTCGATCTCGCGCTGGACGATGCTCTGGGCGGCGCGGCGGTTGCCATGGTGGCCACCGAAGACGAGGCCGCGACGATCAACCAGATCGCCCTTGCGCGTCGCGACGGCGAGGAAAGGGAACGCGGGATTGGCCTTCCAGAACTCCAGGAAAGCCCCGAGATCGTCGGCGATGTAGGACTCCCGCAGGACGCCGAGCGCCGGATGGGACGGATCCACGTCGCCCAGCGCGGAAACCGCCGGCACCAACCCTGGCGGCAGCTCATGGAAACCTTCGGTCCGAAGGCCCATCTCGGTCACGCGCAGCACGGCGGCGCCGATCTGCTCCGTCTCCAGCTGGGCCAGAATGCGCAGCGCGGTGCCGAGTTCGGCCACGCTGATCGCCTCGGCGGCGGAGCCGAGGATTGCCTCGACCGCTTTGCCAAAATCGGCCTTCACCGAAAGCCCGTGCGTGATCGGCACGACCTTCGCGCCCGAGAGCGCGGTGTCGAGACGCCCCTGCAGCACCGCTTTGGCGCCCTCGCCGAAACCTTCCCACTTTTCCTGCAGTTGCTGCAGCAGCCGGAGCCGCGCGGTGCGTTGCGCCAACTGGCGATCAATCTCCTGCAGCCGGCGCTGGGAGTCGCGGAACTCACGGGTGAGATCCGTGACCGCCTGCTGCGCCGCGGCGCTCTCGTCGTTGGCGCGGGCGCGCGCCGAGAAAGCCTCCTCCACCCGGGCAACCGCCTCGGCGGCGAGCTGCTCCGCCGCCTCGCGCTGGGCCCGGATGCCCGTCAAATCCTGCGCCAGCAGGTCGTGCTTGTGGACACTGGTCTTCTGGTCGACCTCGTAACCGGAGCAGTCGGCGCGCAGCCGCGCGACAGTGCTCTCCATCTGCAACAGTTCGAACTTGGCTTGGTTCAGTTCCTGCTCGAGCCGCGTGAGCTCACCCTCGGTGATTCCCAGCTCCCGGTTGCGCTGCTGGTAGGCGGCGTCGCTGCCGCCGAGCAGTTCCAATTGCTGCTGCTTGTCCTGCGCGCCGGTGTCGGCCTGCGCCGCGACCTCGCGCAGCTGCATTTCCAACTCATCGATGCTGCCACGGGAGGAGGAAAGCCGGTCCTCAAGGCCGGCCCGTTTGATCTCGGCGAGGTTGGCGCCGTTCTCCGCGGCCTCGCGCTGCGAACGCACGTCGAAGACGGATTGCTGCGCGTCCTGCACCCGCTGCCCCAGCCGCCCGCGGAGCGCGCGGCGCTCGGCGAGCGCACTCTCCTGGGCGTCGAGTCCGGCGCGGCGCTCGTCGGCCGAAGCGCGCAGTCCCGTCACCCGGCTCTCGAGGTCGGCGAGCGTGGCGGCGAGCTCGGCGTGTTGACGCCCGCTCCACGCGAGCGCGAGGTGACGCAACCGGTGGCTGAGGCGCTTGTAACGCATCGCCTTGGCGGCCTGCCGGCGGAGGCTGCCGATCTGGCGGGAGACCTCCCCGATCACGTCGGCCACGCGGGCGAGATTCTGATCCGTGAGCGCGAGCTTCTGCAGGGCCTCGCGGCGCTGCGACTTGTACTTGGTGATGCCGGCAGCCTCTTCAAAAACCGCGCGGCGTTCCTCCGGTTTGGACGAAAGGATCTGGTCGATCTGGCCCTGCGCCATGATCGAATAGCTCGTCCGGCCCACGCCGGTGTCCATGAAGAGCTTCTGGATGTCCTTCAACCGGCACGGCTGGCCGTTGAAGGCGTACTCGCTCTGGCCGTCGCGGTGCACGCGGCGGGTGATCTCGATCTCGTGAAACTCGCTGCCAAGCTGCTTCTCGCACTCGGTGAGCAGGAGGGAGACCTCGCAGATCTGCGCCGCCTTGCGGGTGTCGGCACCCTCGAAAATGACGTCCTGCATCTTGCCGCCGCGCAGCGCCTTCGCGCTCTGCTCACCCAGCACCCAACGGATGGAGTCGGCGATGTTGGACTTGCCGCATCCATTGGGGCCGACGACGGCGGTCACGCCGGGCTCAAACTTGAGGGTGGTGGGATCCGCGAAGCTTTTGAACCCGTGCAGCTTGAGCGCCTTGAGATACATGCGGTGGAAAGAGGTCGGGATTGAAGACCCGGCCCCTGCCCCCGCAATGGAAAACAGGCGCGACCGGGTTTCGTTCCGACAAGATTCGGGCTCGCCTCACCAAAGCCGCCCCGCTGCGCTCCGCGCCACCCCATGAAAGCGACCCGCCACCGATCCGCCGCCGTCCTGTTCGCCGCTCTATCCGCCGGCGCTTTGCCCGCCGCGCCCGTCCTCCGGGGCGTCGGTGCCGCGATGCGCGACGTGGTCGAAAGGCGGGAGATCGCGGGAGCGGTGACGATGGTGGTCACCGCGGAACAGGTCCTCCACCAGCAATCGACGGGGATGGCCGATCTCGCGGCCCGGAAGCCGATGACCTCTGAGGCGCTCTTCTGGATCGCCTCGATGACCAAGCCGGTGACCGGCGCCGCGATCCTGATCCTGCAGGATGAAGGCAAGCTCTCCGTGGATGATCCGGTCGCGAAATACATCCCGGACTTCACCGCGCTGAAAACACCCTCGGGGCGGCCCGCCAACCTCACGATCACGCAGATCCTTTCGCATACCTCGGGCCTCGGGGAAGCCTCGGGACCCGCAGCGCTGGAAGCGCGCACGCTCGCGGATCTCGTTCCCCTTTGGCTGGCGGCGCAGATGCAGTTCGAGCCGGGCGCGCAGTGGAAATACTGCCAGTCGGGCATCAACCTCGCGGGGCGCATCGTCGAGGTCGTGAGCGGCAAGCCGTTCGATGTCTTTGTGCGCGAGCGCATTTTCGTTCCGCTCGGGATGAAGGACGCGACCTTCTACCCCGATGAAGGACAGCGCGCCCGGATCGCCACAGGGTACGCGCGGAAAAAGGAGACCGGTGGGCTGGAGCCCGCCCCGGCCCGCGCGGAGTTCGGCCGACCGGGACGCCCGCCGCTGGGCAACGCGGGACTATTCTGCTCGGCCGACGACTACGCGCGCTTCTGCCAGATGCTGCTCGGCGGCGGCGTGCGTGAGGGGAAACGCGTGCTCAGCGCCAAGGCCGTGAAGGCGCTGGCGTCGGCGGTCACGGGCGATCTGCCGACGGGGTTTTTCCAAAACGAAACGTTCGGCAAACACGGCGCCAACTACGGCTGGGGCATCGGGACGTGCGTCCTGAAGGCACCGCATGCCGGCGCCGCCGAGATACTTTCACCCGGATCCTACGGGCATGGCGGGGCCTGGGGCACACAGGCGTGGATCGATCCGGCCAAAGGCGTGGCGTACATCCTCATGGTGCAGCGCGCCAACTTCCCCAACAGCGACGCGAGCGACGTGCGCGTCGCCTTTCAACGCGCCGCGGCCGCGGCCATCCGGCGCTGACACCGGCGGCTCACCGGAGCCATCCCACGTCGAGCAGCCAGCCCCGGAAACGCTCGCCGGTCGTATGGCCGAACGGGTTCCCGCCGACCTGTTCGTGGCCCCACGGAAACTCGTAACCGACCGTCGGTGTTCGGAAAACCTCCACGCCGTCGACCTTCAGTACCGCGTCGCCCGGCGCTTCGTGGCCGTATGCGGCCGGGTTGAATGAGGGCAGCCTGAACTCGATCTCATATCCGCGCGGCTTCACGGAGATCACCGGCGAACTAACGCGCGGGTACATGTAGCGTTCGTAAGTGAACTTCACCCCGCCCGGCGCGGGCTCCACGAACAGGATGTTGGATCGATAGTGTGCTCCGGCCGCGAAGACCGGTTCGCCCTCGGGACGCAAGGCGGGCGGCAGCACGACCCGCATCCGCAGCGCGCCTCCCCGCGGCGCTTGATCCTCCGTCAACCCATGCGCGAGCTCGTCGCGACGGAACACGCGAGAGAACCGATCCAGAACTTCGCCGGAGAAGTCCGGGCCGATCGACCCGCCCTCCCGGTGTCCGGCCGGGATCTCGCCAAGCACTGTCTGCACCGCCCGCCCGCCGCTGAACCAGACGGCGACCCCGGTACGCTCGCGGAACTCCTCCATCCGCCGAGCTCCCCGGGCCCAACGATGCCCGCCGGGCCGGTACAGCGCGGGCGATTGCACCGTGACGGTGTGCGTGTGGCCCGGATCCCACTTCAGCGGCCGGCCCCAGACCACCGGCATCGCCTCGACCGCCACGCCAAAGCGGATCAGCCGCTCCCCGATGTGCTCCACCAGGATCCGGTGCGAAACCCGCTCGTCGGAGGGACGCCAAAAGGTCTCCACGCTCCCGGTCGGGCGCTGGTTGAACCGCACCTTCAGCACCTCGGGTCCGTCCACCGCGCCCGCGAGCCGCCCGGCCTCCGCCAGCCAGCCCTCCGTCCTCGCGGCCAGACGCTGCCAATCATCGGACCAAAGCTGGCGCATCGAGCGACCGTGGTAATCGAAAGCCACCAGGGCGCCCACCAGCACGGTCAGCGCGGCCGCGGCACCCGCGGCGACGGCGACGAGCCCGCCGAGGCGAGGACCCGCGTGTTGCGCCCGGCGCTCCAGGGCGAGCAGTCCTGTCAGGGCGAGGAGTGCGAGCCCGACGGCATAGTCCGTCTGATAACGCATCGTGGTCGACAGGTAGCAAAGGACGAGTCCCCCGACCGGCAACACGTAGAGCGCGAGCACCAGCGTGGCCGCGCCGAGACCGCGCGCGTCGATCCCGTCGCGCCGCCACCACGCGAAGGGGAGCGCGAGGAGAAACCAGATGTAGGGAAAGGTGACCGCGATGCCGCAGACCTCCTCCGTCCCGAAGTAATCGGGAATGTGCGAGATCTCGATCGCCTGCGCGAAAACGAACGGGAACTCCGTCGACCAGAGCAGCGGCTGGAAGAAGTAAACCGAGAAGTTGTGGGCGAAAAACCGCGCGGCGAAATGCACCAGCTTGCTCTCGTAGGCCCCTGACAGCTGGTAGTTCTGCCCCCACTCAAACGGGCTATCGAAGCGAGCCTGGTTATGCGCCATGATCGCGAGCCCGCAGAGCCCCAGCGGCACCCCGGCGGCGAGCACCAATCTCCACCACTCGCGTGCCGGCCGCGATTCGCGCCACGCGCGCCAGACGGGCACCAGCAGCATCCCCGCCGCCAGGAGGCAGGTCGGACGAGACCCCACCGCCAAACCCAGGCAGAGCCCCGCCGCCACCATCGCGGACAGCGGACGCGCGCCATGGACCGCATGGAAGCAGGCCGCCGCGGCCAGCAACGTGAACGCGATGCCCGCCGCGATCGGGAGCTCCCACATCATCGGCCGCTGCGCCAGTGCGAGCAGGTGCGTCCCGAACGCGAGACAGAGGATTCCGGCGGGCGCGACGACCGGGTGGCTCGCGGGAAAGTACCGCCGCCGCACCGCAAGCCAAAGCCACGAAGCGGCGCCGAGCGCGAGCAGGCAAAACACCAGCGCGGCTTCGCCCGTCACCATCTCCCGGCCGGTGAGCACCGCGTAGGGCCACATCAGCGTCAACGCGGGCGCCGCTCCGAAATAGGTGTAGTACTTTCCCTGGTACAGGGAGATGTCGCCCAGCTTGTACGGGCCATTTTGGGCCGGATCGTAGGGATCCGGGAGCGCCAGCAGTTCCGGCGCGGGTTCCTTGTCGAGGTTCAGCTGCCCCTTCCGCCAGCCGCGGACGAGGAGTTTGTAGTAATCCATGTCGCCCCAGTCCTCGAACCCGTTGTTCCCCCGGACCATGAAGTGGAGGAACCAGCCGCCGAACAGGAGCGCCGCCGCGACACCCGCGATCCCCCACCGCCGGGCCCGGCGGGCGCGAACCGTCTCGCCCGCGGGGGAGACTCCCGGGATGACAACCGGTTCAGGCGCGGTTGGGGGAAGGACGGGCATGCGTCGCGACGGAGGCGCGAAGCATGCGGCTGAACCCCGGGTTGACGATTACATAGTGGTCAGAAACCCGGACGCGCTGCCCCGATTGCCAACCGGCGCGAAAACTGGCCCGCTACCCGCCGTCATGAAGAACCCCGCCCCGCTCCTCTCGTGCCTGCTCGCGCTCGCCGCCGCGCCCGCGCCGGCGCAGGTCGCCCCCGCCAGCTCCTCCCTCCCCCCACCCCGCCCCGTCGCCACGGTGCCGTCGGAAGAGGCCGTTCGTCTCTCGCCCTTCGAGGTGAGCACCGACCGCGACACCGGCTTCGCCGCGGCCAGCTCGATGGCCGGTGGCCGACTCGCCACGGACCTGCGTGACACACCCGTGGCCTACTCGGTGGTGACCCGGGAGTTTCTGGACGCGCTGAACCTCACCGACCTGCAGTCGGCCGCCGAGTGGACGACCTCGAGCACGGTGGCGGTGGACAACGGCCAGCAGAATTTTTTCTTCAACCCGGTCCAGTACACGGTGCGCGGTGCGGGCGCCGGCCGGCCGCAGCGGAATTTTTTCCCGCAGTTCAACAACGGCGATTCCTACAACCTGGAGCGGTACGACTTCGGCCGCGGGCCCAACGCGATTCTGTTCGGCAACGGATCGCTGGGCGGGATCAGCTCCGCGACCACGAAGCGCGCGCAGACCGGACGTCCGGTGCGGCAGCTGCAGTTCGCCGCCGGCTCCTGGGAAAACTACCGCGGCACCTTCGATCTTAACCAGCCCCTGAACGAGCGTCTCGCCGTACGCGCCGCGGGCGTGTGGGGCGACGCCGGAGGCTGGCGACAGAAGGATTACGACAAGCGGAAGGCGGCATTCCTCACCGCCACCTGGCGACCCTGGCGCGACGGCGAGTTGCGTGTCGAGGGCGAGTACGGCGAGAACTCCCGCCAGTCGGCGGTGACCTTCATGAACGACCGTTTTTCGGGGTGGAATGGCACGACCTACGCCGCGCCCCGCGCCCTCTCCACCCTGCCGTCCAACGCCAACGCGATCGGCGTCAACCGCCGCGGCGCCAACTATTTCGTCTACCAGCCCTTCGCCGCGCCGGGCGTGATCTTCAACTACCAGAACGATCCGATCACCGTCGCCGGCGGAAACACCGCCCAGACCCCGATCGCCGGCTACACCTACGGGAGCGCCACGTCGTTCAACACCGCGGGCGCCAACCTGCTCTACGAGATCAACATTCCCCGCGACCGCTTCGCCAACGCCGAGCGTTTCTCCTTTTTCCGGAGGCCCCACGAGGACTTCACGCTCTCGCCCGACCTCCCGATCCTCGGGCAGCGCTTCAAGGACATCCAGCTGACCTACCACCATCGCCACGGCAACCTGCACTTCGAGATCGCCGCCGACTTCAACCGCACCGCGGCGGTGACCAACGGCGAGCCCAACCGCGACTTGCCCAACATCTTCATCGACATCAACCGCGTGCTCCCGAACGGGCAGCCCAACGACAACTTCCTCCAGGCCTACGGCGACGGACAGTACATGCGCGCCTTCCGCACCTTCACTGAGAACAACGGCCGCGCCGCCCTCGCCTACGTGCTGCCCACCCGCTTCGGGCACTTCACCGTCAATTCGCTCGGCGGATCCAACAACAGCGAGAACACCAGCGACCACCGCTACCTCAGCGTCGCCCGCGGCGCCGACCAGCGCCTCTGGGCCTACAGTAACCAGCGCATCCGCATCCGCCGTTACTGGAACACCACCAGCCGTCCGTCCCCGGACCTCGCCGGGCGCGCCCTAAGCTACATCGACCCCAACACCAACCTGCCCGAGACCATCCGCCCCATCTGGGCCATCGAGGCCGACCGCCGCGACACCCAGAACATCACCAACAACCGCTTCAACTACGCGCTCGCCTCCCTCAACGCCAAGTTTCTCAACGGCCGCTGGGTCGTGCTCGGTGCCGTCCGCCGCGACTCCTACTACTTCCAAAGCCGCCAGCAGATCCACCAGGGCGACTACCCCGCCGACTGGCCCGCCACCTACCATATTCTCCGGCCGGGCGCGCCGGCCGACTACGCCAACCTCAACTACACGCCGCGCGACGCGAACGGCGTCGCCGTAGGCCCGGTGCAGGAGGCGGCCATCCGCCCGCGCGACTCGATCGGCAACCGGTTGCCGCAGTACGCCAACGTGCGGTTCAAGGACGACTTCAATCCGCCCCCGGTGGAGGGCCGGCAGGTCACCCGCAGCGTCGGCACCGTACTCCACCTCGCCTCTTGGCTGAACCCGGCCGTCAACTTCGCCGAGACCTTCAATCCGCCGGGCTCCATCGTGCGCATCGACGGCCGGTCCCTGGAGCCCACCGTCGCCACCGGCATCGACTACTCGCTCCGCATGGAGCTCTTCGGCAACCGGCTGAACCTCAACTTCACTTACTACACGACCGATGAGGTCAACAACACCATCCCCCAGGACGGCCCGGGCTTTTTCAACACCCTCTACGACGCCAACGTCGTCGGCGACACCAGCACCACGGGCCGCAACATCCGCGGCATGGGCCGCTTGCCCAACCAATACCGCGATACCCGCACCCGCAGCGGCGAGGGCTACGAGATCGAGGTCACCTTCAACCCCACGCGCGCATGGCGGGTCACCGGCAACCTCGGCCTGCCCCGCCTTTACGAGGCCAACGCCTACCCCGACGTTCGCGACTACATTGACAAGAACGCCGCCGTCTTCCGCCAGATCGCCAACGACGCGGGGGTCATCATCGGGTCCGACAACGTCGCGCGCGTTAACGAGACGATCCCGATCAACGAGCGGTCGTCCGACGTGAACAGCGCGGTCACCGCGTACAACAACATCTACTCGTTCCGCCGGAACATCGTGGACGGCAAACGCCTCCAGCAGGACCAGCCGGTGGCGAACATGTTCGCCGACTACACCTTCCAGACCGGCCGCCTGAAGGGCCTGCGGATCGGCGGCGGCGCCCGCTACCGCGGCAAACAGATCTTCTGGTCCAAGGTCGAGGACACCATCCCCGACCCGCGTAACCCCGCGTTGGCGATCGATGACCCCACCAAGGACGCCTACACGCCCGCCTACACGCCGGACGACTACACGATCGTCACGGCTACGGTCGCCTACACCTGGCGGTTCAAGGACCGCCGCGAAGTGCAGGCCAACCTCGTGGTCAACAACCTGCTCAACGACCGCGGCCCAGCCTACTCCTCGACCGCGCAGAACGCCCACGTGATGCGCCCCCTGAACAACGACTACACCTCACCGGCCCGCGAGACCGTGCCGCGGTACTACGCACTCAAGCAGCCCATCAGCTGGACCCTCACGCTCACGACCAAACTATGATCCGGCCAGGCCTCCGCCGGACATCCGTCCGAGGTCGGGCAAAGGATCAAATCCCCCTCAGGGCGCGGCGACCTCGTCCGGTTGCCCCGTCGCCTTACGGAGCGCAGCCACGGCCACGTTGTAGCCGTAATATGCCTGGATCTGGTTGGTGCGGGCGGTGGTGAGATCCACCTGCGCCGCGAGGACGTCGAGTTGCGTGCTCGACCCGGCGTTGTAGCGCGCATTGGCGAGGCGGACCGCCTCGGCGGCCTGCTCGACCACGCGGGCCGAGGCCTCGGCCAGCTCGCTGGCCTGCTGCCACTGGGAATGAGCCCGCGTCACCTCGACCTCAACCGCCAGCCGAGCCTCGGCTAGAGCCAGCTGGGTCTGAGTAAGCGCGGAGCGCGCCTGTGCGACGCGGCCCTGCGTGGCGCGGCCGTCGAAGATGGCCCAGTCGGACTGCACGCCCAGCAACCATCCGTTGCTCGAGTCGCCGAAGCCGTTGGTCGGTCCCTTGCGCAAGGCCCAGCCACCGTAGGCGGAAACGGTCGGCAGACCGCCGGAGCGCGCCGTGGCCACGCCCTCCTCCCTCGATTCGGCGAGCCGCGCGAGCCGGACCAGATCGGGGCGGTTGACGCGTGCAGCGTCGAGCGCGGCGAGCCGGTCGAACTGACGCGGCGTGAAATCGAGGGTGCCGGTGAAGACCGGTTCGTTGCGCCCTGTGGCGGAGGGCGGCGTGCTGAAGCCCAGAGCGAGACGGAGGGCCTCGATCGCGAGGCGGTAATTGTTGCGGGCGGTGATGAGCGGCACCTTGGCGTTGGCCACCGCCACCTCGGCGCGGAGCTTCTCGAAGCTCGAGACCGTGCCGGCCTCGAAGCGGTCCGTGGCGGTCTTCAGCTGCTGCTGCAGCAGCTCGAGGTTGGATTCCTGCACCTTGATCTGCTCGCGGGCGAGGAGCACTGAATAAAAGGCCGTGCGTACCTGGAGCAGCGCGTCGTTGATGACTGCCTGGAGGTCGAGGACGGCCGCCTCGCGCACGAGCTTGGAGCCCCGCACGGCCGATTGCACGCCGCCGCCGGAATAGATCACCTGCGACGCGGTGACGCTGATCTGCCAGGTGCGGTCCGAGGCCGGGAAGCCGTTGGAGACGTCGCGGTCGTTGCGCTGGTAGAGCGCGGAGGCGCCCACGCGCGGGATCTCGCGGGCCGAGACCTCGAGGAGCACGCCGTCCTGCTGGCGGATGCGCTCGCGCGCCTGCCGGATGGAGAAGTTGTTCTCCACCGCGAAGCGGATGGCGGTCGGAAGGTCGAGGGTCTCGGGCACCGCGACCGGCTCTGCCGCGGGGAGCGCGGCGCCGAGCGAGAGGGAAAGCAGGAGGAGACGGGACACGGGTTTCATGGACTTACGGGGCGGCGAGGGTCGCGGGGGCGGAGCGGGTCGCCGAGGGCTCCGCGGGCCGGGAGGCGGCGGAGTGATCACGGGCGATCAGCATGGAGAAGGCGGGGACGACGAAGAGTGTGAAGAGGCTCCCGACGGCCATGCCGACGACCAGCACCCAGCCGATGCTGTTGCGGGCGGCGGCACCGGGGCCGGTGACGAAGATCAGCATGACGTGGCCGAACACGGTGGCGGCCGAGGTCATGAGCACAGGCCGCAGGCGCGTGGCCGCGGCGCGCCGGATGGCGGTCAGCTTCGACTCCCCCTGCTCCTGGAGCCCGTTGGCGAACTCGACGATCAGGATGCCGTTCTTCGCCACGAGCCCGACGAGCGTGATGAGGCCGATCTGGGAGTAGATGTTCAGGGTCGTCTCACCCAGGAAGACCGGGAGCATCGCCGCCACGACGGCGAGCGGCACCGAGCCGAGCAGGATGACGAACGGGTCGCGGAAGCTGTTGAACTGCGCGGCCAGCACGAGAAAGATGAGGATCACCGCGAGAACCGCCGCCTTCCACAGGGCGCGGCCCTCCGAGCGCAGCTGCCGCGACTGCCCGCCGTAGTCGATCGAGTAACCGGCCGGCAGGATCTCCGCCGCCTTCTGCTCCAGCTTCTTCAGCGCCTCGTTGATGCTCGGGCCGACACCGGTGATCTTGACCGAGTTGAGCTGCTGGAAGCGATTCAGGGAGCGCGGCTGGACCGTCTCCCGCAGGGAGGCGATCGTGCCGAGCGGGATGAGCTGCCCGCCGGGACCCCGCACATGGTAATCAAGCAACTGCTCCGGGTTGATGCGGGCGCCGCGCTCCACCTGCGGGATCACGCGGTAGCTGCGACCGTCGTTGACGAACCGGTTGACATAACCGCCGCCGAGCATCGCCCCGAGGTCGCGCGCGACGCCGGCGAGGCTCAGACCCATCGACGCAACCTTGTCGCGGTCGATCTCGATCTCGATCTGCGGCAGGTCGAACTTCAGGTCCGCGTCGGCGAAGAAGAACACCGGCATGCCGCCCCCTGCGTTCGCCTCGGTGTTGGCGTAAAGCACGAGCTCCTGCGCGAACTCCAGCATCTCCTTGTGCTCCGCGGTCGACCGGATCACGAACTCGATCGGGAATTGCCCGCCCGCGGGCAGCGGGTCGGGCGTGTTCACGATCACGTTCAGGCCCGCCACCTTAGCGGCCTCGGGCTGCAGCGATTCGCCGATCGCGACGGAGGTGCGTTTCCGCTCCGACCACGGCTTCAGGATCATGCCCGAGAACCCGAACTGCGCCGCGGTGAGCTGGAAGGATGTGTCGTACTCCGGCGTACGCTCGTACATCCGCTGCACCTCCCGGGAGTAAAGCACGTTGTGGTCGATCGTGGAGGTGGCCCCGGGCAGCGTGATGGTGAACACCACGCCCTGGTCCTCCTTCGGCGCGAGCTCGCTCTGCGCGAACAGGAAGAAAGGCACCACCAGCAGCGTGAGCAGCGTCGCCCCGGCGAGCACATACTGGATGTTGCGGTAGCGCCGGCCCAGGAGGAGGTCGTAGGCGATCACGAAGACCGCGCCCAGCACGCTGGCCGCCGCCAGGCCGGCGCAGACCGGCGCGGCGGCCGTCTTCACCGCCGCGGCCCCGAAAATACCCCACACCACGGCCAACGCGAGAGGCGCGAAAGGTATCCACACCACCAGCGACCACCCCAGCAGGCGCCAGCCCGCCCGGCGGTCCTCCCGCGGCGACACCAGCACCCCCACGATCTTCTCGTACAAATCGCGCACACGGTCGAAGACGTGGTTGGTCCAGCCGGTCAGCCCGCGTTCCTCCTCCGCGTGTCCCTTGAGCAGGTAGGCGCTCATCATCGGGGACAGCGTTAGGGCGACGAAACCCGAGACCGCCACGGCTCCGGCCAGCGTCATCGCGAACTCCCGGAACAAGGCACCGGTCAGCCCACCCTGGAACGCGATCGGGGCGTAGACGGCCGCGAGCGTGATCGTCATCGAGATGACGGGGCCGACCAGCTCCCGCGCCCCGAGCAGCGCCGCGTCGAAGGGCGTACGCCCCTCGCGCACGTGCCGCTCTACGTTCTCGACCACCACGATCGCGTCGTCGACGACGATTCCGACCGCGAGCACGATCGCGAGCAGGGTGAGCAGGTTGACGGTGAAACCGAACGCCGCCATGATCGCCAGAGCGCCCACGAGGGAGAGCGGCATCGCGACGATCGGCACCAGCACCGAGCGGAACGAGCCCATGAAGAGGAAGATGACCACCGCGACGATCAGCAGCGTCTCGGTGAGGGTCTTCACGATCTCCCGGAGCGCGTCGTCGATGTACTTGCTGGCGTCGTAGCCGACCCGGGCCTTCAGGCCGGCCGGCAAAGCCCGCTCGATGTCGGGCAGCGCCTCGCGCACCCGCTTGATGACCTCCACCGTGCTCTCGGAGGGCAGCACCCAGATGCCCATGAACGTCGCGGTCTGGCCGCCGAAACGGACCTCCTCGTCGTAGCTCTCGGCGCCCAGCACAACGTCGGCGACGTCGGCCAGCCGCACAATGACGCCTCCGCGCTGCGCCACCACCAACTGGCGGAACTCCTCCACGTTGCGCAGGTCGGTGTTGGCCACCAGGCTGACGCGGAGCATCGAGCCCTTGGTCGCGCCCACCGCCGCGAGGGCGTTGTTCGCGGCCAGCGCCTGACGCACATCCGCGGGACTCAGCCCGTGCGCGGCCAGGCGGTCCGGCTTCAGCCAGGCGCGCATCGCGAACACCCGGCCGCCCAGCACGTCGGCCCGTTGCACGCCCTTCACCGCGGAGAGCCGCGGCTGCACCATGCGGTTCAGGTAGTCGGTGATCTGGTTCTGGTCGAGGGTGTCGGAGTAGAAACTCAGGTACATCGACGCGAACTGGTTGTCGCTCGTCTCGACACTGATCGTGGGCGCCTCCGACTCGGGCGGCAGCTCGCCCCGCACCTGGTCGATCTTGGAGCTGATCTGCGCAAGGGCGGCGTTGGTGTCGTAATTGAGCCGCAGGTACACGCTGATGGTGCTGAAACCCGCGCGGCTCTCCGACTCGATGTAGTCGATGCCGTCGGCGCTCGCGACAACCCGCTCGATCTGCGTCGTGATGTAACCCCGCACGGTGTCGGCGCTCGCGCCGAAGTAGACGGTCGCGATCTTGACCACCGCGCTGTCGCTGCGCGGGTACTGCCGCGTGTTCAGGCGGAAGACGGCCACGAGCCCGACAACGAGGATGATGATGTTGACCACCAGCGCGATGACCGGGCGCCGGATGAAAAGGTCGGTGAAGCTCTTGGAAACCATGGCGGTGTGCGGGCGGGCGGGGTCGGCCCGGGGCGCGTCAGGTGTTGGGCAGGCGCGGCGCGGAGTTAGCGGACGGTTGCACCGAGTCGTTGATCTGCACCTCCGCGCCGTTGCGGAGCTTGAACACGCCGGTCGAGACGACCTTCTGGCCGGGCTTGAGCCCGTCGACGATCCCCACGAGGTCGCCGCGCGTGCCGCCGAGCTTCACGAACTGCTGGCGCACGCCGAGGTACTCGGCGCCGTCGGGACCCTTCATGCGCTCCACCACGTAGACGGAGTTGCCGTAGGAGGCGTAGGCGATCGCGGTGGCAGGAACGACCACCACCTGGTCACCGCCGGGCAGCTCGACCTCGACGCGCGCGAACATGCCCGAGAGCAGCTCCTCGCGCGGGTTGGGCACGGTGGCCTGAACGAAGATGTTGCGGGTGACCGCATCGACCTCGGCGTTGATGGCCGAGACCGTGGCGTCAAAGCGACGTCCGGCGAAGGCGTCGACCTGCAGCCCGAGCCGCTGCCCGATCGCGAGGGCCGGCAGGTGACGCTGGGGCAGGCTGAAGTTGACGTAAACCGGATCCAGCCGCTGCAGCGGCATGAGCGGCGCCCCGCGCCCCACGTATTGTCCCAAATTGATGACCCGGATGCCGACCCGCCCTTCGAACGGCGCCCGCACCTGTTTTTTCCCGATCACCGCCCGCAGGGCGGCGACCTCCGCCCCGGCCTGCTTGTAGGCGGCAGTCGCGGCGTCGAACTCGGACCGCGAGATCGCCTTCTGCTCAAAAAGGCCGCGCGTGCGGTCGATGTTGATCTTAGCCAACTCCGCGCGGGCCTCTGCCGCGGCCACTTGGGAGCGCTCCACCGACGTGTCCAGTTCGACGAGCAGGTCCCCCGCCTTGACAGTGGCGCCGTTCTCCGCGGCCACCCGCACGACGGTGCCGTCGATCTCGGCGCTGATTGTCACACCCTGCACCGGCGCCAGCGTGCCGATGGCATTGAGCGTGGGGCGCCACGTCTCGGCGCGGCTCTCGAACGTGGCGACCCCGATCGGGGGCAACGTGTGCGGTGAGGATGCCGCCTTCTTGATCTGCGCGGCTTTGACGCCGCCCAGCGCGAGGAAGACGGCGATGAAACCGCCGAGCGTGATGAGGAACTTCTTGAGCATGGTCTTGGAAAGGATTCGGGAGAAATCAGCGGGAGCCGGCCCCGAGCACCGCCTCGGCCGCCGGCAGCGGAGCATCAGGGGCGCGGACAGGGCTTTCCTCCTCCTCGGAGGCCCGTTGCATAACCTTGCCCAGCAGGCGAACCAGCGTAACGCGTTCTTGCTCATCGAGGGTGGCCATCAGCCAGGCCATTCGCCGGAAATGCTCCGGGAGGATCTCGCGCAGCAAGGCACTGCCCCGCGGGGTCAGGGAAACCGCGCGCATCCGACGGTCATCGGTGTTGGGCGTGCGGGCGACGAGGCCGTCCCGTTCCAAGGTGTCGACCAGTCCCGTGATGGTCGCGCGCGTCACCCCGGTACGCTCCGCGAGCTCCGCGGGAGACAAGGCGTCTCGGCCGTCGCCACCGGGACGCTCGGCACTGCCCCAAAGCGCCATCAAAACGCCGAAACGACCTTCGGAGATGTGGTGCCGCGCCAGATGGCGATGAACCACGCGGAAAACTTCATCCCCGGAGCGAAGCAGATGCAGGAAGACCTCGGCCGCGGACGGATCCAAATCCGGATAGGCCTGCGCTGCCTTCAGAAGGCATTCGTAGCGGGGCAGGTCCCGGAGCATCAGCAATGGCATGGCGGAAAATAAGGAGGCAGATAGTCAGGCGACTAACAATCGGCGCAAGGAAGCGAGCTAGCTATTAGATTGAGCCCGGCGGCGGAGTAGTGGCGCCTGCGTGGTGCGGGCGCGATCTTCAGACGGATTGCGCCGCCGCGACCACGGACTCTACCGTGAGCCCCAGCTCCTTGAAGACAACCGGCGCGGGCGCACTGAGGCCGAAACGGTCGATCCCGACGACGCGGCCGTCCAAGCCTACGTATTTGTGCCAACCGACGGTCACCCCCGCCTCCACCGCGACCCGGCGGCGGCAGGAAGACGGCAGCACCGACTCGCGGTAATCGGCCGGCTGCCGGTCGAATATCTGCGTGCTGGGCATGGACACCACGCGTGTTCCAGCGCCGAGGGTATTGGCGGCGGCGAATGCGAGCTGCAGCTCGCTCCCGGTCGCGATGAGGATATGAGAAAGCGGAGCGGACTCGCGCAGCGCGATGTAGCCGCCCTTGAGCACGCCCTCCCGGCGCGTCTGCACCGGAATCTCGTTCAGGGTCGGCAAGGCCTGCCGGGTCAGAGCGAGCAACGTGGGACCATCCGCGCGGGCCAAAGCCGCGGCGAAGGCACCGGCGGTCTCCTCCGGATCCGCGGGACGAATGACATCGAGGTTCGGGACGACCCTCAGACCGGCGATCGTCTCGACCGGCTGGTGAGTCGGACCGTCCTCCCCCACCCCGACGGAATCATGCGTGTAGATGTAGACCACCGGCAGACGCGCCAACGCGGCGATACGCATCGCCGGCCGGGAGTAGTCGGCGAAAACGAGAAAGGTCGCGATGCTCGGACGAAAGACGCCGTCGTAGGCGACGCCGTTGGCGATCGCCGCCATGCCATGCTCCCGGATGCCAAAACGGACATTACGACCCGTGCGGCAGGCCGGCTCGAAGTCCTTGTCGGCCGCGATATAGTTGAGCGTGGAGCCGTACAGGTCCGCGCTGCCGCCAATCAGAAGGGGCAACTTAGCTGCAAGCGGCTGCAGGATGTCGCGGCCGGCAGCGCGCGTGGCGAGCTTGGCGTCGGCCGGGAACGCCGGCACCGCCTCGAGCAGCGCCGAGGCCGAGGGAGCGCGGTCGGGCGCGGAGGAATCGAGCAGTTCGGCGAGGGCCGGGTTCGCGGCACGCCAGGCCTTGTGGAGACGCGACCACTTGTTGCACGCGCGAATGAGCCGCTGGCGGTGACCCTCGAAATAGGCGCGAACGTCGTCGCTGACGAAAAAGTGCTGGTCGGCCGGAAGACCGAGGCCGGCGCGAGCCGACTCGGCGAATTTAGCCCCGCCCTCGCCATGGCCCTTGGCGGTGCCGGCCACCTCGGGAATGCCGCGCCCGATCTGCGTGCGCGCGATGATCAGCTGCGGCCGGCCGGACTTGGTTTTCTTGGCCTTGTTGTAGGCCTTCAGCACCGCCGCGAGGTCGTGACCGTCGATCGACTGCACATCCCAACCGAGGGACTTGAAACGCAGCGCGGTGTTCTCGCTTTGGGTCTTCTCCGCCATCGCGTCGAGGGTGACGTCGTTGGCGTCGTAAATAAGGATCAGGTTGTCGAGCCGTTGGTGCCCGGCGAAGGAGACCGCCTCCATCGCCACGCCCTCCTGCATGCAACCGTCGCCGGCGAGGCAGACCACATGGTAATCGAACAACGCGTGCTCCGACGTATTGAAGCGGGCCGCGGCCATCTGGCCAGCCAGGGCCATGCCGACGGCGTTGCCAACGCCTTGGCCGAGCGGGCCGGTGGTCGACTCGACACCGGGCGTCTCGCGGAACTCCGGATGTCCGGGTGTGACGCTGTGGAGCGAGCGGAACTTGCGCACCTGCTCCAGCGGAACGTCGTAGCCGCTCAGGTGCAGCCATGAGTAGAGGAACATGGAACCGTGGCCGGCGGAGAGGACGAAACGGTCGCGGTTCAGCCAGCGCGGCCGTTCCGGATTATGCACCAGAGCATGGCCGAAGAGCACCGCTCCGATCTCCGCCGCCCCGAGGGGCAGCCCGAGATGTCCGGAGGAGCAGGCGTGGACCGCGTCGATCGCGAGACCGCGGGCCTGGTTGGCGGCTTTGCCGAGGAGGAGCGTTTGCAAGGTCATGCTGAATAAACTTTCTACGAGTACAGACCGTCACCAGATCGGGAAAGCATGAATTCGCCCGGCCACGCCTGACAGTCGGGGCCCGTGGGTGCGGGCCGGGGAAAAAAGAAAGGCGGACCCGGTGGGGTCCGCCCTTGAAACAGCCGAAAGAATCCTCAGCTGGCGGCCGCAGGGGCCGGCGCGGGAGCGGCGGCGGCTTTGGCGGCCTTCGCGGCCTCGTGCTGGGCGTGAATCTCGGCGGCGCGATCCTTCTCCTTGATGGCGACGGCCGCCTTGCCGGTGCGCTGGCGCAGGTAGTACAGGCGGGCGCGCATGGCCTCGGACTCGCGCTCGACTTCGATCTTCTCGATGTTGGGCGAATTGACTGGGAAAACGCGCTCCACGCCCTCTCCGTAGCTCAAGCGACGGACGGTGAAGGTCTCGTGGATACCGGAGCCCTTGCGGGCGATGACGATGCCGGCGTACACCTGAACCCGCTCCTTGTCGCCCTCGCGGACCTTGGTGTGCACGCGCACACCGTCGCCGACTTTGAACGGCGTGATGTCATTCTTCACCTGATAGGCGGTGATCTCCTTGATGATCGGGTTCATGGCAGTGAGTTATTTGAGTAAGTCTGGACGGACTAGCCGGGTCTTTTCCTCCTGACGCGCGAGCCGCCATTTCTCGATTTCGGCATGGTTGCCGGAGAGCAGAACCCCGGGAACGGACATGCCCCGAAATTCGGCGGGACGCGTGTATTGAGGAAAGTCGAGCAACTTGCGGGTGAAGGATTCGTGCGTCAACGACTTTTCCTCCCCGAGCACGCCGGGGATGAAACGGGCGAGCGCATCAATCACGACCGCGGCCGCCAGCGTGCCGTTGGTGAGCACGTAATCCCCGATCGAAATCTCCTGATCAATCACGCGGTCGCGGATGCGCTGGTCGATACCCTCGTAGTGCCCGCTAAGCAAGACGAGGTGCCGCTCGCGTGACAACTCCTCGGCGAGCGCCGTGGAAAACGGTTTCCCGTCGGGCGTGAGATAGATCCTCCGGCAACCCGGCGTCTGCAATTGCTCGATCGCGGCGAAGACCGGCTCCGGCTTGAGCACCATCCCGGCCCCGCCGCCGAAGGGCCGGTCGTCGGCCGTGCGGTGTTTGTCGGTCGTCCAACCCCGCAGATCGTGCACCCCCACCTCCAGACGCCCGGCTGCGATGCCCTTGCCAAGAATGCTCTCCGCGAGAAAGCCGTCCAACATGCGCGGGAAGAGCGTCAGGACGTCGATCCGGAGGGCCATCGGTGAAGCGCGGGCAAAAAAAATCGCCCGGGGAAACCGGGCGATCGTGAAAGGGGTGATCCGTGATCAGCTCGCCGCGGCGGCCGAACGACGCGCCTTCTTGATCATGGCATGCATCGTGTCGGTGGGCGTGGCTCCCTTGCTCAGCCAATAGTCGATGCGCTCCAGGTTGATCTTGATCGGATTGCCCTTGGTGCGCGGCGTGTAGGTGCCGAGATTCTCGACGGCGGCTCCGTCGCGACGGGAACGCGCTTCAGCGACGACCACGCGGTAGAGCGGCTGGTGCACGGAGCCAACCTTGGTAAGGCGGATTTTGAGGGCCATGTAGGAAACGTTTGCGGAGCGGTTCTTGCTTGGAAAAACCGAGGAGGACACGAACCGACAATCAGCTTGTCAAGCCCCTGTTCCGACAGCTTTCTCCGCCCCTTATGCTCAAAGCCGGCATCGTCGGTCTGCCCAACGTGGGCAAGTCCACCCTCTTCAACGCCCTCACCCGCTCGCGAAAGGCCGAGGCCGCCAATTACCCGTTCTGCACCATCGACCCCAACGTCGGTGTGGTCATGGTACCCGACGAGCGCCTCGCCGTCCTCCAGCGCATCGCGAAGACCGGCGTCGTCATCCCGGCCGCGATCGAGTTCGTCGACATCGCCGGCCTAGTCGCCGGCGCGAGCAAGGGCGAGGGCCTCGGCAACCAGTTCCTCGCCAACATCCGCGAGGTCGACGCCATCGTGCAAGTCGTGCGCTGCTTCGCGGATCCCGACATCGTGCACACGATGGGCCAGGTCGACCCGGCCCGCGACGTCGAGGTCATCACCACCGCACTCGTGCTCGCCGACCTCGACGCCGTGATCAAGCGCATCGAGAAGTCCCAGAAGAAGGCGAAGTCCGGCGACAAGGAGGCGCAGGCCGAGATCGCGCTGCTGCAGCGCCTTGAGCCGCACCTCAACGCCGGCAAGACCGCCAACCTGCTCCCCGCCTCCGAGGAGGAGCAGAAATTGATGAAACTTTTCCAGCTGCTCACCGCCAAGCCGGTGCTCTTCGCGTGCAACGTCGCCGAGGGCGATCTCGCCACCGCGGAGCAGAACCCGTTCGTCCAGCAGGTCGCGGGCTTCGTGCGCTCCCACCACGACGCCGCCTACGTCCCGATCAGCGCGCGCATCGAGTCCGAACTGATCGACCTCGCGCCCGAAGAGGCCAAGGCGTTCCTGAAAGACCTCGGGGTCGATGATTCCGGGGTGTCCAAGCTGATCCAGGCGACCTACGCCCTGCTCGGGCTGCAGACGTACTTCACCGCCGGCGAGAAGGAGGTCCGGGCCTGGACGATCCGCAAGGGATGGAAGGCTCCGCAGGCCGCCGGCGTGATCCACACCGATTTCGAAAAGGGTTTCATCAAGGCCGAGGTCGTCTCCTACGCCGATCTCAGCCGCCTGGGCAGCGTGGCGGCCGCGCGCGATGCGGGGAAATACCGGCTCGAGGGCAAGGAGTACGTGTTCGCCGACGGAGACGTCGCGCTCTTCCGGTTCAACACCTGACCGCGCGACGCGCGGGGTTGCAGCGGACGCCGCCGGCGGCTTGCGTCCGATCATGCGCGCGCCGCCACCCATCCTCCTCGTCGTCCTGGTCGCGACGGCGCTGCGCGCGCATCCGGAAATTGAGGCGGGGCTAGCCCGCTTGAACACCGCCGTGGCGACCCAGCCGGGCAACGCCGACCTCTATCTCGAACGCGGCGAACTGTACGCGCGGCACGAGGAGTGGTTCCACGCGGAGGCCAACTATCTAACCGCCGCCGAGCTGGCGCCACGCCACGCCGGGATCTTCCGCGCGCGTGGCGCGCTCGCCCTCGCACGCCGCCTGCCCGCGGAGGCGCTGTCGTTTTTGAACGAGGCCCGCGATCTTGATCCCGCCGATCTTTCGACGCGCATCCTGCGCGCGCGGGCCCTGCGCCAGCTGGGCCGGAACGTTGAGTCCGGGGAAGAACTCGATCATGTGCTCCGCCAGTCCCGATCCCCTTCACCGGACCTGATCCTCGAGCGCGCGGCGCTGCTGAGCCCGCCGGAGTCGCTGCGGATGCTGGATGGCTTCCTATCCCGGACGGGGCCGGTGCCAGCCCTGGAGATGCGCGCGCTTTCGCTGGAGGAATCGCTCGGCCGGATCGACGCCGCCCTCGCCCGCCTTGACCGGTTGACCGCCGCTGCCGAGCGCAAGGAAGCCTGGCTGAGGCGGCGCGGCGACATACTGCGGCGCACCGGCCGCGAGACCGAGGCGCGCGCCGCGTATACCGCGGCCCTCACCGCGGTCTCGTCGTTGCCCCCTTGGCTGCGTGAGTCGCCCGAGTCGGCGGCCCTTGCCAACGAGCTCGCAACCCTCGCCCGTTCCCCGTCGTCTTCCCCGCCATGACAATCCGCCCCGCCCTCCTGCTCGCCTTCGTCGCGCTCGGCCTGTCCCCCCTGGGCGCCGCCACGACGATCCTCCGCGGTCCTTACCTGCAAAGCGCCACGCCCGACAGCATCGTCATCCGCTGGCGCACGGACGCGACGGAGGCTTCGGTGGTGTCCTACGGGACGGACCGGGAGCAGCTCACGAGCGTGGCGAAAGCCGAGGGAATCCTAACCGAGCACATCGTTCCGCTCTCGGAGCTGAAACCCGCGACGACCTACTACTACACCGTCGGATCCGTGCCCTTCGCGCCCCCGGCCGCCGGCAAGTCAGGCTCCTCCAGCCGCGCCGCCATCCACAGCTTCACCACCCCGCCGCCGGCGGGAACGGTCAAGCCGACCCGCATCTGGGTCCTCGGCGACCCGGGCACGAAGAACGACGTGCAGCGCGCGGTACGCGACGCGTACTACAATTTCACGGCCAAACGCGCGACCGACCTCTGGCTGCTGCTCGGTGACAACGCGTATCCGGACGGTACCGACGCGGATTACCAGAAGGCCATTTTCGAGATGTACCCCGCGACCCTCCGCACCTCGCCGGTCTGGCCGGCACTGGGCAATCACGACGCCCGGAGCGCCAACTCGGCGACCCAGTCCGGCGTCTATTACGACATTTTTTCGCTCCCCACGCGCGCCCAGGCCGGCGGGGTGATGTCGGGCACGGAGGCCTACTACTCCTTCGATCACGCCAACATCCATTTCATCTGCCTCGACTCGCACGATACCGAGCGGAAGCCCGACGGGGCGATGATGCAGTGGCTCAAGGCTGACCTCGCGGCGACCACGCGCGACTGGATCATCGCCTACTTCCACCATCCCACCTACACGAAAGGGACCCACGACTCCGACAAGGACAGCGACAGCTCCGGACGCATGAACGACATGCGGGCGATCTTCCTCCCGGTGCTCGAGCAGGGCGGGGTTGACCTCATCCTGACCGGCCATTCCCACGTCTACGAACGTTCGCCGTTGATCAACGGGCACTACGGCAAGAGCCCGACGTTCGACGCCGCGAAGCACGTCGTGCAGAGAGGCGACGGACGCTTCGGCGGCGACGGCGCCTACCGCAAGAAGCGCGGCCGCGTGCCCAACGCGGGCGAGGTTTCGGTCGTGACCGGCAGCGCGGGGCAGGCCGGCTCGAAGCCGCCGCCACTCAACCACCCCGTGTTCTACCTCGCGCTGAACGAAGCCGGCTCGTCCGTGATCGACGTCGACGGGCTCCGGCTGGACCTGACCTTCATCAACGACAAGGGCGAGAAGCGCGACTGGTTCTCCATCATCAAGGAGTGACGGCGCTCAGCCGGCGGCCCCGTCCGCGGCCGCCGGCTACTTTTCAAGGGAGATCTTGATCCCCTTGCGCAGGTAGGTGGGCACGTCGAGATCGTGGCCATCGAAGAGATTCCGGTCCGTCTTCTCGAAATGACCGCGGCTCTCCACCTCGCCGAACCCGAATTCCTCCTGCGCGACGAGCGGGGACGCGCCCGCCGGTGAATTGGTCACGGTGACGGAGGTGACCGCGAAGGAGACCGGTTCCGCCGGTTTGGCGCCGGCGGGGGCCGCGGGCTGCACGCGCGGTCGCGCGGGCGGGAGCACGGCGCGGCGTCCGGGCGCCGCGCGTCCCCCGAGGTCACTGGTGCCGATCACGCTGAGTTCGACGCGACCCGCGAGATTCTCGTCGATGACGGCGCCCATCGTGATGTGGGACTCGCGGCCGAACTGCTCGGTGACCGCCGACATGATCTCGTTCACCCGCGGCAGGGTGAGGTCCGGTCCGCCGATGATGTTCACCAGCAGCCGGTCGGCCTTCCGCGCGAAGTCGGGCGTGTGGAGCAAAGGGCAAAGTTTCAGGCTGTTGAGCGCGTCGGGCACGGCGGTCTCGCCACGCCCCTCGCCGAGGCCGAACAGCGTCTTGCCACCGCGCGGCCCGAACGCCTGGCGCAGGGTGGCGAAGTCCACGTTGATGAGGCCCGTCTTGAACAGCATCGCCCAGATCGACTTCACGCCGCGCCCGATCCACTCGTCGGCGCGCGCGAAGGAATCCAGCACGGTCTCACCCTCCGCGGCCTCCTGCATGAGCACGTCGTTGGGCAGCGGGATCACCGCGTCGCACACCGCGCGCAGGGCGCGCAGGCCTTCCTCGGCCTGCTTCAGCCGCCGGCCGCCCTCGAAGCTAAACGGCATCGTCACAAACGCGATGACAAGCGCTCCGGTCTCCGCGGCGACCTCGGCCACGACGGGCGAGGCGCCGCTGCCGGTGCCGCCGCCCATGCCCGTCACGAGGAAAACCAGGTCGCAGTCCTTCACCACGGCGGCGATCTTGGCCCGGTCGGCGTCGGCCGCCTCGCGGCCGCGCTCGGGATCACCGCCCGCGCCGAGGCCGCGGGTCACGCCCATGCCGAGCAGCACCTTGTCCTGTACCGGCGAGCTGGCGAGCGCCTGATAGTCGGTGTTGATGACCGCCAGCTGCAGCCGGTCGAGGTTCTCCATCTTGAGACGGTCGACGGCGTTGGAGCCGGCTCCGCCGACCCCGACCAGCTTGATGGCGATGTTGCGGTCGGTGAGGAGCGCCTGCTCGAGGGGAAGTTCGTTGAGATTCATGGTCGCGACGTTTCGGGACGTTCAGGATTGGGAGAAGAGCTTGCGCAGGCCGGCCAGGAATCCGCCGCCCTGGCCGCGGGCCCCTAGCCGCTCGGTCCGGCTGCCGACGCCGCAGTAGAGCAGTCCGAGGGCGGTGTGGTACCCGGGATCACGGAGGTTTTCGCTGATCCAGGAAGGCGCCTCGCCGAGGTGCGCCGGCACACCGAAAACCCGCGCCGCGACGGAGGCGATGCCCGGCAGCTTCGCCGTGCCGCCCGTGAGCACGACGCCGGCGGCGCAGTTCTCGAGGCTGAAGGCGTTGCCAAGGCGCGACTTCACCACCTCAAGGATCTCCTGGGCCCGCGCCGCGGTGATCTGCTCGATCGCCTGCTGGGGGAACTGCCGGTCGCCGATGGCGAACGTGCCGTCGAGCCAGACCTTCTGCGAACGCTCGCGCGTCACCACATCGGCCCTCCCGTAGCGGAGCTTGAGCTTCTCCGCCTGCCCCTCCTTGAGCCGCAACCCGATGCTCAGGTCATTGGTGAGATGGGATCCGCCGACCGCGACCACGCCGGTGGTGTGGGCCGCGCCGTCGCGGTACAAGGCGTAGTCGGTGGTGCCCGCGCCGATGTCGATCACCAGCACGCCGTTCTGCCGCTCCTCCGGCGTCGTGACCATGTGTCCCGCCGCCAGGCTCGAGAGCACCAGCTCGCCAACCTCCAGGTTGAAGCCCCGGATGACGTGGATCGTGTCCGCCAGCCGCTGCTCGAGGCCGTGCACGGTCCAGTAACCGACCTCCAGCCGCTGGCCCACGAGGTTTTCGGGATTACCTGGCACGAGCCGCCCGTCGAGCCGGAACGGCCGGCGGATATGGTGCACGACCATCCGCCCGTGCGGCAGTTCCTTCGCCTTCGCCAGTTCGCACACCGTGCGGACATCCCCGGTCTCCACCATGTTGTCGGAGGCCTTCACGTTCACCGCGGCCTCGTTGTAAAAACCCTCCAGATGGCTGCCGGTCTGCGCCAGGAAGACGACGTCGATCCGCTCCCCCGCCTCGCGCTCGGCGAGCTCCAACGCGCGGTGCGTGCATTCGCTCGCGGCCTTGTAATCCACCACGGCACCCTTGATGACGCCGCGCGACGGGCACTCGCCGCGGCCGATGATGGCGAGCTCGCGGCCGTTGTGCTCGCCAACCAGGACGGTGATCTTGGAGGTGCCGATCTCGACGGCGCCGATGAACGTGGTGCGGTTGCTCACGGGGAGGTGCGTTGCGTGGTGGCGGAGGGCAGGATGGAGAAGAAAGGACGGGCCGCGGGAACCGGGGCGGGTGTCGCGCGGCGCGCGCCGGCGGGCGCCGCGGGCTCCGGCGGATCGATCCGCACGGGAACGTTGCGGCCGTAGGAGAGATCGATCCGGACACGCGCGGCCGGCGTGTTGCTGAGCCGCTCAACAAGATAATCCAGCTTGGCCAGCTGCGCGAAATACTCGCGTGACGCGGCGAATACCACGGTGGAGCCATTTCGCGTCGCCACCTCGATCTCGCGGTCGGACTCCAGTCGCGCGAGCGAAACCGAGACCCAAGAACGATAGAGGTTCAAGGCGGCGAACTGCGCGTCCGAGAGAAGCTGCGCGACCGGCGTCATACCTTGGACGCGACGGAAGCCCTCCCCTTCGGCCACCAGGGAGACCCCGGCGAGCCATGGCAGCCCCTCAATCATCGCGGGGTCGTGGCCGGCGCCACGGAAAACGGTTCCGTCGGCGGAGACCAGCAGGTCCCGCGAGGCCGTCGCGCTGCCCGCGCGCACCCGCGCGACCGGGCTGCGCTCGGTGATCCGTACGACGAGGCGATCGGGGAACTCGCGTGAGAGCGAGGCGGACTCGATCTGCCCGTCACGGAGCAGCCGCTCCCGCAGCCGGGGCAGATCGAGCTCCATCAGGGAGATGCCGGGCGGCAGGGCCAGCGCCGGGCGCAGCCAAGCCTCGTCGAGCACCCCGCCCGCGGACGTACGCAACTCCAAGCGCCGCAGCAGACCCGCCTTGGCGGCCGGCGGTAGATCTCCCGGTTGGGGCGTCACCGCGTTGAGCAGGTACCATGCGCTCGCGACCAGCACGGCCAGACTGAGCACGGCGGTGAGCGTCCGCAACCCGACCATCACGCGGCGCCAACGCCCCCCGCGTGACATCGCGCGCGAGCGCACCGGCTGGGCGATGTCGCGCCAGTTGCGGACCGCCGGGGTACGGATTGTCTCGGAGTTCATCGCCCGCCCGCCCTCTTCGCCCGGAAACGGGCCATCGCCGGGGTGACGAGCTCGCGGACGAGCGCGGTGAAATCGAGTCCCGCGCAACGCGCGCTCATCGGCAGCAGGCTGGTCTCCTTCATGCCCGGGAGCGTGTTGATCTCGAGCATGCAGGGCCCCTCAGCCGTGAGGATGAAATCCACCCGCGCGTAATCTCGGCACCCGCAGGCGGCAAAGGCGGCCTCGGCCGCCCGCCGCACCTCGGCCGACATCTCGTCGCCGATCGGAGCCGGGGCGAAATACTCCGTCATGCCCTTGGTGTACTTGCTGGTGAAATCATAGACGCCCGAGCGCGGACGGATCTCGACGATGCCCATCGCCCGGCCACCGAGCACGCCCACCGAAAGCTCCCGACCGGTCAGACGCCGCTCCACCAGCCACTCGCCGCGCCCGATCGCCGCGAGGCTCGCCGCCAGCTCCGCGCGCGTCACCGGCAGCGTCAGCCCCACGCTGCTGCCCTCCGCGTTGGGTTTCACCACCACCCTCTCCCCCAGTGCGGCGATCACCGTGTCCGCGTCGGGCTTCGCGTCGGCCATGAAGCGGATGCCCGGAGCTACCCGCACGCCACGCGCCGCCGCCAGTTCCTTGGTGCGGGTCTTGTCCATCGTCACGGCGCTGGCCGCGGCGTCGCAGCCCGCGTAGTCCACCCCGGCCGCGTCGAGCAGGCGCTGCATCCCGCCGTCCTCACCGAACGTGCCGTGGAGCGTGGAGAAGACGACCTCGCTTGCCGGATCCAGCCCCGCGGGCAGCGCCTCCGCGCCGACCTCGATCAGGCGGGTCGGGAAAGAGCGGGCGAGCGCCAAAGCGCCGGCCCGGCCCGACCCAAGGGAAACCTCGCGCTCGGCGGAAATCCCGCCGGCGAGCACGACGATCACGGGCCGCGAGGCGCTCACAGGAATTCCTCCCAGCTCCGGCCGAAGCAGAGCACTTCGGGCTCCAACTGCACGCCGGAGCGCTCCCGCACCGTCGCGCGCACCCGCCGCATGAGCGCGAAAACGTCGGCCGCCCGGGCGGCGCCCAGGTTGACGATGAAATTGGCGTGGACGGCCGAGACCTGCGCGTCCCCTTCCCGCGCACCCTTGAGCCCGGCCTCGTCGATGAGACGACCCGCCGCACCTCCCGGGGGGTTGCGGAAAACGCAGCCGGCGCTGCGCTCCTTGGGCTGCGATTCCTGGCGTTTCCGCCGGTAGACGTCGATCTGGCGTCCGATCGCCTCGCCTTCCGCCTGAGCGGCGGGCCTTAACAGCGCTCCGAGGGCGATCGCTCCCTCCAATCCGCGGCATTGGCGGTAGTCCACGCCCATCTCCGCGCGCAGCCGCACGGCGATCTCGCCGTCCGGCCGCAGGACCTGCACCTCCTCGGTGACGTCCCAGATCCATCCTCCCATCGCACCGGCATTCATGCGGAGGGAACCGCCCACGCTCCCCGGGATCCCCTCCAGGAACTCGAATCCCTGCAACCCCGCCTTCACCGCCTGCCCGCACAGGCTCTTGAGCCGCAGGCCCGCTCCCGCCCGGACCCACCCGTCGGGCCGGGGCGAGAACTCGGACCAACTCGCGTGATTGAGCGTGACCACCACGGCGTCGACACCCTCGTCCGCCACAACCAGATTGGACCCGCGGCCGAGCGGCAGCAAAGGCGCGCCGGCTTGCCGCGCGAACCGCAACACCGCGCGCAGGTCATCCACGCCGGCCGGCTCCGCAAGCAGGCGGGCCGCGCCACCCACGCCGAGGGTCGTACGGGCGCCCAGCGGCTCCTCACGGGCGATCCGCGTGTCCGCCCCCACCGCGGCGCGAAGCTCCGACGCCAGGTCATCCCACGAGAGGCGTGGGGCGGGAGGGGCGATCGGCTCGAGAATTCGGTTCACGGGATGGAAGAATCAGCGTGCCGTGGAGCTCAGGCGGGAGCGAGGCCCGCGCGGCCCGCGCCGGCCCGGCCCAGCTCGTCAAGGTCGGCCAACATGGCGCTCATCGGATCAGCCCGGTCCAGCCTCCGCAACGCCTCGCGCCAGGCGGCCAGCCGCGCGGCGTCGGCCAGCGTCGCCCGCACGACCTCGTCGAGCGTCGCGATCCGGTCCTGCGTCACCACCGCGCCGGCGCCCTCGGCGGCGAACCAACGCGCGTTGGCCTCCTGATGATTGTCGGCGGCTTCCGGATACGGCACCAGGATCGCGGGCGTGCCGCAGCGGATCAGTTCCGCGATGGTGCCTGCCCCGGCCCGGGAGACGACCAGGTCGGCGGCGGTGAGCAGGTCCGCCATGCGGCCGCAGAAAGGCTCGAAGATCGCGCGCACCGGGCCCACCGGGGTCTCGGTCGTGATGGTGCCGGCACGGTCCTTGCCAGGTCCGGTGACCACGTGCAGCTGCACGCCGGCGGCGGCAAACGGCGCGACCGCGGCCCGCGCCCAGGCATTGAGCGCGCCGGCTCCTTGGCTGCCACCGAGCACCGCCAGTACCGGCCGGGCCGGATCCAATCCGAGAGCTGTCCGCGCCACCGCGGGCGAACCACGCCGGATTTCCCGGCGCACGGGCAGGGGCAGCGGCCGCACCACCTCCTTGCGCAACCCCGGCCAGGTGACGCCCGGCGGCAGGTAGACCCGCCGCGCGAGCCGGCCGAGCACGCGCACCGCGCGTCCCGGGACCCGGTTAGACTCGTGCAAGGCGACGGGCAGGCCGCGCAGCACGGCCGCCACGACCAGCGGGAAAGAAGTGAAGCCACCGAAGCCGACCACCGCGATCGGACGCTCGCGGCGCAACACGCGCCAGCAGACGCGGATCGCGCCGGCCTGGGAGAGCAGAAACCGCGCAAGCGCCCCGGGCCGCCAGGAGAAGCCGTCGCCCGGCATGGCGACGAACTCGAGCCCCGGATAACGACCGCTCAGCTCCGCGTCGACCCGCCGCCGGCTGATGAGCAGCACCGCGCGATCACCGCGGGCGGCGAGACCCTCGGCGAGGGCGATGCCCGGGGAGAGATGCCCGCCGGTGCCGCCGCAGGAAATGACCACGCGGTTCACGCGTGCACCTCCCGCATGGCGCCCGATCCTCGGGGCAAGGCCGCCCGGCCCCAGTTACGCTGCGAGTTGAGGATGATGCCGAGCAGCATGCCCATGAGCAGCAGGTTGGACAGGCCCGCGCTGATGAAGGGCAGAGACATACCCTTGGTGGGGAACACCGCCGTGACCACGCCGATGTTGATGATGGCCTGGAGCGAGATGAGCAGCACGCAGCCGACCACGAGGAGGTAATGGAAAAGGCTGGGTGCGCGGCGCACGTGCACGAGGCCGGCGGCGAGAATCACCCCGAAAGCCGCGACGACCCCGAGCGTGAAGAACACCCCGAGTTCCTCGCCCACCACCGAGAAGATGTAGTCGGTGTGGGCCTCGGGGAGATAGCTCAGTTGCTGCCGCCCGTTGCCCAGGCCGGCGCCCTCCACGCCACCGGCCGCGAACGCCGCCAGTCCCTGGCGCAACTGGTACGATTTGTCCTCGCTCAGGAACTCCGTCATCCGCCTCAGGCGGTTCGGATTATGAATGACCGCGACGGAGAACAGCGAGCCCACGAGCAGCACCGTCGGAAGGATGAAGCGCCACTTCGCCCCGGCGAGGAACAGCAGGACCAGTCCGACCGCGACCATGAGCGCGGCCACGCCGAAGTCGGGTTCGAGCAGGGTCAGAACCGCAATGACCCCGATGATTCCGAGCGGATAAACGAAACCGCGGCGCAGCTCGCCGATGCGCGTCTGGTTCAGCGCGAGGTAGTGGGCGAGGCAGAAGACCAGGCCGAGCTTCGCGAATTCCGAGACCTGCACCCGCAGCGAACCGAACCCCAGCCAGCGGCGGCTGCCGTTCACCCTGATACCCACCACGAGCGTGAGGAACAGGAGCACCGCGCAGATCCCGAACACCCACCACGCGTAGCGCCGGGCGTAGTCGAGGTTCACCCGGCTCATCACGAAGCACACGCCGGCGGCGAGCAAAACGCCGAACACCTGCTTGTTCAGGTAAAAATACGGGCCCGTGCGCAGCCAAGCGCTCGCGCTGAACAGGATGGTCAAACCGAGGAGCGCGAGCCCCACCGCGATGATCAGGATGATCGTCGCGGGATTGACGAGCGACCGCGGATCGAGGCGGCGGCCGGCGGGAGGGGAGCTGGGCGCTTCGGCGGGCAAGTCGGAGGGCTCCGGCTCAGGGCTTGGGCGCGGGGGTGACGGGGCTCTCCTCGATGCGGATGACCGGGATCACGGGCGGGGCGGCCGGAACCGCGGGTTCGGCGGCCTTGGCCTCGGCCGCCTTCGGGGCCTTGGGAGCGGAAACCCCCGGGATCACAATCTCCGTGCCCGCCTGCAGGCGGGTCGGGTCCGAGATGCCGTTGGCGAGCGCGATCTCGGACTGCCGCACCCCGTAGTTGCGAGCGATGACGCTCAATGACTCGCCGGACTTCACCACGTGACGCACGCCCTCCAACCCCGGCTTGGGCGAGGCGGCCTTGGCCGGCCGGCTCGACTTGGCCGGCGCGGGCGCCGGGGCGGCCGCGGGAGCGGCGACCGCGCCGGATTTCGCCGGGATGACCAGCTTCTTGCCCGGTTGCAGGTTTGCGTTGGCCGCGATGCCGTTGGCCGCGGTGAGGTCGCCGACCGTGAGCTTATGCTTCTTGGCGATGGACCAGAGGCTGTCCCCGGGACGGACCACGTAGGTGGTGGCGGGCGTGACATCGGCTACCTTCTCGGACTGGAGTGCGCCGGCGACGGGCGTACCGGGACGGGTCGGGGTGAAACGCACGGACGCCGAGCCGTCGGCGAGCGCGGCGGCGGCCGCGGCGTTCTGGTCGATCAACGGCGGGGTGGCGGCAACCGGGACCGAAGGAGCGCCCGCGGGCGCGACGGGAGCGGGCTCGGCGGCGGCTGGAACGGGGACGGAGACCGCGGCGGGCACGGGGGCGTCCTGCGCGACGGTGTCGGACGGCACAGGGGCCGGCTTGCGCGCGGTGCTACAACCCGGATTGGCGAAAATGAGGAGGAGGGCGAGCACGTGGATCCCGGCGACGATGCCGAAAATCTTCAGGATTTTCATGATGAGGAGAGCGAGGAAGGGTGCGGGTTACAGGCGACGATGTCTAGCGCCCGGCGGGCGCCGGACCGCGGACCGCGGCCGCGAGCTGCGCGCGGCGCGCCGACCATTCGCGCAGGAAGGCGTTGCGGCCGAGCACAACCCCGTGGACGGGGCGGACGAGCGAGGCGAGCGAGGGCGCGCGCAGCGCCGGCCGCGGGGTGGCGCCGGCGGAGAGCGGGAACAGGAGGTCGTTTTCGCGGAGCAGGTTCATGGGGTTTTCAGCGGAGTTTCAGGGAGGCGAGGCTCGCGAGGGCGAAGCCGAGCGAAAGTATCCAGAAACGGAGTACCACTTTGGTCTCGGGCCAGCCGAGCTTCTGAAAGTGATGATGCACGGGCGCCATCAGGAAGAGCCGGCGCCCCTCGCCGCAGCGTCGGCGGGTGACCTTGAACCAGCCGACCTGCAGGATCACCGACATGGCCTCCATGACGAAGACCCCGCCCGCGATCACCAGCGTCAGGGGCTGGTGGATCATGAAGGCCATCACGCCGATCAGGCCCCCGAGCGCGAGGGAGCCGGTGTCTCCCATGAAGACCTCGGCGGGATGGGAGTTGAACCAAAGGAAGGCCATGCAGCCGCCGATCAGCGCCCCGCAGATCACGCTGAGTTCCCCGGTGCCGGGCACGTGGCTGATGAGGAGGTACTCCGACAGAAAGACGTGGTCCGCGAGGTAGGCCATGATGGCGAACACGATGGCGACGGTGATGGTGCAGCCGACCGCGAGACCGTCGAGGCCGTCGGTCAGATTGATCGCGTTGCTGAAGCCCACGATCCAAAGATAGAGGAGCGCCAGCAGCAGCCACCAAGGCATGACCGGGATCGCGGCGTGCTTGATGAAGGGCACCCACAGTTCGCGGATCTTCCCGGCGCTGAGCGGATGCCAGATCAGCAGGCCGAGCGCCAGCAGCGTGGTGCCGGACTGCCAGGCGATCTTCTCCCAACCGGCGATACCCGCGCGATTACGGCGCAGAACCTTCAGGTAATCGTCGCGGAATCCGGGCACGGTGAGTGAGGCGTAGACCAGCAGACTCACGATCACCCAGATATTGGGGGCCGCCCAAAGGACCGAGCTGCCGAAGACCGAGAGGAAGATGATCAGCCCGCCCATGGTGGGCGTGTGCTTTTTGTCAAAGTAGGCGGCGCCGAGCTGCGCCGTGCGCTCGTCGACGTAGCCGTGGCCCAGCTTCATCCGGCGGAAATGGCGGATCAGCCGGGGACCCAGCGCGAAACCGATCAGCATCGCGGTGACCGCCGCCAGCATCGTGCGCAAGGTGATCGAACCGAAGAGACGGAACGGCCCGAAGTATTCCTCCAGACCCGCGAGATGGCTAAGCATGACCCGCCACCTCCTCCCCCGCCGCCGCCAACGCTTCCTCGAGGCGGTAGCGACGGCTCCCCTTGACGAAAACCGCGCCGCGCCACCCCGCCACCGCGGGACCGGCCGCGGCCGCATCGGGAATCTCGCACGCCTGCCCAGACGGGGCTCCCGCGTCGCGCAATCCGGCCAGCACCTCGGACGCGAAGGGACCCGTCACCAGCACGCGGTCGTCCGGCCGCAAAGCCAGCGAGCGACCCAGCGCGCGATGATGCCGCGGCGCCTGGGCACCCAGTTCCTCCATGCCTCCGAGCACGTAGAGCCGGGGCTCCGCGGCGGACGCGAGGCCATGGAACGCCGCCAAGGCGTCGGCCATGGAGGCGGGATTGGCGTTGTAGCAATCGACGTAGAGCAACCGCTCCCTGGAGCGCCGCACCTCGCCGCGCAGCGCGCCGGGCCGCCAAGTGGCGAGCCGCGCCTGCAACTCGCCGCGCGGAACACCCATCCGCCACGCCGCGCAGATCGCCAGCGCCGCATTCTGCGCCATGCCTTCCGAGACGCGCGGCATCGTGAACGCGAGCGGGGGCGGCGGGCCAACCGCGATCGCCAACACCGTCTCCCCTTCGCGCTGGGTTACGGCGAAGTAGGCGCGGTCCGGCGGCGGCTCCGCCGGACGCACGACATCCGCGCGTTCGAGCACGAGCCGGCGGACGCCGAGCTCCGCGAAGGGCACGTGGGCGGCCGTCTCCCGCGTGAAAAGGGCGAAGCCGTCCGGCCGCGTCGCGGCGGGCAGACGCGACTTCTCCCGCGCCACCCCCTCCAGGCTGCCCAGCGCCTCGATGTGCGCCGGGCCGACGAGCGTGATGATCGCGACGTCCGGCTCGATCATCGCCGCCAGCGCGTCCATCTCCCCGGGGGTGTTTATCCCCGCCTCGACCACCGCCACGCGGTGCCGCGCGGGATCGAGACGCGTCAACGTGAGGGGCACGCCGAGATGGTTGTTAAGGTTACCCTCGGTGGCGGCGACGCCGCTCGCTGCGCCACCGAGGAGGAGCGCCAGCAAGTCCTTGGTGGAGGTCTTGCCTGCACTGCCTGAAATTCCAACCACCGGACCGGGGAACGCCCGCCGGTGCTCGCGCGCGATCGCGTGCCATGCCGCGAGTGGATCCGCGACCTCGAGCTGGGGCAGCGGGAACGCCGGATCCGGCGTCCGCACCAGCGCGGCGCCCGCCCCGGCCGCCGCCGCCGCGCCGATGAACGCGTGCCCGTCACGGGCCGCTGTACGGAGCGCCACAAAAACCTCCCCGGGCACGAGCTGCCGGGAGTCGAAATGGAACCCCGTCACCGGGTGGCGCGGCTGCCCGTGCCAGCGGCCGCCGGTCCAACGGGCGAGTTGCTCGGCCGTGAAGGTCGGCATCAGGCGTTCCCCTCCCCCGCCCCGCCGCGTTCCGCCAGCAGCCCCCGCAGGAGCCGGCGGTCATCCCCAGGCACCCGGCAGTCACCGCAATTCTCATACGTCTCGTGCGAGCGTCCCGCCGCGACGACCGCGTCCCCGGGCCGAGCCGCCGCCAGTGCCGCCGCGAGCACGCTCCGCCGCTCGGACCCGCTGAAAACCTCGCCCGCGAGGGCGCGGGCGGCGGCCGCCGCGTCGGCATCCGCCGCGTCCCCGAGCGCCAGCAGGATGCGACCCGGCGTGGCCGCGCGCACGATGCCCAGCAGTCGTTGCAGTTCCAACGCGGAACGCGCGGCGTCGATCCAGATCGAGAAACCACCCACGGTCTCGATCCGCTCGAGCCGGCCCGGCGCGCCCGCGAATGAGCGCCAGCGGGCCAGCACCACGCGCGGATCCCGCCCGAGCGCCCAGGCCGCCGCGACCGCCGCAAGCAGATTCTCCGACTGCTCCCGTCCCGCGGGCTCCGGAACCAGCGCGAATTCCCCGCCGGGCCAGCGCACGGACATCGGGCCCCCGGGGGACCGCACGACGCCCACCTCGGCGGTTTCGCCGGCGCCGAAAGCAACCACGCGCGTGCGCCCGCCCGCGCGCAGGTCCGCGGCGAGGCCGGCTCCGCCGGCGTCGTCGATATTGACCACCGCCACGGGCAGGGTGCGCGAAGGGTCCGACGCGAAAACCGTTCGCCATTCGTCCGCCGCCGTCCCGCACACGCCCGCCGGTCCGGTCGAGTTCGTGAAGACGGCCGCCGCCCAAGGCAGGGCCTGCGCGGCGCGGGCGCCGAGGGAACGCGGCCCGGCCTCAAGCACGGCCTGGCGACAGCCGGCGTCCCGCATCTGGGCCAGCAGACCATGGGTCTCAAGCGGATCAGTGCCGCCTTCAAGCGCGGGAACGGTGCGCGTGCCGAGCTCGTAATGGGCCGATCCGAGGAGCCCCACGCGCTGGTCGCCGCCGAGCAGGTGCGCCAGCAAATGCGCAACGCTCGTCTTCCCGCGACCGCCGCCGATCCCGACCAGCGTCATCGCCCGGTCGGGAAAACCAAAGTGGCGGCGCGCCGCCGCGGCGAGGGCGCCGGTGACGTCGCCGGACTGCACGTAGGTGGTGCGGGCCGAAGCTGGCAGCAGGGGCAGCCGGTCGACCACGACCGCGGCGGCGCCGCGATCCACCGCCTCGCCGATCGCGCGAGCGGCGCCCGCGGTCCCCGGCAGGGCGAAAAAGACCGTGCCAGGGACGACCCGGCGGAAATCGGTGGCAAGGCCGCCGACCGGACGCCCGAGCGGACCCTTGGCGGCGAGGACGGACCCCTCGAGCAGGTCGGCCAGTCGCGGGACCGCGGGAGTTACGGGGCGCGCGGGTGCACGACGACTCCGGCGCGGAGCCGGGCCGAGGGCCTCCAGCAACGGCAGGTTGCGCGCGAGGTAACCAATCATCGGCGGCCTCCCTCGTGGCGGGCCAGCAGACGCGGCACCCCGGGCTCGCCGCCGGGACGGATTCCGAGGATGGGGATCAGCCGCTCGCCGATCCGCTTGAAGGAAGGGGCCGCGACCACGCGACCGTAACCGTTGCCCCCGGCCGCCGCGCGATCGGCGTCGTCGACGACGACGGAAATGACAACGCGCGGCCGCTGCGCGGGAAAGAAGCCGACGAACGAACCGACGTGGTGCCGGTTGGAGTAACGGCCATCGATGATCTTCTGGGAGGTGCCGGTCTTGCCCGCGACGTCGAACCCTTCGATCGCGGCGTTGGTGGCGGTGCCGCCCTGCCGGGTCACGCCGATCAGCATGCGCGCGACCTCCGCGGCCGTCTCGGGCGAAACCGCACGCCCGATCTCGGCACGGTCGTAAGCGTAGACCACGTCGCCCGTCGGCGATGTGATCTGGCGGATGATCTGCGGGCGCAGCAGCACCCCGCCGGTCGCGATGACCGACATCGCCTGGTGCATCTGGAGCACCGTGGAGGAGACGGTGTGCCCCATCGGGATGCGCGTGATATCAATCGGGTACCACTTCTTGACCGGATGAAGCTTGCCGCGCACCTCCCCGTTGGGGAACCCAAGCCGGGCGCCGAAGCCGAAGGCGCTGGCATAGCGGTGAAGCCGCTCCTCGCCGAGCATCATACCTAGCTGGGCCGCACCGCGGTTGCTGGAGTGGCTGATGATCTCGGCCACGGAAAGGCGGCCCATCGCGTGGTCTTCCGCGGGCAGCTTGAGTACCCGGCCGTTGTAGGTCAGGCGGTCGACCCCGCAGTCGATCACCGTCCGCGACGAAACCAGCCGCTCCTCGAGCGCCGCGGCCGCAGGAACGATCTTGAAGACGGAGCCGGGCTCGTAGACGTCGGTGACCGCGACGTTCTTCATCCGCACCTCCTCCTCCTTCGGGACCTTGTTGTACTCGTTCGGGTTGAAAGTCGGATGGTTGGCCATCGCGAGGATGAACCCGTCGGTGTCGCTCACGATGATCGAGGCCTTGGCCGGGCGGAACTTGGCGGCGAGCGCGGCGAGTTCCTGCTCCACGATGTCCTGCACGGTGGAGTCGATCGACAAACGCACATTGTAGCCGTCGAACCGGGGAACCTCGCGCACCGCGAACTGCGGCAGCTCGCGGTTGCGCCCGTCCCGCTCGCCGAGCCGCCAGCCCTGCTGGCCGCGGAGATAGAAGTCGGCGTAGGACTCGAGACCCGCGGCGGCCTGCTGCTCGCGGTTGACGAAACCGATCAGGTGCGAGCCGAGCTGGTTGCTCGGGTAGACGCGGCGGTAGACGCGGCGGCCGTAAACACCCTGGATATTGAGGCGACGGATCTTCTCGTGGAGGGATTCGGGCACATCGTCGCGCAGCTTCACCCAGAGGATCGGCCGCGGCTGCCGCGGATCGGCGGAAGGATCGGTTTCCTCCTCGCCCGCGCTCTCCGCGGCGACCGCCGTAGGCGACAGATCGAAGGTGAAAGCCGCGACGCCGTCGCCGCCATCGTCGGCGTTTTCCGCCTTCGTCACGACCGGCTGAGGCGGGGGCGTCTCAGGCGCAGGGGCGGCGTAACGCGGGGTGAATTTCTCGCCCAGCTCCTCCTCGGGCATGCCGATCAGCGCGGCGAGCTCGGGCCACTTCTTCCGGTCCTTCGGGAGGAGCGAATGCGGATCCACCCCGAGCACGATCTCCGAGCGGCTGGTCGCGAGACGCGCGCCGCGGGCGTCAAGGATGTCCCCGCGGCGGGCCATCTCCGGGATCAGCATCGGCCGGGCGCGCACCACCGGCCGCAGGATGTCCTCGCGGTCGACGACGTGCAGCCAGACCAGACGCACCCCCAGCCCCGTGAAGCAGGCGAATAGCACCACGCCCAGCAGGGCGATGCGGTTGGAGGCGAATCCGCGGGACATCGTTCAGTTGCGCGCGAGGCGGAAGGTGACGGGCGCGGGCGGCGCGGCCGTCTCGATGAGCGGCCCGCGGGTGGCACGCCGGGCCATGCGCTCGATGACGTTCTCGGTGACCTGCAGGACAGGCAGCTCGCTCATCGGCACGAGACCCAGCCGCATGGTGGCGTTGAGCCCGCGGAGCTTGTCAGGGGCCTGCTCCGTCTCAAGCAGGGTCTTCTGCTCGTCGATCAGGCGCTCGAGGCGGGCCACCTCCGCCGCCAGATCGCGGTTGGACCGGGCGGTGACGGAAATCTGATGCCGCATCCACACGGCGGCGAGGCCGATGGAACCACCCGTGCAGAAGGTCACCAGCACGCAGAGCAGCAGCTGGTTGGCGAAGACCGGGGATTTCGATTTCATCGGGCAGCGCGGTTCAGAGGCGGCGGATCGCGCGCAACCGGGCGGAACGGCTGCGCGGATTGGCAGACAACTCCTCGTCGCCGGGCGTCAGCGGCCGGCGCGTCAGCGGTTCCGCGCGCTTCACGCGCAGATCACCCGGCGTGGCGTCGTCGGCGCTCTCCGGCTGTCCGCACATGCGGCGCAGGAAGCGCTTCACGGGACGATCCTCGAGGGAGTGGAAACTGATCACCGCCAGCACGCCGCCCGCCGCGAGGCGCTCAAAGGCCGCCGGCAACGCGCGCTCCAGCGCGCCGAGCTCGTCGTTGACCGCGATGCGGATACCCTGGAAGGCGCGGGTCGCGGGGTGCACGCGCGAGAGCGCGCGGTCGCGGGCCGGGATCGCCTCGGCGATGAGCGCGGCGAGGGAACCGGTCCGGGCCAGCGCACCGCTGCCGCGGGCCGCAAGGATCGCGCGCGTAACCCGGCGCCAATGCGGCTCCTCTCCTTGGTCGCGGACCGCCCGCGCGATCATCTCCGCGGTGGCCGTCTCGAGCCAGCGCGAAGCCGGCACGCCCGAGCGCGGATCCATGCGCATGTCCGCGGGAGCATCGTGCCGGAACGAGAAGCCGCGCGCGGGATCGTCGAGTTGGAAAGAGGAAACCCCGAGGTCGAAAAGAATGCCGTCAAAGGCCGTTTCGCTCACTTCCGCCAACCGGCCGAAGTCGAGGTCGACGAGACGGAAACGATCGCCCTGCGTCTCGCGCCACGCGGCCGCGCGCGCCGCTGCGGCCGGATCGCGGTCCAGCGCGACGACGCTCGTGCCCGGGATCGCCAGCAACGCGCCGGAGTGACCGCCGCCGCCGAACGTGGCGTCGAGGTAGCGTCCACCCGCCTTCGGCGCGAGCAGCTCCAGCACCTCGCGCAGCATCACGGGCTGGTGTCCGGGAGGATTCGTCATCGCCGTGGCCTCAACGGGAGCCGCCGCCATGGCCCCCTCCCTTCGCCTTCACACCCTTGGGCCGGGCGACCACGCGCAGGACCAGCGCGTCGCGCACGCGCGACAGCACCGGATTACCTGGCGACAGCACGCCGGACTCGCCGGCGTCGATCCATGCCGGGAAAACACGGCGCGCAGCCGGCGCGGCATTTATGGCGGAGCGGCGCTTCAGCGCGCGCGCGGAGAGGCGTTTGACAACAACCGGACGGCGCATGGCGGTCAGATGTCGAGCTGGCGCATGAGGTCGCCGAAATGCTCGCCCGCGGAGCGCGCCTCCTCCTGCTGCCAGCGCGCGGGGTTGTAGAGGTTGAACTTCGTGAGCGAGCCCACCAGCACCGCGTCGCGCTCGATGCCGGCGTGCTTCAGCAACTCGGCCGAAAGTCCGACGCGGCCGGACTTGTCGAAGGTGAAATCCTGGGTCTGCGAGAAGAACCGCGCGGCGAACGCCTGCGCCTTCGCATCGCTCAACTTCATCGCGGAAATCTTCGCGTGCAGCACCGCCACTTCCTTCGGCGGCAGCACGGCCACGTATCCATCCGGATGTGGCGTCGCGAGGAAACGCTCCTCCCCCGGCTGCGCATGACGCCACGCCGACGGGATCGTCAAGCGACCCTTGTCGTCGAGCGTGTGCCGGAAAAGTCCGGTGAAAAAAACTGTGCCGTCATTCGCCATGTGGGGTTCAAGGCACCTCCCGAAAGGCGCCCCAAAACACTGCAAAATGACCCACTTTCACCCACAGCGGTCAAGCGCTAAGCCATCGATTTCTCAAAAAGTTGTTAACATTTTGGAGGTGCTCCCGGACCTGCCGAAAACCGGCGCCACCCACCACCGCCCGTTCCGGCCCCTGATCTCGGTTCAGGAGACCGCACCGCAGTCCGGCCGCGGACCAAAAACCGAGCCTCCCTTGCCTTTCCCACTTCACGATGGGGCCGATGCCTGTCCCCGGAATCAGGCGGGTGCGCCGATTCGGACCGAATCTCGCCCTACAAAGCCGTTGAAGGTGAAAAATCAGAGCGACCGGAAGCCTATATATTTCCTAGGTTTCTAATAATCAGGCGTTTAAAAAACTCTTTGTCCGCCTAGCATCAGACCAATCAAGTAGCCTGTCCCTCCAGACCTACAACCTGTCCCCCCGCTGGAGCAGCCTGTCCCTCTGATCGAGGAGTGCGCCTGTTTGCGTGACGCGGGGTTTTTTCCAGTGATCGAGCAGGCCCCTCCGCGAGAGCCGGTCGCGCCCCACCCGCACACGTTTTCCCCTCACCGCCCTTGGTTTTCGGCTGGCGCCGCATACTCCGCGCGGCAGCTTGCGCCACCATGCGCGCTCCCGTCGACATCCAGCTCATCGGCCGAGAGATCGCCATCCGTTGGGATGACGGCGCGGAGTCTTTTCATAACCACGAGGAACTGCGGGCGGCCTCGCCGAGCGCCTCGAACCAGGGCGAACGCGACATCCTCGGCAACCGATATGGGGGCGACGGCGCGAAGAGTTTTCCCGGTGTGACGGTGACCGGCTGGGAGCGCGTGGGGAACTATGCGCTGCGGTTCGATTTCAGCGACGGGCACCGCACGGGCCTCTACGCGTTCGATTATCTCCGCCGCCTAGGCGGACTCGGCTGATCCGCGTCGGCAGGCGCATGAATCTCCCGCCTTGCGGGCGCCGGAGCGCGCCGCCACGTTTCGCGCCAAAATTCATGGCCCTCCCGGACTTGCCCTCGTTCCTCGCGACCCGCGCGCTGGGGACCGACGAAATCGGAAAACAGCCCGCCGAGGCGCTCCTGCGGATTTACGGCTGGATGCAGCTCTCGCGCAGCGCCGACAACCGCATCCTCGAGCTCTTCCGGCAGGGCCTCATCAAGGGCACGGTCACCGGAGGACAAGGTAACGAGGCCCTCTGCGTGCCACTGGCGCTGCTCGCCGACAAGTCGCTCGACGTGGTGTCGTTCACGCATCGCGATCTGGGCGGCCACCTGGTTTGGAGCGGGCATCCCTGCGACCAGCTGAACCAGTACCTTGCCAACGCCGCCAGCCCCACGCGGGCGCGCGAGGGCAACATCCACCACGGCGATCCCGCTAACCGTTCGCTGCCGATGATCAGCCACCTCGGCGCAATGGTTTCCAACGTGGCCGGCGCGACCGATTCCCAGCGGCGGTTCGGACGGCCCGCGGTGGGCTTCGCGCTGTTCGGGGACGGTGGCTCGAGCACCGGCGACATCCATGAGACGCTGAACCTGGCATCGCTTCTCTCGCTCCCGGTGCTGTTCGTCATCCAGAACAACCGTTACGCGTACTCCACGCCGCTCGCGGAGCAGTTCGCGAACGGCACCGAACTGTGGCGCCGCGCGGCGGGCTACGGTATCGAGGGCTTCGCGCTGGACGCCACCGGCGACGTGCTGGAGACGGCGCGCGTTCTCGGTGACGCGATTGCCCGCGTGCGCGCGACCTCGCGTCCGATGCTCATCGAGGCCCACACGCTGCGCCTGCGCGGCCACGCCGCGTACGACACGTGCGACTACCTCGCGCCCGGCGAGAACGAAGGTTTCCTCTCCCGCGACGCGCTGCCCAAGGCGAGGGCGCGACTGGCGTCGCTGCTCGGCGCCGCCCGCGTCGACGCCGTGGACGCGGAGATCGCCGCCTTTCTCGAGGCCTGCGTGAAGACTTCGCTTGCGGTGCCGCGGCCCGACGCCGCGGGATTGGAAACGGGACTCCACGCGCCCGAGGCCGCTCTGCCGCCATGGCGGCCCGAACCGGCGACACCCGAGGCCCTCAACGTCGCCCAAGCACTCAACCTCGGATTGCGGAAGATCCTGACCGAGCGGCCGGAATCCCTCGTGCTCGGCCAGGACATCGGCACCTACGGCGGCGCGTTCAAGGTGACGGAGGGATTGCTGCGTGAATTCGGGCGCCCGCGCGTGATGAACACCCCGCTAGCCGAGAGCGCCTGCACCGGCTACGCGATCGGCCTCGCGTTGAATGGCCACCGGCCGATCGAGGAGTTCCAGTTCGCCGACTTCGCCACCGAGGCGACGACGCAGATCGCGCTCAACGCGGCGACCATGCATTTCCGCTCCGGCGCCGCCTGCCCGCTCGTGCTGCGCCTGCCGTGCGGCGGCGGCCTCACCTTCGGCTCCTTCCACTCGCAGGAACTGGAGGCTTTCTTCCTTTCGATGCCCGGCCTCAAGGGCCTCTACCCCTCGACGCCGCAGGACGCGTTCAACGCCTTGATCGCCGCCTACGAGGATCCCAACCCGGTGCTCATCTTCGAGCACAAGGCGCTCTACCGCCGCGGCCGGGCCCCGGTGGCCTGGGACCCCGGGTACCGTTCCGTCTGGCAGCCGCGGCAGGTGACGAAGGGCGACGACGCCACCCTCGTCACCTACGGCGAGATGACGCTCGTGGCCGCGGAAGCGGCCAAGTATTTCTCAGACGAATACGACAAGCACCTCGACGTGTGGGACCTGCGCGCGCTGGCGCCCATGCGCCTCGAGGCGATCCGCGCCTCCCTCGCCCGCACCGGCCGGTTGATCGTGCTGCACGAGGGCCGCCGCACCCACGGTTTCGGCGCCGAGCTTGTCGCACGTCTCACGGAGGAAAACTTCGGCGCGCTCAAGGCAGCCCCGCTGCGGATCGCCGCGCTGGATCTGCCGGTCCCGTTCGCGCCCGAGCTCGAGCGCGTCTACCGGCCCAGCGTGGAATCGGTGATCGACCGAGTGGCGGCGTGGCTCGGCTGAGACGATGCCCTCCCAGCCGCGTACCCGCCGTCGCCCGGCCCCGACCGCGGGCCGCTGGGCCCGCGTGCGCCTGTTCGCGATGGATGTGGACGGGGTGCTGACCGACGGCACCGTGCACATCTCGTCCGAGGGCTCCGAGGCGAAGGCCTTCTCCATTCTCGATGGACACGGCCTGCGGCAGCTCGCGCGCGAGGGCGTGGCGGTGGCCTGGATCAGCGGGCGCGCCTCCGGCGCCACGACCTCCCGCGCCCGGGAACTTGGGATCCCGCACGTAATCCAAGGTCCGGTGGACAAACTCGCCTCGCTCCGCGAACTCGCCGGCCGGCTCGGGCTCGGCGCGAAGGAGTGCGCCTACATGGGCGACGACGAGATCGACGCCGGCGCCATGCGCTGGGCGGGCATCGCGGTCGCGCCTCCCGGCGCGATGCCGGTCGCACTCGCCGCGGCCCACCTGGTCACGCGCCGGCCCGGCGGCCACGGGGCGGTGCGCGAGGTTTGCGAGTTACTGCTGGCGGCGCGCGCCAAAGACGGAGGTGGGCTTTGAACCGGAACCTGATCGCCGGCGCACTCGCCGGCCTCGCCGCGGCCCTGGCCCTCGCCTCAGAGCCGGTGCAGCCGTCCGGCGCACCGGCGCACAATTGGGTTCTGCCCGTGTTCTCCGACCGGGAAGGTCACCGTCTGATGACCCTGCGCGGAGCGGAGGTGCGACCTTCCGGGGATACGATCGCCATCCGCGACCTCATGGTGACGGTATTCAACGGCGAAGCCGAGGCGAAGGTCGACAGCGTGCTGATCACCCCGTTCGCGGAGTTCCAACCCGGCCGAAACATCGTGTCCGGAGACCGGTCGCTCCGCTTCCTACAGGACGACGTCGAGGTGACCGGCAACCGCTGGACCCTCGATCAGGGGGCCAAAAAGGTTTCCATCCGCGGGGAAGTGCGCGTTACGTTCCGCGCCAAGCTGAACGATATCCTGAGATGACCCCGCGCCGCGCCCTCGCCTGTCTCCTGCTCGGCGTTCTCATGGCGCCCGTTTCCCGCGCCGCCGACGCGCCCGCCCCGAAGCCGGCCGCGCCGACGGTCGAGACGGTGGTGCAGAGCGACGAGTTCGAGATGGTGAGTTCCGCGAAGGAGACAACTTTCACCTACCGCCGGAACGTCCGCGTGACGGCGACCAACATGACGCTCACGTGCGACAACCTCGTGATCGTCGCCCGCCGTTCCGGCGACCCCTCACTCCTCGTGGGCAAGCAGGAGCGGCTCAAGGCGCTCGTGGCGACAGGCCGCGTCCGCATCATGCAGGACGACCGCGAGGCCGCCGCCGAGCGCGCGGAGGTGCTGCCCGACGACGACAAGGTAATCCTGACCGGCAACCCGGTGGTGCGCAGCACCAAGGACGGCTGGGAGCAGCGGGGAGATCGCATGGAACTGCACCGCGGCGAAAGGCGCGCGGTCATCCCCAGCAACCCCCGCACCGTGCTGCCCGCCCTCAAGGACCTGGGCTACGACAAGCTGCCTCCGCGCAAGGGAACACCTCCCGCCGGCGCGCCGCCGGCCCCGAAGCCATGAGCGACATCCCGGCCGCCACCCTCGAGACCGAGGCGCTCGTCAAGACCTACGGCGATCGCACGGTGGTGAACGGGGTTAACCTCCGCTTCCGCTCGGGCGAGGTCGTCGGCCTCCTCGGACCCAACGGGGCCGGCAAGACGACGACGTTCTATATGGTCGTGGGGCTCGTGCCGGCCACCGCGGGCCGCGTCCGACTCGACGGAACCGAAATCACGCGCCTGCGCATGCACGAACGCGCCCGCCACGGGATCGGTTACCTCCCGCAGGAGGCGTCGGTGTTCCGCAAGCTCACCGTCGCGGAGAACATCCTTGCCGTGCTCGAGGCGACCGGCGTCCCAGCGAAGGTTCGCGCGGCCCGCGTCGAGGCGCACCTTGCGGAGCTGCACCTCGGGCACGTCGCCAGGCAGAAGGCGTTCACCCTTTCCGGCGGCGAGCGCCGGCGCCTGGAGATCGCGCGCGCCCTCGTCACCCGGCCCAAATTCCTGCTGATGGACGAGCCTTTCGCCGCCATCGACCCGATCTCCGTCGCCGAGGTGCAGCGCATCATCCTCCAGCTCAAGGCGCGCGGCATCGGCGTGGTCATCACGGACCACAACGTGCGCGAGACCCTGCGTATCGTCGACCGGGCCTACCTGATCCACGAGGGCCAGGTGCTCACGGAGGGGCCGGGCGAGTTTCTCATCCGCGATGAACAGGCGCGGCGCTTCTACCTCGGCGACAGCTTCAAACTCTAGGCCCGCCCCATGCCCACCCAGAAGGCCGTCCACGGCATCACCGTCGCGCACTTCCTCGAAAGCCACCGCGAGAAACTCCGGATGGATCTCGTGGTCGGCGAGGCCGGCCTCGGCCGGCTCATCCAGGAAGGCACGATCAACCGGCCCGCGCTCGCCCTCACCGGGTTCTTCAAGTACTTCGCGAACAAACGCATCCAGGTCATCGGCGCGGCGGAGATGACCTACCTGAAGACCCTGGATACCCGCCGCCAGACGGCGATCCTGCGCCGGATGACCCAGCGCCACATCCCCTGCCTGGTGCTCACGAGGAACTATCAGCCGACGCCGCCGATGCTCGAGGTCGCGCGCGAGATGAACCTGCCGCTCATCCGCACGCCGATGATCACCAAGAACTGGATCAACCTTGCCACCCTCGCGATCGACAACGAGTTCGCGCCGCAGGGCTCCGAGCACGCCACCACCCTCGACATCAAGGGTGTCGGCGTGATGCTCCGCGGGGACTCCGGCATCGGGAAAAGCGAGTGCGCGCTGGCCCTCATCGAGCGAGGCCACTCGCTTGTCGCCGACGACCTCACGATCATCCGCCTGCTCGACGAGCGGGAGCTCATGGCCTCCAGCCGCCCGCTCAACCGCGGCTACATGGAGTGCCGCGGCATCGGCATCATCAACGTCGCCGAGATGTTCGGCGTGAAGTGCGTGCGCCGCGAGAAGCGCATCGACATGGTCATCACCCTCAGGGAGTGGACTCCGGAGGTGGTCGAGGAACGTACGGGCCTCGAGGAGAACTTCTACGATATCCTCGGGATGCGCGTACCCCACATCGAGCTCTACGTGCGGCCGGGCCGCGACATCGCGCGCCTCGTGGAGGTCGCCGCGCTCACCCATGCCCTGAAGATCATGGGCCACGATCCCGCGCGCGACTTCAACGACCGGCTGATCGCATTCATGAGTTCGCAGGGCCAGGAGCCCGCGCCGACGCGCATCAAGCCGCTCGCGCGGGACTGACCCGCGCTCCTCACGGGCGGCCCCGCCGCCCCCAGTCCGCGTCCAAACGCGCTCTTGCCTCCCGCCGCGAGCGGTCGCCATCGTCGCCGTTTTTCCCATGCCGACCCTCAAGTTCGCCGTCCTCGCCGGAGACTACATCGGTCCCGAGGTCATGCAGGAGGCCCTGCGCGTGCTCGCCCATGTCGCGCGCCAGGAAAACCTCCAGCTCGATTACCAGACCGCCGACGTCGGCGGGGCCGGCATCGATAACCACGGCAAAGCGCTGCCCGACTCCACCCTGCGCGTGTGCGAGCAGGCCGACGCGATCCTGTTCGGCTCGGTCGGCGGTCCGAAGTGGGAGAAACTCCCCCCGAAGGAGCAACCCGAACGCGCCGCGCTCCTGCCGCTGCGCAAGCACTTCACGCTGTTCGCGAACATCCGGCCCGGCCTGCTCTACCGCGAACTCACCGACGCCTCTCCGCTCAAGACCGACCGTATCCCCGACGGTATCGATATCGTCTGCATCCGCGAACTGACCGGGGGAGTTTACTTCGGTCAGCCAAAGACCACGACCACCCTGCCCGACGGGGACGTGCAGGCGATCGACACGATGGTCTACCGCCGTTCCGAGGTCGAACGCATCCTCAAGGTCGCGATCGAGACCGCCCGGGGGCGGAAGGGAAAGCTGTGCTCGGTCGACAAGGCCAACGTGCTCGAGACCTCGGTGCTCTGGCGGAAGACGGTCACGGAATACGTGGCGAGGCACGCGCCAGAACTCACGCTTTCCCACATGTACGTCGACAACGCGGCGATGCAGCTCGCGCGCGACCCGAACCAATTCGACGTTTTCGTGACCGAAAACATGTTCGGCGACATCCTCTCCGACGAGATGGCGGTCATCTGCGGGTCGCTCGGCATGCTGTCCTCGGCCTCGCTCGGCGCCGGCAAGAACTCCCTCGGCCTGCCATTCGGCCTCTACGAACCGGCGGGCGGCACCGCGCCCGACATCGCGGGCAAGGGCATCGCCAACCCGTGCGCACAGATCCTGTCCGCCGCCCTCATGCTCCGGTTCAGCTTCGGACTCGATGGGGTCGCGAAGCGGATGGAGGCGGCCGTGAAGAAGGCCGTGACCGGCGGAATCCGCACCGGCGACATCGCCTTCGGTCGGCCGTCGGTGGGTACCAAGGCGATGGCCGACGCCGTGATCGCCGCGCTCTGAGCGCGGCCGCAGCCGACCGGCTGCTTGCACCCGCCAGCGGGCGGACCAGCGTTGCCTGCCATGGACTCCTTCCGCCGCCACGCCCTCGCCCTTCTGTCTCTCTGCGCCGGCGCCAACGTGCCGGCCGCCGACTGGCCGCAATGGCGCGGCCCCGCGCGCGACGGTGTCGCCTCAGGCTTCCAAGCGCCGTCCGCTTGGAAGGCCGAAACGCTCATGAAAAAATGGTCGGTCACGGTGGGCGAAGGCCACGCGTCCCCGGTGATCGCGGGCGACCGCGTGTTCATTTTCTCCCGGGATGGTGAGCAGGAGACGATGCGCTGCCTCGCGCTCGCCGACGGCAAGGAGCTCTGGAAGGAATCCCACGAGGTGCCTTACTCGCCTAGTTTTGCCGCCCGCAAACACGGCAAGGGCCCGAAGGCGACCCCTACGGTCGCGGGCGGGCGCGTCTTCGGGCTGGGAATCGCCGGCCACGTCTCCGCCTGGGACGCCACCTCCGGACGCGTCCTCTGGCGCAAGGACTTCGCGGGCGATTTCAAGTACGCGTCGCCCGAGTTCGGCGCCGCGGCCTCGCCGCTCGTCGACGGTGACACCATGATCGTGCACGTGGGCGGGAAGGACGGCGGTGCACTCAAGGCGTTTGACGTCGCCACGGGCGAGGTGCGATGGAAGTGGACCGGGGACGGCCCGGGCTACACGTCACCCGTGATCGCGACCTTCGGCGGCGTACGCCAACTGGTCACACAGACGCAGAAGCGCTGCGTCGCCCTCTCGCCGGCCGATGGCAGGCTGCTCTGGGAGATGCCCTTCACGACCCCGTACGAGCAGAACAGCGTCACGCCGGTCGTGATGGGCGACCTCGTGATCTTCGGAGGCGTCGGCAAGCCGACCTTCGCCGTGAAGGTGAATGGAAAATCCGCGACCACGGTCTGGGAGGCGCGCGAGATCACGATGTACATGAGCACGCCGGTGCTGGCCGGTACGCGGCTCTACGGTATGTCCGACAAGTCCCGGGGCTCCCTCTTCGTACTCGATGGCGCCAGCGGGCGGTTGCTCTGGAAAAGCGAGGGGCGCCTCGGGGAAAACGCCTCGGTCACGCGGTTCGGTGACCGGCTGCTGGTGCTCAGCACCACCGGGGAAATCACGATCCACGAACCCGCCGGCGAGGGCCTGCGAGAGATCGCGAAATACAAGGTGGCGGAAACGCCGGTCTGGGCCTGCCCTGCGCTCGGCCGCAACCGGGTGCTGGTGAAGGATCTGGACACCCTGACCGCCTGGTCGGTCGGCGGCTGAGCGCCGATCACGCGAAAAAAATCCGCGGACCCGGGCGAGCGAGTCCGCGGATGAAGACCGCAAGGGCTTGATCAGGCGCGCAGGGCGTCGACCAGGGCGCCGAGGAACAGCGAGACGCCGGAGCCGATGCCGGTGACGCCGGCGGAGACGAGGCTCGAGACGCCGATCAGGATCCCGCAATAGATGACGCCGATGGCGGGGTTGCCGCCCTTGAACTCCGCGCGCTCGTCGATCCCGGCCGTGAGCTTGTCCATCACGCGGAAGACCACCGTGATCGCGAAGCTGGCCACCCCGATGGCGACCACGAGGTTGATGACGCCCGCGACCAAGCCGATGACGCCGTTGAGCACGCCGCCCGTGCCGAGGGTGAGCAGGGAACGGGTCATCGCGTCGATGCCGCCGGAGATCACGCGCGTGTAGGAGATGACGACTCCGCCGGCGAGGAGGGCCACGGCGACGTTGCGGGACTTGATCTCAGCCCAGATGTCGATGCCACCGAGGAGCTTCGAAAGGAGCTGGAGACCCTTCGTGATCGAGAACGCCGCGAGGCTGAGCCCCACGATGAGCTGGATCACCCCGAGCAGAAGACCGCCAACCGAGCCGCCGACGGCGGCCCACCCGCCGGAGGACGCGGCGGGGGCGGACTGGGCGGCGTGGGCGACGCTCGCACCGGCCAGCGCGGCGAAGACCGCGACCGGCAGCTTGGAGGAAGTGTGGAAGGCTGTGCTTTTCATGGACGGAGGCCGCGGAAACTTCGAGAAAGCATGCTCGGGGGCAAACTGGGAATTGTCGGAGCGTCCGGTTAGCCGGAACCGCAGGAATCAGGATTGAGCCGCAGTGCACCTTGCGCCCATGGTCGCGCACCCCACCCCGATGAGTTCCTCCGCGAATCACGCCACCGCTCCGGTCCGTCCCGGGGAAATCCTGCGTCAGATCGGCCCTGGTCTGATCATCACCGCGACAATCGTCGGCTCGGGGGAATTGGTGGTGACGCCGAAGTTGGGGGCGGGGGCGGGCTTCACGCTCCTGTGGTTCATGATCGCGGCGTGCGTGCTGAAAGTCTTCATCCAGGTTGAAATTGGCCGGCACACCGTGACGACGGGACGCAGTTCGCTGCGCACGATGGACTTGATGCCCGGCCCGCGGCTGCGGGTTTCCTGGCTGCTCTGGCTTTGGGTGCCGATGTTCGCCGCGACGGTCTTCCAGATCGCGGGCATGCTGGGTGGGATCGCGAGCATTCTTTCACTGGCGGGAGCGGCGCTGCCCAAGCCCCTGCTCGCGGCCGGCGTCGGCGTGTTCACCGCCGGGCTGCTGGTCCTCGGCCGCTACCGGGTGATCGAGGCCGCGTCCACCTGGATGGTGGTGGCCTTCACCGTTTGCACGGTGGGGGCGGTCGGGGCGCTTCAGTTCACGCCGTTCGCGGTGACCGGCGCCGATCTCGCGGAGGGTTTCAGCTTCAAGCTCCCGCCCTCTTTCACCGTGGCCTTCGCGGCCTTCGGCGTGATCGGGGTGGGCGCCTCAGAGCTGATTTACTACCCTTACTGGCTGCTCGAGAAGGGCTACGCGCGGCGGGTGGGTGTCGCGGACGGAACCCCGGGCTGGCGGGAGCGCGCCCGCGGCTGGATCCGCGTGCTGCACGCGGACGTGTGGACGTCCTGCCTGATCTACACAGGGGCAACCCTGGCTTTCTACGTGCTGGGGGCGGCGATCCTGAAGCGCAAGGGACTGGACGTCACCAATGCCGACATGATCCCGGCCCTGTCACAGATGTACATCGAGACCTTCGGCGCCTGGAGCCTGTGGCTTTTCCTCATCGGCGCGGCGGCGGTGCTTTACTCGACCGTGTTCGGCGCCACCGCGGCCAACGTGCGGCTGGTGGCGGATGCCCTGGAGGTCTTCGGCGTGAAGAAGCACCGCGACGAAGCGGATCGCCAGCGCACGCTCCTGCAGCTCTCGGTGGCTTTCCCGGTCATCTGGACCACGATCTATCTGTTCTGGGGAGAGCCGGTCACACTCGTTTTCGTGGGCGCGGTAGCGCAGGGTCTCATGCTGCCGTTCCTCGGCTTCCTCGCGCTTTACCTGCACCACCGCCACACACCAGAAGGCCTGCGTCCGGGCGTTCCGTGGAGAGCCGGTCTCTGGCTATCCGCGACCTGCATGGCGGTAGCGGGAGGCTACCAGGTGGTTTCCCGATTCCTGTCCTGATCGTAAACCGGGTCCGGTGATCCACCCGGCGGCGTCAGGCGCCGTGACAGGCCTTGAACTTCTTGCCGCTGCCGCAGGGGCAAGGTTCGTTGCGGCCCACCTTGGGCGTCTCGCGACGGATCGTCACCGAAGGCAGCACAATCTCCTGCTCCGCCGGTGCGGAAGGGGCGGGCTCGGCGGCCGGCGCGGTCGCCGGCGCGGCGCCGGGACCATCGGCCGGCCCCACCGCTTTCGCGGTGCGACTGAGTAACGCGAGCATGTTCTCGAAAGACTCGAGGTTGGAGGCGCTGCGAAACAGGCCGCTGCAAATCTGCAGCCGCACGTTGTTCATCAGTTCCTCGAAGTACTTGAACGCCTCGCCCTTGTACTCGACGAGCGGGTCCTTCTGGCCGTAGCTGCGCAAGCCGATGGAGCGCCGCAGTTCCTCCATCTCGGTGAGGTGTTCCTGCCAGTGGTGGTCGATCGCGTTGATGACCACGTAGCGCTCCAGCGCGCCCAGCGCCTCGCTCTGCTCGACCGATTCCTTGACGGCGTAGGCGTCGCGAATGCGAGTAATGAGACGCTGAACCACGGGCTCCGGATCGGCGCCCGCGAGATCCTCGGTCCGGCAGCCGATGGGAAAGTGCGAGTTGACCCATCCAACAACGCCCTCGAGGGCGGTCTGCGTGGGACCGCCCTTCTCGCCGAAGCCGGCGACGGCGAGACGTTGGTGCAGCTCCTCCCCAATTTGCTCGAAAATCGTCTCCTTCGGACGCTCCGCATGGATTGCGGCGTTGCGGATGCCGTAGACGACCTCGCGCTGCTGGTTGAGCACGTCGTCGTACTGGAGCAGGCGCTTGCGGATGGAGTAGTTCTGCTGCTCGACCTTTTTCTGGGCGCTCTCGATGGAGCGGTTCAGCCAGGGATGCTCCAGCTCCTCTCCCTCCTGCATCGAGCCCTCCATGAGCTTGGAGGCGAGATTGCCCTGCAGGAACAGCCGCATGAGGTCGTCCTCGAGGGAAAGGTAAAACTTGGTGAGACCCGGATCGCCCTGGCGGGAGCAACGGCCGCGCAGCTGGCGGTCGATGCGGCGGGACTCGTGGCGCTCCGTGCCGATGACGTAAAGGCCGCCCAGATCACGCACCCCCTCGCCCAGTTTGATGTCGGTGCCGCGACCCGCCATGTTCGTGGCGATCGTCACCGCGCCGCGCTGGCCCGCGCGGGCCACGATGTCGGCCTCCTGCTGGTGGAACTTGGCGTTGAGGACCGTGTGAATGATGCCCGTGCGCTTGAGCATGCGCGACAGCACCTCGGAGGACTCGACGCTCACGGTGCCAACGAGCACGGGCTGGCCGCGCTTGTGGGCCTCCTCGATTTCCTTCACGACGGCGGCGTACTTGTCGCGGCGCGTCTTGAAGATCGAGTCGTTGCGGTCGACGCGGATGCAGGGCCGGTTCGTCGGGATGACCTGCACCGCGAGACGGTAGATGTCGTTGAACTCGGTCGCCTCGGTCTCCGCCGTGCCCGTCATGCCGGCGAGCTTCTCGTACATGCGGAAGTAGTTCTGGATCGTGATCGTCGCGTAGGTGCGCGTCTCGCGCTCGATGGCCACCCCCTCCTTGGCCTCCACGGCCTGGTGGAGGCCGTCCGACCAACGGCGGCCGGGCATGACGCGGCCGGTGTTCTCGTCGACGATCATCACCTTGCCGTCGGGCGTGACGACATACTCCACATCGCGTTCGTACAGCGAATAGGCGCGCAGCAGTTGGGAGATCGCGTGGATCTCCTCGGACACCTCGGCGTAGCGCTGCTGGGAGACGAGCTTGCGCTCCTCCTTTTGCTCGGGGCTAAAGGCGGTATCGCGCTCGAGATCGGAAAATTCCGTGGCCAGGTCGGGCAGAACGAAGGCGTCCGGACTGTCGGGCCGCAGGCGGTTGCGGCCGATTTCGGTGAGGTCGGCCTGGTGCTGGCGCTCGTCGATGACGAAGAGCAGGTCCTCCTTGAGCTTGTAGAGCTCGTCCTTGTTGAGATCGGAATTGAGGTCCGTCTCCATGCGGTCCAGGAGCTTCCGCCAGGCGCCGTTCTCCATCAGCCGGAGGAGCTGCTTGTTCTTAGGGTGGCCCATCTTGACCTGCAGCATCTTGCGGGCGGCGGTCTCGCGGTCCTCGTTGGTGGCGGCGGTCCTCTCCAGCAACTCCTTCGCCTCGGTGACGATACGGTTGCAGAGGCGCACCTGCTCGTTGACCAGACGGTCGACGCCGGGCTTGAGGCGGGTGAACGGCTGCTCGCGCTCGATCGGCGCGGGACCGGAGATGATCAGGGGTGTGCGGGCTTCGTCGACGAGGATGGAGTCGACCTCGTCAACGATGCAGAACCAGTGATCGCGCTGCACCTGGTCCTCGCGACGAGTGGCCATGCCGTTGTCGCGCAGGTAATCGAATCCAAACTCGCTGGCGGTGCCGTAAGTGATATCGCGCCCGTACATGTCACGGCGCACGTCAGGCGGCATCTGCTGCTGGATGCAGCCCACGCTGACGCCAAGGAAGTTGTACAGGTAGCCCATCCACTCGGAGTCGCGGCGGGCGAGGTAGTCGTTGACGGTGACGAGCTGGGTGTTCCGGGCCGCGAGGGCGTTGAGGTAGAGCGGCAATGTGGCGACGAGCGTCTTGCCCTCACCGGTCGCCATCTCGGAGATCCGCCCCTGGTGCAGGGCAAGGCCGCCGATGAGCTGGGTGTCAAAATGCACCATATCCCAACGCAGCTCGTGGTCGCAAACCACCACGTTACGCCCCACGAGACGGCGGGCCGCGTTCTTCACGGCTGCGAAGGCTTCGGGCAAGACGGCCTCCAGGGCGGCGTGCTTGTCGGAAGCGGCGGCGATCCGGGCCCGAAACTCCTCGGTTTTCGCCCGCAGCTGATCGTCGGACAGCGCCTGGAAGGAAACCTCCAGCTCGTTGATGCGCGCCACGACGGGACGCGCCTTCTCGAGGAACTTCTTGTAATGCCGGCCGGAGAAGCGCTTGAGCAGAAACGAGAGCATGAAGGGCGGAAAGTGAGGTCCGGCCCACCCCTTGGCAAACGGCAAATCCGGCGGCGAGCCGCGGTCGGTCAGGAAGCGCCGCGGAAGTACGCGATCGTGCGGGTCAGGCCCTCTTCCAACGGCACGGACGGCTCCCATTTCAGGACGCGACGGGCAAGCGCGATGTCGGGCTGACGCTGGCGGGGGTCGTCGGGAGGCAGCGGCTTGTGTACGATCCGGGAAGGGCCGCCGACCAGGCGGAGGGTGAGCTCGGCCAGCTGCAACATGGTGAACTCCGACGGGTTGCCGAGGTTCATCGGACCCACGGTCTCGGTCTGATCCATGAAGCGGACGAATCCCTCGATGAGATCGTCGACGTAACAGAACGACCGTGTCTGGCTGCCGTCGCCGTAAACCGTGAGGTCCTCGCCCCGCAGCGCCTGCACGATGAAATTCGAGACGACGCGCCCGTCCCCGGGGTGCATGCGCGGACCGTACGTGTTGAAGATGCGCACCACCCGGATATCGACCTTGTTCTCGCGGTGGTAGTCGAAGAACAGCGTCTCGGCGCAGCGCTTGCCCTCGTCGTAGCAGGAACGCCGGCCGATCGGGTTGACGTTGCCCCAATACGATTCCGGCTGGGGATGGACGGCAGGGTCACCGTAGACCTCGCTGGTGCTCGCTTGGAACACCCGCGCCTTCACCCGCTTGGCCAGACCGAGGCAATTGATCGCCCCCATGACCGAGGTCTTCGTGGTCTTGATCGGGTTGTACTGGTAATGCGGAGGCGAAGCCGGGCAGGCCAGGTTGAAGATGCGGTCGACCTCGAACTTGAAGGGATCGATGACGTCGTGGCGCACGAACTCGAACGAGGGGTGCGCCAAAAGATGGGCGATGTTCCGCTTCTGGCCGGTGAACAGGTTGTCGATGCAGATCACCTCGTGACCGTCCCGCAGCAGCCGGTCGCAAAGGTGGGAGCCGAGGAAACCGGCGCCGCCGGTCACGAGGATGCGCATGGCAAAACCCTGCGCGGCAGGTCCGGTTCTGGCCAGCAAAACCCCGCCCGCGGGCGGGGACTCAGCTGAAAAAGGCCCACGCGCCCAGCGCGGCACCGAAAACCGAAAGCGCCAGCCCGGCGAAGAAGAAGGCGCGAGCCTTGGTCAGCAGGGTGATCGAGCAGAACACGACCGCGATCTGCAGGAAAATCTCCGCGCGGTCGTAGCGGTTGCCGCGGGCGTCGGCCTGCGCGGCAAGTTTCTTCGCCTCCTCGGCGTCGCGGAGAATCTGGTCGTTCTCCGTCTTGTACTCGGCGTTCTTGGCCGAGAGCCGCGCCTCGAGTTTGCCCATGGCCTCCTTCTGCGCTGCGGACGGGCTGCCGGCGTGTTCCACCTTCATCTGGTCCAGCATCAGCTCGTTCATGCCGGCGCGGATGCGCTTGGACTGGTACCAGGCGAAGCCGTTGGAAGCCTCGATCTGCTTTACGATCTTCTCGTTGTCCTGCTCGTTGCCTAGCGCGGACACAACCGCGAGCAGGATGGCAAGGATGGCGATGGTCAGTCCCACCTGCCGCTCCTGGCGGTCACGGGCGTCTTCAGGGATCTCGATGTCAGGCATGGGAGAAAGGAGCCTGTCTAGGCGTCGACCGGCGCGGCTGACAAGCGGGTAAACGCGGGGAACGGCTCAACGGGCCAGACGTTCCATGGCCCCGGTCTCATAACGCTCGATCCACGCCCGGTGCCACGACCCGAAGTCGCCGGCCTCAAGGTGCGCGCGCGCCTGAGCCATGAGATCGAGGTAGAAATGAAGGTTGTGCAGCGTGAGTAGCGTGCAACCTAGGATCTCGCCCGCCATCGTGAGGTGACGCAGATAGGCCCGGGAAAACCCCGCGGTGTAGTTCGACAACCCCTCGACCAGGGGCGACGGATCGCGCCGATAGCGCTCGTTGCGAAGGTTGAGGGGGCCGTCGGGGGTGAAGACCAGACCGTTGCGCGCGACGCGTGTGGGCAGCACGCAATCGAACATGTCCACCCCGAGCGCGACCATCCGCAGCAGCTGCGGCGGCGTGCCCAGCCCCATGGTGTAGCGGGGTTTATTCACCGGCAGGAACGGAGTGGTGGCCCCGACCTGCTTGAGCATCTCCGGCTCGGGCTCGCCGACGCTCACGCCGCCCACCGCGTACCCGGGAAAGTCCATCGCCCCCAGTTCCTCCGCCGCCTGCCGCCGCAGGTCGTCGAACGTCGATCCCTGCACGATCGCGAAGACATGATGTCCCGCGGCGAGGAAGCCGCTTTCCTCCGCGAGGCGCCGGCATTCCCGCGCCCAACGCGCGCTGCGCGCCACCGCCCGCACGCACTCGTCGCGCTCACAGGGCCACGGAGGGCACTCGTCGAGGACCATCGCGATGTCGCTGCCGAGATCGCGCTGGATCCCCATCACCTCCGCCGGCCCCAGGAACAACCGGGCGCCGTCGAGATGCGAGGCGAAGGCGACGCCGTCTTCGCGCACGTCGCGCAGCTTCGCGAGGGAGAACACTTGGAAGCCGCCGCTGTCCGTGAGGATCGGTCCGTCCCAGCCCATGAATCCGTGCAGACCGCCGAGTTCGCGGATGAGCGGGGCGCCCGGCCGCAGGCCGAGGTGGTACGTGTTGCCGAGGATAATCTGCGCGCCGATGTCCCGTAATTGCCGGGGCGTGACCGATTTCACCGTGCCCTGCGTCCCCACCGGCATGAAAATCGGGGTCTCCACCAGACCGTGCCGGGTACGCAGCCGCCCGCGGCGCGCCGCCGTCGCGGTGTCGGTGAGCAGAAGTTCGAAGGCCCCGGCCATTTGCGACGCAAGCTACCTCCCGAGCCGGCCGCACTGTCAATCCGCGAGCCCGTCAGAAAGAGTGTTCGACGCGCCGCGCCCGATGCGCCTTCCTTGAACGGTCCATCGCCCTTTGGCGCGATCCCCGTGCTGCTCGTCATCGACAACTACGATTCGTTCACCTTCAACCTCGTCCAGTGCTTCGGCCAACTGGGCGTGGAGCAGCGCGTCTTTCGCAACGACGAGATCACCCCCGAGCAAGCGCTCGCCCTCAACCCGGAACGGGTGCTCCTCTCCCCCGGTCCCTGCTCGCCCCGCGAGGCGGGGGTGACGCTCGACATCCTGCGTGCCTTCGCCGGCCGCCGACCGATCCTGGGCGTATGTCTCGGCCACCAATCAATCGGCCATTATTTTGGAGGGAGGGTTGTCCGCGCCAGCCGCCTGATGCACGGTAAGATCTCGCCGATCCTCCACCGTAACACCGACGTGTTCCGAGGCATGCCTCAGGGGTTCGCCGCCACCCGCTATCACTCGCTGCTGGTCGAACGGGCCACCCTGCCCGCCGTGCTGGAGGTCACCGCCGAGACCGCGGAAGGTGAAATCATGGGCCTACGCCACCGCGAGCTACCCGTCTGGGGAGTGCAGTTCCACCCGGAGTCGATCGCCACCGAGGCCGGCATCAACATCCTGCGCAACTTTCTGGAACTCGGGCGCTCCTGAGCTGACCCATTGAAACCGGGGCCCTTCCGGGCCGTCTAACCCCCGCAACCCAACCCGCCATGCGCTGCCCGAAATGCACTTCGGTCGAAGACAAGGTGATCGACTCGCGTATCAGCCGGGAAGGCGGCACCATCCGCCGGCGCCGGGAGTGCCTGGAGTGCGGTTACCGCTACAGCACCACCGAGACCGTGGTCCGCGACGGGCTAGTCGTCATCAAGCGTGACGGCCGGCGGGAGGATTTTGACCGCGACAAGCTCACCCGCGCCGTGCGGGCCGCCTGCCACAAGCGCCCGGTCGACGCCGAGCAGATCACCATGCTGGTGGAGGACGTGATGGACGCGCTGGAAGCGCAGTTCGACAAGGAGATCCCGTCCAGCGCCATCGGCGAGGGCGTCATGCAGCGCCTCCGTGGTGTCGATCAGGTTGCTTACGTGCGTTTCGCCAGCGTCTACAAGGAGTTCCGCGACGTCGCCGAATTCGTCGACGAGATCAGCGCTCTTGGGCGCAAGCCCCCGGCCTGAGGTGCCTACCGCCAAACGCACGCGCGACGAAGTCAGGCGCCTGCACTTCATCAACGCCCTTTTCGCCCACGCGACCGGTAGCGACCTGTACCTCGCCGAACAGATCCGCTCGGCGATCGCCTGCAGTATGGCGGAACTCGAGGCGAGACTGCAGGCCTCGCCGGAACAAGCGGCGCGCTACGACGAGGCCTTCAACGCCGCCGCCGCCGAATTGCTGGCGCGCCTTTTCGCCCGGCATCCACGACACGGTTTTTACCACTGGGATGCCTCGCTGACGCTGGCCGGCGGCACCCCGTTGTTCAGCCGCGCGGAGATCATGGCCGGGCTGCGCCGGCTGGCCGGCTACCGAGAAGCCACCCTGCTGGTGACCAACCTGCGGAGCGCGCTCATCCCGCCCGGGCACCGCGCGACCGCGCGCCGGCGCGGCGAATACGCGGAAGCCCTGGGATTCATCCGCGACCTCGCCGCCGCACGGACCGCGCGCGGAACCGAACTGCACCTGCTTTTCCTCTGATCGCGGCCGCCTCGGGCCTTGCCCGCGACACCGCTCCGCTGTTTTCTTCCCCCCATGAAAACCCTGCCGCTCATCGCCCTCAGCCTCGCCGGACTCTCCGCCCTCTGCGCCGCGGAACGGAAGGCCGGCGCCCCGGAGGTAGGCAAACTAGACCCCGCGATGGGTGCGGCTTCCGCCGCAGCCGCCAACGTCGACTGGCACGACGTGACCCAGTGGGGCGTCGAGGGTCGCGCGTGGCCGGAGATGGAACGCCTGCGCTGGTTCGACCGCTTTCCATCCACGGCCCAGAAGACCGTGACCTCCGCGGTATGGAACCTCAGCCGCGACAGCACGGGGATGATGGTGCGTTTCAAAACCGACGCCACGGCGATCCACGTGCATTACAAGGTCGTGAAGGCCGCACTCGGGATGCCGCACATGCCCGCCACCGGCGTAAGCGGCGTAGACCTCTACGCCCGTGACGACGCCGGCAAATGGCGCTGGGTGCAGGTGACCCGACCGGCCACGCAGGAAATCAAGGCCGAGGTGATCAAGGACCTCGCTCCCGGTTTCCGCGAATACGCCGCCTACCTGCCGCTCTACAACGGCGTCGAGTTCCTCCACATCGGTGTGCCGAAGGGCGCGCGCTTCGAGGGCCTCGCCCCGCGGACCGAGAAGCCGATCGTCTTTTACGGCACCTCCATCACTCATGGCGCCTGCGCGTCGCGTCCGGGCATGGTGCACACCGCGATCCTCGGGCGCCGTTTCGACGCGCCGGTGATCAACCTCGGCTTCTCCGGCAACGGCCGCATGGACGCCGCCGTGGGCGAGTTCCTCGTGAAGATCGACGCCGCTGTCTACGTCATCGATTGCCTCCCCAACATGCAGCCCGCCGCCGTGCGCGAGAAATGCGCGCCGCTCGTGAAGCTGATCCGGGCCGCGCGGCCCGACATCCCGATCGTCCTCGTGGAGGACCGCCGCTTCACGAACGACTGGATCACACCCGCGAAAAAGAAGTTCCATGACGATAACCACGCGGCGCTGCGCGAGGTCTACGCCGAACTCGTTAACGACGGCGTCAAGGGCCTCCACTACATCCCGGGCGACGCGCTTTACGGCACGGACACCGAGGGCGCGACCGACGCCTCCCACGCAAACGATCTCGGATTCATGCGTCAGGCCAACGTGATGGAGCCGGTGATCCGCGCCGCGCTCCGCCGCTGACCAGGCGGCGTCCGCGATGAACGTCGCCGGCCGCCCCACCCGCACGATCTGGCCCGATGCCGACGGCGTAGCCGTCGGCATCATCGACCAGACGAGCCTGCCGCACGCGTTATCAAACGTCCGTCTGGAGAATCTCGACGACGCCGCACGGGCGATCCGCGACATGCTGGTGCGCGGCGCTCCCCTCATCGGGGCGACGGCGGCCTGGGGCATGTGGCTGGCTCTGCGATCCGAAGCCGGTGACACCGCGCTCGAGCGCGCGCACGCCACCCTGCTCGCCACGCGCCCAACCGCGGTGAATCTCCGCTGGGCCCTTGACCGGATGTACGCGCGGCTCGCCCCGTTACCGCCGGCGGAGCGACCGGCCGAGGCCCGCGTCCTCGCCGCGGCAATCTGCGACGAGGACGTCGCGCTGAACCGCGCGATCGGCGCCGCGGGGCTGCCGCTGCTTGCCGCCCTCGCGGCCCGGAAGCCCGCCGGCCAGCCGCTCAATATCCTCACACATTGCAACGCCGGCTGGCTGGCGACGGTCGACATCGGTACCGCGACGGCCCCGATCTACGCCGCCCACGACTCCGGTCTGCCGGTGCATGTCTGGGTGGACGAGACGCGCCCGCGAAACCAGGGAGCGAGCCTCACCGCATGGGAGCTGCTCAACCACGGCGTGCCGCACACGGTGATCGCGGATAACGCCGGGGGACACCTTATGCAGCACGGTCACGTCGATCTTGTGATCACCGGAACGGACCGCGTCACGGCGGCGGGCGACGTCTGCAACAAGATCGGCACCTACCTGAAGGCGCTCGCGGCTCGCGACAATGACGTGCCCTTCTACGTGGCGACACCTTCGCCGAGCATCGACTGGCGGATCCGCGATGGACGGCGGGAGATCCCGATCGAGGAGCGCTCCGCGACTGAAGTCGCACGCATCACGGGCCGCCTGGCTTCCGGAGAGGTAGCGACGGTCGACTTGCTGCCAGCCGGCTCGCCGGCCTCGAACCCGGCCTTCGACGTGACACCAGCGCGGCTGGTGACGGGACTGATCACCGAGCGAGGCGTCTGCGCCGCCAACTCTTCCGACTTGGCGACGCTTTTTCCCGAACAAGCGGCCGGTCGCGCCATCGGGTAGAGAGGGTCGGTCGGAGCAACGCCCGGACCAGCCCATAAAAAAAGGCGCGGCCGGAGGCCGCGCCCTTGGAAATCGACCACCCGCAGACGCTGGTTTACTGGCAGGCCTCGCACTCCTCGCCGCGGCGCATCGCCTCGATCGAGCAGGCTTTTTTCTCGGCTTCCGTGTACTGACGCTTGGAGGCGGGCGCTTCGGGCGCGGCGGCTTCCGCGGGCTTGGCCTTCTCCGCATCGATCCCGGCGGCGACGGCGCCGCGGACCTCCTTTTTCGCCGCCACGGTAGCCTTCTCGATATTGGAAGCGCCAAGGCTGCGAAGGTAGTAGGTGGTTTTGAGACCCGACCGCCACGCGTGGCGGTACATGTGGCTGAGTGTCTTCAGGTCGGGCGTCTTGATCCAGAGGTTCACCGACTGCGCCTGGTCGATCCACTTCTGGCGGCGGGCGGCCGCATCGAGGATCCACTTGAAGTCGATGTCGAACGCCGTGAGGTACTTCTCCTTGAGATCGGCGGGAATACGCTCGATGTCCTTCAACTCACCGTCGAAATACTTGAGATCATCGATCATGTCCTGATCCCAGAGACCGCGCGCCTTGAGGTCCTTCACGAGGAAGGGATTAAGGACGATGAACTCACCCGAGAGGTTCGATTTGACGAAGAGGTTCTTGTAGGTCGGCTCGATGCAGGGCGAAGTCGCCGTGATGTTGGAAATCGTGGCGGTCGGCGCGATGGCGAGGCAGTTGGAGTTGCGCATGCCCTGCGCGGCGATCTTCGCGCGGAGAGGAGTCCAATCCAGACGACCGCCGCGCGGAACCTCGACCGGCACGCCACGCTCATTCTCCAGCAGGTCGAGCGTGTCCTGCGGCAGGAGACCGCGGTCCCACTTCGAACCCTTGTAGCTCGAGTACGTGCCGCGCTCGGCGGCGAGGTCGGAGCTGGCCTCGTAGGCGTAGAACGCGATCGCCTCCATGGCCTCATCGTTGAACTCGACCGCCTCGTTCGAGGCGAAGGCGTGGCCGCGCAGATAGATGGAGTGCGCAAGCCCCATGACGCCGAGGCCGATCGGACGATGGCGGAGGTTCGAAGTGCGCGCCGCGACCGTCGGGTAGAAATTGATGTCGATGACGTTGTCGAGCGCCCGGACCGCGGTGCGGATGGTCTCGCGGAGCTTGGCGTGGTCGAGCGAGCCGTCGGGCTTGAGGTGTGTCTCGAGGATGACGGAGCCGAGGTTGCAGACCGCGGTCTCCTCGTTGCTCGTGTTGAGCGTGATCTCGGTGCAGAGGTTGGAGGAGTGGATCACGCCGGCGTGGTCCTGCGGGGAGCGGATGTTGCAGGCGTCCTTGAAGGTGATCCACGGGTGGCCCGTCTCGAAGAGCATCGAGAGCATCTTCTTCCACAGCTCGAGGGCCTCGATCCGCTGGCCGGAGATCTTGCCCTCCTCCGCGAGGCGCTCGTATTCGAGGTAGCGGCGTTCAAAGGCTGAGCCGTAGAGATCGTGGAGGTCCTTGACCTCGTTGGAACGGAAGAGCGTCCAGTGCTTCCGGTCCTCCATGCGCTTCATGAAGAGGTCGGGAATCCAGTTCGCCGTGTTCATGTCGTGCGTGCGCCGGCGGTCGTCGCCCGTGTTCTTCCGCAATTCGAGGAACTCGAAAATGTCGTTATGCCAGCTCTCGAGGTAAGCGCAGCCGGAGCCCTTGCGCTTGCCACCCTGGTTGACCGCCACGAGCTGGTCGTTGTGGAGCTTCAGGAACGGGATGACGCCCTGCGACTCGCCGTTGGTGCCGTGGATATGGGCGCCGGTGCCGCGCACCGCCGTCCACGAGCCGCCAAGGCCGCCCGCCCACTTGGCGAGGAAAGCGTTGTCGGCGATGCCGCGGAGCATGATGCTCTCGAGCGAGTCGTCCACGTAGTAAAGGTAGCAGGACGACAGCTGGGAGTGCAGTGTGCCGGAGTTGAAGAGCGTGGGCGTGCTGCTGCAGAAGCGGCGGCTCTTATAGAGCTCGTAGAGGCCGGCGACCAGCGACTCGCGGTCACCCTTTTCATCCAGCATCAGCCCCATCGACACGCGCATCCAGAAGAACTGCGGCGTCTCGATGCGGCGCGCAGGCTTCCGCGTCTTGTCGATAATCAGGTAGCGATCGTAGAGCGTCTGGATGCCCAGGAAGTCGAACTCGAGGTCGGACGAAGGATCAAGGGCGGCGGAAAGACGCGAGAGATCGTAGTCGAGCAGGCGGGGGTTGAGCCGGCGGATCGCTACGCCGTGTTCGAGGTACTTGCGGAAGGCCCGCTGGTGGGCGGTTTTCAGGGCGGCGATGCCGTCCCGGGAGATGTCCCAGCCGAGAACTTCCTCGTAGATATAGGTGAGCTGGATGCGGCCGGCGAAACGCGCGAAGTCGGCGTCCCGCTCGATCAGCGTCTTCGAGTTGAGAATGATGGTGGCGTCGAGGTCCTTCTCGCTGATCTGGTCGTACACCGAGCGGCGGAGTTCCGCCTCGATCTCCTCGTTGGTGAGGCAGAGGTCGAGACCGATGCGGGCGAACTCGATGCGCTTGCGCAGGTCGGCTCCGTCCCAGAACACGTTCGAGCCGTCGGCCTTCTTGACCACGATCATCGAGGACTGGCCCGGAGCGGGGGCGGCGGGGATCGCCGCGGCCGAGCCGGTTTCCTCCTCGCCGCGGTCGCGGGCGGCGGCGCGCTGCGCCCGGAAGAGAATGTAGGCCTCGGCCACTTTGAAGTGACCCGCCTTCATCAGCTCCTCCTGCACGAAGTCCTGGATCTCCTCGATGTGGACGAATGACTGCTTGGAGGCATGGACCCGCTCCGAGACCGCGCGTGTGATCGCCACCGCCGGGGCGGAATCGCGCTGCAAGGACAGGAAGGTCTTCCGCACCGCGATCTCCACCTTGTGCTCGCTCCACGGCACGACGTGGTTGTTACGGCGGATGACGCGCAGCGTGGAGGACGCGGCGGCGTCGCGGTCGACGGCGATCTTGCGGGCACGGTTGAGCAGGAGGCTCTTGGCGACAAAGTAGGCGTTATTATCGACCAAGGTCTTCTCGATCAGCTCGTACAGCGCATCGAGGGAGAGCCGCAGGGGCGACTGCTTGCGGGCCTGGACGGCGAGGGTGGCGGCAAGTTCACCGCAGATCTTGGCGACCCAGGCGCGATTGGCGTCGGTGAAAATTTCCTTCTCCCCGCGGGCGAGGTGGACGTTGGTCAGGGCCTTGCCCAAGGTATCGGCCACCTCGGCGAGCACGAATCGCTCCTCGCCATGCGGGCACAGGAGGGTGATGGGCGGCACGGTGCCCTCCGCCCCGGCGACAACATCGCGCCACGCGAAATGGGGCTTCTGTTCAACGGGGGCGTGGACGGTGCGTTTAAGGGCGAGATCGTGCGCGACGGTCGGCTGGCTCATGGCGAAGAATTAACGGGAATGGAACAAAACCGGTGAAAGGGGGGCGAAAGGGAAAACCCGTGCCCGCCCGTTGCGGGGCGGGGACGGGAAGGAAAAGACGGGATATGAAGGGCGGGGTTGGCCCGGGATCAGGTGGGGTAGAGAATCAAAGCTCGTCGTCGCTGGCGACATTCAGGGATGAAGCCTTCTGGTACTCGGTGACGCGACCCTCGAAGAAGTTCTGCTCCTTCTTGATATCCATCATCTCGGCGAGCCAAGGAAGCGGGTTCTTTAGGCCCGGGGACAACGGCGCGAGACCGCAGCTCTCGAGCCGGCGATCCGCGATGTAGTCGATGTAAGCCACGAAGTCGTCGGCCGCGAGACCGATGGAGTTTACCGGCAGGCAATCACGGATGAATTCCTTCTCGAGTTGCACCGCCTCGCGCATCAGGGACCTGAGCTCCTCCTTGAATTCGGCGGTCCAGATCTCCTGGTTTTCGTCCACCAGGTCCATGAACAGGTTACGGAACACCTCTATGTGGTTCGACTCGTCGCGCAGCGTGTAGCGGAACATCTGGCCGATACCCGGGAACTTGTTCTGCCGGTAGAGCGAAAGCACCATGCCGAACAGGCCGTAGAACTGGGTGCCCTCCATGCACTGACCGAAGATGAAGATGTTCTTCGCCAGCAGGCGCTTGTTCTCGGGGAGCGTGAGATCAAGGTCACGCCGCAGGGCGTGGGAGGTCTTGGTGACGAACTCGTTCTTGCGGACGATCGTCGGGATGTCCTCAAACATCGCCTCGCACTCGTGCGGGTTGATCTGCAGCGAGGAGATCATGTACAGCAGCGAATCGGCGTGGATGTTCTCCTCGTGGGCATGGCGACCCAGGACCAGCTTGAGCTCCGGCGCGGTCACCAACTCGCGGACGACGTGCTGGATGTTGTCTCCCACGATGCCCTCGGCCGCGGAGAAGTATCCGATGCCCATCCGGATGATCCAGCGCTCGACGTCGGAAACAGTCTTCTCATCCCGCCATTGCTCGATGTCCTTGCCCATCGGGATGTCCTCCGGCTCCCAGTGGTTGGCCTTCATCTTGCGGTAAAGGTCATAGGCCCACTGGTACTTCAGGGGCAGGAGGTTGAAGGTCATGGTCCCACGACCGTTGATGACCTTCTTGGCGGAGAACGCGGCCTCGGCTTTGGCCTGGTCTAGAACGAAGGATTTGGAACCTACTTGAAATGTCTTCTGCATGGCGGGCGGGCGGTGACGGAATGCGCCGGAGTGGCGCGGAAACCGTTCTGGAATAGATGATTGGCGGAGGAGCGAACGAAAGTTGTTGGGACTTATTGACGCGTTGCTGACCACAACCGGCTGTGGTCCCACCCCGCGATGACCCCAACCGATGGGGGCCTCCTCCGCTTCGTCAAATAATTTGTCGGTGAATTTTCGGGCCGGGCGTCGCGGTTTTTTCTCTTGCGCGGCGACCCTCCGCGCCACCCGCCGTGCGCGGCCCCGACCGGCGTGCCGGCCAGCCCCGGGAAATGTATTCGAAACCCGCTGACATGAGTCCGCCGGACCCGGCGCGCCCCTCGCGCCACGGCGATCAAAGCGTATCCTTTTTATACTTACTTTTTTGCAACCCGCCCGGGCGGATTACAAGTATCCTGTTTTTCGTTACGAACAGGCCCGGCGGTCCGCCGCAGGCCAAAAAAATGGCGCGCCACCGGGGTGGCGCGCCGCGCGGGCGTCGGGCGGGAAGCTCGACGTCAGAAGCTCAACCGCGCGCCCAGCTGGATGCGCCAGCGGGACATGCCGTTGTCGATGTTGAAGCCCACCGGGGCGGAGGTGTAGGTGGGGCGGATGCGGCCGTCCGGCCCGTAGGCGGTTCCGCTGGTGAGCGTCCGGGTGCGGAAGACGCCGTTGCTCAGGAAGGGCGACACCTCGTTGTAGCCGAAGAACTCCTTGCTGAGGAAGGCGCCGAAGTTGATGAAGTCGAAGAACAGGTCCAGCCGCAGCCGGCCGGCCAGCGGGATGTTATGGGCGAACTTCACATCCAGACGGTTCACCCACGGTTCGGTGAACGCGTTCTTCGGGGCGATGCCGCCGGCGTAGGCCGAGAGCTCGCTGCCTCCGACGAAGGACAGGAAAGCGTCGCGCTGCGCCGTCGTCATGCCGGAGAAGTCGAAGCGCGGGTCCGACAGGCCGCTCGGGACGGCCACGGTGTCGTTGAAGGAGACGCTGTCGCCATTCAGGTCGCCGCCAAAGACCCAGCTGTACGGGTTGCCGGTGCGACCCTCGTAGGAGACCGAGACGCGCGTGCGCTGCCCCTTGAGGAACTCGAAGTCGCGCGTCAGCGACAGCAGCAGACGGTGCTTGATCTCGAAGTCGGCCGTGCCCTCCGCCACCGTGTTCTGGTTGAACACCACGTTGCGGTTCCACTGGCCGCCCGCGGTGGTCTGGCCGATCGCCTGCGCCTCGGTGGCGGAGCCGTGCGTGTAGGCGAGGTCGAAGCCCCACTTGCGCCGCACCGGCCGCGACCACTGCAGGCTGAAGTACGTGGACTCACCCACCGAGGCGTTGCGCACCCGGATGAGCGTCGTGTACCCAGCGAACTTCGCGTTGGCCGCGGTCGAGGGGTTGCCCGCGAACCGCTGGCGGCCGTCCGCCCCGACGGTGGTGGCCCGGATGTTCTCGTTGGTCACGAAAAGCGCCTGGTCGATCACGCTGTGGACGGCCTCGAAGGTGAGCACGGAGTCGAACAGGGGAACCTTCTGCTCCAACGCGAGATTGCCGCGCCATGACTGCGGCAGTTCCGTGCCGGAGTCCACCCAGTTGACCTCGCGCCGGAGCGTCGGCACATCGCGACCGGTCCCGATCGGGTTGGCCGGATCAAACGAGGTGCGCAGGTAGGAGGTGAGCGTGTTGGGGAGTTCACCCTGGGCGGAAGCCAACGTGAAACCACCCACGCCCGTCTGCCCAAAGGAGTTCGAAAAAATCACCCACGGGGCACGGCCGAAGAAGTGGCCCACGCCGCCTCTCAACTGCAGCCGGCGATCCTCATCGAGGGCCAGGTTGAAGCCAAACCGGGGGGAGAAGCTGTTCGAGCCGTCCGGCGTGGCGTCATTCCGGAAACCCGTCGCGGCGAGGAACGCCTGATTGAGGGCCGGGCGAATGCTGGTCTCCACCAACTCGACGCGCAGGCCGCCGGTGAAGCTGAGCCTGTTGTTCACGTCCCACTTCGCCTGCGCGAACAAGCCGGTCGTGGTGAGGTCGGAAATGTCAGCCACCGGACGGGCCGCCGGATCGTACGCATTGCGCTCGATCACCGCGTTGGTGTCCGCCAGGAAATCCGCGAACGTGCGGTAGGCGACGCGACCGTAGGATCCCTGACGAAACAGGTTGTAGAAGTCCGACTGTTCACGCTCGAAGCCGGCGGAAAAGACAAAGTTCTTCCACGAGTAGGTGGCGATCGCGCTGAGCTGCTGGCTGTCGACGGCAATCTCATTGCCGTGCCGGAACTGCTCCGTTCCGACGATGTAGCCTCCGTTGGTCACCGGCTGCCCGTTGATCTGGTTCACGCCGGCGACGCCCGCGATCAGGATCATCGGCGCCTTGGTGTTGACCGGAGTCAGCTGGTCCTGGGTGGTCGAGGAGTACTTGATCTCGGTGGAAAGGCTCCGCGTCCAACTGCTGTTGAGCTGGCCGGCGATCGTCTTCTCCTGCCGCGTCTGCGCGTAGAAATGCCCGTCGGACGAGGTCGTGATACCGGCCGACACGCCATTCAGGGTGAGACTGGAACTCGCGAAGTTCCCGAACTGCGGCACCTCGCCCTCGGTGGTGGTGTAACGAACGGAAAGGCGGTGGTCGGCGTTGATGTTCCAATCGACCTTCGCGCTGAGCTTCTTGTCCTGAGCGATGTTCGCGGTCTGGCCCGTGACGGCATTGCCCCAATCAATCGTGCGCCCCGCCGCCTGGGAGATCTGGCCGAGACGCTGCAGGATCTGCGTCTCCTGCGAGGCGGTGAAGAGCGGGTCGCGTCCGGCGCTCGTGCTCTCGAAGTCCTCGTAGGAAGCGAAGAAGAAAAGGCGGTCCTTCAGGATCGGCCCGCCCAACGTCGCGCCGAGGGTCTGGCGCTCCAAGCGCGGGGTGAACTTCGAGCCGTTGAGGGTGTTTTCCCGCGGGTTGTAGCCCTGCAGCTTGACGCCCAGCAGCTCGTCGCCGCGGAAATAGGTGTAAACGGAACCGCGGAACTGGTTGGTGCCCGATTTGGTCACGGCGTTGATCGAGGCGCCGGTGAAGCCGGCCTGACGCACGTCGTAGGGCGAGACTTGCACCGCGAGCTGCTCGATCGTGTCGAGCGAGAGCGGATTGAAGAACGAGGCCAGACCGGTGCCGTTGAGACCGAAAAGGTCGTTGATGCGCGACCCGTCGATCTGGATCGAATTGTACCGGTTGTTCTGGCCCAACGCGGTGATCTGCGACTCCTCGCGGTCACCGAAGGTCTCGCGCAGGGTGACCAGGGGCGAGGCGCTCACCATGTCGGCGAGGGAACGCTCGGAGGTCGGTCGGCCTTCCAACCGCTCGGAGGAAAGGGTGACACCCGAGCCCGTCGCCGAACCGTCAAGGTCGGTGCGGGACGCCTTCGCGACGAAAGCCGAGAGCACCACGACCTCGGACTTGAGCGTGATGTTCACGTCGATGTCCGTGCCGAGCTGGGTCACCACATCGGAGGCGGGTACACCCGAGAAGCCGGCCGCGGTGGCCGTGATCGAGTACGGTCCGCCCACCGGAAGTCCGCGCAGGTTGTACCGGCCTGACTCGGAGGTCTCGGCCGCGAAGCGCGCGTTCGTGGGGGCGTAGACCGCGGACACGGTGGCTCCGGGGACCGGCTTGCCCGAGGTGTCCCGCACAAACCCGGAAATACCCGTGGTGGTGAGCTGGGCCCAGCCCGAGGGGGTCAGGCCGCCGAGCGCGAACGCGAGGAGCGGGATGAGTTTTCGAAACAGCGAGGTTTGCATGGCTTGGTTGGGATGGTTCGGCGGGGGGCCTTAGGAATTACCGAAGGCTTGCCCCGCGGCCTAGTCAAGGCGCGGCCCGGCGTCGGGCGCAAAATTCGCGGGTTAACACGATTGTCACTTGACCGGGAAACGGGATGAAAAGGGTCTTCCCCCCACCCTGCCCGGCCGTCTTCCTCCACCTTCCGATGCCGCGCCCGGCCTCTTCCTCGTCCTTCCGCGATCTCCTGCTGGTCGCCGCGGTCCTGCTTGCTCTTGTGGCGGGCGCCGTCGGGCCCGCACTGGGCGGCCCGCTCGTTTTGGACGACGAGCCGGCCCTCGCTCTCGCGCGGGACATCGCGGCACGCGGCGCGTGGTCCGAGGTTTGGCGCGCGGGCGCGGACCCCGGCGAGACGCTGCGGGGCCGCCCGCTCTCCGCATGGTCCTTCGCGCTGCAGGCGGCGGCCGGCCTTGACTCTCCGCCCGCCCTGCGCGCCGGCAACGTGCTGCTGCACGGCCTCACCGCACTGCTCCTCGCCCTGATCGTCCGCCGCACGCTGATCCGGTTGTCCCACCCGCCTGACCGGGCCCGGACGACCGCCATTCTGGCCGCCGGAGCGTGGCTGCTTCACCCGTTGTCACTCTCCGCGGTCGTCTACGTGGTCCAGCGCACCGAGGTGCTCGCCGCGCTGGGGTCGCTCGCCGCGCTGGCCGCGTTCGCGCGCTCTTTGGACGGCGTGCCCGTGGCACGCTTGCGAGCCGCCACCGTGCTGTTCTGCGGCGCCGCCATGCTCGCCAAGGAGACGGCCGCGATCACGCCGCTCCTTTTGGCCCTCTACGACCGCTGCTTTCATGCCCCTTCCTGGAGAGATCTGCTGGTGAGCCGGGGGAGGTTCTACGCGGTTCTGGCCGCGACCTGGGTGCCGCTCGGCGTGCTGGTGGCGGCCGGACGCGGGCGCGGAGGCTCCGCCGGGTGGGACGGAGGTGTCAGCGTGAAGGATTACCTGGTGACCCAGGGCGAAGCGATCGCCGGTTATGTGCTACACACCGTCTGGCCCCATCCCCTCGTCTTCGATCATGGGCCGGTCCTCTCGAGTCTGCCGGCCGCGCTGCCCGCGGGTCTCGCGGTCCTCGCCCTGCTGGGTGCGGCGCTTCACGGCGCCTGGAGGGCCCGGCCGCTCGGCTTCGCGGGAACCGCCTTTTTCCTCTGCCTATCCCCCTCTTCCAGCGTCGTACCCGTAGCCTCCCAGACGATCGCCGACCACCGGATGTACCTGGCGCTGGCCCTGCCGGTCACGTTCCTGGCCGTGCTCCTCGTCCGTTGCCTGCCGCGCGCCGGCGCGGCTGCGGGCGCCGTCGCGATCACCGCCCTCGCGGTCGTGTCCGGACTCCGCCACCAAGTCTACCGCGACGAGATCACCCTTTGGACCGACACCGTGCGGACGAGGCCCTCCAACCCCCGCGCCCACCACAATCTTGGACGCGCGGAATTCGCGCGGGGTGATCTCGCGGCCGCCGAACGGCACTTCACCGAGGCGGAACGCCTGCGGCCGGGCGATCCCGACACTCGCCACAACCTCGCGCTCTGCCACGTCCGCGCAGGCCGGCACGCCGAGGCGCGATCACTCCTCGAGGGGGTTCTGACGGCCTTTCCGGAGCACACCGCCGCGCGATCCGCTCTCGGCGAAGTCCGGGTGGAACTGGGCCGCGTCGCCTTGCAGGCGGGCCGGCGGCGGGAGGCCGGCGAACACTACCGGGCAGCCACCAGCCTGCGGCCGGCGGACCCCCGCCCGTGGAACAACCTCGGGAACGTCCTGCTGGAACTGGACGAGGCCCCCGCGGCGCTCGAATCCTGGCGCCAAGCGCTCGCCATCGACGCGGATTTCATCGAGGCGCGGCGCGCCACGGCCCTCGTGCTGCTCCACTCGGGGCGGGCGACAGAGGCCCTGCCGCATCTGGAGCGGCTGGTGCGCGCCCAACCGAATAACGCGGAGTTTCGCGCGGCGCTGGCGGAAGCCCGCCGCGCGCCCGCCCGCTGAAGACCTTGCCAGAAATCCATCACCTCCTCCGCACGACTTTTGGCTACGACCGCTTCCGGCCGCTGCAGCGCGAGATCTGCGAGGCCACGCTAGCCGGACGCGACGTCTTCGCCCTGCTGCCCACCGGCGGCGGCAAGTCCCTGTGTTTCCAGTTGCCGGCGCTCGCGCGCGACGGGCTCACGGTCGTCGTCTCGCCGCTCATCGCGCTGATGAAGGATCAGGTCGACGCACTGCAGGCCAGCGGCGTGGCGGCGACCTTTCTCAACTCCACGCTCGGCGAGGACGAGGCGCGCTCGCGCCTGCGCGGCCTCCACCGCGGGGAGTTCCGCCTCCTCTATGCGGCGCCCGAGCGCCTGATGCTCGCCGGCTGGAAGGAAAACCTGAAGTCGTGGAACGTCTCCTGCCTCGCGATCGACGAGGCGCATTGCGTTTCCGAGTGGGGCCACGACTTCCGTCCCGAGTACCAGCAGCTCGCGAAACTGCGCGGGTTGCTGCCCGGCGTGCCCGTGATGGCGCTCACGGCCACGGCGACGGAAAGGGTCCGGGCCGGTATCATCCAACACCTCGGCCTGCGCGACCCGGCGACCTTCGTCGCGAGTTTCAACCGCCCCAACCTCACCTACCGCGTCGTCCCCAAGGACCAGCCGCTCAAGCAGGTCATCGACTTCATCCGCCGGCGCGAGGACGAGAGCGGCATCATCTACTGCGCCAGCCGCTCGACCGCCGAGCGGGTGGCCGACTCGCTCGCGGGCCGCGGCTTCCTGGCCCGCGCCTACCACGCCGGCCTCGACGCCGACACGCGGTCGAGGAACCAGGAAGCGTTCCTCCGCGACGAGACGCGCATCATCTGCGCGACCATCGCGTTCGGCATGGGCATCAACAAGCCGAACGTCCGCTGGATCATTCACCACGACCTGCCGAAGAACATCGAGGGCTACTATCAGGAAACCGGCCGCGCGGGACGCGACGGCCTGCCGGGCGATTGCCTCCTGCTCTTCAGCCCCGGCGATATCGCCAAGCAGACCCACTTCCTCGACGAGATCACCGATGCGCAGGAACAGAAGATCGCCCGCGACCAGCTGCGCAACATGGTCAATTACGCCGAGAGCGCCGGCTGCCGCCGCGTCGCGCTGCTCGCCCACTTCGGCGAGGGATTTCCCACCGCCACCTGCGGAGCTTGCGACAATTGCCTCGAACCGCGCGAAACCTACGACGGCACCGTCGTCGCGCAGAAATTCCTCTCCTGCCTCTACCGCATCGCGCGCCACAGCGGCTTCAGCGTCGGCCTGCGCCACGTCGTCGCCGTGCTCACCGGCGTCGTCAACGAGAAGATCCGCCGCTGGGGCCACGACCAACTCACGACCTACGGCATCGGCCCGGAACTCGACGAACGCGGCTGGAGCGCCGTCGCGCGCGAGCTGATGCGCCTCGGGCATGTCGCGCTCTCACCCGGGGAGTTCGCGACGCTGGAGCTGACCGACTCAGGCCTCGAGGTGCTGCGGGCCCGCACCCCGATCCAGCTCACGAAACCGATGGACCTGCCGACGGCCCGGAAGGCGCCCGCGCGCCGGGCGGGCGAGGTGGAGTGCGACGAGATCCTGTTCGCGCGTCTCCGCGCCCTCCGCAAGGAACTCGCCGACGAACGCCGCGTGCCGGCCTACATCATCCTCGGCGACGCCGCCCTCCGCGCGATGGCCCGCCATTATCCGGCGACCGAGCGGGACATGACGGGCATCCCCGGCATGGGTGAACGCAAGCGCGAGCAATTCGGCGCCCTCTTCGCCGAAGAGATCTCCGACTACCTCCGCACCAACTCCCGCCAGCGGTTCAACGACTGAGGCCGCGGCCTTCCGCGTGCTTGCCGCGCGGCGCGCGGCGCGGTTGGGATGGCGAGATGACCTCCGGGGAAGAGACCATGCTCGCGACGCTCAGCCGCATCGGCACCGTCGCGCCCGAGGTCATCGAGCTCTTCGATTACCTCGAGGACACGCCGCTCTGGATGAAGGACGAGGCGGGCCACTACGAGTGGGTCAACGTGCCGTTCCTGCTGAATTTCGGCGTGCGGACGCGCGCCGAGATCATCGGGCGCACCGACTACGATTTCTGCGGCGAGGTGCTCGCGAACCAGTACCGGATGGACGACGAACGCGTGCTGCGCGGAGAGAAGATCCTCTCGCGCATCGAGCTCGTCGGACGCTTCGACCACACGGCGCGCTGGTGCGTGACGTCAAAGGTACCGCTGCGCAACGCGGCCGGCCGCATCGTCGGCACCGCGGGTGTCACGCGTCCGCTCCCGCGCGCCGGCTCGATGCCGCCGGCCGCGACCGGCGCCCCGCTCGGGGTGGCCATCCGCTTCATCAGCGAGCATTACGCGGAACGCATCACCAACGAGGACCTCGCGCGCGCCTGCGGGTTGTCGGTGCGCGCGTTCGAGCGCCAGTTCCAGGCCGCCTACCAGACCTCGCCGCACGACTATCTCCGCGGCCTGCGTGTGCGGATGAGCTGCAGCCCGCTGGTCTTCACGAAAAAGTCGCTCGCCGAGGTCGCCAGCGAGTTCGGCTTCGCCGACCAGAGTCATTTCACGAAGGAGTTCCGCCGCATCATGGACGAGACCCCGAGCGCGTACCGCCGGCGGTTTCAACCGCGGGCATGAGGTGAATCACCCGGGTCCGAACTCGGCGCTTGCGTTGCCGCAGCCCGATCGGATTCTCGCGAGCTTTGCTCAAGCGCCTTCCCAGTGCGGCCCTCCTCCTTGCGTGGCTTTTCGCCAACGGAGCGCTGCTGGACGCGGTGCAGGTGCTGGCATGGGGCAGGATGTTCGCCGGATACGCGGAGACCATGGATGTTCGCGCCGCGCTGGCCCGCACCTTCGACCCCAGCCGCCCCTGCCACCTTTGCCGCAATGTCGCGAAGGCGCGCGAGCAGGCGAAGTCCCAGCTCCCCGCCGCCGCGGAACGCTCCGCGGAAAAGCTGATCCTCGCGCTGCATCGCCCAGCGCCGGTCATCCTCTCCCCTGTCACGGAAACCTGGGAAAACCCCTCGCCCGCCGTGGGCCCGGACCGGAGTGATCCGGTACCCGTGCCTCCGCCGCGGCGACTGAGCTGATCGTTCCCCGGCGGGATTCGGAACGCTTGCGCGCGTTCCATATTTTCCGCCGTCCATCCGATCCGGGCCCCCTCCGCGACCGCGGCGTGGTCCGGTCAACCCTCGTTCAGCGCGTTTCCGTCATGCCATTTTCCCGCCCCAGTCTCGTCGTTATTCTCGCCACCGCGTCCGTGCTGGACGCCCAAACACCGTCCGCCGCTCCCCCCGCCACCGCCCTCGACGCGTACACCGTCACCGGCACACGGGAACGAACCCCGCTGCGGGAAACGCCGGCCTCCGTGGGTTTGCTCACGCCCGAGACCATCCGGCAGACCGCGCCGCTTCATCCGGGACAATTGCTCGGACAATTTCCAGGGGTCGCCGTCGCCGTCACCAACGGCGAGGGCCACACCACCGCCATCCGCCAGCCGTTCACCACCCAACCGCTTTATCTTTTCCTCGAGGACGGCATCCCGATCCGCCCAACGGGCTTCTTCAACCACAACGCCCTCTACGAGGTGAACATCCCTCAGGCCGGGGGAATCGAGGTGGTGCGCGGGCCGGGCACGGCGTTGCACGGGTCCGACGCGATCGGCGGGATCGTCAACATCCTCTCCCGGGCACCGGAAGAGCGTGTCGGTGGTAGCCTGCTGACCGAGACCGGCTCCCACGGCGTGCGGCGGTTCCTGCTCGGCGGCAGCGCACCGCTCGGCGGCGGCGGCGCCCGCCTCGACGCCAATCTGACCCACTCCGACGGCTGGCGCGAGCGCACGGCGTACGATCGCCGCAGCCTCAACGGACGCTGGGACCGCCGGATCGGCGAACGCACCACCCTCCGCGGCCAGTTCGGCTGGTCCGACATCGACCAGCAGACCGGCGCCAACTCCGCGCTGCCACTCGCGGATTACCTGCATGACCCGACGCGAAACAACTTCGCGATCGCCTTCCGGCGCGTCGAGGCGCTCCGCGCCTCGCTGGAGCTGGAGCACCGGCTGGAGGCCGGCACGCTCACGTTCACGCCCTACGCGCGCCGCAACGGCATGGACCTGCTGGCGACGTTCAACCTGAGCTCGGATCCGCGCATCGACCGCTCCTCCAGCCACTCCCTCGGCGCACTTCTGAAATGGCGCCAGCTGCTGCCTGGCGCCTCGCGCACGCGCCTCATCGCGGGGCTCGACCTCGACCGCAGCCCCGGCACCCGCGTCGAGGACAACGTGCTCGTCACCCGCACCGGCAGCGGGGCCTCGACCCGCTACACCGGCTACACCCCCGGCACCCGCATCTACGACTACGAGGTTCTCTTCCGCAGTTTCTCTCCCTACGTCCACGCGGAGACCTCCCTGGGCTGGGGCGTGCGCGTCAGCGCCGGACTGCGCCACGACCGCCTCGATTTCAATCAGACCAACCATCTGCCCGCGGGCACGGTCACCGCCAACGTCCTCGGCGCCACCCGCCATTACGGACAGCTGCCCGGCCAGGCCCGGGATTTCTCCAGCCTCAGCCCCAAGCTCGGAGCGACCTGGAACCTCCATCCCGCGCTGCACTTCTACGGGTCGTTCAACCACGGATTCCGCGCGCCGTCCGAAAGCCAGCTGTATCGGGCGGGCAATGACACCACCGCCGCCGCCGCCCTCAACCGCGCCCGGCTCGCCGCCGATCTCCGTCCCATCCGCGCCCGCCAGGCCGAGCTCGGGGTGCGCGGCGAACTCCGGGGCTGGTCCGCCCACCTCGTCGCCTACCGGCTCGAGAAGCGAGACGACCTCGTAAGCCAGCGCGACCTCGCCACCAACGTCACCACCAGCGTCAACGCGGGCCGGACCCGCCACACCGGCATCGAAGCCGGCTTCGGCGGCCCCCTGCCAGCCAGGCTGCAGTTCGACGCGGCAGTCTCGCGCGCTCGCCACACCTATGTCGACTGGGTGACCGCCAGCGCCAACTTTAGCGGCCGCGAGATGGAGTCCGCCCCGCGCGTGATCGCGAGCGCCCGGCTCGGCTGGGCGCCCACACGCGGCACCTTCATGCAGGCCGAGTGGGCCCACCTCGGCCCCTACTGGCTCGAGGCGGGCAATTCCCCCGTGTTCGGAAAGTATCCCGGGCACCACTTGTTCAACCTCCGTGCCAGCCAGACCGCGGGTTCAGGTTTCACTCTGTTCGGCCGGGTGATGAACGCACTCGATCGCCGATTTGCGGACAGCGCCTCGGTTTCCTCCAACACTCCGGTTTTCACGCCGGGCCTGCCCCGCGCCTTCCACGCCGGGCTGGAGTACGCTTGGTGAGCTTAAAACCCATGCCCACGTTGATTCTTCTCCTCCTTGTCTGCGCGTCCGCAGTGATCGCACCCGGCGCGGAATCGTCAGGCCACGGCGCCGGACACGCGCACGCGGCCGGCCCCTCCGCCGCCAATGATCTCCGCGCGGATGCCGCCTTTGACGCGAACGGCCGGCTATGGATGGTGCGGCATCAAGCCGGTTTCATCGAGGTGCGCTCGACCCGCGATCTCGGCCGCAACTGGAGCCCTCCCGTCCGGGTGAACGCGCAACCGGAGGAAATTGACCCCGGTGGGGACGCCCGCCCGAAAATCCTGCCAACGCTGGACGGCAAACTGTTCGTTTCGTGGACCCGGCCACTGGCGAAACCTTACACCGGTGAGATTCGTTTCGCCCGTACGGTCGACGGCGGCCGCAGCTTCGAGACGCCGCGCACGGTGCACCGCGACCAAGCTGAGATCACCCATCGCTTCGACTCCCTCGCGCTCGACCGGGAAGGACGGCTCTTCGTCGCCTGGATCGACAAACGCGACGCGGTCGCCGCCGCCGCCTCGGGCCGCTCCTACCGCGGCGCGGCGCTCTACTTCGCAGTATCCTCGGACGGCGGCGCGACGTTCGCCGGTGACTTCAAGGCCGCCGAAAACACCTGCGAATGCTGCCGGATCGCCCTCACGCCGTCGCCCGACGGAGGCGTGCTGGCTCTCTGGCGCCACATCTTCGAGCCGAACGTACGAGATCACGCCCTCGCGCACCTGAAGCCCGACGGGAGCGTCGGCAAAATGGCTCGCGCCACCTTCGATGACTGGCGCGTGAACGCCTGCCCGCATCATGGTCCCTCGCTCGCCTGCGACGAACGGGGCGCGCTCCATGCCGTTTGGTTCACCGCGACCGAATCCGGCGGAGGTCGCGCCGTGTACGGTCGTGTGATGCCCGGCGCCTCCCCCGAGGCGATCCACCCGCTGGGCGGCCGCTTGGCGGCGCACGCTGACCTTGCGTTGGCGGGAGGGAAAATCGTCGCCGTCTGGAAGGAGTTCGCATCCGGATCCAACCAGCTCCGGGCATTGGTGTCGTCCGATGACGGACGGTCATGGCGCGACGTGACGCTCGCTGAAAGTGCCGGTCCCTGCAGCCAGCCGAGGGTCTTGAATCACCAGGGAAGAATGTTCGCCTTTTGGAACACGGGAACAGGCCCGGCGGTAATCCCCGTGAACACAGCCGATTCGCCAACCCGCGGAACCACGTCCAAGCTCTCGCCATGAAGTTTCCCTCTGTTCTCCTCCGTTTCGTCGCCGCGCTCGGGCTGGGCCAGGCTTTGCATGCCGCGCCGGGCGCCAATTGCGGCTGCTCGTGCTGCCAGGACCGCCCCAAGGGCGAGGCGTGCTGCTGCAACGAGCCCGCCAAGGCCGAGACCGCCGCCGCGGTGAAGCGCTACCCGCTCAAGGGCGTGATCACTTCCGTGCTGCCCGAGCGGTCCGCCCTCATGGTGAAACACGAGGAGATCCCGGGCTTCATGCGCGCCATGACCATGATGTTCAAGGTCGACGCCGCCACACTGAAATCCGCGAAGAAAGGCGACGCTATCACCGGGACGATGTCACGCCGGGGCGACGACTGGATCCTCGAGGACGTGCGCCCGGCGAAGGCGAAATAAGCACGTGCCTCGCGCCCTGCTCCCGCTACTGGCCGCGTTGCTCCTGGCCTCGCCGGCCGCCGGCCGCCCGGCCGAAAGCGCCCGGGTTTCCGTGGCCGCCGCCGCCAACTTCGCCTACGTCATCGACGCGCTCCACGCGGGGTTCGGCCGCTTCGCGCCGGAGGTGAAGGTGACGTCCGCACTCGGCCCGACCGGCGGATTGTTTGCGCAAATTTCCCACGGCGCGCCGTTCGACGTCTTCCTGTCGGCCGACGTGGACACCCCTCGCGCGCTCGTCGGACGCGGGGGCGGCGACGCCGCGAGCCTGCGGGTTTTCGCCACCGGCCGGCTGGTGATGTGGACCACGCGCACCGACGTGGACCTCGCCGATCTCGGTACCGCCGCGCTGCACCCGCGCGTCGCCCGCATCGCGCTCGCCCAACCCGCCACCGCGCCGTACGGCCGGGCCGCGCAGGCGGCGCTCGAGCGCGCGGGTATCGGGGAAAAGGCGCGACCGAGACTCGTGTTCGGCGACAGCCTCACGCAGACGGTGCAATTCGTGGAGACCGGCGCGGCTGATCTCGGTCTTGTCGCCTTGTCCGCCGTGAAATCGCCGCGGCTCGCCGGCCGCGGGGTCTGGCGGGAAATTTCCCCGCGGGAGCATCCGGGCGTCTCGCTCGACCACGCCGTCGTGCTCACCTCGCGCGGGGCGACCAACCCGGCCGCCCGCCGTTACCTCGAGTTTCTCGCCAGCGAGGCGGCCCGCAAAATCCTGCGCGAGGCCGGCTACGCAACGCCGCCCTGAAAAGCGCTCAGCGCGAGCGCGGACGCTGGATCAATTCGACCTCGTAACCCTCGGGCGCGTCGATGAACGCGATCACCGAGCCGCTGCCGGTGGTGGTCGGGCCGTCGGAGAGCGGATAACCCTTGCGCACCAGCTCGGCGGCGAAGGCGGCGAGATCGTCGACCTCGAACGCCAGGTGCATCAGGTCCGGCTGCACCTGCACCGAGGGGCTGTTGGGCAGCTGACAGATTTCGATTTCCTCCTCGCTCCCCGGCGTAGCAAGGAACGCCACCTGTGCGCCGCGCGGCGAGACGCTGCGTCGCGCCACCGTGAGACCGAGAGCGTGCTCGTAAAACTTCACCGTGCGCTCGAGTTCGTTCACGCGCATCCGCGTGTGGAGGAGTTTCTTGACCATCCGCCGAGTTTGCACCGCGGACTTGGACCGCGCAAGCTGACGGCGATGTCCCTCGACCTCGCCGCCATCCGCGCCGCGCACGTCCGGATCCGCCCGCACATCACGCGCACCCCGGTGCTCACGAACGCGCGGCTCGATGCGGCGTGCGGCGGCCGCCTGTTCTTCAAATGCGAGAACCTGCAGAAGATGGGGGCGTTCAAGGCGCGCGGCGCGGCCAACGCGGTCTTTTCACTCGCCGATGTCGAGGCGTTGCGCGGGGTCGCCACCCACTCCTCGGGCAACCACGCCGCCGCCCTCGCCCGCGCCGCGAAATTGCGCGGTATTCCAGCCCACATCGTGATGCCTTCCAACTCCGCGAAGACGAAGGTCCGCCTCGTCGAGGCCTACGGCGGAAAAATCACCTTCTGTGAGCCCACCCAGGCCGCCCGCGAGGCCGCGTGCGCTGCGGTCCTGGAGCGTACCCTCGCCACGATGGTTCATCCCTACGAGGACGAACGCGTGATGGCGGGCCAGGGCACGGCCGCGGTGGAGCTCATGGAGGACGTGCCGGAACTTGACCTCGTGCTCTGCCCCGTGGGCGGCGGCGGTCTCCTCGCCGGCACCGCCATCGCCGCCAAAGCCCTGCGGCCGTCTGTGCGCGTCGTGGCGGCGGAGCCCGCGGCGGCCGATGACTCCGCGCGTTCGTTCCGCGCCGGCCAACGATTGCCCGTGGTCGCTCCCAAAACCATCGCCGATGGTCTCCGCACCTCGATCGGGGAACCGAATTTCGAGATCACGCGCCGATGGGTCGACGACGTCGTCACCGTCAGCGAGGCCGGCATCATCGCCGCCATGCGGATGATCTGGGATGCGGTGAAGATCGTCGTCGAGCCCTCCGCCGCCGTTCCCTACGCGGCGATCATGGAGGGCCGCGTGGACGTCGCCCATCGCCGCGTCGGCATCATCCTAAGCGGCGGCAACGTCGATCTCGACCAACTCCCCTGGACCGCCCACCCGCCCGTCGCATGAAAAACCTCACCCGCCTTCTTCCGTTACTCGTCCTGCTGGTTCCCGCGCTGCTCGCCGCGCCGAAGGTCTTTCTCGCCGGCGACTCGACGATGTCCGACAAGCCCCTCGACCTGCCGGAACGCGGCTGGGGCATGGCGCTCGGCGCGCTGCTGGATCCGGCGGTGAAGGTCGACAACCGCGCGATGAACGGCCGCAGCACCAAGAGTTTCATCGATGAGGGCCGGTGGACGAAGCTCACCGGCGATCTTTCTACGGGCGACTTTGTGATCATCCAGTTCGCGCACAACGACGAGAAGAAGGAGGATCCGAGGCGGTACACCGACCCCGCGACGTCGTTCCGCGACAACCTCCGCCGCTTCATCGCGGAGACGCGCGCCCGCGGCGCCACACCCATCCTCGCGACGCCGGTCTGCCGCCGGAAGTTCGATCGCGAGGGCAAACTCGTCCCCACGCATGGCGCCTACCCGGAGGCCGTGCGCGCGGTGGCACGGGAGGAAAAGACGCCGCTGCTGGAACTCGAGCAGGCGACCGCGCGCTGGCTGCAGGCCGAGGGAGACGAACCGTCGCGCCGTTTCTTCATGTGGATCGCGCCCGGAACGCACCCCAAGATCCCGGACGGCCGGAAGGACGACACGCACTTCGTCGCCGCCGGCGCGGAAGCCGTCGCCGCTCTCGCGGCCGCCGAGATCCGCTCCCAAGCCCCCGCCCTCGCCCGCTGGTTGCGGAAGTGAGCCGAGACCGCGAGGCCTCCATTTCCCGCCGTCGTCGCGTGGAACCACGCTTGCTCAACCGTACTATCTAAAGTGCACGCTGGACCCCGCGACGCCTGCCTCCCTCGCGCGGACCTCGGCCGTCGGTTCCGCCACCGCCCCGCCGTACCGCCAGCCCCTACTCCGTACCGCCGGATCGCTTTCCTAGCGCCAGCGGCGTCCGCACCGCGGCCATCCGACTTGTCACGCATTACGTGACGCAGCTCCCTAGCTTGGTACAAGACCCTTCAGAAGACTTCGTAAATCTCGATCAACGCCTCGCCCGTGGTGCCGTTGACGCCGGAGACCTGCACCGTGAAGGAAGCGCCGGCGGACAGCGTGACCAGGAGGGCGGCGTCCCGGGAGCCGATCGAAAGCGGGAAGGCGCCTACCTGGCTAAAAGTCGCCGCCAGCGCAGCCTCCCAATTGTCGTTTTCCGTGATGATCGCACCGGCACCGGTAAGCACGGCCACCTTTGGATCAGTGAGCGCGTTGGACACTCCGAAGGCCGCCAAGGTGGGCCCCACCGCACGGATAAGCAGCTGTTTCGTGCCCGTCCCGCTCAACGCGAATCCGGCGATGAGGATATCCGCTCCGGTACCGACGAAATTTCGTGCCGAGATGTTCACCATGCGTGGCGCCACTCCCCCACCGGTGTCGTAAGCCTCCACGAGCAAAGCGCCTGGACCCGTGCCCTTGGCCTGGACTGTGAAGGCGCCGTTCAGCGATTGGGAAAATGCGGCGTCAAGCGAACCGACGTCGAAGGCGAATGCCCCCACGCGGCTGAAGGTAGTCGCCAAAGTCGATTGCCAGTTGTCGTTGGATCCGACCGGTACCTGTCCAGCATAGAGCTCGAGCCTCGGGTCGAACATCCCCACCAGACCGAATTTATTCAGAGCGGGACCCGCGGCACGGACCAGGATCGGCTTCGATCCGCCGCTGACCACTCCGCCCACGATCAAGGTCTGACCGGAGGAAAGGGTCGTGCGGACAGAAAGATTGGAAAGGGCGCTGGCCGGCGTGACCGCGAGGGTCGCGGAGGTGCTTGTGGCAGCTCCCGCCGTATTCGTCGCGATCACATAATAGTTTCCGGCATCGGAGCTCGAGACGGAGGGAAGGATCAACGCGGCGTTCGTCGCGCCCACAATCACCGCGCCATTTTTGAGCCATTGATAAGCCGGCTGCGGACTTCCCACCGCCCCGGCGGTCAGAACCACAGATGATCCGGCTGAGGCCGTCTGGGATGCAGGTTGGGACGTGAACGCCGGCGCGCTCACCGGAGCCGTCACCGTGAGCGTGGCACCTGAGCTAACGACCGTGCCCTGGGAATTTGAGGCCGCCACCGCGTAGGTTCCGGCGTTCGCCGACGAGACCGACAGAAAGATCAACGTGCGCGTCGTGGCTCCCGCGACCGGCGCCCCGTCCTTCAACCATTGGTAGGACGGAGACGGTGTCCCCGAGGCCTCCACCGTGAAGGAAACCGTCGATCCTGAAGTCGCGGAGACGGACCGCGGTTGGGTCGTGATCACTGGAGCGGCAGGCTGCGCAACGGTAACCGTGGCGCTGCTACTGTACACGGCTCCATAGGCATTGCTTACAACGACCGAATAGGAGCCGGAGTCCGAGGTGGTTACACCCGTGACCGAATAGGTTGCTGCCGTGGCGCCGGCGATCACCGCTCCGCTCTTGAGCCACTGGTAGGAGAGCGGGGAGGAACCCGAGGCGGTCACACTCAGCTGTAATGATTGCCCGGCCAGTAATGATTGGCCGGCAGGCTGTTCCAATATTGATGGAGGCGAGGCGGGAGGGGATGACTCAAAGCGATATAGCTCCTGAGCTTCACTTACGCTCAGAGCTCGCCTATAAATACGCAAATCATCCAGGCTTCCCACGAATCTTTCCGGACCGATCCCAACTTCGTTTGCTCCGCCAAGGACAAACGGATGCGAACTATTAACTAAACCTCCACCAGAAAAAGTTCCGTACGAGGATAAGTTTGGTATCAAGCTTCCGTCGACGAAAGCCACTACGGAAGAAGAGCGGAAAATCACTACGAAGTGATGCCACCTGCCGTCAGACACACCGGAAATTGGTCCGTATGCTGGTCCACTCCAACTTGCATTTCCCTGAACAAACAGTGGGCTCCTCCACGTTCGACTTATCGGATCATTACCCCACTGCAGTGGAATCCACGCTCCATTCTTCCGCACAACGGAAATCTCTCCGCGGCTCGGAAGGGCCTGTGTGGTTTTGATCCAGAAACTCCAAGTGGCCTCGGTCGCCCCGTCTAAAATAGAAACATCGCCATAGCTTACGAAGCCTGAACCATCAAAAAAGACTGCGCTCGCAGCCCGGCCAAAACGATCTGCCGCTAAGGTTGCCCCTTGATTACTGACGAGCGATATCGATCGCGTTGTATCAGAAAAATCACCATCAAAAGCTAAATAAGCAACTAGGGCTGTATTCGAAACCTGGGCCGGCAGCATTTTCGTTAACGCCAAAAAAACTAGTGAAATGATCGCGAAAAAAGGCGTGATAATCTTCATAGGCGATAAAATATAGAATAAATATCTTACATTAAACATCAGTCGGTTAAATTTTTATAAAATAACCTAAAACGTCCCCACATCCTGCAACGAAAGCACGGTCACATGCGGGGCGTTCGCCGGGAAAAGACGCGATCGCAGGTCGTCGTCCTGCAGCACCCGGCTCACGGTCTCGTTGTCCGGCAGGACGAGGGTAAAGAGCTCCTTCCCGGGGATGTAGGGGAGAAAGTAGTCTGGGTCACCCCCCGGCGGTCCGGGACGGAGACCAAGCCTCGAAGGAGCACCCTCACCAACCACGATTCGCCACTCTCGCTCCTCAAGGTACGGCATGGTCTTGCTCCAGAAGCGCGTGTAGGGGTCGCGCGAGCGCGGAGCATCCGGACGCTCTTTCGGCCGGGGTGGTTTTGGCGACGTCGGCTTGGGCGGCGGCTTCGGGCGCTGGATTCGTTTCGCGAAATGGAGCAAGAACAGGAGTTCCTCACGTAAATGCGGATGTCCCTTCAGGTCCCGCAGGAGGCGAAGGGCCGACTTGAGGAAAGCACCGCGGCGGGATTGGTCGAAGTAAGTCACCGGTTGGCCCCCGCACTGCAGCAACCAGGACTTGGGGAAGCCCAGTCCCAGGCGTCCGTAGGAGCGCGTATGGTGGGCGCTGTCCTCCAAGGACCACTCCGTGAAGCACGCGATGGGCCTCTCGAGCTTCACCGAGTACTCGCGAAGTCCCAACACCTCGGGATCCCGCGGCGATTTTAGCCAAAGCCCGTCGCTAAGGCTGCCCCGCAAAAACTGCAGGTACTCTTCCCTCACCGCCGGCGTAAGTTTGCCCGAAAGGCCATTCGCGCGGTCCGAAGCCGCCGCAATCCAATGAAAAACCTGCCGGCGATGAAGGCCTCGGTATTTGGGCTGCAAAGACATCTGACTTGCAGAACGTATTCGTTACGTAACATTTTCAAGAGTTACTTTTGCTTTCGTTTTGCCGCGTAACAGGGAAGCACGGTCCCCAAAGCTGGGAATGGCCGCTCAGTGAAAGCCAAGCCCCTCGCTGTATATACGTGCCCCTCCGAGGTTACCCTCCCGCGAGGCGAATCAGGAGCGCGTTCATTCGTGCGCCTTGGTGTCCATTCGTGGTTGTTCACGGATTGACGATTTCCGCCGCGGCCAGCCACCGGCCGTTTCCTCCCCATCAGCGCCATCAGCGCTATCCGCGGTCAAAAACGCGGAGCGGTTCGGGAATGCCTTC
>JACCDP010684259.1_pt1 | contig 113482 bp, 158 predicted proteins | sample 7445841 | NCBI WGS metagenome assembly JACCDP01 (sample SAMN15323441, study PRJNA562643) | freshwater metagenome | isolation source: river surface water | place: USA:Blue River Watershed | collected 2017-08-17
CCAAGAATAGGGTGAATGGTTTACCTATTTCAACCTATATTCTCCGGAAAAAGCTTGGGTGGTCAAAAAATAAAAATAATTTCAATTCCGTTTTTAGACCAGGGAACAATAACACCAAAGTACGGGCAGTACTCCATGCGTAAAAATGTTTGGTGGTGAGCCATGGCCGTGTTTGCTTTTCGGTGACTTGGCTTGCCGGGACGTTACACAACTTCTTCAAGTGGGTCCTCCGTCTGGACCTCCTTGACCTCTATTGGTTTCTTTCGACCCGCGACGGGAACACAGCACACCTCGGTATCAAGCGTATTTATGTACTTGAGAACCTCCCATGGAATCTCGAGCGCCGCCTCACGCGTACTGTTTGACAAGGACTGTATTTCTCTCAAAAACTTTGAAAACATTTCTTGTGAGACTGACTGGATCACCTTGCTGTTCATGGACAACTTCATATTCTCAATTTTATTCAAAATTTTAGAGTAACTTTTAGCCGTCATCCGAGCATTTTCAGATCGCTCGGCATAGGCACAGTACCGCTGGATAGCCGTGAGGACGGCTGATGCCGCCCCGACGATTATTCCAACCGCCTTTGGTACAGCGTCTAGACCGGCTATTACACCCGTGGCGCTCGTTATTACAAGGAGAGGGAACGTGATCAAGTTGTGACGATTCTTCAGGTGAATCGCGTGGATGTTCCATGCGTCCCGAAAGAATGAATATCGTTTTTTATAATTATCTAAGTATTTGACGACGTAGTCGTTCTGGATATCAGTCTCTTTTGGGCTCATTAAGTTTTGAAAACAAATTTAGTTTAAATGGTGACCCTACCATTTAAGATTGACTCCGTGTCGATACTTCCGTGGCACCCGGAACTCGGAAATTTCGTCAGACTTGCCCCACGAGGGCGCGTGTACTTTTCGGTCGACCGTGACGCGCTTTTAAAGATAAATTTAGTTTCAAAATAATGGACGAAATCTGGAAGCAGCTCCCGTACGACTGTCTCGAACACATAGCAGGTTTCGCGGACATTGACACGAGACGCGCTATGGGTTTCCCACCTCGAAAGCTCCCACGGTCCGATTTCGTGCCGCGACCCATGCCTCCCACAGAGTACAGGTACTACGTGAACGAAAAGAAGCTATGGTATTTCGAGATGACAGAGTATGCCAACTTTTTTTTTGAGGTTCTGAAGGGTATTGAGCTCGTGGACCCGTTGGTGCCTCTATTTAGGTATTCTGATTACACACATCAACGACTCACGACGTATTCGGAACAGGCGACACGCGACGAAGAGGTCATGGTCTTCGTACCGAGCTGGCGGACGTTTCAGACTACTGGATTCCCTATACTGATCAAGACGTGAACTCAACGAGCGCGTTATAAGTCTCGCCGTTCATGCGTAGCTGCACTTGCTCTTTGTCACCCTTTGACGGCCAAAACGTGTATCCGTTCCCACCACGAAGGCATGGATCGCACCGGTTGAACCGCACTCCGGGGTACAGGTACATCTGACCTCCGCGGTACGAGGCGCGTACGAGGTGCTCACCGGTCCGCAAGGCATCAACCGACTCGGGTGTCGCGACGCCTTCAAGCGCCTCTCGGATATCCTCACAGTCCTTAATAGAGGGAGCAGGCTCGAGCCCACACCGATCGGAGGCCTCAACCTTGGACAGGGAGAGGAAGCGAATGGACGTCATGTTTGTTTTTGGTGACTTGTTCATCGGTGGTCGCCTCGCTGTCATGCACAGAACCACTTTTTTGTTCACCAAGTAGACGGTCGATAACCCTACGGGCTCCTACCCCACCTGGTTTATAGTGATTATGCATAAAAATGCGTTGAGCCTTGATGATTTTATCCTCATCACGGGTTATCGTCAGCCCGTCCACCTCGAGATAGATATTCTCCCCTATTGGATTGGGCTTTCGATGCTTTATGATCTTGCCAACCTCGTGGTCCGAATCACACACGAAAACATCCATTACTTTTTCTTTTCGTTTTCTTTTCTAACTCGGCGAAAGGTCCACCAGTTCATACTCGAAGTAAAAAGTACAAACAGACCGAGGAACTTTCCGGTAAGGGCCACACTCTCTTGAACGTCTATACCTGCACGGGGGGCGGGTAAGGGCCGGCGGGTTGGCCGGAGGAGGGGGCGCGGGGATCCGATGACCAACATTTGAAAAAAAGTTTTTAATTTTTTAATTACCGTGGATCGGGTGGCGTCGCAAGACGCTCGACCAAATTGAAGAGGGGGACGTGTTTCTCGGCCGTATCAGACATATAGGCCTGAATGATAGCCTCATCCAAGTCCTCGTCATCACCATCATGTATGTAACTACGCACGAAGGTCTCTGCTAGTTTACGAAGCTTGCAGCGGTTCACCGCATCCGTCAGGTCACGGATGCGGTCAATCTCGGCGAGTCCTTTATCGGCCAGATCAATTTGGTACAGTTGCGTCGGGGTTGCGTAACCACTGTAGTAAGCCTGGTAAGCATAGGTGATGGCCGCCATGTTTGGTATGGTAAAGTCTTATTAGGTCCGCGCTCACCGACGCGCACACAACCCATTTTCCACACTCTGTGAAAAAATCTCAAACTCATTTAATGAATGGTGAAGATATCGTCATCGCAATCATAGTTGTTGCACTCGGATTTGCACTCTTCAAACGAATCACAGAGACATACGAACCCCCTACCTCGGTACCTACCGTGACGGCAGCCGAACTCGGCAAAGTTTTTGATGAACAAAATTTGGCACAGTTACCTGAAAAGGAACTGGAGCGAAGAAAGTTCATACGGAGTCTCAGGAAATAGAGAGATGGCGGTCTGTCTGAACATATGGAAAACTTTCTGAAAATTATTTCAAAAAGAATATTTGAAAAATTGGGCCCAGGTTTCAGTGAGCGCGTGTATCATAACGCGTTCGAGGTCGAGTTGCGCCTGGCAGGTGTGCAGTACGAGACGGAGAAGATCCTTCCCGTGATGTACGAGGGTCACACGGTCGGGAACCTCAGGGCCGACCTGATTGTCGACAAGCGCATCATAGTCGAGCTCAAGTCGGTTACAAAACTCAAGGATGAATTTAGAAATCAAGTTCGAAACTACATCCGCCTGACGGGTCTCGAGACGGGGTTTCTCGTGAACTTTCCGTGCGTCTCCGGAGAGGTGGAGATTGAGTGCGTCACGAGCCCAGAACGCGAAGTCCTCCCTCCCTGGCTGCGCTAATTTCTCAATTGATAATATGAGAGACGACGCGTGGCACGATCGTGAAGAGGCCTATCTCACAAAGATAGAATCACAGTGCAATCAGCTGAATAGACATTATGCCAAAGAATACACTTATTACAATAGTCTTTCTTCCAAATTCAACATTCCTATTCTTATTATTTCATCCATCAATGCCTTGACGGCCATTTCTCTCGGACAGTTTGTTGAACAAAATATGGTGAGTATTCTCAATGCCGTTCTGTCCGCTGGAACGGGCGTTCTTGGCTCGATCCAGCTGTACATGAAATTGAACGAAAAGATGAATAAAGCACTTACCGCGTCTATTCATATGAAGAGAATCGCCCTGAAAATTTCAAAAGAACTCAGTATTGACAGGGCCCAACGCGCAACAGAGGGTGTAGCGTTCTTGAACGAATGCTTCACTGAATTTAACAATACAATTGAACAGGGTAACCCGCTCGAGAAATCACTTGAAAATCACCTTTCTTTAACAATTCCAGTAAAAATTCCCAAACCTGGATCTCTTGCGAGCATTGCGGCGCTTCTCACGCCAAAAGAAACACAAGGATCAGATAGTCCGCGAACATTCAGGATGGAACAACCAAGAGCACAGACTCTTTGGGATAAACTTCGCACCAAGGGTGAAGATTCTCAAAGCACGTCATCCGGAAGCGTTCAAGATGTCTAACCCCCACGAAGTCTTAGCACGAGATGAAGAGTCGACTCCTTCTGGATGTTGTAGTCGGCCATGGTTCGCTCATCCTCCAACTGCTTCCCTGCAAAAATCAAACGCTGTTGATCAGGAGGGATTCCCTCCTTATCGGAAATCTTAGCCTTTACACTCGCGATGGAATCGGATGACTCCACCTCGAGAGTGATCGTCTTGCCCGTCAATGTCTTCACGAAGATCTGCATTTTATTATTTAGCACGTTTTTTCTCTAATAGACCTGAAAGTCGTCCCGAATCAGGGGTACGGCACAGTTTGTGAAGCGCTTCGACACCTTGCGTAATTCTTCATTTGTGTGAGTCTTGAGCTCATGAAACTCGTGAAGGGTGGTTTCCCAGTCCTTGTTTTGAATCAAAGTCTGAAACAGGTCAATAGTTACAGTCTGATACATTTCAAGGATTTGTCTAATTTCCGTCTTCTTTTGGCGAGCCTTTTCGCGCTGCTGTAGCTTCTTCTTGAATACCTCGTCCGTAAAGTCGCGAATCATAAACTTGATGCGCAGGTCGCGATTGTCTTCAACAACGTTAACTATATATCTAGTAAGGACGACGTGCTGGATATGACCATACGTGCGATGGATCGTCCCGAGAACGGGGTGGGAAAACACGCGTACAACAGCAGACCAGGCGGGCAATCCCCCGCACGGCACGTCACCGGGGGCGCGTGGTAGGTTACCACGTGCACGCATATAGTCGTAATAATGAGGGTTGTGAATACCACCAGCCTCGATCGTCCCCCGCCGCCAACTGAAAGCGGTGTGGCACTGGGTGCACCACATCTGATCACACCCATCAATCTTGAAGATGATAGAGGCGCACTTGGGACACGGACGCGAGTCCTTTTCGAGGAGCCGGGCAGTCGCCACGTTATCGGGATTGCACGTGTGTGGACCGTCCTTGTGCTTGCCCTTGCTCTCGTGACACTCCGGACACGCCCAATTCTCACACAGGCCACATTTCCACGCAGTGCTCAAAAAGCCCTGACAGCCAATCGAAGGACACGCACGAACAAACTGCTTGCGCTCGACCGCCGTCGCACCGTCCCGTGTATAGATGCTAATACACGAAATGTAAAAGGCGACGTCAGTCTCCAGAGCCTTGATTTGTTTTTCAATTTCGTAAAATTGCCGATTACGCTCGATACGCCCATCCATCTGATTCGTCAGGTTCGCCTGCACTGTAAAGACGGCCGAGGGTGTGGCACCAATACCCACCTGCTTTTGACGCAACTTGCCGATATCTGTGCGTACTGAACTAATCAGAGAGTTCATATGTCGAACATTCTTTTCGACCTCGACATATGGCTGGGTCGCCGGCATTAGGCTGCGCTCGCGTTCAAACAAGACGATTTCACGCCGGGCCTTGAGAGTCTTGGTTACAAATTTAGCCGTGAGATTTCCGCACAAAATCTCACGACTCCATGCTTTACGACAACTCATGCAATGCGGGTCTTCGCTCGTGTCGAGGAGGTACTTCTCAACACAGCCTGAGCACGCATTGAACGGGCAGTAAGGGCAAACGACACGCGATCGTGTCGATGCGTTAAATTCTTCACAGCACACATCACACATTTGTCCTATCTTACTTGGGGTTCTTTTCTTTTACTTCGGGTGGCGGCTTCTCAACTGGCTTGCGCGGTGCGACGCGGGGACGTCTCGCGGGAGGAACGTATTTTTTTTCAATTACAGGAGGCTCTGGCCAAGGAGCGTCGTCATCGTCCTCGATGTCGGCCCAGCAAACTTTCGACATTTTATAATTAGTGCATTTTCTTCTTAACAGCCTTGATGACCTTCTTGGTCTTGGTCTTGACGGAGCATGGCCAGCGCCGCTCAATCTCGGCGTTCAATTCAGCGTCATGATCAATGAACCACTGACGACGAGCCTGGATTTTAGCGAGCGCCTCCTCCGAGTAGCCCACGCGGGCGTATTCAGAAATAGGCACGTTAGTTCCGTATCTGGCGATGAGCTCCGTCACCGCCTCGGGATCGACATTTTCACGCAGCTTCGGAGGCGGCGGCGGGCGTGGTGGGTGTTCAGCGAACCACGCTTCGGACCGCGCAATGTACGCCTCGGCCGCCTCCTTTGGCATATAGGAAGCGATAAACTTATAGTGCGTTGATGGCGTCCACTCACTCTCAATCCGAGGGCGAACAGTAGTAGGGCGCAAAATCTTATGAAGGTCATCTGGGTGGAGCCGCTTGGGCTCGCTGTAGCAGCCGCGGCGAGCAACGGGGTTGGGGCGCTTGTACATTGTATCTTGGACGGGGTGGACACTGGGAGACGGTTGTTGGTCACAGAACCTGTTTTTCATTAAACTCACTCATCATCAAAATCGCTCTCCGGCTCCGCGTCGCTCTCTGCAGTGCGCGCCGGCGGCTCGTCGTCGCTCTCGCTCACCTCCTCGAACTCCTCCTCGGGCTCGAGCTCGAGAACATTACCGTGCGTCTGGCACAGGCTGCAGTCCTCGTGCTTGTCTTCGTCGACCGGGTGGCTGTGCACCGGCTCCACCTTTGCAGCCGCCTTCTTGGGCTCGGGCTTGACCGCCTTGGGAACATCCTGCTTGGGCTCGTTCTGCTGCTTCAGGTGGCGCTTGCAGAAGCACTCACCCTTGAGGGCACTGAAGCTGCACTGACCCTTCTTGGCAGTCATAGCCTGGCACTTGGGAGCCTCGGGCTGGCCCTCGACCGTCACCTTGGCCTTGCGAGGCCCCTTCTTCTTGGGGATCTTGATAGCCGCCTCGGCCTCGACCAGATATTTGGACTCGAGCTCCTCGAGAGGAATGTTGTAGTCGGCGCTGACGCGCACGAGGAACGCGCGGTCACGCTCACGGGCAAGGGCGTCACAAGCCAGAGCAAAGGAAGAGGCGGCCATCTCTGTTTTTGGTTGCTGAGTGGTTGAGGTTTGTGAGAGCCCGTGCACAGAACCTGCTTTTCGCAGACTCAGGAGGCTCTTGTGTTTTGGTGAAGAGTGTGTGCGAGCTGAAAGGCACCCGTGCACAGAACCTTCTTTTACAGGAGGCCCGGGGTCTCTTTGTTTTTTGGTGAAGATCCCACCGGACCCACCCATCTCATGCTCACACAACCAGGTTTTTTACGAGGGCGTTGACCGTTGCCGCCTCGATCTTGGCTCCGCGAATATTCTTTTTTGAAATTTTGTTTAAAAGATTTTGAGTTTTATTGGCGAGCCGAACAAGACCGGGAGGATAATTCTTAGAGTGTCTTCGAATTACTCGAGTCAACTGGTTTGCACGAGCGACATTCTTCGCGCCCTTATTTTTATGCTTGCCCGTCAAGGGGTTGCGTGCCGCTACTTGGGTCTTGTACAAGAAAGAGCCCGAGAGAATTCCAAGAGCATTTACAGTTTGATATTTAATCTGCTGGATGGGAATACCCGTGTCTTCTGAAAATCTACGACTCAATGACCCCCGTGTAACACCCGGATACAGTGACAATGCTGTATCCGCCACGTCAACGAGTTCTTTACCAATTTTGAGTTGCCACGTAAACACGAGATACGTGCGTCGTTGTGTAGCGGGTACTTGGAGACCTGGATGGAGCGTGCGTCTGCCCCGTTTCATGCGCAATTTGACATTTGCCCCCTTGTAATTTGAATTAATAAATCTGACAAAACCAATCATATGCTTGAGCATAAAGCGCCGCATGGCCTCACCCGTGACGCGCAGGTCACTCATATCACGAGGTGGTTTGGGCACTGCAAAGCTAAAGTCATAATCGGTCGTACGACGAATCAGGGGTACGTGTTTGGCCGCACTCGTCCTCTGGCGCAGATACAGGTTGACCGCCTGACCACCTGTACAAAATACAATAAACCGTTTTGTAGGCTTGATAAGGTATTTAGTCCTGCGACTGTACTCGAGAAAGAGGCGCGACACTACGTTAGGGAACGCAAGTGAATGCAGGGACACGACTGGCAGGCGATCCGGGTGGCGCTCGACCCTTTGGTACGCGTTAAACAACATAATCTCTGATCGAAACTGACCAGCGTGGAAGACCGTACGCTTCGCCTCTGCATAGTATCCGTCGTACCCCATTGGAATCAAAAACTCTTGTGAAAAGAAAATCCCCATCATGTGATTGAGGTTTTTCCACGACGCGCGCTGACCCCGAGCCGCCAAGTTGGAAATTTTTGGAATATTTTTATTCTTCTTTTCGGCCCTCAAGAACGCCACCTGGTTACCTAGGGTCACCCCAGTGCCAAACGCCATGCGAAGGCGCTTCTTGGTCAGTGGGTTGAGTTGAGGCATTTTCAAAACTTTTTCCAAATTTTCATGCGTCATCTCAAACAATCGAAGTTGCTTCTTGACCCGATACGCACAAATGTGCTTACCGTATTGATCAGCGTATTTTGGGTCATCAGTCATGTAAAATGTCCGGGTATCCTTGAGAAGGGTATCACATGGGACAGAAAGACCTTTATACAATATGGTTCCAGGGGCTATGAGCATCTCCGAGAAGACAGGCCCCTTCATTAATTTCTGGATAGAAATTAAATGGCTACAGCCTCCAAGTTTGTCGGTACTCTCATGAACTCGCGCACGCAGGCACACGCCTTCCACCTGACGACTCCTTCTTTTGCTGAGCACAAGGCCCTGCAGGCGTACTACGAAGGCATCGTGCCTTTGCTCGACTCGTGGGCCGAGGCGTACATGGGCAAGTACGGCCGCCTCCGCTCAGTCAACGTCAATAAGAGATTTATGCGCGACCCCCGCAAGGCCAAGGAGTACTTTAGGGCCCTGCTTACACGCGTGCGCGCCATGAGCCGCCTGTCCAAGGATTCGTACCTGCGCAATATCTACGATGAGATTGTGGCTCTGATCCGCTCGACTCTGTACATGCTGACCCTAAAGTGAAATGCGGGCCCATACGGTTGCGTTAGAATGAAGAGCGATCAAAAGGGCCAAGCACCCCAGCTACGACCCGGTATCGAGGTAGCGACCGCCGTCGGGAAGCGTCTTGGCGTGCTCTATCAGAGTCCGGGTGTCAAACTGGTTCAGAGTACCACACACGCCGTTCACAAATGTATAAGCTCCCGTCCTGGACATCAAAACGAATATCCGCCATTTATAATATTGGTACCGGATCATTTAAAATAACTTGTAAAACTCGTCACCGTCACGGGCCTTGATTTTACTTTTGATTTCTTCAAAAAAGTTCCAGGCCAGAGGGACGAAGACGACGGGTCCGTCGGGAAGCGCGTCGAGGGCCGCACTGGACACGACGGGTGAACGCACGCCCGGACTGAATCGCCCCTGCTTCAACGGATTGTCGTCTATGATCATTTCCGGTCGAAGACCAATGAAATTCAAAAGGGTGTTGCCCTTCGCGGCGGCGCCATACGCCACGACATACTTGCCCGCAAGGTCCTCCTTGATCTGACGGGCACGTTTATGCGCCTTTTCGGCCCACGCATCGTAGAACGAGGTCGTGTGCAGCCCCTGTGCCGTCTCTCTATCGATGAGAGCCTGCACGTTGGGGGTCGGCTCGCCTTCGCGCCCGACCACGAACATGAAACTCGTGCCGTGAATCGCCGTCTTGAACGCGTCAAGAAGCACGAGTCCAGCACGCTCCACAAGCCGCTTGAACGAGTACACATTAAAAAAGTTAATGTGCTCGTGATAAATAGTGTCAAATTCACCATTAAGGACCATGTCCGCCTGACTCGTCTGAATGTAAAACTTGGAGCCCGACTTCATCATCGTCTTAGCCCGGGTCAAAAATCCGAGTGGGTCCCGATTGTGTGCAAATACGTTTTGCGCGCAAATGACGTCAAAGGTCCGGTCCGGTTCGAACGACTCAAAGTAGCCCAGATGGACCCTGTGTTTTTGAGAACTTATTTTGTAAAGATTTTCAGCCGGATCCACACCCCACGTGACGCATCCACGCTCCTTAAACACATCAAGTTGTGTGCCGTCATTGCAGCCGATATCCAGCACGTCATGACCGGAGCCTGCACCCGTCAGGTCCGCGAACCATTCCATGTGGCGCCGAAAGACCGTGCTGGTACCACTCACGTACAGATAGTGCTTGAACATGATATCGGGATCAATGAAATAATCGAGTTGAAGGTGATGGCACTCGGGGCACAGCACGACGGCGAGCGGCCAGGCCTCCTCGGGCTCCGTCTCCGACGGTTTAAAATCATTCGCAAGGGGCTGGGTCCCGAGATCGAGGCACGGGCGGAGACCCTCGGCACCGCACGCCAGACAGGCCCGCATTATACCACTGACGCTTACATCTTTTATATAAAGATTTTACAGCTTTAAAAGCCAATGTCTGGACGCGTGCTCGTGACGGGATCGACTGGATTTGTGGGTCACTATGTTGCAGCGAAGTTTATCCGTGCCGGATACACGGTCGTCGGACTCGATCGTTTGAACTATTCTGGAAATTTAAACAGAATTAATGAAATTCTGACGAGCGACGAGGAGCGGTTCCGGTACGCCGTCAAGCACCATGACCTGCGTTCGGAGATTAACGAGACGCTCTCGAAGCAGCTTGGATCATTCGATTATATCATTCACGTGGCGGCGTCCAGTCACGTGGACCGAAGCATCGATCAGCCAATCAATTTTGTCCTTGATAATGTTGTCGGGACTTGTCACATTCTTGACTTTGCTCGAAAGCAAACAAATTTGAAAAAGTTTATTTATTTTTCGACCGATGAAATCTTTGGTCCAGCCCCTCCGGGGGTGGCCTATGACGAGTATGACGGGTACAACTCGACGAATCCCTACTCGGCCGCCAAGGCGGGTGGCGAAGAGCTTTGCGTAGCCTTCCGCAACACCTACAAGGTCCCCGTCATCGTCTCGCACACCATGAATATATTTGGGCCGCGCCAGCATCCCGAAAAGTTCATCCCGATGTGCATGAGCAAAATTCGAGCCGGTGAGAAGATTTTCATTCACGCAGATCCCACTCGGACCATCCCCGGGTCCCGGCACTACATTCACGTCGAGGACGTGGCTGATGCGGTCCTGTTCCTCGTGCAGAATGACATGGATGCCGAATCCAAGCCCGGTTACTGCCCCAAGTTTAACATCGTCGGCAAGGAGGAACTGGATAACCTGACGCTTGCACAGTACATTGCCGAGGCGGTGGGCAAGCCCCTGCGCTACGAGCTCGTCGACTTTCACTCGAGCCGACCCGGCCACGATCTCCGGTACGCCCTCTCGGGCGAGCGCCTCAAGCGCGCTGGTTGGGAGCCAAAGATCAGCATTCGCCAAGTCATCGGTGACGTGGTCAAGTGGTCGCTCGAGAACGATCACTGGCTGTACTAAAATCAGAACAAATACCTAGGGCCTTTTCGAGGTCCTCGGCCGTGTACTGCGCCCTCTCGGGCATGACGCACACGGTCCGCGCCGTGATGGGCTGACCCGGAAACGCCCAGATGATTCCGCGTGAAGTCAGGACGTACGCGTCCGTATCGTGTGAAAATACGTGAAATTTGTGTTCTAGTAAAAATTCAAGTGCCGCCAAGTTTTTGGCATGGCACCACAATCTGTCACTGCGTTCGCGCAGCCATTCCAAGGACACGGCCCACTGAGGAGCGTCGTGACCTGTAAAAATTTGATGGTCTTTGACCCATACGTCCACCTCTACATCAAGGCCGGCCCCAAGAGCCTCGTTGATGTAGCCGGGTTCATTTTCGCGTTCGGGACACGGCCCGTTTGTGTTCCCTCTATGAGCTATGAAAAGCTTCATTTATTTTTTGAAAGATAATAAGTCAGATCTTCTGGCGTGCCCAGGCACCAGAACTCGCGGGCCGGGACCGTCTTGAACTTGAGGCCCGCCTGAATAGCCTCGTTGTACACGGGACAATTATAAAACTCCCCATTTACCCTTATGTTTTTGGCCATCATCTGGTCGGCATACTTGACATAGTCCGAGCCCTTGGCCCAGTAATACACGCCCGTCGTGGCCCACTGACTAATGACCTTCTTCTCGGCCGTTTCGGTCACGTACCCGTCGGCATCGAGGCTTACGTAAGAAAATTTGGGATGGGCGTTATTGAAAGTAGATATACACCCGTCGATGCCCTCGCTCGATGCGGCGTACAAAAATTGTCGAGGATCCCATGAGATGTACTGGTCCGAGTTTGCGATGATTAGGGGCGTGTCGTTGTCGATGTGTTCACGGGCTAGAAGCACGGAACAGACCGAGCCCTCTGTCAGTCCCGATGTAGTGACGATGGCGCATCCAGGTGCGATTGCGTTCAGTAGATATTTGAGGTTGTATTTTTCGTAATGATCCTCTTGCACAATGAAGATGAAGCGTCCGTCCATCTGCAGGTTCTCAGTCACCACCTGAATCATGGGCTTGCCGTTCACGTCGATGAGCGGCTTGGGGAACGTGTAGCCTGCGTTGGCGAACCGGCTCCCGAGCCCCGCAGCCGGCACGACTATGTTCAACTTTTTAGGACTGACATTTTTCTTGATAATTTTATCAAGTGTCAAATCGGAGGGATCATGGACGTGGCACACGTGGGCCCCACTGTTCCGGGCCGCCGCGAGCCCAACCGGCGAGTCCTCGCAAATGAGCGTCTCGGAAGGCGAAACGTTCGCCTTTTCAAAACACTTGAAGTAAATTTCGGGCGAAGGCTTGGGATTCTTAATTTCTTCGTTCGACACGAAATAGTCAATGTACTCGAGGAACCCCTTTTTGTACAGGGCGTTCTTGATCGTGACCCAGATGCTGTTGCTTGCGCAATACAGAGTGTAGCCGCGAGTTTTGAGCTCCTTGAGCACGTCGCAGATTCTCTCGTCTCTGGTAAAATTCCTCATGATGTATTCTTGTGTGGCCCGTTGCTTCTCGGCCCATATGTCATCGTACTTGGAAGGGTCCAGACCCTTTTCCCTTGTGAGGAGCTTGAGCTTGTACGTCGTCGGGTGCCCGTCGTACTTGGCGAGGTGCTCGGCGCGCGTGAGGACCATCTCGGGCGCGTGCTTGGCGAGCGCCTGGTTGAACGTCTCGAAATGCACATCCCGACTGTCCACGAGCACCCCATCAAGGTCGAACACAATGAGCTTCACCATGTTTTTAATAAAGATACTGATCCTTTTATTTAAAATATGATAATTGGTGTAGTGTTTTTTGGTATAACTTGGGCTCAGGCGACGAGCCGCAACGGAGGATTCCGCAATGTACTCAAGAGTTGGCCCGGACACTATGAGCACGTCATCCGGCCCTTGCTCGATCAGGGTCACACCGTCAAGATTTTTGTATCGACTTATGAATTCCCAAACGATGAAATCAGGCGGCAATTCGAAGATCTGGTCCGGCCAGATGGCGTCGTGTTAGCGCGGTACGCAGGGTCCGCCCCTGTCACGACCAAGTACAATTGTTTTCAAGTTTTAGAGAAGGAGCCGACCCTTGATTTCGTCATTCACTGCCGGGTCGATCAACACTGGACCTGCAAGATTACCGACCTGAATATAAATTTTAAAAAGTTTAATTTCTTTTTCAAGGAGGTGGAGCGCCGTGACGGACGGGACATCATGTGGTGGGACATTGCCCGTTTCACGACTGATCACGTATGGATGTACCCGGGGGCGATGCTGCCCGACGTGCGTCGAGCCGTGTGCGAGACGGCGGCGTTTGGGGGGCGGACGGACTCTCACGGGCTCTACAATTTCTTGTCAACGATTATTCCCGAGGAATCTATACATTTTATAGTCGATTCCCACGAAAAGTCTTTGGACAATCCTTACTTTTACGTGTGCTCGCCGAGTTGTTCGTGCAACTAAAGCCACTGACCAAAACTTTTCTAAATGAAAACTTTCAAAGATTTTAAGAACGTCCAGTGGGAGTGTGACTTTAGGACGCACCCGGCCCGCGCCCCCCTCGAGGGCGTGCTCATCGAGACGCGCCCTGATCCAGACTTGCGCTATGCACTGACCAACTTCTCGTGCCACCTGCCGTTCGCCGCCCTCACGGTCCTAGGCTCCAAGGATAATTTTGAAATGATTCACGACATTATAGGACCGGGCACGAACGTACGAGTGCTCGAGCTCGGTCTCGAGCCGCCATTCACGCTCGATAAATTCAATACATTCTTGACGAGACCTGAATTTTGGGACCAGTTTCACGGTGACCGTGTGTTGTTCTTTATGACAGACACGGGTATACGCAAGAATGATGTGTTGCGTTTCCTCAAGTACGACTGGGTTGGAGCTCCATGGCACCACTTTCCCGTTGGGGACCCACGAGTCTTCCAGGGCAACGGCGCCTTGTCCATCCGAAATCCAAAAATTTTAAAAATATTTTGTCAAAATTTTCAGAGGGGTGACTTGAGCGAAGACGTGTTTTTCTCCGCGTGCATGGCCCTAAGGTGCCCACGGGCCACGCTCCCGACCCGGGCTGAGGCGACCAAGTTTTCCATGGAGGGGACCGTATACCCCGATACATTTGGGTTTCATAACACGCACTCGTACATTGCCGAATCGGACGAGGTCTGGGGTGGGCACGAGGGCCCGACGCGCCGTCTTGTGGAGGTGCGTCAGGCGAGCGCGGATGGGCAAGATGTCACTTCTCTAGTGAGGCTGGGTATCGGCGCAACGTGCCTACGCATGGGAACGGGAACACTCGTTTGGCCCGGGGCGAGAAAACTCACAGTGGACGGTGTCGAATGGGATCTAGATAACGGTTACATTAAAGATGAAATAGTCTTGTTGCCTAAATGAAGGTCATAATCAGTCTTACGAGCATCCCAAGTCGCTTTGATAAACTCAGACCCATTCTGTCCAATCTCACCCTCCAGACGTGTCACGAAGTCTGGTTGAACATTCCGCTTCGGTACAATCGGTTCCCCGAGTGGGATGGTCAGGTGCCCGAGGACCTTTATGAAATCAGTGACAAGGTGGTGATCAACCGAGACTGTGAGGACTTTGGACCCGGCACCAAGTTCATCGCACCGGCGCTCAAGCTACTGCCCGATGACCTCATCATATACGTGGATGATGATACGTCCTATGACCGCCGTGTCGCCACGCACCTCCTCAAGTGGTACAAGACGGATCCCGAGTCGGCATGGGGACTGTCCGGATTTTCTTTTGAAAATTATTTTAAAAATTCTTTTCCGAGACTGCACGGTGAACCGCTCGACGTCCTCGAGGGCTACGGGGCCGTCATCGTCAGGGCCAAGTGGATTCAGGATGCGTTGCCCGAGTTCAAGGAGCTTCTAGAAGTCACGTGGCACGATGATATGATTCTATGCAACCTGCTTGAAAAGGCGGGCGTCCCGCGTAAGACGGTCTGCACGTCCGACTGTCACCTGGGCCACGTGCAGCAGTACGGTTACGGGTTCGGTGTCGACGCGCTTCACGCCCTCGCCGGTGAGGGTGGGCACATGGAAAATAACAAAAAAATTTTGAAAAATTTTAAAGATAAGGGCAAGCTCTACTATCAGTACACGGGATGCTGATCGATGCTTTCATGTTCTATAATGAGCTTGAGATTCTCGAGTTGCGACTCGAGCTTCTCGACGAGCACGTAGATCGCTTCGTGCTGGTCGAGGCCGAGGTGAATCACGTGGGCGGACCTAAAGAACTTTTTTTTCAAAAAAATCGCGAGCGCTTCGCCAAGTGGCTTCCGAAAATCACGCACGTCATCGTGACGGCCGACGAGGCCCCCAAGGACCCGAACCCATGGTCTCGTGAAAAGTACCAGCGCGAGGCGATCCTCCGCGGTCTGTCCGACGTCCCGAACGAGGCCATAGTCATGATTAGCGACGTGGATGAAATTCCAGACATGACCAAGGTGCGCTATGAGCAGCTTCCACACGTGGTGTGCTCTGTGCACATGTGGATGTTCGAGTACAGTTTCAAGTATCTATTTACGGGTGAGCCCTGGTTTGGAACGCTTATCACGAATGTGGAACTTATGAAGCGGATGGGCCCCAATTATTTCCGTGATAACCGTTGGAAGTTTCCTGTTTTTCAGTTTGCAGGCTGGCACCTGAGCAGCTTCGGGACGCCCATGCGCATCTGGCAAAAGTTCCAGACGTATGCCCATGCCAGGGATGGCCACCACGCGAACCAGACACCCGAGACGTTTGAAGAGTTCATCGCAGCCGGCAAGCATACGGACGGTCAGACGGAGCTTACTCTGCGTCCTCCCGACGTTCCATTACCAGGATCTCCCGAAGTTCGCAAGCGACTTGGTCTCGAGTGAGACCCATGAGCCGCCCTTTGAGTCGGAGGAGCTTCGTCACCTCCTCTAGGTCGAGCCACCGAAGTAGAGTTTTTTTTTGAAAAATATTTTTCAAATTATTTTTTTCATCAAGTTGAGCCTGACAAACGGGCCAGGTGACGGCGCGCAGCTCACGAAGTTCTTCTTCGACGTTCGTGAGACGCTCAAGTACGTGCTTGTGAAATTCATCCATGCTTATGCATAATACTCAAGTGCCCTTTAGTTTCGCCCCGGAGTGGACCATCCACATGGCGACGAACATGAGGGCTACACCGGCCCATTGGACCCAGTGATCGAAATTTTCACCTAGAAAGAAGATGGCGTAAGCGGACCCAAGCACGGTGATCATACCCTCCCACAGAAAGGTGGTCATAAGCATGGAAGTACTTGCGAAACTCTGGATCAAAAAATACATGACGCCAATATAGCCTATGAACCCACCAAGGAGGTGGCCATGGTGGCCCTTTTCACCCGTGAAATTCTTGAAATTGGCGTTCCCAATGATTTCGGCAATAGTCATTGCCAATACGTTCATCAACGCCATCTACTTGACACAGGTTATTTTAATTTTCACATCGAGTTTAAAAGAATTGGACTCTTTAGGATCAATGTATGCAGCGCTCATCACGGGTGTAGCTGGACAGGATGGTAGTTACCTCGCTGAGCTCTTGCTCGACAAGGGCTATATCGTGTACGGCATGACCCGGTACTGTTCAGAGAAGAAGCACGAGCGCATTGCCCATCTCAAGTCGCGACCGTGCTTTCACGTTATAGAGGGTGACTTGACGGATACGGCTCGGATTCACGCCATTATAAACTCTTTTGAACAGTTTGATCGTCTCGAGGTGTATAATCTAGGAGCACAGTCTCACGTCAAGGTCTCATTCGACCAGCCTGAGTACACGGCGAATGTCGATGCACTCGGGACCCTGCGCATCCTCGAGGCGATTCATAAATCGAACTTTTCTAGCAAGATTCGCTTTTACCAGGCTGGTACCAGTGAGATGTTTGGGGCAGCCTCACCGCCTCAGAACGAGCTGACACCCTTTTGGCCACGCAGCCCCTATGGCGTCTCCAAGGTTTTCGCGTACTGGATCACACGCAACTACCGCGAGTCGTATGGTCTACATGCATGCACGGGCATTCTGTTCAATCACGAGTCGGAGCGCCGTGGCGAAGATTTTGTGACGCGCAAGGTGACGCTGGGCCTCGCCAAATACATCAAGGATGGTACGACACTCGAGCTCGGTAACCTCGATGCTCGACGCGACTGGGGACATGCGCAAGACTACGTCGAGGCCATGTGGCTCATGCTTCAGCAGGAAAAGCCCGAAGACCTTGTGATTGGAACGGGTCGCACACACACTATCCGCGAGTTTATACGCGAGGCATGCAAAGCGGCAGGTCTTCGACTTATTTGGCGCGGTCAGGGAAAGGACGAAGAGGCGGTCGACCCGGCAACGGGTAACATAGCAATAAGTATTAATCCGGAGTTTTATCGTCCGGCCGAGGTTGATTATCTTCAGGCCGATCCCACACGCGCCAAACTCACTCTCAACTGGAATCCTAAAATTGAATTTAATGAGTTGGCTCGTCGTATGATGGAAAGTGATCTTAAGGATTCACACAAAAATTAAAATATGGATTGGCTATTTATAGGACCCACCACCCTGGCGGGTATAGGCCAAGTAACAAAGCGCTATTCAAGACTCGTGCCCGGTGGTGAATACGTCGAGTTTGGACAGAGGCCGAAGAAGGAGAGATATTCGAGAGGATTTGCGTTCGTCTTGCCTGTTGAGAACCAACTAGCCCTCGTGGACCACTACGCCACCTTTTGCTCGAAGATGATTTACATGACCATATGTGAAACGGAGACTGTCAACCCGGCCTATCGCATGCTGGTTGACAGGTACCCCACCATGTATGTCGCTTCAGAATTTTGTAAAAGAGTTTTTGAAAAACAATTCCCCGAGGGTGACTGGAGGGTCTTGCACCTGTACGCCAGCGCCCCACCCTCCCCCCGTCACAACCTCGTGACGAATCCGTATATATTTTATACTATCGGTAACGTCGCCGACCCCCGCAAAAACATTGGCGCACTCATCAAGGCGCTTGGAAACTTCCCCGAGGCTCGTCTGCTCATAAAAGCGACGTGCAATCAGCCCGTGTCAATTGATCACCCCCAGGTGACGATTATTAATGGCCTTATTTCCGATGAACAAATGGAAAACGTACACGCAAAGGGTCATTGCTACGTGAACTGTTCACACTCCGAAGGGGTTGGTATGGGTGCCGTTGAGGCGGCTCTCCGTAGCAAACCCGTAATTATCACTGATTATGGCGGCCTAAAGGAGTACGTGAAGACTCCGTTCGTGGTGCCTTGCACAATAGGTCCGATTGGTTTTGATGATTTTCTCTTCACGAAAGATCTTGAATGGGGACATCCGATTTACGAGGAGCTCGTAAGGCATATGGCGGCGTGTTACGAGCAACGTATAGTGACGTGGGATCATTCTCACACCACCGGGCTCTTGACGACCGTACCCGAGGCGCTGCTCTCGATCCAGTAATGCGTTAACCAGATGACCAAAGCGAGCGTCAGACTGGAGCTGAACAGAAAACCGTCCTGTGTATTCAGATAAAGCACTACATCATCCACTGGCTTGAAGCCAGTTGGCTTGGTCAGAATTTTGGGGACGACGCGGACAAGGAGAAAGTTGATGAAAAGGGCTGCCCATATGTAGTTCCAGTCCATTCTATTAAACGTCAAGAAGTTTTTAGAGAGCGAGCAGCTGGCGGACCCGTCCGATCACTCCCACATCCTCCCCACACACACAGAGTGCAGGGTCCTCGTGTGTATAGAAGAGGGTTGCAGCGCAACCGTCTGAAAACACACCTTTCCACTCCTTTTCAATCTTCTCATCGGAAGCGCCGTTCGGCTTGCCGAGCACCCTCTCGACGAGAACAGGAGGCGCGTTAATATATCCTTTGAGCCGCACGTCGACAAACCGCCGCGAGTCGGTCACGAGCTGGAAGGAGGGTCGTAGCGGCTCCTTGGGGGCGTGCTTTTTGCAGAAGGGACCGCACGTGGCCGCAAAGCCGCACTGACGGCCCTCGAGTGTTTTGGCTTGACAGCGCGGACCCGTGGACTTGGGGGCCGGCTTGGCCTGACGACCCGCCACTTCAGTGGGAGCCGGCTTGGGCGTCTCGGTGAGCATCACCGTTCGGTGGCGCTTGCTTTGCGTTTTGAGGGCGAGCTCTCTCGCACGCACTGCAGTATCTGCAAACTTCTCCGGTTCTGTGTGACCATCACGCACGGCGCTTGCATAGTACCGGCGCCAAAGCTCCGTCCGAGCCACCGGTTCCAGTGTGCGTTCGGGCTTTGTGGCTGCTTGTATGAGCCGGGGCACCCGCGCCTGGGTACCGGCCCGAGCCGTGGCGAGATCGTGGGCACTGTGGACAGGGGTGCGAAGAGCCTTGAGGTCCATGGTTATGTGTTGGTGTGATCAGTGCAAGACTCGCGTACACAGAACCTCTTTTTTTTCAAGGGCCCTCTCATATGGCTGACGTGAAGCGCATGGCCAAATTACTCAAATTAAACAAGGTGGAGGGAACTGTTGTGCACCATTGCGCCCTGGTCATCAAGTATCTTACTCAGCAGCGCATCCGTGCGCGGATCATACACGGGTACTGTATTTCTCCAGGCGAGATATGCGAGCATTATTGGGTCCGGGTTGAACCCGAAGGCCTCGATTTGGATATTGGTTACGAACTTGCGTGCCTTTGGAACCCAGAACTCATGGCTCTTCAGACGGTGCTCTCCGAGGAATTCCCAGTGGGCCTGAAGGGTCATGACGGAAAGGAACCAGAGGTTCTTCGCCAAGAGGATAATCAAAGACTTTTTGAGCTTTACGAGACGGACCCTCGAACCTTTTGGGCCGAGTCACCCGTGAATGTACGGACATTCTCAGTCGCAAAATTTAATTAGACCGACAAGCTTTTCCGGTAGCTTGCGCTTCACCTGGTTATACAGCATCTCAAACAGTGGGTTCGAGTTGTGAATCTCGACGCGGTCCAGGAACGACTCGTCGTCCGAACGGATCGTGTACAACAGGCCAACGAGCTGTGTAGCCGTCTGAGGATTCAATGACGTGAGCCCCACACCCTTGAGGTTCAGAACCATCACCTCGCGCATATTCTTTTCACGCATCATCGCCTCGACCTGCTCTACGATGGGCTTGAGCCCCTCTGCAAACTTCTGGGCCTCCTCGGGGTCTGTTGGCTGGCGCTTCAGGTACTCATTACCAAGCACCTCTATGAAGAGCGTCTGCCCCTCAGGGTAGAACCTGAAAATCTCGGCCATCTTGATGTTCATGCGTTTGCTTCTTTTAACCTGAAACATTCCCAAAGGTTGCGTTGCTCGCGGCGTTGTGAAAGAGATGAAAACTCATCGATCGTGTATTCATCACCCATCGAGCGATTGCACTTGCCACAGATGGGCCGTAGGTTCCCGAGGTCGGTAGCGCCACCCTTGGACTCGGGCACGTTATGGCCCACTTCAAAATTAAAGGGCGTCATCACGTTCTCGCACCACGTGACGAGGCACTTGTGCTTAAAGAGGCGATCGCCGCAGTAGAGCAGCCACACCTGCTCACGGAGCGCGGCGGGGATACGCATCTTCATATTAAGACTTTATTAGGTCTGAACTTTAAGTCTAATTGCACGTGTAACATCGCGCTCCTTGAAAATATCCAGACCCGCCACATGACGGGCAGCCTCTGGCTCGGCTCCAGCACGGCGTGCACGTGGTCATCCAGTGCTCGCGGACGGGGGTGCGGCAGGTGCGGCATTTCTTGCATTTACAAATTTGCATTTTCTTGTGGCAAAATTCGCACGTCTTGCACCTGCAGTCACTTGGATACTTCTCACAGAAATCACACGTTTCACACGCGCAGGCATCTCTTGGGAGTCGACACGCCGTGCACGGGCGACAGCGACACCCGGGGACGCCGCAAAATCCCGCCCTACCGTCGCGTGTCCGGGCATCCATGATAATATTACCACCGGCACATTTGTTGGCGCGTTTATGAGCTCTGACCTTCACGTCAAGCTCTTCATTACCAAACTTGTGGATACACGATGAGCCTACCAAGAATTTCTCGCCCGTAGGTTTGTGAATAACTATGAATGGTCTTGATAGTTCTAATTTACTACATACACATTGGTAATTGTCGTCACCGGCACCTGTTATATATTTAGCAATCCCCCATTCACAACTAATAAATTCTTTTTTGATAATTAATTTCAATTGTATGAATAACTCATCGTTTTTTTGAGTAACCTCGACGCCATCTGCACGTGACCAGACTTCTGGAAATATAGCACCCTTTTCCAGTTTCAGATTTTTATCCATGATGTAAAAGCGATGCGTTTTTTTAAGCGGAGCTGGACGCTTTAAAAAACGCTCCCGACAGGGATCGAACCTGTGACATTCAGATTAACAGTCTGACGCTCTACCTACTGAGCTACAGGAGCACGGGCGTGCGAAAGGTTCCAGCGTGATTCGAACACGCATTGCAGGATTCAGAGTCCTGTGTCCTAACCATTAGACGATGGAACCATACAGTCTGACCTACGTGAATCGAACACGTGACCTAAGGATGATTGACCATCCAAAACAGGCTTGGAGCCTACAGTCCTTCGCTCTACCAATTGAGCTAAGGCCAGGTGGGGCACGCCCACGTTATTGACATCTGTTATTATTTGCGTCATTTAACGCAGTGACCACGGCGGGGGTCGAACCCGCAACCTCCGGCTCGCCCCAACGGTCGGGAACAGTGTTCCCTCCTAGAAGGCCGGTGCACTATCCAATTGTGCTACATGGCCCTTATGCATCAGATGGGGTTTGAACCCATGCGGCTTGCGCCAGTGGAACTTGAGTCCACCTCCTTAGACCACTCGGACACTGATGCGTCATTGCTCTCGGCGGGGCTTGAACCCGCGACATTGAGCTCATAAGACTCACACTCTACCGACTGAGTTACGAGAGCGTGAAGATTTTATGGGCGTTTCGCACACGTGATCGGCAGCCTGGGCAGTCTGGGACGCTAAAGCCTTCGCGCCTCGGCGTCCGGGACCAGCACCGCTCGCAAATCACGTGACCACACGGGTCGAGGAAGAGGTCAATAGGGCGCTCCATACAAACAAAGCAAGTAAATGATGCGTACCTTGCAGCATCCGTGTCCTTCAGTACCTTCCGCATCTCCTCTACACGTCCAGCGAGCTCCTCGCACCTCCCCACCAAGTCGTTGATTCCCGAATCGATCTCGTAGTTCTCTATGATATTCTCTATAGACACCTTTAACTCAGGATTTGAGAGACAACCAAGTGCAGCGTTGAGGTGGGTGATATCTTCGCGCTTCTGAAGCAGTTCCATCTTGGCGAGAGCCAGATCGCGTTGAGCCACTGCAAACTCAGTTTTAAATTTTGACAATTCTTTTTCGAAATTTTTCCACTCAGTATTGAGTTCACACGGTGCAGGTGTGATTGGTACGTCAGGTTCCGCGAGGACATACTCGGCCAAATAGGCAAAGTTCATGACTCTATCATTCTAAAATAAAATGTCCTTAAGTAATAAATGGCTTACTACCAGAATGCGGCCCGTGGCTACATCGAGCCCGCCAGCTATCATACATGGACCCTTTCCAAGACGGTGTTTTTCGCCGTGTCGATCTTCTTGATCATTGCAGGTATCCAGGACTTTTTGGACCCGGGCCGTCGCAAGATCCCGTCGATCCAGCTGAAGGCCCTCGTGTCCATCTCTCTTGGATTCTTCCTGCTGTACTTGTTCTTTACAGTGATAAACACCCCCAAGTACGGACGTTAATCTTCATAAGTCCTTTTGAGGCTCTAGCCAGGACAGCCGCCGTGTCGTGAACAAGCTCCTCGTCACGCATGAGTATGGCCAGGACTGGAGTGACTCGGTCAGCCAGGACCACAGCCACCGCCACGAGACATGCAAGTTTGTTTTCTATTTTCTTTTTTTCAATAATTTCCATAGTTTCTGAAATGAACATCGGGAAGGATGTAGGAGGTGGTCGTGCCGCCCAGACTTCAAGGACCGACTCCATTTATTTTATACAGTCATAATAAATGGAGCTTACCGCCACCGCCCTCCAGGGCCTCGTTATCGCCGCCTTTTTCTTTGCGTTCGCGACGGCCACTTTGACACAGGCGAATAAAGCCAAGCCAAAGGACATGCCCAATATTGTTTTTGGTTCTGTATTTCTGACTCTTGCGATTGTCATCGCCGTGATGACGGGCCGGGCAATCTTCCTGGTCTAAAGAAAATCAGGCATTCGTATTAAATGAAGCACCTCATCGGACACCTCGAGGGCGTCACCATCAAAACGACGCGTGAGCTTGAGGCGTGCATGGACCGCGTAGCCCGAGAGTGTCGGCTCTCGGTGGTTGCACGTGCGTTCCATCAGTTCGAGCCCATGGGTGCGACTGGAGTTCTCGTCTTGGCCGAGAGCCACTTCTCAGCACACACGTACCCGGAGCACGGGCTCGTGTATGTTGATGTGTTTTGCTGTAGTCCCACCTTTGATGCTAGTGCATGCGCCGAAAGCATCAAGGAGAATTTTGGTGCTAATTCATTCGAGTTTCAAGTTCTTACACGTAAAAACGTCCCGACAGACCTGGATCAATCCCACTGAGCCAATCGGGTGCCGCACGGTCATACAACGTCGCGGGGCTGAACGGCACGTAAGGACTGATGGTCTTGACGAGCAGGGCGAGCGCAAGCACAATGAGGAACAAAATAAACATCATTTAAAGTCAGCAGAGGTTTTTTTAATATGATGCACGCCATGTCTGATTTCATCGATGAAATCAAGGAGAGTCTTACTGACGCCCAGTATAAACAAGGAATGGAACTGTGCCAGGTTCTTTACAAAAAGAGGGCACTCGAGAATAAGCTCTACCAGATGACGTATTTGGCGCCTTTCACATTCGTGACGGAACACGATTGTGACGATGAAGATTGTAGTGTCCATTATCTTAAAATTTCATTTACTCGCAAGACGGGGCTGGTTCTTCTCACCGAAGCGACCGCTGAACGCATCCGTGAAAAGGGCCTCTTCATGGGCTCCGATGACGAGATGAAGGCTTATGTGGACCTGGATGTTCTCAAGAACTTTCCGGACGAAGCTGATGATCTTGGGACTCCCTTGGAATGGTTTGAGTTTCCTGTACTATCTTTGGAGCTCTGTGAATCTTCTTGTGATCCTTGCACTTAGGTACATCAGGGAATTCAGCCGTACACGCAGCGATGCGATTGGCCCACTCGATGAAAGTCTTGGGATCGAAGGTTCCCTTCATATAATTGCAATTCTTACAACACGGGCGACAATTCTCCGTTTCGTATGGTTTGGTCGAGTCGAGTCGGTCTATACCGTTCACGCGCGTTTCAAGATCTAGGTGGTCACAATAAACACACTTCTGCACAAGCATCGCCTTGGCTTCGTCATCGGTCAGATGCCATTCGATTCCACGTGTCGCGGCTGCGCGTTTGAGGGCGTCTAAACGAGTATTGACACTTGTTCGCGACCATAATGCTATATGACCTGGATTATTTGCCCGCCATTGTCTATTTCTTTCATTATTATGGTCCCGAAATTCATTTGGGCGTTCTTCAAGTTGACGCGCCCGCCACTCTATATCATATCTATTCTCACGTTGAATTGTGTTATGATATTCACGACGTTCGGGCTTGGCGTCATTTTTCTTCCCCTTCGCCCGACACTTGGCGCATGTGGAACATTCACGTCCTCTTTCATTTATAAATTCCTCAATCAATTGCGGCGCACGAGTACAATTTGAACATTTTTTCAATTCAGGCGATGCCATACCCACTATAGGAGATTATTTCTTTAGACCCCAAGAACCTTGAACGTTCTTGGGGCCAAAGCCCAGTTGCTGAACAACTGTTCTATGACCGTATTTAAATTTTTAATATAAACACAACACAAGTCTGTATGGGAGGAATCAGTTACTGAACGCGAGACCGCCCATGCCAGACTGGATGCGCAGGATGTTGTAGTTGACCGCGAACAGCTTCTGCTGGGACGTGCCGCTCGTCGTCTGGGACTTCAGGGTCACCGCCACCTGCGCATTGTCAATGCGCGAGAAGTTGCACGTGCCCGTCGGCTGGTGCTCCTCCGGCTGCAGGGCGAAGGAGTACACGTAGATGCCCGGGTAGGGCGTGCCGGTGTGGTAGCGGTACGGCTGGTACTGGTTGAAGTACTTGCCCAGCTGCTCCTTGAAGCGGTCCTGGCCGTTCAGGATCAGCTTGAACTGCGTCAGAGGACCCACCTCGTAGCCAGATGCGCCCGTGGCGCCCACGGGGGCACCCTCCTCAACCCAGTACACGTTGGCGACACCAGCCGTGTTGGAGAACAGGTGAGGGCAGCCCACCGCGTGAGGCAGCATAGAGCCCACAACCGCGTTGTTGGAGGAGACGGTCACGTTCACGTTGGACGTGCCGGTGGAGAAGTTCCACATGGAGTTCAGGGCCGTGGTCGGCGAGGGGTTCTGGTAGCACCAGATGAACTCCTTCACCGGGTGGTTGAAGGACAGACGGATCAGCTGGGAGTTGTCGTTGGCCGTCACGCTGTCACCACCGGTGTGCTGCACCTGCTCGATCAGGTACTCATGACCCTTCTGGGCGAAGCGGCGACGCTCCTCCGTGTCCAGGTACACGTAGTTGGCCCACACCTGGAAGTCCGAGGTGAAGTAGCTGGCGTAGTAGGAGGTCAGGTCGAAGTCCAGACGGACCTCGTGGTACTGCAGGGCAATCAGGGGCAGATACAGGCCCGGGTTGCGGTTGAAGAAGAACAGCAGGGGCAGGTACACACGGCCGTTGGCCGCCTGGGCAGAGGCCACGGCGCTGGAGGTCATCTTGCCATAGGCAATCTTGTCAGACTCGCCCAGGAACACCTCCGCGTACAGGCGCCACCACGTCTGGTAGTGCTTGTCAATGCGCTGGCCACCGATCGTCAGCTCCAGAGCCGAGATGGCGCGCTCGGCCATCCAGCACGTGTCGTAGACGGTCGCGGCACCACCCGAGGTCGTGGCCGTCGCGGACGGCAGCAGGGACACGTACATGTCGCCGACCAGATCGCCGTTGCGGGCAATCGTCACGGACACACGCGCGCTGTTGCCCGCCGTGCCGTTCACCGTCTGCTGGATGTTCTCCATCGCAAAGTTGGTGTGACGCTTGTACACCGCCTGGAAGAACGTCACCTTGGGCTGACCCGTGAGGTAGACATCCTGAGCACCGTAAGCAACCAGCTGCATAAGACCACCCGCCATTTGTACTATGTCCCGAGAAAAAAATTTTGGACCGGGTATCACCGCACCCTGGGAAATTTTCTCGGTCCAATGTAATAATGAACGCAAACATGAACGCGGCGTCCAAGGCTGCTAACGCCCTGAAGGTTGCTGGTGCGGCCAATGCCACCGCTCTCGCAGGCAAGCCGACCCAGGCGGCCCTTGGTGCGAACGCTGGTGCGAGTGCCGCGTTGGCCGCTGCCGCCCCACCTGTAGTGGCGAACGCCGCTGCCGCCAACGCCAACAAGGCTGCTGGTGTTGCGAACGCTGCGGTCAAGGCGGCCAACGCCCAGAACAATGCTGCACGTGCACAGGCCGTGGCTACACAGGCCGCGGCCAACGCTGGCAATGCCGTCCAGGCCGCAGCCGCGACGCCCACCCCCTCTAACCTGGCGAATGCCAGTGCCGCGGTCGCCACGGCGGCCAACGCTGCTGGAAACGCCTCCAAGAACCTGGCTGAAGCCCGTGACACCCTGAAGCAGCTGGCCAAGCAGCTCAAGGAGCTAGGTGTCTCGGCGAATAACCTGAAGAAGAATATCAATAATGCGTAAGATCTCAGAAACAAAACTATGAGAAAAGAGTAAATGTCTAAGCGCGAGCCTGAGGTTGAGGATATCCCCGAGGATGAGGAGCTCGAGTTTGACGAGGATGATGAGCTCGATGAAGGTGTTGATCTTCTGGATGTCCTGAGCCAGATGTTCACTACGGAGGATGGCGAGACGGTCGCCTCAGCCCTGGTCGGCCTGAAGAATGCCGTCGAAATGCAGAACAAAATTTTGATTAAGATTCTGAGTACCATCGGCAGCAAGCCTGCACCGCCACCAGCCGCTTAAAAATATATGACGCTAACTTACAAATGGAGAAGGTACAGACAATCGACCATACCACTCCTGAGAAAAACAACGAGATCCGAATGGAACTCCATCATTCGGATATCGTGAACATGGACGCCGAGCGTCTTGTAGCTTATGTCACCATGCTCGAGGACCACATGTGCTTGAACGCCAAGGGTGACACGTTCGTCCCATGGGTTAATGGTGCCCAAATTTTTGGCTTTGAAGATGGCCAAATCCAAAACGTAAATATTGATACCATCGGTCTTCAACGCCGAAACTTTGTAACGGTGCTTTCCGATGCGTATCATCGTGCTGGTGAACTCGGCATCCGCGACGATGCCAGTGTCGACGTGACTGGGAACGAGTTCCGACTCGGCCAGCGCATCACACGGCTCATCGAGACCGTGGACGACACGTACGAGATGATTTTCCGATGGGTTCGGACTTATGAGCGCATCAACCACCCCACGTACGTGCCGATCAAGGGTGACATGGAGTCCCAGATTTTCAGGTGCCAGACGATGGCATCACTTGATGGAGCTGAAAAGGAGGATACGAGTTCTTTTCAAAAGTTTTTACTGTACTTGCTCGATCAGGCGTACAAGCTGAAAATGCGCCGCTACGGTGATCACTGCTGTAAACAGGTGGCGACCGAGGAGGGGCACCTCACCAAGGCGTGGAAGCCCGTCATGGAGATTAAGGACTTTGTGTATTACTACTCACAAAAGGAGGAGAAATACGACATGTGGAAGCACATGACCAGCAAGGGTTCGATCGTCCAGGATACGATCCGCCACTTGACCAACTGCCGCGACCTGCAGTTCCCGCACATTAAGAAGAACAGGAGCGTATGGTCTTTCCGCAACGGCATCTTCGTTGGTAAATATTGGGATACCAAGGATCAAAAGTATGACTCGCGTTTCTACGAGTACACGAGCGAGAACTTCAAGCACCTCGACCCAACGATAGTAAGCTCGAAGTATTTTGATCAGGAGTTCCCGGCCGATGTTCTTGACGTGCCGAATTGGTACGACATCCCAACTCCTCATATGCAGTCGGTCATGGACTACCAGAAGTTTCCAGTTGATGTATGCAAGTGGCTCTATGTGTTTTGCGGACGCCTCTGCTTCGACCTGAACGATATGGACTCGTGGCAGGTGATTCCGTTCCTCAAGGGTATCGCCCGGTCCGGCAAGTCGACGATCATCACAAAGGTTTGTAAGAAGTTTTATGAGGGACAGGATGTCCGCACGCTCAGCAACAACATAGAGAAGAAGTTTGGTCTCGAATCTATTTACGATGGTTTCATGTTCATCGCCCCCGAGATCAAGGGTGACATGGCACTCGAGCAGGCGGAGTTCCAGTCACTCGTCAGTGGTGAGGACATGAGTATCGCTCGAAAGAACAAGACGGCCCAGAGTCTGACGTGGAAGGTGCCTGGTATCCTGGCGGGTAACGAGGTGCCCAACTGGCGCGACAACTCGGGTTCCGTACTGCGCCGTCTTGTGACGTGGAATTTTGGCCGCCAAGTGGCCGAGGCGGATCCACACCTTGATGACAAGCTCGATTCTGAGATGGCGCTAATTCTATGCAAGTGCGTGCGCGCCTACCTCGATTATGCACAGCGTTACTCTGACCAGGACATCTGGAATGTTCTGCCCAAGTACTTTGCGGACATTCAGAACCAGGTGGCAATGGTCACGAATACTCTCCAGCACTTCCTGGCCAGTGAAAAGGTGGTGTACGGTGCGGACCTCTGCTGCCCGCAGAAGATGTTCGTCACGACATTCAATCAGCACTGCCAGGAGAACAACCTGGGCCGTCCTCGGTTCAATCCAGATTTTTACGCAGGACCGTTCAGCTCTCGACAGCTGGAGGTGCGCCCTGGAACCAAGTGGCGTGACCAGACGCTCGCGAGCCAGCCGTTCGTGTACGGCCTGGATTTGGCTCAAGATTTAAATACCATAATCTAATAATGAACAGAGAGGCGGCGGCCAAAAAAATCCAGGCCGCCTTTCGAAAGGGGCGCATGCCCAAGCCATCAGAGTTCGTAAACAAATTTCCCGAATTTGATTACGCACTTACGAAGCCGACCATCACGTCAACCATCGTAGCCATTCACGACATTCCATTCATCAATCTTTCCGAATATCCTATACCCGCAGGTGTCAATGAACTTCTAGGATACACCGCCACTGGTCAGAAGCCCGTTGTTCGTAAAATTCGAGGCCGAGACGCCATCCTAGGCGCCAACAAGACCAACACACTTGATGTGAAGCGCTGGACCTTCACCGTCAACTTCAAGAACCCCGACTCGAAGGCCTACGTGATTTACTCTGATAAAGACCGGCTCCAGATCAACACAACCGGGCCCTACGAGCGCGTCATTCGTTTTCTCAACAAGACGTACCTTCCCGGTATATGGGGCGTGCCGGTTCAGATTCTGAAGATTGACACAAAAATGTACATTAATCGCTATCTGAACATAGATGGTCTTGGTGAGGAACTCGTGCGCAAAGTGCCCAAGTCCAAGCTGCTCAAATGGACAGATCAACCTGAACTCGGACCGGGCACCTTCCTCAAGTGGGGCGACCCGCGAGTCACCCTCGTCCTCTTCACGAATGGTACGATCCTGACTCTTGGACTCAAGAAGTTTGAGGATCTCGGAGTCACTTCGAGAATTTTTGAAGAAATTTTTTCAAAATATCGCGTCGACAAGACGCGGGCGTTCAAGTACATGCGCGGTCCATGGGGCCTGAATTACGCTGGAGTGAATAAGCCACCAGTCCCTGTCCGCAAGAACCTTGCAGCCAAACGCAAAGAGATGGCAAACTCTCGGTACCCACCGGCCGCCAATTGGACGAACACTCGGGAAGGCTTTTACGTGCGCCCGGGTGCAAACGGAAAGCCACGCTTCTATCCGCTCGTAGCGAACCTCAAGCTCGTTCGGCCCAAGGTGGTCCGTGCGTACGCCGAGGCGGGTGTGTTGATACCTAGCGGAGTTCGCGACGCACTAGGCATCGAGGAAGGGATGGCGCCCGCACCCAAGGCGGAGGGCCGCCGCGCGCCCAATTGGACCGCCACGAAGAACGGCTACTACGTCAAACCCGGTCCAGGTGGTCAACCCTATTTCTACAAGGTTCCAAAGGGCAAGGCGGCTGCACGGAAGACGGTCGAAAAAGCGTACGCCGAGGCGGGTGTGGCCATCCCCTCATCAGTTCGCAACCTGTTTGGTATCACGTCGGTTGCCGCACCCGGTCGCAAACAGCACTATGTCAATTATAATGCACGGGGCGGTCTCCGTATCAATGGAAAACAGTTTAGCCGTTTTACACAGGCGGAACTCGTGCAGATTGCACGCAATCTGAACATCCCCCAGGTGAACGCTTCGACGCGGCTGGCGAACATCGCTCAGTATATAAAGCAAGCGGTGGGTAACGTCGACAACGGTGTCAATGCCAATATCAATGGCGTGCAAGTTGTTTTTATGAACAATGGACGCGTTAAGCGCGGTGCTCGGGCCAGACAGTGGGCAACGCTCAAGGCGAATGAACAGAATGCCCTCGCCAAGGCTTTTCTCATGGCATCCGAGTTGGAAAAATACATGAAAATCAACAAGGCGCACAAGTACTCTTATATTCTGGGAATGAAGAAGCATCGCCGGGCTGCACAGATTGAGAGCGCGCGCACCCGTGCCGAGGAGGCGGCTGCAGATTCGGCGAGCAGTGTCAATTCCAGTTTTGCACGCAATCTCGAACTCGAGTTGAAGGCACGGGCCCTACTGGGAAATAACGCCAAAAATGCAAATGTAAATAAATTCAAGGAAATTCTGAATCACCTTCCCAAGGGGGCCCGTGGCGCACCTCTGGCCCCGAACGTCAAGAAGGCCCTCAAGAACTTTCAACGGAGTCAAGTGGTTGCCAACTTCAAGAGCAAGTATGCGGCGGCGATAAAGGTGCCGAATTGGCTTCCAGCAAACTTGCGCAACAGTTATAAGACGACACTACTGGATATCGCGACGGCACCAAACGCCAAGGGTAAACTGCCCAGCAAGGAGGCGGTCAAGCGCGGCATCAAGGGTTGGTTGAATCAACGCCTGCCTCAAACGGCCCGTGTCGCATACGAGAAGGAGAATATCGTAACGGGTGAGATTATCCGTGTGCCTGCATGGGATCCCACTAAGCGCGCAAGTCCCAATCTTCCGAATCTTGAGATGAAGCGCGAGCGCAAACCCAAGGCCAAGCCGAACGCAGCCGGTCCACACACGGGTCCTGTGAAAAAGGCCAAGAAAGATCCGCGTGAGAATATCAACTACCCCGTGCCACGGAACGCAAATACAGAGAATCTGGTGAACGCGATTGCAAATCTGGGCCTGCCTATTGGCGCCTCCAACAGATACTCGTGGACATATCTCGCGGGTAAGGGTCTGAATAATAGATTCTATCAGAATTGGATGAATTTTACAAAGAGCCCAAACAAGCCCCTCACGGTCAACACTGCCAAGGCGATGCTTAACGGGATGAAAACCGCCAAGGCTCGTCACGAATGGACGGTTGCTCGTCGTAATAAGTTTTCAAAAGAGAATTACGCCAAGATTCTCGAGCACCGTCGGACCCTCGACAATCGCAACAAGGCGCGCCGTGCCGCCAAGCGCGAGGGCTAAACGCACTCTAGAACATTGAAGATTTTGTACAGTAGGGCGAATAGGTTGTCACGATCTCCGATATTTTTGGGATTTACAATTTCAAGTTCGACGTGCCAGGTTGTATCCTCATCAGAATCAGGGTCCTCAGGATCCCCCTTGACTTGGGAGAGATCGATGCTCAGATTTTTGCGAACAAAAGACCACCGCCGCTTCTCCTTGACGCTCGCCATCTCTTCGTCATCCTGCTCGTACGGCACCTCACGTGAGACCCCGAGACGCACGTCAAAAGGGCAGTCGGGTAGGTCAAAGTCTGACACGGCAATCCGACTCTTGACGACCGCCGAAACCTCGTCCGTATCTTCATCAACGGTAATGCGCTTATTACCAGAACCGTAGTACACGGAGAAGGTCTTTTGAGTCTTGGACTCCCAGCCATCATACTTATTCAGGGCCTGAAGCAACTTTTGAAAAGTTTCACGGCCGATATTTGTATCAAACTTTGTAGGCGTCTTGCGACCCAGTCGAATCTCGATTTCAACATGGTCGGAAGAGGCGTGCTTGCGAATCAGGGGCTCCCAGGCGTCAAAGAGCGTCCGTGCGGTTTCCATCTTAAAGTTTAAGAGCGGCTCTGTTTTAAGGGATGAAGGGGCTACCGAACCTTGGCAACACGTGTTATTTCAACACGGCCGTTCAGTGCCTTGCGCACGTCCCCCTTTTGACGAACGCACTCCTAACCCGGCCTTATACGGGCCCCTGTGAGATTACTCGCGAGTTTGGCGTGGTCCTGAAGCAACTTTGGTCGGATGATCAACCAGACCCTAGCCGTCTGCATCGGGCGTTCACAACGCGTTTTTCTTCTTTTGCAGGTCGGGGACAACACGATGCCCAAGAAGTATACCTTTGTCTAATTGATGTACTCGAATCCTCACTTGGGAAAGAATTTATTCAAAAAATTTTCAATGGAAAAGAAGTGCAAGAAACGGTGTATCCGGGCGGCGTCTCGAGACGGGCAGATGATTTTGTATCAATTGTTTTCCCGATGAGCACCACATCTAATAGTACTCTCGAGTCCCTGCTTACTGAGCGCGCCAGGCACCAGGCGCTAGCGGGTTACACGGACGGGTCCGGAAAAACACATCACGTGGCGGCGGTGAGACGCCGAGTGGTGCAGTGGCCCGTGATCGTGTCATTCACTTTTGGAATGTACGGTCCGAAGTCAACTATTACCCTGCCTGAATTCTTCGAGGGTCGCCGATTGTTTGCAGTGGTCTTGCACGCGGGCATTATGCAGGGCGGACACTATGCAGTTGCAGTGCGCTTCAGGGACAAGTGGATGATAAAGGATGATGACTCGGTTACACAACTCGATGACGCTCCACTCAAGGGCCCGTTTTACATGGCTATGTACAGGCTAGAAACTCGTGAAACTGGATATTCTCGCGAAGATTCACGAGAGTCCGAAAGTAAGTCCGCCGATTATTTGGATACGTCTTATCGGTCCGGATCTTCTCGGGCACCCAGCCCAGGTCCCCGTAGCCACACTCGACGATCGTCCCGTCTGGAAACGCGTCACGATGCAGCTCCGCCTCCTTGTACTCGTGCCCCCGGTCCTGTACGTAGAGCTCGTTCCCTTTCCGCACCAAAAAATCGATAGTTATCCGCGCACGCGGCTTCCACTTGAAGAGGGTTTCATGCGTTCCCATGCGAATAGGCTCGGCAATCGGTGTGAAGACGAGACCATCCGTCTCCCACGGAAAAGTGGCCAGATCCGGAAGAGTCGCAAGGTCCTTCATGGGAATCATCGTCTTCACCTTGATGTCGAAGGCGTCTTTTGTCGACCTGATGATGCTTTTGAGCAAATTCCTGGCAGCATCGAGCCGCCTGTCAAGTGGCTCACGCCGCACGTCCACACCCTTGATACGGACCGCGTCATACACGAGAAAAACGGGCTTACCACCCGTCTTGAGCGATACGAGCTCGCCGTCAAGAATAGTTCCTCTAGGAATCATCGTGCTCACCGATACGAGTGAAAACGCGCGGTTCACGAGGCAGGCTGCTCTCTTGCCCTCAAACTCGAAGCTGCACAGCATATGACGCACGCCATCCGTCTTTTCACAAACAAAATACTCGCGTTTTTTGAACTCTATAAAGTGCCGTCTCTCTATAGAGACGGGCTGCGGTCCTGGGAATCGCTCTACATCAGTCGATTCCCAGGACTGTTGAATAAAAGCTTTCACAGCCTGTTGCATATTTTAGCTGGTGTTTTTGTCTCTAAGGTCTCAGCTCGACCCCAGACGTCTCGAGGATGTTTCCAAGACACTCGTGGACAAAATGACAGACCACCAGTGCTGATGTACAGGCCCCGATCTTGATCCCGAGCTTCTGAAGTGCACAAAACATAGTTTCATCGAGAGGGAGCTTCACGGGAATCTTGTCTCCACGGAGTTTTTTGTCAATTGGTTTGGCGTCCAGAGCCCAGACGCGCGCTGTAGTCTCCGCCACTTCGTAAAGGGAATCGGCCAGTTTCTTACCGACCGTCGTATCAAACTCGAGCCCACGTTGGTGTGCAGGCTCGGTAGATCCCTCCTTCGTGCGCTTTGCAAAGGCTGTCCAGTTGATTCCTTCCTTGACCGCCGGAAATACCATAATCTGTAGACCCTTCTCAAACGGATCAATCGCCTTGTGAATTGACTTTTCATCGAGGTTTGTCCCGTACTCCATCCAGATTATACGATCGCCCGATTTGAGCAACTTGGGTAGACCAGAACGATCATTCACAAAGGCTATATCAAGGTGATGACCCTTCATCATACATAGCATATGAATATTCATCATAGTGTGCAGAGTTGTCGCACTAATAGACTTGTTGCGTGTAACAGCACATATGTGAATAATGGTCATTTGAATAAAAGTCTTTTTCTTTTTTAAGTATGAAGTCGATTCCTGTCCTCGCTCTCGAAGCCCTTGTCGTCGGTCTCCTCCTTGTGCTAGTATTCACAGTGGCGCGGATGTACTTGACACCAGTGCCAGCCGTGTTTGTAAGTGGTGCCGTATTCCATATCCTGTGCGAAGTGACGGGAGTGAACGCGTGGTACGCGCGCAATTACTTCAAGCCTTGAGACGCGCATCCAGGGATCCAAAGAATCTGATATTACCCACGTGGCCCAGGGTCGTCGTCACGTCAGCAAAAATCTTGCCGTCCATCTGCTGCCAGCGGCGACAAAATGCATAATCCTCAGAAAGATAGCGCTTAGACACCGGATCAATCATGCAGTCAAAACACGCGTGATAAGTCTCGAGGTCGCGGTTCTGATGGTCATTCTGACACATGAGCTCTGGGTATCGCGCCTCCATCTGCTCGAATACATGACGCTTAATGAGCATGAAGCCGGTCGGGCCGTCTAGCACCTCAGTGAAACCGTTTATGACGGGAGTGTGCGCGTACTTGAAATTCATGACGAGACTCGATCCAAGCTTGTTCGGGTCCCGGGTATCACCCGCCTTGAAACCGGCATCCACTTGATCCCACATGATGCACTTCTTGGGGTAGCAGGCAACCGCAATATCGTGACCTGAATCGATCAACCGCAGGACGGAATCCGGATCAAAGTGGATGTCAGCATCAATAAATAGAAAATGCGTCGCCTTGGTTTTCTGCATGAACCGCGCCACCGCGAGATTACGAGCACGGTGAACAAGTGACTCATTCTCAGTCGTATCGAGCATCATTTGAATACCACGCTGTGCACACAGGCGCTGGAGACGCAGGAGCGACTCGGCATATGCGGCGAGACACACCCCCCCATAACACGGAGTACTCACAAACAGGACCGTCTGGCTCATTATCATTTATGTGCCGAGTGCTTTTAAGTCCTTGACGACAATCGCTTCGAGTTTCGTCAATGTAGGAACCGACACGTCACAAATCTTACATAGTTCAGCCTTGGTCATTCCCTTGTCCTTGAGGATGATCCACATAACGGCACAGGCGACCGCTTTGGGCGTGCGACCTTGCAGCCCCGCAGAATCCTCGAGTTTCTTGCAAAGGGACACTATCCGCGCCTTGACTTTTCCCCTTTCCTCAAGAACGCACTGCACGTTATTGAAGAAACGGCTTATAAGGTCGGCGGGCGTCGTCACGGCCACTCGGACCTCAGGGCTCGTGTCCAAAAACTTCTCGGTCGTACGAGCAACGTCACGCACCTCGATTCCAAAAGCCGAAGCAATTTCCTGAGTAGTGCGAGGCACTCCAAACTCTTTACACGCCTGAAAGATGCAATTCGCCTTGACGCCCGTACGTACGGCACCCCGAGTCAGCACGGACTCGCTAAATTGCTTGTACTTGATTTTGGCCGAGTACATTACGTTATCCTGAAGACCCAGAATCTGCTTCCCAACACGGTCCATGTCTGCATACGCGTGAAACAGACTGCGGTCCTTGTGATTCATGGAAAGATGAAAGTTTATTCTGGCCAGTCGTTTCATGCTCGACGCGGCGCTCCTCGAGGCATTCATGATCGTACCAGTATTCCAGGCTGCACTGAAATGATCAAGGTTTGTCGGCGCGCCAACCCGCGACGGATCAGACACGATACCATCATTATCCATACCACCCCGCCATTCAGGCTCGTCGGAAACGTAACACGAATCGGCGCGCCCACACTCGAGACACGTGGGCAGACCGTCTTCATTGAAGATCTTCAGACCCCCGCACACACATTCCCACTCGGGGCGACCCGTCTGCATCACTTCAGGATGTGACCTGAGTTGTTCAAAAGCAGCCCATGCATGGTCCACCATGGCCATTTTTTTTGCTTTTTGAGCGGGGCGCGTTAGGGTCCCGTACAAAAAACATGATTTTCTAGTAATGGACACACTCCTTACTGTAATTGCTCTGGCTTTGTTGTGTCTCGCAGCATGGCTACTGTACAAGCGGTATACCGCGCGGTACAACACCGAACCCGTTGTGGTTGACGACTATGAGGAGGAGGATGAGCCCGAGGTCCAGGAGGTGGAATCCCCTACAGAGACTCTTGATCCAGCTCCAGAGCCGAAGAAAGAGGCCTAAGGACCTCATGAACAAGACCATAGTGTAGACACTGCTCCGCATCAAGATACAAATCCTTCTTCAGTAGTTTCTTCAGTTTGCGAGGGGTCATCGTCGTCTCACGTTCATAAATTTTCTGCATTCGCTCCATATCCTTTGTAAAATTCTCCATATGATCCTTGAGTTCCTCATACTTCCCCCAGACTCCATCCGCGCTAATCTGATGAATTAGCACGTATGAATTCTCGTGAATCTTTCGCTTTGCACCAGCCAGAAGAATGAGGGTCGCCGCCGATGCACACAGACCGTCCGCCACGGTCGTCACACAAGCCTGCAGACTACGGATGTGATCCATAGCGCTAAATCCCGAGTGTAGATCACCACCGTCACTCTTGATGTAGAGCGTCACGACCGGGTCTTGCTCGATACCAAGGTCGATATAAGCCTTTCGGAGATTTTTCACAAGAGCACGCATCTTGGACACGAGCTCGACGATACTGTCTTCGTGAACATCGGCGTGAAAAAAGACCTCGTTTCCCTGGACCTTGACGTACGAAGTCTCCTCCACGGGTTCCATCTTGACGAGTCAGGGCCGAGTTTTTTTATGTACACATGTTAGAATATGCGCTTTGCTGGAGCTCTCGCGAAGGGAGGTGGAAAGGCCGCCTCCAAAGGGGGCACACGAGCTTTCTCAAAGGCTCCCAAGGCTCCCAAGGCCCCTAAGGCGTCCAAGGCGTCCAAGAAGGGCGGCGCCGGTGGGAGTCCCGCAGCCCCCGAGGCCATGGCAGCCGGTGGCATCCTCGGTGGTGCGGCCATCGCTTCTGACGCCGCTGGAGGAGCCACGGGAGGAACTCGAGTTTCAGAGTCGGCCGGACCGTCAACTCGTATAAATATTCAAATTTCAGGAGCTGACATGGCAGCCTCGTCGGGTGTGTTTGGAGGACCGGCCCCCCTGGACACTGTAGGAACGCAACAGGTTGCTGAAGATGCGGGTGATTCCGGTGATGGCGAGGCCGAAGCGATTGGTCGACCCACGTCCAAAAAGTCAAAGGCCAAGAAGCCTGCGGCGGCCAAGAAGCCCGCGGCGGCCAAGAAGCCCGCGGCGGCCAAGAAGCCCGCGGCGGCCAAGAAGGGCCGGTCAAAGTTCACCCTCGAGGGCAGCCCAGTCTCCGGTGATTCGCGATTTGAGTGGACCTTGATCGCCTTTTTACTCGTGGCTCTCTTGATCGTGCTGTAATTTTTTTGTTCCCCAGTAATAGGTACGATGTCACATCGTCGACGTCGAAATGATGTGATTATCATGGGTGGAAGTGAAGAATATATCAAACTGCCCAAGATCAAAAAGCCAAAGATCATGTCTCCTAAAGATTTTGGCAAGGCTCTATACAAGTTTAGTGGTGTACAGGGTCTGGTTGATAGCGGCAAGGCTCTGTCCAAGTGCAAGCCGAAAGACTCGAAGTGTATTGCATCCAATCTCGGCAATCTCGCTCTTTCAGCCTCGAGCTTCGTGCCCGGTGCGGGTGTGGCCGGGCGTGCAGCTTCGGTGGCCAAGATGGCGGCAACAGCCGCCAAGGCGGGAAAGGCGGCGGCTGGGGCGGCTAAATTTGGAAAAGCGGCGGCTGGGGCGGCCAAGTTTGCGGGCAAGGCGGGTCTCGACGCTGCAAGTAGCGCCGCCAGCTTTGCGGGTGACAATGCAGGTGTGCTCGCGGGTGGCGCGGCTCTTCTTGGCGCCGGTGCGCTAGGTGCCGCAGCACTCTCGGGTCGTGAAGGAGAGGCGATGTCGTCCGGAGGTATTCCCATGGAGGGTGCAGGGGCTGGTGTGGCCCTTCCTCCTCTTCCAGGAGCTCCGGGTCTTCCGGGCGCCCCGGGAATGCCAGGTGCAGCTGGATTTCCTGGGTACCCCGGTCTCCCTGGACTCCCCGGTCTCCCCGGAATGCCAGCGCCACCCGCACCTCCTATCCACATCAATATTCAGATTTCCGGAAAGGATATGGCAGCTGCATCCGGGCCGTTTGACGGTGAAATAGGCAAGCGCCAACCTAGTGCAATTTACGCACCCGACGATGCGAAAGAAGAGGAAGAGACCGAGGAAGAGGCGAGTGGAGACGGCATCAAGGGCGCCCTCCTTTCCGGGGCTGTAGAGGCGGCCAAAACCAAGGGGAAAGAAATGGCTTTGAAAAAAGCACTAGGATCATCTGGATTCACGACTGGTGCGCTGGCCGAATTCGAGCCAGCGGATCGGTCGCCAAATTGGTTTTTTGTTGTTTTACTTATTGTTATGTTGGGCGTCATGTTCACCGTGTAGCCATCGTACCATTGTATTCGTTCAAAAAATCGAGAGGGAAGACGGACTGAACATCCGCCTGACCCACCGGCTTCCCGTTCGTCTTGGCCTGGAACTCGTTGAAGATGATCAAAAAGTCCTTGAACATCTCGGTGACCAGTTCCCCATCCATCTTCCCAATGTCGATGGGCTTGCCCTGACCATACTTGGCGAACATAAGCATCACCTTTTGCTTATATTCGGCAATGGCAGCCTCGTTGTAAAAGCTCTCGAATGGTAGGACCGTATACCCACCACGCATACCCACGAGAAAATACAGGATGATCAGTGCAAGTACGGCCGACAAGAGGTAACCATCCATTTACTTAAATGTACACATTTTTTTCACAAAAGACAAGTCTTGGGTGGTCAACCCGGGGAATAGTTCGGGGCGGGTCAAAACCATTGATAGATGGTTAATGTTTCTCGACCCAATCTTTGAAAATATAGCCTCGAGTCTCTTTTGCTTCATACAAAAGTTTTGATATTTGGTCCACATCGAGCCTGGTCTAAGTTTTTTCAAAGTTTTTTGAATTTTAAAAGCCGGGCAAAATACCGCCTCAATACAAAAATACGGCAGAAGGTCCCATGCACCCGTGCGATACACGTGAGAATCGATGAGATCGGCCCGGCTGAACATGTCAGCCACTTCGGCAATTTCATCGAGTTTTAAATTGGGTGCATCTGTATAATTCTCTTGTACGACCGCCCATGAGTAGCCGTGTTCATGAAGCGCGTCCCATTGAGGGGGCGTTCCCTTTACTCCCTTGACCAACAATATTTCAAGGTCCTGCTTAGGCTCCGTAAAATTATCGTGCGCGTCTGATTTGAACTCGAGGCCCTGAAGCACGTACCGGATCGACCCCTTGCATTGAGACACAAGTTCCTTGACGAGGGCGGGCGGCGCGTCCGGCTTGGTTTCATAAATAATTTTAAAAATTTTTTCAGGAGTTGGGATCGGATACTCGTAATTGAGGACGGGAAATGAAAGCTTTATCGGCGCCAAGGCCGTAAAGAAGAGCTGCCCACGCGAGGGACTCCCCGTGAGTTCTCGCAGGCCCACAAGATCCGCCACCGTCTCGTAATCGTCAATAATAACGGCCCGGTCTGTACTGCGCACGCGCGACATGAACTCGAGGGTGCTTTGTTTGGACCTTAGCGTTTCTTCACCTAGCCAAATCCCTCCAGTCAACTCGACGAGATGCGTTTTACCGATACCAGGCGGACCCCATATACAGATGACTTCTGCATCCGCGAAGTTTTGACTCGAAGTTTTTTGCTCCTTTGTTTTAAGGAATCTATCCATGGTGGAAGAGACCGATGATTCTCTTACGAAGCAAGTCTTAAATATGATTCTTGAAAATAACGCGTTCATGCCTTATATCATAGGGTGGACCGTGTTCAACATTTTCATTCTGATCTTGTTGATTTATATCTCGATACGTATTAGTCTGAAATGAACAGACGGGTCGTGCTCGTACGCGACACCGATGGGGTCCACAAGTTCAAAGCAATATTCCCAGAGGGGCGAACCGTACACTTCGGCCGCAAGGGCTACTCGGACTACACAATTCACAAGGATCCGGTCCGTATGAAGCGTTACCTGTCTCGGCACCGCAGACGTGAAAACTGGGGAAAATCTGGACAGTACACAGCCGGCTTTTGGTCGCGCTGGCTCCTGTGGTCGAGGCCCAGTCTCAGGGGTGCCCTTGCACGTACCCAGAGTGTACTCGGGCGGCGTATTATTTTCCGAGGTCTTAGTAAATGAGCAATTTGCCAACCGCTCCAAAGCTCGACCGCCCAACCATGATGTACCTGGGTATTTCCGTCGTCGTAATGATTGGCTTTTCTCTGGCCATCGCCAACACGTGTGAGAAGAATCGCAAGGGTGGCAAATACGGTATGGTGGTCACGGGTCTGATCATCTCAATCATATCTGTCCTGTATAACGGTTATCTGATTGCGCTCGAGAAGGGTGCTAAGCAGTTTATCAACGCCCAGCGCGCCAAGTTTGGCGCGGCCATGCAGGCGAAGGTGATCGCGCCCGTGACGAATGTGGGCACGGCTGCCGTGGCGCCCGCTGCTTAAATTTTTTATCAGGCTACAATAATATATGGCGACTAACGGTGCCACACAGAACCCGCTCCAGATGGAGGTGGTGGCCGGAGCGAGCGTTCCTCCTGCACTCCCTGCAGTCCCGCCTCAGCCCCCATCTAATCAGAATGGCGGCAACGGCTCCCCGGAGACGCACCCGATCCAGTCCAACTCCAACAAGTTCAAGAAGGGCGGTGCTCTCGCCGTCAGCATCCTGACTCAGACCGGTTCAGGTTTCGGTGTGGGTGCCATGCTCGCACGCGGTAATCAGGCGGGGGTGAGCGGCCTCGTCGCCCTCGCCTCGTTCATTTTCGCTGGTGACGTGGCTCTGAGATACATCCCGGAGGCGGTGAAAGACAGAAATCCGCTGTGGTGGTGGCTGGGCGGCACGCTCCTGCTTTCTGCGATGGCCCTGATTCCGTACAATGTCATAAAGTCCACGGGTAAGGGCAAGGGCAAGTCGGCGGCGGCCGCCATCCCAACGATGGCTAGCGCGTGGACCTTCGCGGCCCTCCTGCTGACGTATCTGGTCGCCCGTGGTGGCCAGATAAATGCTGCTCTTCAGGGCTCCATCATCTCCATCATGTATATGGCCCTGTCCTCACTGGCGGGTTACAACATGCAGGGTAAGAACGCAGGAATGGGTGCGTTCGCTGCGGCTCTGTGGGGCCTCCTGCTCATATTCGACGTGCTTGGCTTTACCCGCTCTTAAAAATTTGATTTGAAATAATTATTAAATGATCATTGGGCTCGTAGGGAGATCTCGCGTCGGGAAAGACACCGTAGCGAGTTTCTTCGAGGGGACGCATGAGGTGCGTCGTTTGGCTCAGCCCGTAAAGGACGCTTGTAAAGTTCTTTACGGATGGAGTGATGTAGAGGTGGAGAGTGCGGCCAAGGAGCTGCGCGACGCCAAATGGGACCTGACGCCCAGGATGGCGATGGTTCATCTCACACAGGCTATGCGACAGTGCAATGGTTCAAACTTTTTTACAAAAAGATTTTTTGAAAATTGGGACGGACGACCCGTTGTGATACCGGACGTGCGGTTCAAGGACGATGTGGACGAAATTCACAGGAGAGGTGGAATTACTATTAAGATTACACGCCAAGGGGGCCCTGATCACGCGTTCGAGCTTGCGATCGATTCACTTGGTACTACTCACGAGGTTTCGAACAACGGCACTATTGAAGACCTGAAGAACAAAATCTTCAATTGTTTAGGTCGAGAGTTGGTGTGTGGTTCGAAGCCTGCTGAGACAGAGCAGCGCTCAGACGCGTGAATGCCTCGGGTGTGCGGTTCGCATCGTAATTCATAGTGCAGGCCGGGGCGATGCCGATCGAGCCCGCCTCGGCGAACGCGTCCTGGTTTGCACCAAGGTACACAAACTGCCAGCCATCCTTCTGGCGCTCAAAGATCAGGTCTTTGATGTGCGCCTTGGTGTACGTCTTGGACGCATTCTCGTGGCCGTCCGTCAGGATGATGACCGTAGGAATCATGTCCGTCTTGCACTCCTTGATCGCTCGACCGATGGCGTCGAGCAGTGCCGTCGACCCGCGTGGCTTGTACGTCTCACGGGTCAAGGGCACCACCTCACCGATAGGCTTGTTCTCATAGGTGACCTGGTACTCGTGGTCAAACTGGATCAGGGTCATGGTTCCCCCAAACTCGGCCTGCTCACGTACGAGCGAGTTGTAACCACCGATGGTGTCGTCCCAGCAGGACTCCATGGAACCCGAACAGTCGAGGAGGAAGATACGGCTAGCCATTATGACTTTTTTGACGGTATCCTTTAGGTTATGTTCCTGTCCCGTGCACAGACTAGGAATTTTTTGGAATCCGACCCTGATGGGTTCATGGGGCGCCTGAGTCCCATTGACCTGGCGGCCCGCCACGTCAGGTCACAGTATGATTACCTCGAAAAGGCGGTGAAAAGTGCCGGTGAATGGACTGATAGTGAAAAGGACGCCCTTCGGAGAGAGGCCCTCGTTGCGGATGAATTTCTCAGGACCACAAAATACACCGGAGTTCCTTGGCGGTTCGCCAAGGCGAGCTACGAGGAGGGCCTTCCACACACTCGAGGTCCGATCATTTTCCTCGAGGGCGTGGTGGACGCTTCGACCCTCGTACACGAACGGGTCCATGTGATCCAAAAGCTCAAGGGTCCAAGTATCCCCAGAGGGTATGAACTTTCTGAACTGTTTTTGAAAAATATTCGAGCCAATCCAGACACGGACGGGAGGGTCTGGCTCAAAGATGGCGTGCCGGCCGATTCGTACTACAGGTCGGGTCGACCAATGGGTATAGGTGACGTCGTACAGCGAGTAGAACACCCTTTTGAAGCCGAAGCCTACGCCATTTCACAAGCGTTTCGGTCGAATCTTTGGAGGTACGGCTGAACTGTTCGTCAGGCGGGCCCCGTTCATGAAGCGGGCTTTACGTCCGTACACGCGCCGTCCATATTTGAGAACGACGTAGGCGCCTTTGAGTGTCAGGTAGAAATCACGCCCTTTATGATTCTGAAAACGTGTCGGTTGAAGACGTGCCCTGGCTAGCAAAGCCTTGCGCCGAGTTGGTCCAGGAAGGGTCTCACCCAGGAGTGCTGTCCGCCGGGTCCCCAGGAGAAGATTCGATCTCTTCATATTAAAATCTCAGAAAAACTTACCACTTGATGGTCGGTCCCAGAGTCGGTTTCCCATCCGACTCTTTTTACCTCCAAAACCTCTCAGTACTCAAGAATGTGTATAAAGAGTGGACCGAGGCTCTGCCCAACGTCAAACCGTACTACGCAGTCAAGTGCAATCCGGATCCCGAGTTCGTGGCGACACTCGCCGCCCTCGGTTCGAATTTCGACTGCGCGAGCCCGGAGGAGATACAACAAGTCATTGACTTGGGGGTGGATCCAGAGCGAATTCTATATGCAAATCCTTGCAAACGTGCAGTAGATATTGCGTTCGCTAAAGACCTGAAAATAACGCGGACCACGTTTGATAGCGTGTGCGAGCTCAAAAAAATTGCTCGGGTCGGGGGTCCCTGGGACCTCCTGCTTAGAATACGGGCGGACGATCCGAACGCCCGGTGCAACCTCGGTGTGAAATACGGTGCCGAGGAGCACGATTGGGACATTCTGTTGTTCACGGCTCGGACGCTCGGCCTCAACGTGATTGGCATCTCCTTTCACGTCGGGTCATTTGCATCCAGTCCCCATGTATTTGCCGCAGCGGTCGAAAAGGCTCACCGCGCGGCGGACCTCGCCAAGGAACACGGATACACCCCACACGTCATAGACATCGGAGGGGGCTTCTCCTCCAATTCAGGATTGCCGAAAGGAATCATCAAGTCGGACTATGAACTGATTGCCGAGCCTGGTCGTTTTTTTGCCGAAAAGGTTTCGACTCTTTTCACGCCAGTCATAGGCACCAAGGGCTCGGGTATCACAATCAGCGAAAGTCTGTACGGAGCTTTTAATTGTATACTTTTTGATCACGCAGCGCCTAAAATAATCAGGTTTATTCACGCGGACGGTACGCCACTCGAAGGTGACCCCGTGCCGATGACCATTTTCGGTTCTACGTGTGACGGTGGTGACGTCATTTACAAGGAGGCACTCGTACCGTCAGATATTCAGGAGGATGACTGGATCGTGTGGGGGGACATGGGCGCGTATACCAGCGCCGCCACCACGCGGTTCAACGGATTTCCGTTCAATGATAGAAAAAAAATTTACATAAAGTAGGATGGGCATCATCTACATGCCGAATTCAGCCCCTTTGCCGCCACCCCCAAAGCCCAAGCCCGCGCCGCCTCCGCCCAACATTCCACTCCTCGTGGGGGGTGCGACGGGTGGCCTCGCAACCGTAGGAGTGGCCATCAGCGTCAAAAACTGGCTTTGGGAAAACAAATGGATTATACTGTTGGCTATTTTCCTTGTGATTTTGATAATTTACTTTTTGTGGAAAGCATTCAGATCGCCGCCACCGTCAGATAATAAGGAAGAGGCTCCCGAAGAAGAGTAATGGAAGCTTTCGAGATTACTTACGACGACGAGACAAAGACGTGGGTCAAGCGCCCATGCACCAAGCCTCGCGAGGTGGCCACGGAGCGACCAGCCCGCGTACCGTACTGCGTCCTCGTGATTTTCACGCTCCAAGCAATTGTGGGGCTGTGGATACTATTACGGTGGCGCAATTGATAGTACTTGTCGAAAGCGTGTCCACGATGGTTCGCAGGCCCTGACAGGCGGGTGAACCACCTGAAAATATAGAAATGAAAAAACCTGTACACTTTTCCCAATAGAGCCACTCTGCACCCCAACGCACCACGTGTGACCCTAGTGCGAACAAAAAAGCTTTATAAAGTGCGTTCATTTCTTGACTTTTACGCGACGAATTCTTTTAGGTCGAGATGACACCGGTAATTTAAATATAAAAGTAAATTAAGATGTCACCACCACGTCGCTCGACCACTGGTCTAAACTACCGGACGTGGATACTCGCGGAGGCGCGCCGAGCAGTCGCCAACTACAAGAAGCGCACGAGCCCCTCTTCAGGCAACCACAAGTCGCCCCGGACCGCTGCGTCGCTTATGCGCCTCCGGAACCGCGCGCACCGGGCGGTCGGTCTGAAAAAGTTTCACAACCAGGCCGTCCTCGAGCGAAACATCGCACGCGTCAAGAAGATGATGAAGGAGATTACCAACTATAAGACGCGTCACACAGGCTATCGGCTCGTGCAGCAGCCGAACGGCACCATGAGCCTGGCCAAGCCGCGGAAGAGTCATTAAAAAGGTTGTGTGAACGCCAGGCCCCCGCGACTACAGGTCTCTCTACCCAAACACAAACATGGCCAGTGTGACCTTCACTTCCGTGCCCATCAAGTACGCACCGAAGCGCAAGTTCCTTGAATTCGCCAAGCCCACGTGGCACAACAAGCTTGGCGAATTTAGTGATCCGGATGTCCTGAGTTGGGTTAATAACCTTTATCAAGACAAGGCTTTTCCTACGCGCGAGGCGTTCAACAAGGCATATGACGCTGCACTCGACGCGGGTGTCATGCCAAGTGAGCACATCTGCTGGCGCAATAAGACCATGGTCCTCACGAAGGACGACGTGGCGAATTTCGAGGAGGAGTTTGCCGGCGGGGCGTTTGACCGTTCCCAGTCACCCGTGGCAAAGACCGTGGCGAAGATGAAGGCACTCGTGGAGAAGGGCGAGAAGGTGATCTTTGTCTATTAGGCGTGGCTTGGCGCCGCGAAGTGGGTGAAGCAGACTGCTGGCGGTCCGGGCCCACCGGTAAGCGCATGAGCGATGTCATATTACTCACCTCCTTCGTCACACTAGAAGCCCCGAGTCTCTTGTAAAACCCACGCGCCGATTTGACGGGATCGTGGATAAAGACCACCCGGGCCCCCTTGCGTGCAGCATTGGCGCGAATCCGAGCCATGAGCGCCTTGCCGTAGCCCTTGCCCGGTTCGGCCGAAGTGCCTATCAGATCGAGAACCCACGCCCCATTGGCTCTTGGCTGCGAGAGAATTGCAAACCCCTTGAGGACCCCTTGATTTTTGAGAATGTAGTCGCGCCACCGGTCTCTTAGAAAAAGCTTGAACTGAAGTTCATCTGTGAGTATGTCCCGTACAAATTGAAAAGCAGGGCTCTCAAATTTTTTTTTGAGAGAAGGTTGATTGGCCGTCCCTCGTTTCACTTTCATTACTTTACAATTGGAATTTCTTTTCGAGGTTGATGAGCCGAGTCGCACGCGTCTTGGCCCGGCGCAAGCGGTCACACTCTTCCGCGAGTTCCTCCACCTCAAGTTCCATTTGCAGTGGCGCCATGAGTTGGCGAATCTCGTCTGCACGAGTCTTGGCGGGTCGGACCTTGGGTGGGTCCTTCTTATAGGCCGTCCAGCCCTTCTTCTTCGTTTGGTACGCGGCCCAGGACTCGCTCAGGGCCTTTGTGGCGCGCTCGAGGTCGCTCGTGTACTCGGTCATTGCCGCATCATGGGCCGTCTGCTTCTCCTCGTCTGTCCAGCGCTCGTACTCACCAAGAGCCGATCCGATGTGCTCCTCGCAGGCTGCGTGAAGACCCGCGGCAGTGCCAGGGAACTCGTCACGGATCATGTCAAGCTCGCGGTGGGCCTCGCCCTCAAAATAGTCGAGGACCGCCTGACGAGCCGATGGCCACGGAGGATAGTCTTCATAGTCCGCCTTACGGGCCCGCCACTTGCACCCGTCTGCACAGTAAACGTAGCCGTTCTCATCAAGTTCAAAACACACGCCCCATCCCATTAGTAGGACGGCGCCTGTGTACTTTATGCGCTGCGAGCTTTCTGGATTTTTGGGCTCCGACGCGGAGACGTCGCCGCATTGCGAGTGCGCTTCCGACCCACGGAAGTGGCCGGAGCCAGACGGTGATACCCCGCGCCACCCCGGGTTGGCGGCCGCATGGTCGCGTTGAGTATGTACTTGACGATGCCAGCCGTCTTCACGTGCTTACGGACGGCATTCCAGCCCCGTGCAGATGCGGCCCGACGCGCGTTCCGTGCGCGCTTGTTCGCAATTTGACGGCGCAGATTCGGGATGACGCGGGTAACGAGATTGGTGTGAGACGTGTACTCGGTCGTAAGGTGGGGCGTTTTGTAGTGGCGGGCCGACATGGGCAAGACCCACGTGTTGAACAAGAGTTGCTGCGCACGCGCCTCGGCGTTGCGCAGACGTTGTTCGAGATTGGCCAATGTTGGGCTTGGCATTTTTAATTGGTATATAAAATAATTTCATCCATGACTTTTAGTATGCATGAAATTATTGATGGTCTGTACCTCGCATCTTTCAATCAGGTCCGCCAACGTGGCGCAGAGGCCCGCGAGTACTTTATCGTAAATTGTTCCAGAGACCTGCCCATGCTCAGCCCCAGAGGTGTACGTCTCCCCATCGACGACGCCCCGGATGAGAATGAACGCATGCTTGGATTCTTTCCACGCGTGACGCGGGCGATTCGCCGGCGCTTGCTCGAAGGGGACGAGGTCATCGTGCACTGCTGGGCGGGGCAGCAGAGAAGCGCAGCGGTCGTGGCGGCCTATCTCATGCGCTATATGCGCTTCACGCGCGACGAGGCAAAGGGGTTCGTCCGGCAGCGCAAGGCGGACGCCTTTTCGTGGGGTGCGACGTTCGACCCGGCCCTCGCTGCATGGGAATAAAAAGGGGCCCTAAAGTAATGGGTGAGACGAAGAGACGACCCCGGCACGTGACCCTAACGCGTAAATGGCCAGAGCGTTACTTCTCGGGCCTGTCCCGAGCAATGAAGCTCCAACGTGAAAAGGAACTGTTGCGTCGAAAGCGCACCGGCAAGTTCAGTTTGGGAAAGTCCAACCTGGCGGCCCGTCCCCGCACGTCCAAGTGGACGACCCTCTTTCACAAGGTTTATCCGGGCCTCAAGTTTAACAAAACTTTAATTTCAAAAAAAACAAAAATTTCTAAAAAGAATTTGGACACCGTCTATGACCGGGGGCGGCGCGCGTGGCAGACAGGTGGGTCCCGCCCGGGCATGACGGCCGACCAGTGGGGCGTGGCCCGCGTCTACAAGTACGTCCTCGTGACGAAGGGCAAGGCACCCAAGGCTTGGTACATCCACAAGTTCGACCCGAACAATAATCTTCGTAAAAAGTAATGAATAACAATCTCAGGGTTCTCAGAGATGATGCGCGCGCGCACCTGAAACTGACGCGTCAGGCCCATAATACAGTGATGCGGAATTTGCGGAATAAGAACCCCATGCTTGAACAATCAAGGAGAATGTGGCAACTTGTGCTTATGAGAGGCGCTCGGCCGATTGTGAACAAGGCTGCTAACCTGGGCCTTTATATAAACTTTTTGAATCCATCAGATCCGGAATATTATGAACATCTTATTAATCTGATTAACCAGAGGTTGCGAAAGTCCCCTTCGCGCGCTTAGGGTCCCACACCATCAATGAACCCGAGAGCCGCGCGGGTATCCTTACGGGCCAGAAGCTCCTTGAGCCGGTTCGTAAGGACCTGAAATTGCTTGGTACCGGTCGACTTGAGGTAGTTGCGCCAATACGACTCGGCCCAGGCCACCTGGTGATTGTAAGCGACGTCATTGAACTTGACGTCGCTTGCAATGCGAATCGCCTTGCGGGCGTTGCGCAGGTACTCGCGCTGGATGGCGTTCATGGTTGTGTTTTGGGTGGTAGACTCTTCAACCCCGGAACCCTAGCGGACACACGACATGTTTTAGCTATCCTCCCTCCGGCCCAAAAAGTACTCGTCGAGTTCTCCAACCAATCTCAGACCTGACCGAGTTAGGACCACTCGCCCCATTTCGTCTATTGTTATATCCTTGAATGGATCGAAATTGTTTTTTGTAAGAATTTCCCAACGTTCACGATACCGTCTGTTTTCGAGCGATCCGTGCCAGTGATGCAGGATCGTGCCAGGTACCCATGACAGTTTTAGGTCGGTGCAAAGGTTTTGATATTCTTTTAAAAGATTTTTGTAATTTTGATGAACATTTCCCGGAGCACTCTGCAAGGCTCGCCCCATGAGAGCCATGGCGAGGTGACGGTCACCAGAGCCGAGAATTGCCCAGTCTAAGAGTCCCGTCAATTTGTCCCATGCGTGGTGTGTGCATGCCCACGCATACCCTGGATGCCAGAAGCCGTACTTGTCGTTTGGCACCCAAGGCGTGCCACTCGCCTTGGCCATATACGCAAAGGACTTGTCAATCTTGAGTGCTTCACCGGCTGGGCCGAGATTAACGGCCGTCCGCCACATCTGTACAATGTCCGCCTCGTCGAGCGCCTTGATCGTGTCGCGAATCCACGATTCGTTGAGAAATGTGAGATCGGCGTCAATCCAGGCGACGTACTTCCAGTCAGGGGGCAATTGGTTCACCGCCAAGTTGATGAGATTCTCTTTGACCCATATATGATTTTTAGCCTGGAACTTGAAATGGCGCCAGACAGGCAAGTGAGGGAGAGGGGCCTGCCCCTCCATCTCACTCACGACAATTTTGATTCCACACTTGAGAATGATGCGTTGAACAAATTTTATAAAAAGTTCTCTACGCCTCTTAAATCCACAAAAGTTGAAGTAGGGCAGGACCACGTACAATACCGGCCTGGGTTTGAAGAGGCAGGGACCCATCTACTTTACTTAGAGATAAAATGTCTACAAAGAGTAAATGCTTACTATTCGGTGCTGTAACGCCCCTCAGAAGCCGGAGATGATCAAGCTGCCCAAGCGTGTGGCCCGTGCCCGCCGCGTCATGGAGTCCAAGCGCATGGATAGCTTCAAGGAGATTCATGAGGCGCTCAAGAAGACGGCCAAGGAGGAGACTGCGTTCGTCAGGGACTTTTTCAACAAGACCCGTGACATGATGCGCGATGATACAGAGGCGGCCCGGGAGGACGAGGAGGCGGCTGAGGTTTCCGAGGAGTAAAATAAAGTGAGGAAAGTATTAGGAGGTATGTGGAGTCCACGCCCCGTGAGACCCCTTGAAATTGGCCTTGGCGCTAAATTTGTACCCAAAAAGGACCTTGGGCCGTGGCTTCGTCGCGCCCTCGATGGCTCAGGACCGACCTATGTCAAGATTGGTCAGTTCATTTCGAACAGGCCGGATATCTTTGGGAAAGAGTTATCACGGGATCTAGCACCCCTACGTGATAACGTGACGCCTTTCGATTTCGAACAGGTCCGGTCAAAAATTCCAAAAGGCGTGACGGATGTCGACCCCAAACCACTGGCGTCGGCATCCATCGCTCAAGTACACATGGGAAAATTAAAGGATCGAAAAATTGTTTTAAAATTCAAGAGACCCGGAATTGAGGCTCAGATTAAAGAAGACCTCGATCTGATCCGTTCGGGCGCGTCTCTCTTGTCCCTGATCCCCAATTTCGGGATGGAGGCGGTCATGCCCTGGCTGCGCGAATTTGAGATTGGTCTTTTGGGTGAGCTGGACTTTCAGCAGGAGCTCAAGAACATCGCCTTTTTTAGGGACATGTACCGGGATCGGACCGACGTGGTGATCCCAAGGCCTTACTCCAAGTTTAGCGGACCGGACGTTATCGTTATGGACTACACGCCCTCGAGTGATTTGAAGGCGCCTTTCAAGGCTGAGCGCCTCATCAACATGTTTCTCGAGCAGCTACTCTACGAGGGTGTGATTCACGGGGACTTGCACACGGGCAATCTCGGGCTCAGAGGCGACACCATTGTCTTGTACGACTTTGGGAACATCATCCGGGTGACACCCCAGTACAAGACGGCCATACGCGATTTCGTGTATGGCGTGCAGACAAGCAACGTGGATGAGGTCATGGACAATATGGTCCGCATGGGCATGAATGTCCGTGACCGCGAAGTCACCAAGATTTTTGTCAAACAATACTTTGAATATCTCAATACGTTGGACCTTAGATCCTTCACCGTAAATTCACCGGAAATCAGGGCCAAAGCTTCTAAAGTACCGGTTGAGCTCGACCCTACGACGCTCACGATCCTCCGTACTTATTCGCTGCTCGAAGGGCTCTGTAAACAGCTCGACCCCAAGTTTTCTTATCAACAAATAATTTCAAAAAATATTGAGATGCTCTTTTTGGATCTCGAGTACATTCAATATCGGATCGCCAAGGATTCGTCACTCTAAATCAACTCTACGACTCGTGTACATCTGGGTCAGGCCATTAAAAACAAACTCAGCCGCATTGAAATCAGATCGGGTAAGGTGCGTAATTAAAAGAACAGGATCGTCCATGTGTTCTATAATCGGGGCCGTGCCATTTTCACTTCCAGAAAAGTATTGTTTTCCACTATTTGCAGTCTCGAGGTGAGCAAGAGAAGGCCCCCACCGCTTGGGTGCGTTTGGGTCGAATCCGGACATTTCGATCAATGGCACGACTTCACGGGGTACCGCTTTATACAAGTTTATTCTCCCATTTTCAACTTCAATATCTCTGACGGTAAGGAACTTGGAGATGTGAGCCCGTGGTGCAAGGTCCATATAAAAGATGAAGCCCTTGTACTCCATCTTGGGAAAATGGGTTCGGTAATACTCAAGTCTCTCGCGTGACGTCATCTTTGTCGAGAGGCCTGGACCGTCCACGTGTCCGGTCCTATAAAATTCTTCAACTTCTTCGAGAGTAGTATCGTCAGTCACGTGCAGCACCCGGGGTTCAAAGGCCACGCTATAAGACGGCACGAACTCATGAGTCACGAGCCCGGTGTTGCCGAACTGTGACTGCATTAATACATCTAAACATTTGAAATTTCAAGATCGATCGAATTGATAAGTAGGCACAGCTCCCAGATCGAGCCGATCACTGGGCACCATTCCGGTGCGTTACGGGACCGATACTTCTTTGGGTCAAAGAGGACTGGATACCAATTCGGTAGCCAGCGCGCCGTCATCAGGTTCGTCATGGAATCATCAACAAAAATGTGTGTATGATGCTTGCTGAAATTGGTATAAGCCCGGCCTTCGGGCTTGAGTGGTGACGTGACCACATCACTTCCCGGGCATACGACATACACTTCGTCGCTAATGGCGTGGGCCACTTGGCCGGCCCACTCAATTGGTGCGTTTGTGAAGAGCGTAACACGCCATCCGTTTTGCGTGAGCTCATAGATATCCTTGGCCTCTTTCTGAAACCGGGTACTGCTCAACACCTCCCATAGCCGTGTCCGCAGGGGCGCGTCATAAACCTCTTTGTTGAAATCACTCGTGTCGATTCCAAAATTATTCTGCAGTCCACGAGCCGTGTGTCCAGCCGTTGCGTACAAGAGCTTGTTGGTACGGACGGGATCCTTGCAATCGGGTATCTTCTTGGCTACATAGCGCTCGCAATTACGACGGACCTGCTGAAGGAGAGCCCGGTCGCGTACAAGCACGCCATCAATGTCAAGCACGAGAGATTTGACCGACATCTTTCAATGTAGACGCGCAAGCTTTTAAAGCCTTCAGACGTTGGTCACTTAGAATGGCACTCAATGTCACCAAGCTGGTTCCTCATGCAACTCTTCCTGCGCGCGCGACTCCCGGCGCCGTTGGTTATGACCTCTTCAGTACCGATAACTATGTTGTGCTCGCAGGCCGTCGGGTCGTTGTTTCAACAGGAATCGCAGTCACTCTCCCCCCAGGATGTTACGGTCGTATTGCACCTCGTTCTGGACTGGCCGTGAAGCACGGGCTTGATACCCTGGCAGGTGTGATTGATCCTGATTATACAGGTGAGATTAAGGTTGTTCTTCAGAACAACGACCCCGTACAGCCCTTTGTGATTCGCCCCGGATATCGCATCGCGCAGCTCATTCTCGAGCAGTGTGTGACACCCGATGTTGTCGAGGTGGCGAGCGAGTGCACGGCACTCACTGACCGGGGTGCGGCTGGCTTTGGCTCGACCGGCATTTAAACAAAAGGAACCCTAAAAAATTAATGTACATCGCGTGTTCATCTGGAACATTGAGCGTTGTCAACAACTGCATGTGCTGTGCAGAGCGCAGGATGCTCTCACGTCTCAGGGAACTCTCCAGACGTGAAGGCAATTCCCCGGCCCAATTGACTACTTGGATATATCGCAAGTACGGTGAGTTTGTCGTCACACGGCTTCGTCGTGATGGTCAACCCGGTACGTCCCTCCCGTGCGTGCTGTGTCGCAAGGCGCTCGATAGAATCAAGATTCCGTGGCGGGCTCATATAGATCACACGTGGGTCTCGAGTCGGGACGAGTGGGTACCGCCGTCCAAGCCGACCCAGCGCCAGCGCACGTGGCTCAAAAATTATAATATTGTATATTAAAAATGTTCTTGTGCCCGAAGAAGATCCTGATGGGCCTGCTTTTCATGCTTCTGGCCAGCTCCATGGCCTTTCAGACGGTGCGTTCAGTGCTTGGTGGCTGGATTGCCACGGCCGAGGGCCTGCCCAAGGTTGGTGGTCTGGCCGTGCACGCCCTGGTCTTTATGGTGCTCAGCACGTTGATCTGGCGCTACGTGCCGTTCGGCTCGTCCATGTTCGAAGGTGACGAGGAGTACCGTCGGCGCCGGCGCCGGAGCCGTTACGAGGACGAGGGTGAGGGTTTCGAGGAGCACGAGTAAATTTTCACAGGTAATAGCATGGCAGGTGGTATATTTCCGGGTGCACCATTTACATTCAATATCAAATGCGTGATTTTTTCGGCTATTATTGCAGGAGGATACTGGTATCTACCACCCAAGAACTTGTGGGTGCTTTTCTTCCTGCTTTGGTTTCCGTACCTGGCCATGGCCTGGTACGATTACATGTACGAGTGCCGCAACAAGCTCGGGCCGACTATCGTCCCATTTGGCCAGTACCTCTGGCTGCCTTTCAAGCCTCCGCAGTATCAGGCGGATTTTAATAAAATGTCAGAGAGCCAGATTGGCGCGATGAACAAGGTGGACCATATTGTTTTTTGGACCCTCCTTGTGGGTGCGGTGGGCTTTTTGCTGCTGCGCTCGTAGACACCGTTGCCACCCGACCGATAGATAGAGGATAAACACGATCACTTTATAAGATGATCCAGTTTCAAACGGTCGCGTGGGAAGGGCACGATACAGAAGATGGAAAATTTAGAGTCCGTGCATACGGCCGGACTGCCGACGGCCGCTCAGTCGCCGCAAGTACATTTTTTCGTCCATATTTTTTTGTAAAGGCGGGCCACCGTGTGCCCGACGTTCGCGGTGCAAAAATCGAGACGGTCATGGCAAAGGATCTTTGGGGGTTTCAGAATGGTGAGTCTAGAAGATTTTTTAAATTAACTTTTCAGACACACAAGGCGCTCAGGGGCGCTGCTTTTGCTCTCGAGCGAGATCATTGGGCCGTTTACGAGGCAAACATCGACCCCGTCTTGCGATTTATGCACGTGTCCGGGTGTCGAAGCACGGGGTGGGTCGAGGTTGACGAGGGGGTGGAGGATCTCGACACTCGGTGCGACCTGAACATATTTTCTGAAGAGTTCAGACCCGTGGCGGACAGAGACGAGATCGCACCCCTCAAGATTATGTCTTTTGATATCGAGTGTCACTCGACGACGGGCGCGTTCCCTAGCCCCGCGAACCTCGGTGACGTGGTGTTCCAGATTGGCATGACGACTTCAAAATTCGGAACCAACGAGCCTCTCGAGCGCAAGTGCCTTTGCGTCAAGCAGACGGATGGGGCCGACTGTGAGAGCTTTGGGTCAGAGAGGGAGCTCATAGAGCGCTTTGGTGAATACCTCGCCGAGATTGATCCGGATATAATCACCGGCTGGAATATATTCGGGTTTGACTTGGAGTACCTCTACAAGCGTGCGATGCGCAATGGAGTCGAGCCTCTTTGGGGCCGCCGAACCGACGAGCCAAGTACGCTCGTCGTGAAGAACCTATCAAGCAGTGCATTAGGTAACAACGAGCTCAAGATGGTGCCCATGATTGGCCGGTACGTGTTTGACCTCTTTCAGGACATTAAACGTGAGCACAAGCTAGAGTCATACTCATTGAACAACGTCTCGAAGCATTTCCTCAAGGATCAAAAGAATGACATGCCCGTCAAGGAGATTTTCGCGCGTTTTGTAGAGGGTGACCCCGCTCGGCTCGGTGAGGTTGCCGAATACTGTCTGAAGGACACGGAGCTTCCGCACGCCATCATGGCCAAAGTGTGCCAAATTCAAAATATTGTGGAGATGGCCAAGGCGTGCTGGGTTCCCATGAGTTTCCTAAGTGAACGCGGTCAGCAAATCAAGGTCTTTTCACAAATGGCGTACAAGGCTCGACAGCTCGGCTTTCTGATTCCTACATTCAGGCGGCAAGGTGCGGCCGGTGAAGACAAGTACGAGGGTGCGACCGTCCTCGAGGCGCAGACGGGTGCGTACTATGGCCCAATCACGGCCCTCGACTTTGCGAGCCTGTACCCAAGTATCATGGTCGCGCACAATCTCTGTTACTCGACACTCGTGATGGACCCGCGCTACGACAATCTACCGGGCGTGACGTACGAGAAGTTCGGGCCACACAAGTTTGCACAGGGGGTGACATCCCTCCTCCCCACGATCCTCACGGACCTCAAAGCTTACCGTAAAAAGGCCAAAAAGCTCATGGCTGCGGCGGAAGGCACACCAATGGAGGCGGTTTATAACGGTCAGCAGCTCGCCTATAAGATTAGCATGAACAGTATCTACGGATTCACGGGTGCTTCCAAGGGTATGCTTCCGTGCGTACCGATCGCATCGACAGTGACGATGCGCGGTCGGCAGATGATTGAAGAGACGAAGAACTACGTCGAGGCGAACTTTCCGGGAGCCAAGGTGAGGTACGGAGACACGGACTCGGTAATGGTTGAGTTTGACGTTCAAGGGCGCAAGGGTCAGGATGCCATCGACTACTCGTGGCAGCAGGGTGAACTAGCTGCCGAGGCCTGCACGAAGCTCTTCAAGGCACCGAACGACCTAGAGCTCGAGAAGGTTTACTGTCCGTACTTTTTATACTCTAAGAAGCGTTACGCGGCCAAGATGTACGAGGGAGCGTCTGACAAGGAGGGTCGACCAATTCTCAAGGAGGATGGGACCCGCCTAGTCAAGTTCAAGAAGATTGACGTCAAGGGGCTGCAGGTGGTCCGACGCGACAGTTGCACTTACGTTCGAGAGATTCTCAAGAAACTCCTCGAAATGATTCTCGAGTCGGACGATCCCCGTCCCGTGATACAGTACGCGCGTCAAGCGTCGGCCGACCTCGTGGCGGGTAAGGTGCCTATCGAAAAGCTCCAGATGAGTAAGCAGCTGGCTTCCGACTACAAGGTGCCCATGCCCCACGTGGCTGTACGGGACAAGATCCGCGCACGGGCTCCGGGGTCAGAGCCTCAGCAGGGTGATCGTGTACAATTCGTCATTGTGACGGGTCCCCGTGACGCAAAGATGTTTGAAAAGGCGGAAGATCCCGTGTGGGTCAAAGAACAAGGAATTCAGATTGACTACCAATACTATTTTACAAATCAGCTGAAGAAACCTGTGTGTGACCTGCTCGAGCCTCTCGTCGGAGCGGGTGCAGAGCGGACCATCTTTGCCGCGGCGACGGCTGGGTCAAAGCGCGGGACTTTCGATCCAAAGATGCGTACACTCGATTCCTATTTTAAGAAGCCAGCCCCTTAGTCACCAGGTCAAATGGAACAGCAGATTATGGCCGTCATCGAGACGGAAGTGAACAGGCGCGTCAGCGAGCGTCTGAGTAATGTAGTTCAACACGTCGCCAAGACGTATCGTCTGCCATTCGAGGCTCTTATGCGAGACGTGGCGGCTCTCGAGGTCAAGACGGATCAGTGTCTTGGCCTCGTTGGTAAGGGTACGCGATGTACTAGACACGCTCGCATTGATGGGTACTGTAAGATGCATCAGGATCAAAAGCCACGAATCGTCATGCGGCCAGCCGATGCGGCGCCGTCTGGGCCAGTCCACACGCACTCGCTGCCTCCTATGTTTCTGGCGGGGTGTCCGGCGTGTGAAAAGGTCAAGGCAGTTAAACAATTGCCGTTTCTCTAAATCAATGAGCAAGTCGGACCTGCTCCTCGAGTCTCTCAAAAAGTTTTACGAGGACCCTCTGAATTCAGAGCGCCTGCATGACATTCTGACTACAAAGAGTCAGGGTATTTCTTTGCGCAACTTGGAGTGGTTCGTAACCAACTACGCAAAGAATCGACACGTCACGTACACGACAAGGGCCGGGCGTTCATTCACGGTCCACGTCGCCTACAAGTCTAGCCTCGACGGCTATTCTAAAAAGCTTTTCGACCCATTTTGTCGTACGGAGCGCATTCAATTTCAGGGCCTCACGACGACAGTCGCCCAACTCAACTTCATCAAGTGGTGCCTGACTAATGGGATTATTGATTACATACTTACACATAAACCAGTCGGCCAAACCCACCCTGAAATTCAAGTATAGAGTATCCGTAATAAAACAGATACAGAGCGTAGTTTGTGATGGAGTTGGCGAGTTCTGGCAAAAACGAAAGTGAAATAGATGAAGTCTGAGAATTCAACTTTGAAAAATCAATGTACCCGCCCTGATTATACTCGGTAATGTTCAATCCGAACGAGTACATGTAAATGTTCTTTTGGGGGACTGAAAGTCCGTGATCCATGGGCTGTAAAAACGAACAGTATGAACCATTAGCGAATGTATCTAAGATGTCCACGTTATTCATCGTGATTTTAACAGTCTGGATAGCATCTATGTAGTTGGAAGGCCCCTGTGGAAAGCTAAGAGGGATTGAAGTGGCGATGTACTGAGAAGCGTACCCGTAGAGATAGCGCACGTCGTAATAATTTGAATTTTTTATAATTTCATAATTTTTGTTTCGGATAAACCAGACCAAGAGCTGTACGGGAAAGTTGGCCGTAAGGTTGGCAGTCACTTTGCCCTGGTTGTACTCCGCGGTTGACTCTTTCTTTATAGTAGGCACTATGTATCTTAGAGGTTTGTTCCTGTAGTAGAGGCGCTCTGCGTCCGATAGTCGCACCGTTTCTATGACTAGAGTCGGGCTTATGAGATCTACAGGAGTCGGGCAGTTTGTGAACCAATTCTGGGGACGGAAAGTAAATCGAATATAAATCTTCTGGGACCACATGGCACAGACGGGGAAGTACGGACGCCGTAAGCGCTCGCGCCCCTTGTTGTTGGCACTGTGTCGACGGCAAAAGAAAAATTCAAGGGGGATGAGCATGTTGAGAGGTGCAGAGGGTGTGGCGGCGGCGTTGGATCCGCCGTTGATCATGTTGAACATTCCCACCTGTTCATCATAATCGAGGAATACTTGATCACGAACCACAAGCCAATCATCGTAGATGGTTTCGACTATTGTATCATTAATTATAAACTCGACCCGTTCTATGAGGGCTCTACCGATCGGCACGGTGTATGCGTTACCCGTCTGCAGGGCTGGGAGTGCCACTTGCAAGTGCATATTTGAAAAGAGATCACCGAGTTCGGGGGGACGGAGCTCTATGACAGCCACACCCGGTTCCGTCTGGCGAATAAACGTTCCTTTGGGGAAGGGAACGCGCTGCTGATACACAACCGCCTGTGTGTACTGAGGGTACTCTGGATCCCATGACCCACCCTTGAATTCAGTCGTTGTCGAAATGTATTGCTCCTGGGGGCCAATGGCATCGAGTGCCAACACGCCTCCTGCACTAAAACCCTTTTTACGTTTTTCTGTCAAGTTGGTGTCGTCATATAGCTGGTGACCGGGGACTGAATCGTTCAAATCGCGGAGCAGAACGGGGTTCCGTGGAAAGTTGTCATCTTCCAATGGCGGGGCGACCATGACTGGCGGTGGCGCGAGGCTGACCGTCTGTGGCACAAACCCAGTGGGAACCACTGGTGGTGAAAGAACAACGGGCTTTGTAGTAACCAGTCCTGTTATGGGCGTGTTGGGAAGGACGGTGCCCTGTGTACGGGGCACGAGCACTATTTGACCCTGAAAATCCTTTTTATCGTTTTTCAAAGTGTACGGGTAAATGGATTTAATCACGAGCGGGTCAGGTCCTGTGAGACCCGTAACGGTCCAGCCCTTGGTCACACGGGCAGGCAGGACTGTATTTGAATAAAACATAACCTGAAAATTTGAAGTAACATAGGTGCCTGTAAGAGGGTATTGATCGGGCACGACGAAAAAGGGTGGCGGTTGGATATTAGCGACGGAGACGCGCGTGACGCCCGTGATGGACTGCGCCTTGTCCGTCTGAAAATCAAAAGAACCACTGAAATTTCCGATGTTAGGGTATTGCCCGGGGGTCGGCTCTACAGCCACGATACGCGTGCCTCCTATTAAACCTGGTAAATTGAGGATAGTCTGTCCAGCCACAAGATTTTGGGGCATGGATGAAGTGACGTAAAACGTCAATGTCATCGGATCTTTCACGACGTAGAATCCACTGACCGTCGTCATCTACATTAGAATCTTATAAAAATCGTACGCGATTACCGGCACCATAATGAACAGGTGATTCACGAGCTGCTGTGTAAAGTCGCCGTCTAGTTCTTTGAGATCAGACTCGTCATATGGGATAACCTCGTACTGCCATCTCGTCATGACACACCCGCCATTCCACATCCACAGGCACGTGATTGCTAAACTGATGATTAGATGAATTTTTTTAAAAAAAATATTTTTAAAAAAAACTCCGAGCATGACACCGACTATGATGATGTGGTGCAGGTATATATTGACTACGGCCTCGGTACAGAGCTGATAGTTCCGATGAATCTTGAAAATGTCTAAAATTGATATATAGGAACCCATAATGAAGATGATCTTCAACAGGGCTTCCTCGTCCATAAATTATATAGAGCAGATATTAATGGACGGCGATCTCGTCGCAGCGATCCTGTTACTATTCATCATCATCGCGGTTCATAATAGGCGGGTGGCGTCACAGTACGATGAGCGCAAGTACGTTCAACGCACCTTGCTCGGTCAGGATCTCAACACCATAGTCGATGCCGTGATGGATCGGATATCAGTAAACGGTCCCACGGGCGTGACGCGCACGGCGCTTCCAGGTGCGTCCGTAACCTCTCCTATGGCGGCAGCAGTTCTTCCCCCCTCTGGGTGCGGCACGTCCACTCAGAATCTCGCGACGATCCAGGCGACCGCCACTCCTTACGAGACGCCGACCACCATTTTGCCTGAAATTCCGGATTCAGCGGCGACTCAGGTGACGACCCTGCCAGCCAGCACGACGACCCACCTTGCAGCCGTCGCACCCACGATTCCAGGTACACTCATTCCAGTATCACAAAATCCTAAAAAGGGTTTTGTCGTTGGCGTGCCAGATCCTTCATGCACGGGTAAGATCAACTCACTGAACTGTGGTTGGTACTACACGTGGGGACCCACCGGCCCTTCAGTCGCACCGGCAAATGGCTCCATACCATTCACTCCTATGATTTGGAACGTGGCAAAAACTAGAAATCTGTCGGATGTTCTCGCCTCTCTTAAAATTACAGGCCCACAAGGAAGTTCAGAGCCCCTTTTGGGTTACAACGAGCCCGATGGGACCAACGCCGCCGCTCAGGGCAACATGACCGTGGGTGACGCGCTGACCAACTGGCCTCTATTGGCAGGGACAGGCCGCATTCTCGCAGCGCCCGTGATGTACGGAAGCCTCGTTCACCCCCCACCCACACCCAATCCCAATTGCATCCCCGCACCCGTAGGAGTGACTGGCCCAGTAACTGTGAATATCGCCAACTCGGGTATGCCCGCGAATAAGGTTGATCTCGACCCGACCATCTGGCTTGACAATTTTTTGATCCAATTGTCCCAAACGTCAAACCCGGTGTTCCCCTCTATCATAACTATTCACTGGTACGGACCACCAAAAGCTCAAAGTTTTCTCAATTATATCGATGCCGTGTGGGCCAAGTACAACCTGCCAATTTGGGTCACCGAGTACTCCTGTGCCGACTGGAAGGCGACGTGTTGCAATCCCCGGACCCAACACACGGCCGGTTTTGATTGGTCTCTCCCGGACGATTCGAACATCAGCACGAACGGCACGGCTCAGTTCATGACGCAGACGGTCCAGGGCATGATGGCCCGACACTACGTTGATCGCTTTTCATGGAAAGAGAGGTTCTTGGTGGCCAACCCCGACGGTTCGGCCGTCAGTGCCGCGTACCCCATCATGGGCCCACCAGACTCTTTGATGTCACCGACAAACCCTGACGTCATGAATCAATCGGCACTTTTCGCCTCTTATTCACATCGGCCCACAAGTGTCCCACCTTTGACCCCTCTTGGCAAACTGTACGCCAGCTTCTAAAGAATAAAACCCTATTTAGAGTATGGCGGACCCCATCCTCATCCCCTCGACCGATCGTTTCACCGTCTTCCCGATCAAGTACCCTGATCTATGGGCCTTGTACAAGAAGGCGGTCGGATCATTTTGGACCGCAGAAGAAATCGACCTCGGAACAGACACCACGGACTGGTCGAAACTCAACCCTCAAGAGCAACACTTTATAAAAATGGTCTTGGCCTTTTTCGCCGCGAGTGACGGTATCGTCATGGAAAACATAAACTTGAATTTTGGGACAGAGGTTCAGATTGCAGAGGCCCGGGCGTTTTACGCGTACCAATCTTTCAACGAAAGTATTCACGGCGAGACGTATTCTCTCATGATTGACAAATTGGTCGAGGACAAGGCTGAAAAGGACCGACTCTTCCGAGCCATAGAGACTGTGCCTGCAGTGAAACGCAAGGCGGAATGGGCTCTGGACTGGATGGGGACCGGTCCCTCTGGGACCGAGACCAAACCCTTCTCACAACGTCTTGTGGCTTTCGCGTGCATGGAGGGTATATTCTTTTCGGGATCTTTCTGTTCTATTTTTTGGCTCAAGAAGCGGGGTATCTTGCCCGGCCTATGTTTCTCGAACGAGCTCATCAGTCGTGACGAGGGCCTGCACCTCGAGTTTGCCGTGGCGCTCTGGCACCACCTCGAGGACAAGACGGCACCAGTAGAAGATATCGTACGCGGGGCTGTCTCAATCGAGGAGAGTTTCATTACGGAGGCGCTTCCATGCAAGTTGATAGGCATGGATGCCGAACAAATGAAACAGTACATTCGCTACGTGGCCGACAGGCTACTGAAGCAGCTGGGCCGCGAGCCGATTTTTGGAGTTGAGAACCCCTTTGCCTGGATGGAGAATATCGCACTTGAAGGCAAGACGAACTTTTTCGAAAAACGAGTAGGAGACTATTCAAAGCGTATGATTACAGCGGGTGATTCAGTTCGTTTTGATGAAGAGTTTTAGTAGTTCCACTCATAGTAAGTAGACGTGGTGCCAGCGGGAACTGGAGTGGCGGCTCCAGTGGCGGCGACCACGACTGGGGTGGGAGAGGCTGCTGGGCTCGCACCGGGAGCCAAAATCGCCTGGGGGTTGGGACCGGAAGTTGCTGCGATGGTAACGGGTGGAGTAGAGCCCGTTGCGGCTGGAGCCGAGGCGGCTGGAGCCGAGGCGGCTGGAGCCGAGGAGACTGGAGGCGCGACCGAGCTCATCTGATCTGAACGGCGGCGACGCGTCTTGGAGCCCTTGCGGTCCTTGGAGCCCTTGCGGTCCTTGGAGCCCTTGCGGTCCTTGGAGCCCTTGCTGTATCCCGGGCAGCCTGCACATGAAGGACAGCCGTCCGCGTACTCCTCAGCCTCCTCATACTCCTCAGCCTCCTCATACTCCTCAGCCTCCTCGTACTCCTCGTCCGCCTCGTACTCCTCGAGATCTTCATATTTCATGATCACACGTGGCAGGTAGACGGCGAGCAGTACGAGAACTACGCCATGCAGGACCAGACCGGCGGGCGTAGCCAGGCCATCGGCGCTGGCGACCCATGCACCGAGAAGCTTGCGCATGATTTTAAACGTGGCGGGACTTGCCACTAGGAAGAAGATGATCATAAAGATCAAAATCTTGGTCCACATTTATTAGTTCCTGATATTTAATTTATGCAGCCGGTCCGGGGCTTGCACGCCTCGGCGCTGCCGCTGAAGTACTCATTGCACTTACATATTGGGCGCTTCTTGCATCCACCCGCCGCCTTGGAGTAATACTCGCCCTTCACTGGGCACTTATACGAGGTCTTCTTCATCTCCGCGAACTCCTCCTCCTCGTACTCGTCCTCCTCCTCGTACTCCTCGTCCTCATACTCCTCATCCTCGTAGTACGAGTTGTTCAACAGGTACTTGGGGATCAGGATCGCCAGACCCACAAACACGACGGAGTGCAGGACCAGACCGGCGGGCGTAGCCAGGCCCTCGGCGCTGGCGACCCACGCGCCCAGCAGCTTACGCATGATCTTGAACGTGGCGGGGTTGGCCACGATGAAAAAGACAATAAGGAAGATCAGAATCTTGGTCCACATTTATAAGGGGCCGAGGAAAAATTCAAGGGCGGAGTTTCATGAGGCCAAATACGATGGCCAGGAACACAAGAGTATGAAGGAAGAGACCGGCTGGTGTAGGGCACCCGCCTGGACCAGCGACCCAGTTGCCGAGGAGGCTGCTGACGAGCTTGAACGTCTCGGGATTGGCCACGAGGAAAAAGACCAACGCTGAGTAAGTGGCGTACTTGAACTTCACGACGTCACTCTTGCGCGCGCCTCCGCAGCCGCAGCCGCAGTCGAGCTTGGGCTCGAATCCCATGGATGCCATTTATTATTACTTGTTAAAATTTCTCCAGTTGATCGATGAGGACCTCGAGAAGAGGGACGTGGGGGCGCCCCGAGTCACGGGGGCCGCCGCCACCTTGGCCTTGGGCGCGCCGTTGGTGAGCCACTCTGTTGGAGCCCTCCGCTTGGCGACGCGAGCCTTGAGGACCGCGAGCAAATTCCTGTTGCTGGCAATCTTCATAAGGTCGTTTGTGAGCTCTTCACGGTTGGCACCGACGCGTACCAGCGACTTGTTCTTTTCCTGATTATTCAGGCGGACCGAGCGGATAGCGCGCTTCAGGGCGTTCTTCTGAATTGCTGTCAAGTTTGTGAACCGATCCACGTCAGAACTCTTGAGGGTCTTCCAAACGGGCATGTTGCCGTAGTACGTCTTGCCGTTAGGGCCCTTGGCCTTGAGGATCTGGTACTGTGCATTGCTCGCCGTCAGACTGGGCTTGGACGCACCGGGCTGAAGTCTCTTCTTCACATTTGTGGCGCGGTTCAGGATATTTCGGAAGGGTCCGGTTGCCAGGTTTGGGTACTTGGCGTAAAAGGAGGTGTTCTTCTGACCGTACTTGCGCAAGAGGGTCGCCTCGACCATGCGCTTCAGGTTCATGTCACTAGTCCATTTGGAATTTAGAGAATTTATTTTTGTTTTAAAATTATCCATCGTGGGACCGTTAGGTAGTGGGAAGTTGACCATGTAGCCCGGGGGGTACGGACGGGACCCGAGCCGTCGGCCCAGCCTGTTGCGCGAACCTGGCACCTTGGCCGCCTCGGTTACGAGACTTTTGAAAAGGGCATCGACGTTCGGAGCCTTGGGGGCGGCTCTACGCGTCTTTAAAGTCGCGACGGCTTTCGCAGCGGCTAATAAAACTTTAGGTTCTATGTGATAATAAAAGTCAATCGCAGACTGCCGCGCCTTCTTGTTGGCGTTAGCGAGGGCTTTGGCGTTGGGTGCGTCCGTCTTGAGGAGGGCTACGAGAGCCCGAATATCACGGTCAAAGTTTTGAAGGGACTTTTTTGATCCCTGACGTACGTTATTATTTGTGGCAGGTCTCGCCTTGCCGTAATACGTGTAAAGTCCTGAAACAAAAGCATTTTCTGCGCTCTTGTTTCGGGCCTTGGCGGCCAGCCCCTTTTCGTAGACTCTGAAGAGCTCCACGAGTTGGGCTTTGTTCATTAATGTAAGGTGAGGAAATTTACTATTGGAAGTAGTTAGCCATTCTCTTACGGGCCGCGTTGTTGAACGCCTTCGTGCCGGTGTTCTTAAAGTTGTTCAGGCTGTTGAGATGCGCCTTAATTTGAGCTGGAGTCAGGCCTTGAAGACTCGTCTTATTTAGTCCGGTGTAAGAGGCGTTGTTCATAGGGTCGGCTGTACCCGTTATGAACAAGTTTCGTAATTTATTTTCAATCTCTACGAGCCGCGCCTGCTGACCCAACTGCCCACGGCGTGACGGGCCCGCCGCGGCCGCTGCCTTGCTGGCTGCGGCTTTTGCATCCTTCTGTTTAGTAAGAGCCGCGTTTAGAGCTGCTTGAGCACGGGATTTGTTGGTGCCAGTCGGTAAGGTGGTGATATTCACCTGTGCCTTTTTGATAGCTGCGTTTAACGCAGTGCCGTTTTTGCCCTTCAGACTATTGCTGATGGCGTTCGCCATGAGCTGCGCCTTGCGCGCCGCCGCGTTGACTTGAACTTGCTTCACCTCAGTGTTGAACTTGGCTCTCTGTTCTGTAACAAGCTTGCGCGCGGCATTTGGCAATTTTCCGACACTTAGGTTGATAGCGGCTGTATATGCTGCGTACGCTTTCTGCACGTTAGTATCATGCATTTCGGCCGCGGTATAATTCATAGTCTTGACTTTTTTACTCTCGAGGAGTTCCTGGAGAATATCCATCTTGGCGGCTATGTTTTTCGCTGCATTGACAGCCACCTTTTTATGGGCAAGTTCAACAATCTCTCGCAGGTGCGATATGCGTTTGTCCTTATTCGATTCTGAAGGTTTATTTGGCGCGGATATATAATAATTAATAGCGGCGTTAGTTATATTCTTGCGGCCGAAGAGATTTGGAGGCAGGGCGGCGTTTTCCTGCTTGACGATATTCGCCGCAGGCGTGGGTCCACCCCATCTACCCGTCTTTGCGTACATGGCCCGCACGTAGGCGTTGGCAGCCTTTTGCTCATCGGACAGAGCGAAACCTTCACCAGTGCGAGTCCATGATCTCTTATTACTGCTATAGTTCATAAGTCCCTTTGCGTTCTTCTCCAATTTCACCCAATTACCAACTGGTCTCTGCGTGAAGAAAAACGCCGACTCAGGGCCCCTCGTCGGTTGGATCGCATTAACTAATCTCTTGTTTGATTTAAGCATAAATTTACCCTTTGTAACAGGCGCCAATTCTGGACCGAACGGTACGGCCGGGACGGGTGTGCCCATGGCCATCTTGTTTAGCGCCCTGATTCTATTGAATTCTTTCTGAGCAGTGTTTAGTGCATTTACCGCTTTACGTTGTTCGGGTGTGTACTGTTCTTCAAATTTTTTCACTTTATTGCGCAGGTTAGTGGTGACCCCCGCCGTTGCCGCCTCTTGTTGTGCTCGAATCAAATTTTTTCTTGCTTTATTCAATTGATTTGATAGCCCCTTCGGCACAGTCCTGCCTGGGGCGCGTTTGGGCGGCGCACGCGGGCCGGCTGCGCTTGTGTTGACGTTACCGAACAAGAACGACGCCGCCTCCGCTCCAGCCAGTCTCAAATTACTTTTTGCTTTATTCAATTCAATGACCGCCTTTACGAATTCAGGTGTGCCCTCAGTGAGCGCTTTCACCTTTTCTTGTGCCGCGCGAACCCTATTGTTGAGCCGAGCGACCTTTCCAGTGGCCACCTGCTGTTCAAAAGCAACTCTATTGTTAATCTGTTTCTTGTAAAAAGCCGCCATGGCATTAAGGAACTCCTGACGACTCTTGGATCCCGGAAGACCACCGCGACGGAACAACGTAAGCTTGCGCCCCGCGGGTGTAAAATTCTTCTTAAAGAGGGGCGCATTTCTGTATTCAGCCGCCATACGGTTAGCAGCATTTCTCCGTTTGTTGATGGTTTTGGCGTTTGAATCATAAGCCTCTATGATCTTGTTATAGTCGACGGGCGAACGAGCCTTCAGGCCCGTAATCGCATTTCCCACCTGACGCATGGCGGATCTCAATCCGTTAAGCAGCGCCACCTTTGTCTTTTTGCCGGCCGCCGCGGCCGCCTGTCCCGCAGCCGCACTCACCTCTGCAGCGGCTGCCGCAACAGCTTTATTTGCAGCCACATTCTCATTGGCCTTTTTGGCCGTCAAGTTTTCCTTTTGTGCCGCCGCCTTGTACTCTTTCGCCTTGTTGGCGAATTTCTTCAACATAGCAACCCCCTCGGGACTCGAGGGATTGAAGCTCTCCTGACGGGAAGCCACTACGAGTTCTTTGATTATCTTTCGAAGATTCGCTCCTATGTTTTTAATATTGGCCGCAGGAGCCGCCATCTTACAAGAGGCTCACAAAAAAAGTCGTGTGCACGTTAGGGTCTAAAGACACGAGACCCTAGTACAGTAGAGAAGCACAGATGGCGCTCAACATTGTCAAGCTGACTGACCTGCAGACTTCCGATATCAAGTTCAGCGATGTGCGCAAGAACGCCAAGGGTGGCAAGGCCGTCTACCTGAACCACAAGGCGGGTGGCAAGCTCATGCTGAAGCTGCCTACCCTGCGCGCCCCCTTTGGTCTGAGCACCTTTGCCGGTGACGATGGTAAGGTGACGAGCACCAGCCTGCCCCTGAGCGTGGACAACCCGCAGGCGGCGGCCAAGCTTGACGAGATCAACAAGGCTGTCCTGGATTTTGTCGCCGACAACTGCGAGGATCTCATGGGCAAGAAGATGAGCCGTGAGACGCTTGCCGAGATGTACAAGAGCCCGTTCAAGCCCTCGACCAAGGAGGGCTACGCACCGATCCTCAATCTCAAGGTTATCACCGATCCGAACAGCGGTGCCATCAAGACCGAGTCGTACGACAGTACCGGCACTGACGTGCCCCTCGACTCGCTCGAGAAGGGCCAGTCAGTCACGACCCTGGTCGAGCTCAGCCAGATTTGGCGCACCCCCGCAGGTTTTGGCGCCACCTTCCGCGTCCATCAGGTCAAGTTCAGCGCCGCGAACAAGCTGCCGAGCCGTGCGCTGGTTGACGACGACGAGCAGAGCGTGCACACCGAGGAGTCTGGCGAGGACGAGGAGTGACTAAGAACAAGAATCCCCAACTTTGAACTTGACGTGTAATTTAGAAAAATCTTTGTCAAAACTAATGGAGAACTGGATGCGTGACCCGCGTAAATTCCAGCTGACCTCTGGGCCCCGAGGGAAGTATGTATACCACAGAAGCCCCTCTGGACGCAAAGTAACCCGTAACGTCCCTAACACAGTCGTGACCAAAAATGATGCCGTGCGTTTTTTCCGCGAGACCAATGGTCGCCCGTACACCCGTACCGCTTCAGGCTTTAGATTTCTCATGATCGGTAACAAGCGCATACCCATCCCCCCACCGCCGCCACGTCCAGTCAAGCCCCGCGCCATCTCGAGTCCCGTCCCTCCACCCATGAATTGCGCTCAGCTCCTCAAAGTAGACAACATGCGTAAAATCGGATCGGGCCGTCAGGGTATTGTTTACTCGGCCCTATGGCGCCACGGCGCTACAGCCCAGGAGGTGGCGGTCAAGGTGTGTCCATTCGACAAGGCGGCTGAACGACGTGGTGAGAAGCAGCCTTCAGAAGTTGAATGGACCATCATGAAAACTATAAACCGTGCGGCGCGTGGAGGGCTCTTGTACGCCATGCAGTACAATCCCAGCTGTACCGATTTCGCGTCAGTCGTGGATATGAATTCCATCAACAAGACGGGCAAGAACATCGACCCTCACCGCCAGTCAGTCATGTTCACCGAGATGGCCTATGGCGGATCACTGCCTAGGTGGATAATGAACAACCGTGTCCGTTTGGATGATGATGACATCCTCAAGATTATCAACAAGGTCCTCATGACTCTTCACAGAATCATGAAAAAGTTTCCCGAGTTTCGTCATAACGACTTGTACCTCGAGAACATCCTCATGATACGTAACGGCACTCCAAAAATTGCAGACCTCGGCTGGGCCCGCCTGAAAAAGACTGGCACGAATCCCGCCGTGAATACCGCACTCGCAAACGGCACGGCGGCGCGATACGGCATTGGTCCTGACACGTCATCCAGATATGATATGCACCTCTTCCTTAACGAATTGCGTCGGCTCCTGAATCGCCTACCGGGGTTCCCACGGACCAAGGCGTTCCTTGCGAGATGTATACCAGTTGGTTACAGAGAATTCAATGACGTCTATACCCGCGAAGGCCGTCTCAAGTATAGAGTGCAGCTTACAGGCCTGCCGAGCATTCGTACGATCCTCAAGGATCCGGAGATGCGATGGGAGCAGGCGTCACCGAGTCCAGTCCGGCCCGCACCGGTCCCGAAAAAGATCAACGCCCCGAAAAAAAATGGAAATGGTGGAACGGTCGCGCCGCCCAAGCTGAACACGTCCGCACTCACGAATAATAATTTTTTGAAAATGTCTCCCAAGACCTTCTTGGCCCTCACACCCAAGACGCGCGCGCGCGCGACCGAGATTCGCAAAGCGGCCAAGGGCAAGGCGCCCGTCCGAAACAATAAACCACGGGTCAACTCGACTACTAACATCACGGCACGGAAGCGGGCCAGTCCGCCTCGTGCCCCCGTTCGGTCAAACGTGCGGGTGAGCCCACGGACCCTGCGGAGTAACAAATTCAACAGACTTGTGGTCAGCCACCTGAATATGGCGGGTTCGACTCCCTATCAGAATAGATGGAACACGGCGCGCGCCAAGGCGATCGCGGTCATAGAGAACCGTCTGCGCACTGGCAAGCCGGCATTCAGCCCTAGCCCGCCCAAGCCGGCGCCGCGTAGCCCGCCCAAGCCGGCGCCGCGTAGCCCGCCCAAGCCGGCGCCGCGTAGCCCCGCTGCCGTCGTGAAGAGTGCCGAGTCCGGTAGGTACAAGGTGGTCGGTCCGTCAGGTCGCCTCGTCTACGCCAACGGTGCGGCGATAAGCATGAACTTCCTGAGAGGACTCGCGGCGCGCAAAGGTCTGAACGTGCGCGGTCTCCGGTCCAAGGAGGCGGTCGCCAAGGCGATTTTTAATCGCAAGTAAATATAAATGGCAAATTCTCTGAAGAACCTCGTCAAGTCGGGCTTTGGACTTGGCGTGGGTCTCATTGGCGCGCAGATGATTTTCCTTCTGCTCGGAATTGTATTTTTTATTCTGGGACGGATTGAATTGAAGAAGGCCCGGGCCCGTAATGGCAGCCTAGTGTTCCCCTACGTGCTCATGGTTCTCGGCGTTGTTATGGCCGGTGGTCTCGGCTTCGGCCTGCTCATGGGTGACGTGGATGCCAATTTCTAAAGACGGAAAGCGGCGATACCAACGGCCAGCAGGAACGTGTGCCAGAGGGAGTCAACGGGGCGCAGCGCGGGAATGTAGCGGACGAGCGCCTGGTTCCACAGGAAACGCAGGAGGAACGTCCAGATAATGACAAAAACCACAAACGTGATCAGAGCACCGATGCGCTCAGCTGGGCTCCGTGCCTGGACGATCGAAAGCATTTATAAAATGCAAAGAAAAAAACTTTGCATTTTATAAGATGGTGGGTGGCCGAGACTCCACGAGTCCACGGGCTCTGCCTAAATCAGGGTACGAGCGTGAATTTTCATGGGACCCGTGGGGAACTTCCGGTGTCGTACACGACAATTGTTACGATTATGCGTTCGGCAGCTTTAGTCCGAATCGCATCGCCAAGAGTGTACCCGGAGCGGGTGCCAATATACCTTCAAACAATCTCACATTCAGAAATTGTAATGGAATTATTAAGCGTGTACTCGCCGACAACCCCAAGCGCGTCTATCATATGAAAAACCCCAACGCCAAGCCCAAACCTGGTTATTACAAGGTTATGTGCTTCGTCGCCCCCACAAACGACTTTGGCAACTCCACGGGTGATTTTCATTGGTACGCTCAAATGGGTAGTGTGCGCTACAGGACCGTGCCAGGCGACACGGTCGAGAAGGTGGCGCGGTTGTTCCACGTCAGACCGGCGGTCGTACTTGCGGCGGCTCGCAAGTCCACGGTACCCAAAAGCAACTCGGATGGTAAAATTGCCACCAACAATTCGAATGTGAAGCGCCCCGTCATGCGCAGCACGGGCACGGCCCTCGTGCCCGGGAGAATTATTCGGTTCCCAGTGAATCTCTGGGCGCACAAGCAGGGACACGCGTCAGGCCCGCTCATGATTGATGCCAAAGGCAAGACGATTGTGGACCCCCGCCGGTCGGATCGTAAATGGAAGCCTGGGTTTCATTACACAAAATTCTGTGCCGCGTATGGAGTGCTGCGCGGCGCGGTGCGCACGGGCAATAATATGAATGGCACGACCATAAGTCACGTCAATACACCCCGGAAAGCCAATGGTTCAATTAATACGGGGAATACCAATCGCCGCAAGAACCTCCCGTAATTCTTCGTGCTCATCAATATCAAAAACAATGTTAAGGGTCGTGTCCTGGTGGGAATCAAGGACCCGTAGATCAAGACCGAATTCAGTTTGAATTCCCTGAATGTTCGAGGTTACGTATTCAGAAGATTCAACCGTTCCCTGACTGATGTTCTTTATGGATATTGCAACCCTGTATGTAGGCAAGTCAAAGGGAACACGGCACATAGGACACGTAGGCTCGGAACGACACGACCGTTTCCAACGGTCTATGCACCTTTGATGGAAGGCATGACCGCATGGGAGCGTGCGCAAGTTGCGGACCAGACCTGAAAAGCACACTGCACACTGGTTCGTGGCGGTGTGCACTCGGCAAGGGTGCCCAGACTGTACCCTGTTTTTACAAGGTTCCCCTGAGAGTGTCGTGTGTCCACATCTCCCCTCCATATCAGATGACGAGTTTTTAGTTAGGCCGTCTTGCGGCGCGTTGGGCCCGGGCAAGGTCCGCCTCGAGTGACCTGACCGCCTCGCGGTACTTTTCCCGTATGTTGTCCTCTACGTGTTTTTTAAAGATGACAATCGGGTCGGAATCTTGTTCGGCCCGGCACGTGGGGCACTCGTCGGACGTCTCAAACCAAGTGAATATGCACTTGGTGTGAAATACGTGCTTGCACGTTAGGCGGCGTTGTGAACTCTTTGAAATCTCTTCAAGACACACGACACACGTCTTGGAAAGGTGGGCAGAGCAACGACCCTCCGTGACCGCCTGATTTTTGCACTTGGTACCGCTCGCCGTGACTGCTGAACACCGAGTGTTCATTATGACATAGAATATTTAAAATTTTTTCATGAATTTCCTCGGGTGGAGCATCCGCGTTGAGGACAAAGACGCGACAAGGCACGCGCATGATGAGCTTCTTGTACAATTCGTCGAGTTCTTTTAGGTACTCGAGTGTGATAAACGAGTCGCCCGTTTGCCCCCTGGCCTGGATCGCCTCGAAACACTTTTCGGGAGTTTTTGACAAGAATATATACAAGTCGGGCTGCCAAGAGTGCAAATCATAAAAGTGTTGATAGGTTTTGTCATGGGAAGCAGTTCCCTTGGCCTTGGCCCATTCCCAAAAGACCCACCGCGAGCTCAAAAGACTGCGTTCGTACACGCCGTGTCCTCTGGGCTGAAGCGTGCGAAGGATCGCCATATGCAGAGGAAATATGCCATTTTTCGGATCTTCATAAAACTCCTGGAGAGGCCAATCGGCTATAGGTTCACGAAAGACAGGGAGTCCTTTTTTTTCAAGGAGGCCGAGTTGCGTTGTTTTACCCGAACCGATGTTTCCATCTACAACCACCTTCATGTATTAAACTAGATCTAAATCTCTATTTACCAAGTTTTATCGGAGCTCCACACGCCGAGTTGCGGGCCGGCAGGGACAGCGCCTGCAGGTCAGCCGTCTGGAGGAAACGGCGGTACCTGAAGTTGTCCTCGTACGCGATGCCATTCTTCAACATGATGTAGTCGTTCATCAACTTGGAGGAATCATATGAGGTTATGCAGCGGCCATCGCCCATGCCCAGACGAGTAGACATTTAATTAAGTCCAAGATAAAAAACCCTTGGACTGAAGCACTGGCACGAGGTCTTCAAACTTGTGACCGAGTATCGTCCCAAACACGTCTTGCTTTTCCGACGTGCCGATGCGCACACTCGAGTCGAGATTGTTGTTGAGAATCTGGTACGCAAACGCAATCTCCTTGAGCGTCTGGGCACCCGTCACGATAATCTTACCAGTTGAAAATATGCTGGCCGTCACCTGCTTCATGTCGGGGCCGGGCTGAAACTTGATCTTCACGGCGCTGTAGCGGTCGGGGTCAAACGAGACTCGAAACGCCTCCTGACCACTAAAGCGCTGAATCACCTTGTTCAGACTGACAGAAGAATTCAAAGAAAAGTTTGTGTTGATCATTTTTACGCTCATTTGCTCGGTGAGATGCTTAAGGTCGACGTCGATATTGAGGGTCCGGCCCACGAGAAACGCCACTTGACGCAGGATCCGATGGCAGTCGAACAGGTCGGAACACCCCGCCACTTGCACTGACCCGTTGGGGAAAAGCTTGATGGATTTCTGCGAATACTGGTCCCGGTAGCCGATCGTCACCTGGTTGTAAAAAGTCGTCTTTTTCATGGTCCACTCAAACCCCTTGGCGGTCGTACCCTTGACGCGCACGTGCACGGGCTTGAAGTTGACCCGAAACGCCTCAAGGTTGATATCTTGACCTAATTTAGAAATCATCGTTATGGTTGTGATACGGACCCATGAACTCGTGGGGTGGTTCTTCTTGATGTCAGCGAGAGTTAGAATGTAGTTGAAGGTGTCCATGTTTCATGTTGGGGTCCTGGTCGTGGACACTTGGCTCATGTACACAGAACCTACTTTTTGCCCCGACGAAGCAGGTGGGTCGTAATCTTTGCGACCACCTGATTCTTTGTCAATTTCTTCTCTTTGTTCTCCGGGTTGGGCAGCTTCTTAATCAATTCCTCTTTCGTGCCCAGGAATTTGATGAGCTTCTTCAACTCCTTGACGCGCGGAGCCTTTGGCTTCGACTTCTTGGAGCGCCGGCGCTTCTTCAGCTTAGGCACGGCGCTTGCCACCTTCAGGGCGTTATTCGCGCCGCCCAACTGAAGGACAATCTTCACATTCTTGGCGTTGGCGCCCGCGGCAATCGCAGCATTTGGGTTTCCACCCACATTCTTCAGAATATTGGCAGTCTTGGCGACGTTTGCCGCACCACCCGCATTCTCCACGAGATTGATGGCCTTGTTGATGCCACCGGCGTTCTCCACCGCCGCCGCCTCCGTAGGTGGCAGGAGGTTCTCTGGGCGCATCTCGGGCGCCTGGCGCTGACGGTTGTTGACTGGGATGGCCGGTAAGGCCTGCAGGGGCGGTGGCACGGGGACTACACCGGGGCGGGGACGGTTCGGCTCGGGTACGAAAGCTGGACGCACGTTGCCGTAGCTCGGTGGACGGACGTTCTGAGGGTAATATGGGATGCGACCACCGTTGTTGTAGCCGCGCGAGAAGTATGCCTGGGGTAAAGGAGCCAGACCGCGCTCGCGACGACGAGAGTTCTCCTCGCGGCGCAGACTGCTGAGCCGGCCCTGAGCATTGCGGATGGAGTTAGCGAGACTAGTCAGTCGCCGACTGCCACCCACAGCCTGTGAAATTTTCCGAAGTTTATTCTCATTGGTCCGAATGCTGTTCACACGAGTACCCAGACGGTTCACAGCGCGCTTCAGGGAGTTTACGTAGGTTGTCGCACCCTTGATGTTACCGACCGTTTCGGCCGAGTTAATGGCTCTGACGACACCTGCGAGGGTCTGGTAGTCAAAGTTCCCGCTGTTAAACGAAGATGCCCGGCTGTACAGTTTCTGCTGCAACTTATTCTCAAAATTCTTTCGCAGGTTCGGGTGCCAGATGGCGTAGTTGCGCCGGGACCGAAGGCTCAAAAGGTTCTCCAGGCGCGTCTGGCTATTGAATCTAGCCTGGTACAAATTCTGAAGCTCACGGAGCTCCGGGCTCGTCTGCAGTTTGGTGATGTACGCATGGGCCTTATTGGTAGCGCCCCTGAGCCGGGCCTGAGCCTCGATCTTGTTGCGGACCGGGTAGAAATTGGGCTTGGCCGCAATCAACGCCTCGACCGCCGCTTTTATATCGTTGGTACTCATTACATTTGTCCTAGAATTTTGTGGAGCGGTGGAGGGAACCCGTGCCGACTGATAACGCGCAGACATGATACCAACGCGCTCACCCCCGATAGGTACAACCTTCATACGCGCCAGGACCTTTTGGGGTGTCGTCTCTCCCTTGCGTATTTTATTCCAATTTTCATTCGAAATCAAAGACTTGAGGGTCTGGGTATAGCGGTTTTTTACGTACCGGCCGTTAGCCCTGTCGAGAATCATCTTGGCAATTATGCCCTGGAGACGTTCATTGTTTCCTTTCGAAAATTTGAAACCATATTCATCTGAAAAATTAGTAATGGCCTTTTTGAGTTCGGAAGAACTGAACGCCTTGTACCGATCAACCAAATAATATCTTCCCGGATCATTATTTATTTTTAATGCCACTGTCGGCAGGACCAGAGTGCCGTAACGTCCATCGACGATGCCTATACGACTACTGGAACCAAGAAACGCAGCTTGTGCACTTATGATGGTGTTCAGGCCCACCCAGGCCCGAGCCGCCCTGGCGCCCAGACCCTCTTTCTCAAGAGCCGCCTTTCCTTCGGCCGCCTTTCCCGCGAAGTAATTATAAACTCCTAAAAATGCCGAACTTATAGCCGTGCCCGCCTTGCGGAACGCCTCTCTCACTTTTGGACCAGCACTATTCATAAATTTACCAGCCTCTGCAGTTGCTTGGACCAAGGGGCCCTCGGTTCCCGTCGCGACCTTTTTCTGTACAAATCGCGCCAAAAAGTCCCGGCCTTTTTGGGCCAGGGCCCCGAGAGCCGCAAGGCGGCGCGCCTTCTCTTTTGATTTCAATTCATTATCAAGTTGTTCCTGTGTATAAATTTCGAACAATCTCATGAAATATTCAACCTCATCATCCGTGACGTTTTTGTTATTAATGGCCAGATCAACGAAAGGGGCTAATATTGGCCCCGCCATACTACTATGGCCTGCGAAAAAAAAGGGTCCTGTGCACGCCAGGCGACAGGGACATGTTGAAGAGACCAAAAAAAGCAAACATGCGTCTCCTCGCCCACCAGCACTCGGGTGTCGAATGGCTCTTGCGCCGCGAGCGCGCCCTGGACTACCCGGGGGGGTTCCTGTGTGACGAAATGGGCCTGGGTAAGACGGTCCAGCTCATCGCTACTATGCTGCAAAACCCCATGGATCGCACGCTCATCATAGTTCCCAAGTCCCTCGTGACTCAGTGGGGTTCGGAGCTCGCGCGTTTTGCTCCCGATCTGAGTGTCCATGCGTTTGATGGGGCCAAGCGCACCCTTGACCGAAATGTCAAGGTGACGATCGCCCCCTACTCGGTCTTGGCCCAGCGCAAGGATGGGCCGACTTGCCCCCTGTTGGCCGTTTCTTGGGGCCGTATCATCCTCGACGAGGGTCACGAGATTCGCAACCCAAAGTCCAAGACGCATATTGCCTGCCGGGCACTCGAGGCGCGCGTGCGCTGGATCGTCACTGGCACCCCCGTATTCAATTCCATCAAGGATTTTGTGGCACTGGGTGCATTCATCGGCCTACCCAAGAGCCACGTACAGTGCTACACAGATGAGATCCGCGCCAAGTACCTGTTACGGAGAACCAAGGCGGATTGCCAGCGGTTCACACTGCCACCCTGTGACATCGAGACGGTCGAGCTTGATATGAACGACATGGAGTCTCGCCTGTACGAGCAGGTCTGGATGCAGTCGCAGCAGACGGTGAGTGACATCGTTGCTACCGGTGAGGCGAACAAGCACCAGATGGAGATTCTGGAAGCGCTCCTGCGCGTCCGGCAGGTGATGGCCTGGCCGCAGCTTTACACAGACGGAATGGCCGTCAAGAACGGGACGGACCCCGAGCGGTGGACGGGGGGCTCGGTCAAGCTCGACGCGCTCATAGAGTCCATAAAATCACACCCCGATGAAAAGACGCTCGTCTTTTGTCAATTTATGGGCGAGATGGATGAGATCCACGAGCGTCTGCGCACCGCCGACTATCACGTGTTCCGGATAGATGGCGGGGTTGATACTGAGCAGCGCGCGGCGCGCATCCAGCGCTTCAAAAAGACGGAGAAACCAGCCGTGTTTCTCATTCAAATCAAGGCGGGTGGAGTGGGTCTGAACCTCGCGGAAGCCTCAAGGGTCTACATCACTTCACCCGCCTGGAATCCCGCGACGGAGCTGCAGGCGATTGCGCGCGCCCACCGAAATGGTCAACTGAAGAAGGTCTGGGTCAAGAAGCTCATCTACAAGGGGACGGAGCAGCTGCCGAGCATCGAGCAGTCCATCCTCGACCTGCAGGGGCACAAGTCGGCGGTCTGCGCGGAGGTGCTCCAGGATGAACGCTTGCGGTCACAGCTGCCAACCGCCGCCAAGAATGGGGTGACGGTCCGCGCGGTTCGCAAGATATTCGCAGTTTAATTCAGTTACGATTTTCACGTCCCACTAATAAAAAAAATTTGGTAATATTAAAATGCACGATCAGGCCATCGGCTCCCGCGCCCAGGTGTTCAACGGTACGGCCCACCACACATCAGGTGGTCTGACTAAGAAGGACCTCAAGAAGAACCCCAAGACGGGTGAGATTGTCAGCAAGGCCAAGTCGTCGGCCGAGAAGAAGAATCCATGGATCCAGGCGGTCTCCAAGGCGAAGAAGGAACTCAAGATAAAGAAGGGCGACATGGTCCTCGTCTCGAAGGGCTCGCCCCTGTACGAGAAGGCCAAGGAGCTTATGAAGTAAACTAGTCATCATCTAGAAGAAGGCGCCTCGGTGCCATGGTGACTGGTGACGAACCAAAAGATCCAACAAGGTGTTGGCATTCCGCCTCTTGCCAAATGCGCACCTGCGTCGCACGACACGTCAGTCCATATTTGTCGTTGAAATGATACGACCCAGAAATTTCCATAATGCACGATACGTCCGCCCCCTTCATGCGGTCAGCGCCATCAACGAGGAGAGTACCATCCGCCTTGAAATAGAGCGTACTGTCGTCCACCTTGAGGCGCATCTGGCCCGCACGTAGGTTTGAACTAAACGGCGTATCCGAACATAGCTTCTTCTCGAGATTTTCGTACCAATTGACGAAAGCCTCGTCGGGAACACTCACCTGAAACGACTTGTACTCAGAGTTGATGCCCCACTGGCACGTGCCACGCGGCAGTTGAAACTTGAGAGGACCGCCTGCAAGCGTAAACTTGGGGCGCGTTCTTCCGTTACCAGGCTCGATATCTATGTCTTCGAGGGGTATGTCGTTCCATTTCGGCATTCTTTATTTTATTTTGTGGGCTTTTTTTAAGTAATGCCCAGTCCTCAACCAGGCAACTCGTTTAAATGGTTACTTATGAATAGAAATCCAAGCGAGTCTTCATGGAAGCCAAAGCGCGCCAACATCCTAGGCGCACCTCCCTTTCCCATGAATAACTGGCGCAGAAGATACAGAGTCGCCCGATCCTCCTCGAAGAACAAGGCGGTCGTCAACGGAATTTCTCGTAATTTTGAGCGTGCATACCGTGCATGGCTGACGAACATCGCCGCACGAGACGCTGCCCGGAGAAAAAAGCTCGAAAATGAATTCAACCGTCTTCGTGAAGAGATTCGTCGCGAGCGCCGTGTCGCGCGCACCCCTGCGACGCCTCAACGGCCCAACCACGTGGCGGCCGCGAAACACGCGGGTTCCGTGCGTTCCGTGAGCCCTCGGCGGCGGGTACTCACCGCCGGTATTCCCCGCAATGCCATCGAGCGTGCTCGCGCCAACGCACGCCTCACGGCCGAACTTCAGAACGTCGTGAAAGCCCTCGAGACTAGCTTACGCGCAGCTCAGTAGCCCACGTAGCAGTCGCCCCCGGTAAAAACACGTAGCCCCCCTCTCCCGAATAAATTTCCAAAGCATATTCCTTCTGACTCAAATTAAAGATGGTCAGACCATCGTCGTAAAGACTACGCTCAACGGGCCTTCGAATCACATGGGCACCCGGGATCCTAAAGTTGTGGAGGCCCTTGGAAAACTCATTGTAAAATATACCATCGTGCCTTTCCAATAACCAGTCGATGTGAGCAATGCGCCACGCTGCGAGAGGTCTGGGCCCAAGCCCAAATACTCGCCGTGTATCAATGCTCAGATCAGCCATTTCGAGAATTTTGAGAATCAGCTCCTTCGGCAGCCACATAAATTAATTGACGAACTTTATTTTTGATTTAATTACGAGATGGTTGGACAAGGTGAATGGGCCGAGCCGGAAAGGTCCAAAAATCGTCATTTCGTAAGGCTCCCACCCCATGTTGAACACATGCATATCCGGACTCCTAAACTCGGAAAACTTGAAAATTTTTCTTTTCAAGCAAAATTCCGGCCAAGGTCGAAAGTCCCATAGAGTCTGAGTCGCGTTGTCATAGATCAAGTCGTTCCGAAAATTTTTAAAAAAGTTTTTTAAAAATATTTTTTTGGGACTGACGTTAAAGTGAAGACGGGTGTCGATGGGCAGGTCGGCCATGTCGAGGACCCGTCTGATGATCTCGGGTGGTAAGTGCCGCCAGACCTTCGGGTCCATTACTTCTTGCAATTTTTATATGGTGCACAGCTCGCACGCATCGTAAAGCCTCGCCAAGGTCTTGTGAGACACAAAAGTCTCGAGAATTTACGGGGCAAAGTGAACACCTTGCGATTCGAGGCCCTCACACACTTTTTGTTTTTTGGTCCAGCCCTGCAGCACCCAGGCATCCTTTGTGTTTGCACTCATAAAATTGCATCAGCCTGAGCACATCATGCACGCCTCGGGGTTTTCACGCGAGCACGCGAGGGTCGCTGCTTTGACGGCTGACGGATCTAGGGTGAACTTGATGGGCTGCGCCTTGGCACGAGTCCGCAGGTAGTACATACCCGTCTTCAGGCCCTTCTTCCATCCGTACATGTGCATAGAGCTGAGCTTAGCGAGGGTCGGATTCTCCATGAAGATGTTCAATGACTGAGATTGGTCGATGAACGCACCTCGGTCGGCCGACATATCGATCAGGCTCTTCTGAGGAATCTCCCACGCGGTCCGGTACACTTGCTTCAGCTTGTCGGGTAGGCCCTCGATGTGCTGAACCGACCCGTTTGCAGCGATGATGCTATCCTTCAGCTGCTTAGACCATAGCCCAAGTTTCTGTAGGTCCCTGACAAGGTGCTTGTTGACCATCACAAACTCGCCTGCGAGTGTACGGCGCAGGTAGATGTTGGTCGTGTACGGCTCGAAAGCCTCGTTGTTCCCGAGGATCTGGGCCGTGCTTGCGGTTGGCATGGGTGCCACGAGCAGCGAGTTGCGCAGGCCATGTTTAGAAATGCGCTCTTTGTGCTCATCAAATGCGTGATCCTCCTTGCCCCAGAGGTCAAACTGAAGCAAGCCCTGAGACGCTGGTGATCCCTGAAACGTCTCGTACGGCCCCTCTTCGGACGCGAGGGTGAAAGACTCCCATACCGCCTGCATGTAGATGCACCTGAAGATGCGCGTATTGAGTTCGCGAGCCTTGGGCTCGTCGAACGACAGACCGAGCATCATGAAAACGTCAGCCAAGCCCTGGACCCCGATGGCGATGGGCCGGTGGCGCATGTTGCTCTTCCGGGCCGCCTCGGTCGGGTAGTAGTTCCGATCGATGACGCGGTTCAGGTTACGCGTGACGACCCGGGCCACCTTACCCAACATTCCCGTGTCGAACTCCCCATCCTTCACAAACGCAGGGAGGCTGATGCTCGCCAGATTGCACACGGCCGTCTCGTCCGGGGTACTCACCTCAATAATCTCGGTGCAAAGGTTCGACGACTTGATTGTCCCGATATTCTTCTGATTGCTCTTCTCGTTGCAGGCATCCTTGTAGCACATGTAGGGCGTCCCGGTCTCAATCTGGGACCGCAGAATCGAGTCCCACACCTGCCGGGCCTTGACCACGCGCTTGAACCGCCCCTGGGCCACGTACATCCGGTACAGCTCGTTGAACTGCTCACCGTACACGTCCGGGAGACCCGGGCACTCGTTCGGGCACATGAGGTGCCAATCCTCATCAGCCTCAACCTTCTGCATGAAAAGGTCGGGGATCCAGAGGGCCGTGAACAGGTCACGGCACCGCGCCTCCTCGTCACCCTGATTGAGACGCAGGTCCAGGAACTCCATAACATCAGCGTGCCACGGCTCGAGGTAGAAGGCGAATGATCCCTTGCGTTTTCCACCACCCTGATTGATATAACGGGCCGTGTTGTTGAAGACGCGTAGCATGGGGATGATGCCGTCGGACCGCCCCTTGGTCCCTTTGATTTCCGAGCCGTTGGCACGGATATTGCTACAGTGGACACCGATGCCACCTGACCACTTGGAGATGTGGGCGCACTCCTTGAGCGTCTCGAAGATTCCCTCGACGCTGTCATCCTTCATGGCCACTAAGAAGCATGAACTCATCTGGGGGTTGGGAGTGCCGGCGTTGAACAGCGTCGGCGTGGCGTGCGTAAAGTACTTGCGAGACATGAGATCATATGTCTCCTTGACGCGTGGATAGTCATCTCCGTGGATACCGATGGCCACTCGCATGAACATGTACTGTGGCGTCTCGCCCGGAAACAGGTAACCCTTCTGGAGAGTCTTGATTCCAAAATATCCGAAAGAATAGTCGCGCTCGTGATCAATCCACGAGTCAACCTCGAGCAAGACGCACTTCATAAACTCGGTGCTCACGTAGCCATGTAGATGCAGGTTTACGGCGCAGTCCGAGAAGCACTTGGGGCTCGTCTTGTGCATATTGCTGACAGTGATGCGCATCGCTAGCGCCTCGTAATCAGGGTGTTCAGTCATCAGGTCAATAGCAACATCGGCGCTCAGAGAGTCGATTTCACTTGTTTGAATTCCATCATACATGTTTGAGAAGACCTTCTGGGCCACTCGGTCCGCCTGGACTTGGAGCCCACCCTCCTTGCATAGTTTACTTATACGTGCAGTCACCTTGTCGAAAAGCATGGGTGCTTCATCCCCGTTTCTCTTGATGACCTTCATTAAGGTTTAAGAGCTTCTTTTTTTTATCAGTCCTGTATTAGACATGAGCACTCGGCTCCAGCCCAGTCCCCTGACGGACGCGTACTTTTCTGATTTTAACCGTGAATCTCTCCATCGTGCAATTCAGAACGACATCAAGTCCAAGACGGGTTACGCCATCGACCGCCAAAATGACGCGGATCTCCAGGCCTTGATGCGTCGTGTATATGTGAATATGGTGGCCGACCCCTTCACAGACGTGCGGGGCCAGCTAGACCGTATGAACGCTGCGGTCCTGCGCGAGGCGGCGGCTACAATCACGACCGGCGTGCTCCAGCACATGGTCTACCTGCGTGACATTGCCAGCAACCCCGTACCTCTGCCGCCACCCCAGAACACGAGCACGTATGGCAACAAGCTGCCTTACAACTTTAAGATTGGGGGGTAATAAATGAGACCACTTGATGATATCCTCATCGGTTTTTTCATATTCTTCGCCATAGATCGGATCATCCGTCTGTTCAGTGGTACAGTGGTGGCGGACTTTGCGCGACGGAGTGGGGCGACAGAGACGGGTGTGGAAAATTGGAAGCTGGCTACCGAGGCGATTATTCTCACCACGTGTATAGTGATTGTGTGGCGGTGGCGTCACTCCCTCAACCGCTTAAACAAGATGTGAGCTCTCTTTTCAAGATGAATCATTACCGCGACGAGACGGCGCAAATGTGCAAGCACAAAGGGTGGGACAAGGCTCCAGTACAAACAGTCTGGTTGCTCTTCACGGAGGAGGTGGGTGAGTTGGCATCGGCAATACGACAGTACCAGAGGGCATATCGCAAGTCGGGGCTGAAGAAGGACAAGGGGACGGACGTGGCGACAGAAATGGGTGACGTATTTAGTTATTTATTTCAACTCGCGTCAATGCTCAATATAGACCTGGATGACATGTGGTCGGCCCACCGTGAAAAGGTCCAGCACAAGGTGTACAGGGAGAAAAATCTGAGCGTATGCTAAGGATGGCAACAGCCTGGATGATCAATGATGACATGAAAATCAATAACATCAACCCATACGTGCTTTCAGGCACATACGGCATTCCGACTGACGGCTCAAAGTGGAAGAGTGACGGTACCTATACGGTTGAGATTGACGAGCGCCCCGTGGTTTACGCGGATGCGAACGCCGATCTCCAGGATTTCAATCCGTTGACAACCTTCCGTTCTGGACCAATGATGGTCGGTGAGGTGGCGGCCAAGCCATCGCCACCATGGGGCACGTTCCCAGCACGCAAGTACGAATACGATAACGGCGTCGTGACGTGGGTGCGTCCGGATCTGCAGTCCAAGGGTTCTCGCCAGTGGGCTTCAGAGCCAGTTAAAGCGAATACATGGGACCTGTGGTTGGTCCTGCTCGCGATTGTCGTTTTAGCACTCATCTACATGGCGATGCGCCGGCGTTAGATTCGCGCCACCTTGGCCGCCTCCACCTTGACGAGCTTTTTGGACAAATTTTCTTTTTCAATTTTCGACCGTTCATCCAGCTTGGGGCAGTAATGCACCTCAAGCTGAATGCACCTCGCACAAAAGTCCCCTTGGCAGCATGGGCACGTGAGAAACTTCGGCTTGTGCGGACACTTCCACCCGAGACTCGGTGCGGTCTTCCGCACCTCCATCTATGATTACTTCACATTTTGGTGGGACTCGTGTATCCTCCTCAACCTCACACAACCCATTTTCCCGGGCCCTCAGGACCCCTTCCCAGAATTTTTGCATTGTGGCCAGATGAGCCGCAAACCACTCGCGGTCGCGCTTGACCCGCGTCACCATGAAAATCTCGGGCACAGGAATTTCGACGAGGTCTGGAGGCGCCCCATCTTCAGTACAGGGGCCGAACGGCACGGCCCAACGCGTCGTCGCCGGCCGATACTGTACAAAGTCACAATCCTCAAAATCGAGAATTTCGAGAAGGAGTTGAATCTGCGGAAGATAGTGCTTCGGCACCTTATCTTCAATTTTGCGCGTCAACGGGCACTTAATCTCCACGAGAATACCATCCTCTGTGATCCCATCAGCGGATCCGCCTAGAAAAGGGTACTTGGGGTGCTGAACGAGCCCAATTTCATGGGTTCTCCGCCCCGTCCGCGCGTCGTACAAGTCACGAGCCACGGGCTCAAGGAGGGTTCCGTGGGCTGTAGCGGCGTTCCCAGCCCAGGCTGTCTTGAGCACCTTTTTACGCAACAGATCGTCTGGACGTTCGTAGCGGTTGTGACCTAGAGCACTCGCCACATCACTTGCTGTCAGCAGGTTCTGACGAAGATCCAGCCACTCCTGACTTCTCTGATCTGCGTATCGTCTCCCCAGTAGTTCCGCTACTTTCTCGTCCATTTTTCTTGAAGCGTGGATCAGTCTTAAGTAGTACTTGGGCTGCATTCTGCTCAGCCTGGCGTTTCGTACTAGCGTACCCACAACCTGAATCCATGCCATTCACAATCACAGTCACCATGAACGTACCATTTCGCTGGCCATCCACACGGTACTCGGGCAAGGGGAGTTTCTCAGCCTGGCACCACCGCATGAGTTGATCCTTGTAGTTGTCATCGACGAGATCAGTCTCAACCTTTTCAAATGATTCAAGAATGAAGCGTTTGGCATGCACCATACCGAGGTCGAGATACACGGCGCCTACAAAAGCCTCGAAAACATCCTCGAGAATTTTGGGGTTGGTGTTCCAACCGTTGCGTTCACCCTTTTCATCCATAAGTATCCATTTGTCGAAACCGAGTGTCTTGGCCAGAACAGCAAGGGTCGTGCCTCGGACCATCTTCGTACGGACCTTGGTCAAGAACCCCTCTTGTTCCTTTTCATACTTGTCAAACAGAAATCGAGTCACAACAAATCCAAGAACGGAATCACCCATAAATTCGAGCGTCTCGTACGAGGAGGAGAGCCCCTCGTAACGCTTGAGAGCGGATTTATGTGTGAATGCACGAATATACAAATTTATATCTTTGATCTTGGTTCCCACGAGCGTGTCGAGGACGCCCCTGGGAGGACCTTGAGCCTCCATGTGTTTGTATTATATTACACGATCATTTTTAAGCCTCACGCGATCCGAGTTGCTATGCAACGCGTCTCTACTTCTTCGCCACCTTCGGACGCGCCGTCTTCTTGTCTTCGGTCGGAGCAGCCTTCTCCACCTTGGGCGCCGCCGCCGGCTTCTCCACCTTGATGTAGTGCTGGTTCAGGTACTTCTGAATGTTCAGGAACGTGATCTGAGCATCAGCCGGTGGGTTCAGCAGTGCCTTCAGCGGCTCGTCCAGCGTAATCAGCTGACCCTGCTTCAGACCCTTCTCCGTCACGTAGCCGTTCACCGCCTTGGTCACCTGAGCACGAGAGATGGTTGTACCCGCCTCAAGACCCAGGAACTTCTGCAGGGCCTCAGTCACCTGCTGAGGCTTGTTGAAGCCGTTGTTCTGTGCACGGGCCGCCTTCTTCTCACCCGTCGGGTCCTCAATATCACCCAGGACCTTACGGACCATCTTACGCAGGGACTTCAGATCCTTCTGCAGAGCCTGGACATCAGCAGCGATAGACTCGAGAGTAGCAGCCATCTTCTACTCTTAGGGGCACGTACCTCTTTAAATGAGGAACAGAGCCATGAGAACCATCACTGCAACGAGAAACAACATCCAGAAGAACCTACGATGGTATGCGGGTTCCAGGGAGGGGCCGACTGGTGCGAAATCAGATTCAAACTTGAGTGGAGGACTCCGCTCACCCACAAACTCCGCGATCGGCAGGTCCCGCCCGAAACCAGGGGGCAGCTCTACACCTCTAGTAACTTTGTATTCTCCAATCATTGAGGGAGGGGGGGCCTCACAGGCGGGCCGGCAACACTCGGGCTTGCATGGGTGCAATATACCATCTCCAGGGTCTATGTATCCGCAAAACGTCTTTGAACCAGAACTTATAGGTCCGGGCATGCACGTGCAGCGCGCGTCGCACATCTATTACATGCGTTCAAAAAAAATTGTTTTAAAATTTGCAAATACCAAATGGAGTTTGGTGTTCCTCAGAAGCTTCCAGACGGCCGTCGTTTTTTGAAAATTACCGGTTGTACGATTCAGGTCAATGGGTGCCGGCTTCAGGAGGGTCTCGGTCCCGACACGACGTTCGAAGTTCCAGAGGTACTCAGAGAGAAAATCTCAGCCATTGATGAGCAGGTTCTGACAAAGGCCAAGGAATCGAAGCAGGAGTGGTTCGGCGCGGACCTCAGGGACGAGACGATCCAGGGGGCGTTCCAGTCGAGCTTGACTGACGGCTTTGCCCAGGCGGGGCTGTCCAAGCGTGGGGGCGCGGTTGTGACAAAGGTCTTTGACTCGAAGAAGCAGGAGGTTGACATTGCCAGCATAGGCGAGGGTTCAAACTGCGACCTGCTGCTGGAACTGGCGGGTCTCTGGTTCCTGAAAAAGTCGTTCGGTGCCATCTGGCGTATCGTCCAGGCGCGCGTCCGCACCGCCCCCAAGGCTCCAGCTTTCCCTACGCAGTACATGTTCGATGACGAGGTCGAGGAGGAGCCAGCCGTCGACGACCCGGCCGACTACATTGACTGAAAAAAATTGTCGCGTCCTATAATAAATGCTGAGCCGCAAGAACATTGTGGCCCTGATCCTATTGGCGGTGCTCGCATTCGTCCTGTTCTGGCCGCGTCAGAGCTTTTTTGCAGTCCAGGGTGACCAGATTGCCCGCCCGGGTATGACCCTTAACGCTGCTCCAGTGGCGGCCGGCTCCAGTGGCATGTATGACGTGTCTGCAGCGGGTCTTATCCCCCGTGAGGTGGTGGTGACCGAGGACTTTGGCAAGTTCGCCCCCGACCAGATTCTTCAGGGTCAGAACTACCTGGACCCGCGCTCCCAGATTGGCTACCCCGAGACGCTGGGTGGCGTCCTGCGCAATGCCAACCGCCAGTTCCGATCGGAGCCCGTCAACCCCCGCGAGCCAGTGTCCATCTTCAACCTGAGCACCATCCCCCCTGACACTATGCGCCCGCGCTTTGAGATTAGCCAGGAGTATCAGTAAGCGCGTTAGTCGGTGTGTAATTAAGTACACCGCACTTAATAGAAATGGAGTTTGCCGATGCCATGAATGAGTGGATCGCTCTCAAGACTCAGCTTGCAGCTGCCCGCAAAGACCTCGCCGTCCTAAATAAACGCGAAAAAGAACTGAAGCAGTTCGTGACGAAGCACATGGCCCAGAACGACATTGACACCGTCAAGGTCAAGGAAAAGGTCAAGGTGAACCTCAAGACGAAAAAGTCCAAGGGGGGTATCACCAAGGATGTGATCCGCAAGGGCCTGGCCAAGTATTTTAATGACGATGCTGCCCGGGTCGATGGCGCGATGCAGGCGATCCTCGAGGCCCAGCCCGTGAAGGAGGTGGCGTCAGTCTCCGTCACAGGTCTAAAGAATGCAGGCTAAGATATATTAACATAGAAATGGGTCTCGGTGACGAGTACTCACGCGACGCTTTGTTCAGGCGTTCGGGACCGGACGATCGCGAGTCCGACTCTGAACGTGAAGAGAGCCCAGACCCCCTGCATCCAGAGGATTGGGAGGCTATGTACTGTGACGAAATCTATGCCGATGTGTGTCGTATCCAAGGCTTTGCTTACGACAACCACGCACTAATCCTTAAACGTTACGGAGTTGCCGAGTACTGTGATCTTCTCCACAACCAGGAAAAGTGGTGGCGTGACGTAAGCCTCAAGCTGCCTATTGTCGCCCTCTGGAAGAGCCTTAACATGGTCGGAGAGATTGATGCCCAATCTTTCCAGAATTGGCTCGAACATTATATCCAGATGTACTAAGTAGGATGCTTGACCTCGCGGCTCCAAAGGTGGCCGTGCCAGCAACGGTCCTCATGATTTCCCTTGCGCTTGAAATCACGAGACCCTTTACCCCTTTGCTCGTACCCATCATTTCATGGATCATCATCAAGTTTGGCCTAAAACTTAGCATAACTCGTGCAGACATCATAACGCTCGCTGTATTATCAGGTGCGCTTACGTTTCCATTGCCGATTGAGAAAAGCATAGAGATTGTCACCAAGGGTCTTCTTTTTCTCTTTATTTTTTCGTATTTAAGAATTGCAGTGCCCCAGTATTACTAGGACCCCATGGGTCCGCCAAAATGGCTCGTTATTGGTCCAGGTGCAATGGCCTTTTTTGCTTTTCTTGGCCAATTGTCCCGCATGGACCTCAGTCAGGTGCGGGCGGTGAGTGGATCAAGTGCAGGTGCGCTCCTCGCCTTCTTCTGGGTCGTGTATGATGGCGACATTCAAGAGATACTCGACTTTTCACTCAAGGTGCCGGTGGCTCAACTCATGAAACCGAACATTAAAAATTTTTTAAACAATTTCGGACTTGTGCCGATGAACAAACTCCGACAGGCCCTATCTGAATCAATTTTTAAAAAATTTAAATTGAGGGATGTTACATTTGGTGAGCTATGGAATAGGCGTCCTATAGATCTTTATATTTCGGCGTTTTGTACCGAGAGAGGACACACCGTCTATTTCTCACGTGAAACACATCCCGGAACGAGTGTAGTGGATGCTCTATGCGCTTCCATAGCCGTGCCGTTCCTGTTTTCGACCGTAAAGATTGGCGAATGGCGCTACGTCGACGGGGGGTGCCAAGAAGCAATCCCAGGCCTCCCGTTCGTGTCGAAGGACCCGGCCGAGGTCGTGGCCGTGCGTTTCGCACCGCCAGCACCGAGCCCCCCTTCAAACTCTATAGGTTCGTACGTTTCAACAATCTTCGCGGGCATACTACGATTACGCCACGACTATAACTTTCAGGGTTACTTTATTGATATGGAATACATCGATATTTTCGACTTTTCAGCCGATCGGCTCAAGATCTTCGTCCACGGACAAAAATCTCGTAGACTAATAAATGAAGCATATTATCCGCTCGGGTTACACTATGCATCGCAAGGCGCGCACGATTCATGTGAAGGCGGGTCCGACTCACAAGGCGTACTCGTACCGGCGCAAGCCGGGCTTTACCCGCGTGAAACCGGTGCCGACATACGACGTGGGTGCGATCGGCAAGGGACCGAAGCTGATCGGCAAACTGAAAAAGGGTATGTTGACGTCGTACGGTTACCACCCAGTGGAAGCCAAGACGAATCGTCACAAGTCTCTGAGCAAGGCGATCAGTAAGGGGAAGGAGACTCCCTTGGCCGTGTTTCGCCGGCTCCAGGCTATAGGGACGTTGACGAAGCGCACTCTGCCCCGTGCGTCCCGCATCTACAAGTCTGACGCGAAGTGGGTCCGCTCCAAGTACGCGTCCAAGTTCAAGACGCCCCTGAAAAAGTAAATGTTTATAAAATATAAATGGCTATGATCGTGGGTGGCTCTCAGAATATGCCCGGTAGAGGCGCCATGATACTGGGTCAGGCGGCTCGTGGTTTCGGCGGTGCGATGTTCCAGGCCTTGCGCGCCGGTGGAGGCATGGCTCCGCCGCAGCCCGTGACGATTCAAATGCCGAGCGGCGGTGCGAATGCCGCTACCGCAGCCGCCATGACGGCGATCGCCACGCAGCTCGGCCTCGAGGCAAAGATGTTCATCGACGCGGTGACCCCTTACGTCAAGGGGTCGTTTTATGCTTTTATGATCATTCTCTGTCTCGTTATTCTTGAGAAGGTTTATAACGGCCCGGTCGGTGCGCTCCTCACGAGCGCCTGCAAGGGCCTTACTGTCGCCTTGCGTGCAGGCGCCCCCGTGGCGCGCGCGGGCATTGTCAAGTTTTTGAAACTGTCTGGACGGGTCCTCAAGGCGCTTTACGCCCTGCCGGCGGCTGTCCGTGACGCGATTCTGGAGCGGTGCGTGGCGATCCAGAATTGGGCCGATCGTAAGATTCGCACGGTGCGCGACGGTATGGCGGTCGTACACGGTTACGTCAAGTCCACCCGCAATGCAGTAGTGCGCACGATGCAGCGGTCTCTGGCTCGCGTCAAGGCCGCGGGTGTTCGCGTAAGAACCGCGGCTCGCGTGGCGCGTGGTGCCGTAACGGGCTTCCGCGCCCGCCTCAAGGCCAAGGCCAAGGCCAAGAATAATGCGGCGATCCTAGCACGCAACCAGAAGATTCGCGCAAACCTCGCACGCATCGACGAGAGTGTGGTCGCTACAGAGAAGAAGCGCATCCAGGCTCTTATCAACAAGGTCAAGAAGAGCTCGGCTCCACTGTCTTCCAAGGAGAAGCGCGAGTATCTCGCGCTCACTCGCAAGGCGGAGAAGAACGCAAACCGTAACGCGGCCGCGGCCCTGATGGTCATGAGCGGCGGCCGCCGTCGGAGTCACTAAATCATACAGTTTTCACGAATTCCCAGCGCAATTCGTGACAGATTCCTTTCCATATTTCATCTTGTTTATATAGTTTCTCTTTCGATTTGAGGAGAGGAAAGCACGGTAAATAGTCATCCTCACTGAGCAACTCACACAGTTTGTAAAGAGTATAAGAGTAGCTCAAAAAGTTTTTACGGTCTTTTGGCCGATGTTTCTCAAAAGGTTTTTGAATTTGGTAAAACATAAGTCTCAGCTTCTCTTCGAGCGCCTGAGGCATTGTTGGTGGTTGGATCCCGTTGAGAATCGTCGTGATATATGGCGCGTGTTCGTAGTACTTGGACTTGTTGAGTTTTTTCAGTAGGGCCTTTACCTTTTCATGAGTAATCTCCGAAAGATCTTTAATTTTTTGTTTTTTAAATTCTGCTCGGAGTTGATCAATGACATCCTGCGGGACACTCGTGGATTCTTTGGCCTGGAATTGACTGACCCATTCGTTGAAATGGTTTTCCCGCTTGTAAGAGTAGACCACGTGCTTTTCCATGTCTTGCTCCTCCTTGAAGCCCACCTCGTCACCCTGTACGTGCTCGGTCGCTCCACACTCTACACAGACGTCCTCGCTTGCCACCTCGTCGAACACCATAGAGTACATGGTACCACAATTCCTACAGGCCCCTAGGTACGGCTGCGCCTCGTGAACTTTGACAATCTGATGGACTCCTTCAACCTCGGAGAGGTACGAGTTGTAAATGTCCTGTCTTTGAATACCTTTTTGTGATGTAATCTTGATGTTGCCCACGACCTTGGTCACGGATTCTGTACGGGCCTCTTGATGATACTCTCGAATAAAGGGTGCAGTTTTTGCCATGTACTCGTACATCTCCATCTCGAGCTCCCGCCTCTCACTGTCAGACCCGGCTTTATGTATAGCTTCTTGGTACTCACGCACCTTTTCGTTAAATCTCGCTTCCATTTTACCTTGGTTACTACTAATATGGATTTGGTCTATTTCTTTTATCCTAAAAATTTTACGATAAAAGGAATTTACAAACTTGATGATAGAATTGTAACTGAACTTGATGAGATGCCCCCAGAAGGCACTCCCCGGCTCGTGCTTTACCTACTCGGCGGGCAGGTCCATACGTATCTGGGCGCCGAGTGGCCCCCCAAGCGCCACGCGTTTCGACCACCCATTCAAAAGGCCATAATTCAGACCACGGGAAGAGACGTGACGGCCGCTATGAAAAAGATTGACGGCCCGCCGTGGCTCGCAGGGGTCACGTGGGTTCCCTTGCGTCCTCGCTTCGTCTGGTCTCTAACGCTTCTCCGACTTGAATTGAAAATTTTTAGAAAATATTTTTTAGAAGAGGAGGGACCAGTCTCAGTCCATCTTTGGGGCCAAGTAAAACCGCACCTCTCCCAAATTGGCAATGCCGTACCGAAAGACGATGGGCATTTGCTCGTCACTTGAGTCCTGCATGAGTTGGACACTCGAACACAGACCCGTCGCCTTGGTGAACAGGTTAATGTACTTGAGGTTGTACATGGCACCCGTCCGCTTCGATACTGCATCCGGGAATTCGAGGACAGTCTCCTGATCTGCAAAATCTCCCCGACAGGAGAGCTCGAGCTTCATTCCATCGCGGAAAATGTTCATGTCGTTGGCCAAGTTGCCCATGTCACGTGCTACGCGCTGAAAGTCCAAGCTCGGCATGGTCGTGATGATGTCCATATTAATATCCGGGACCTCGAGAATATCCTCATTGATGTCAAGTAGCTTCAGGCGGAAACTTGTTGTGGACTTTTTGGTGGTGTTCTCGATGATGCACTCCAGAGAGTCTGTACCCTTGATGTTCATAGTCAACGTGTCGGCCGGCCCAACCGACTTGAGTAACTTGTGAGTATTGGACATGTTGAGACCCGCTGCAATTTCAATGGGGCACTCATACTCTTCAAAATTCTCTGCAGCCAACGTCATGTGCACGAGCGTGACGCGCGCCGTGTCGAGTGTCAGGATCTTTAGACCGGCTGGGGTAAAGTAAACATTCACATCATTGATGATATCTTTGAGAACTTCAAAGATTCCCTTTATTGCAGTGGCCTGAATCGTCTTTAGGTGCATTGGAGTTTACTTGTCGGCACTCTTTAGTTGATATGCGTCCATGACACCTCTATTTATCTTCTCCTTCAGTTCAGGTGTCAACATGGGCTGCATAGACACCCCGTATGAATCGAGGCTGAAGAGCTCGGCCCCGCCATCTCCTCCGTCAAGACTTGCGGATGTCACGCCCACGCCTCCCCAGTGTTCCACTTCGTGTGGAATCATAGACTCGAGCCAATTCTTCACCTCCGCTCCAACAAGAATCTGCCCATCAGAAGTGACGAGGGTTGGTACACGCGTCACCTTGGAGGACGGTGGCCGCCCTTGTGTCGTCACGTTATGATATTTCAATATCGGAGCAAGAGTCGGATTTGTTTTTATAAAATTCAAAACTTCGTAGCAGTAACTGCACTTGTCACTAAAGACCAACAGGGCCATCCTTCTATCTTCTTGTGTATTTTTTTTAAGAGCAAGTACTAAATGAAGACTGATCTTATCATATTGGCGGCAGTTGCCACAATTGTTGGAATTTTGTTCATGAATTCTTCAGCTTCTTCGCTGTATGCAGGTGGTGACGTGCCACCCGTGTCTCCGAATATAATTCAGGTTATTATCGAGGCGATCCAGAAAACAGAGCCGTGGCTGCAGCCCATCGAGACCATCTACATCACGCCCAAGACGGGTTCACAGGCGGGCGTCACGTATGACGCCCGTATAATGTTCCTGGACACTCGCGGCTTTTTCGGTACCCAGTACGACGTGTCCGCGTCCGTGAGCCCCGCTGGTTCAGTCACGATCCTTTCAAAGACGTCTTCGAGTGCACCAGACCGCACCGGTCCCTTCCAGTCGTACGCCCCAGACAAGTATCAGCCATTTGCAGACGTGCAGGCTGATCTGAACCAGCAGCTCGCAGATGTCATCAAGGCCTCGCGTGAACTCCCGCCCAAACAAGTCCAATTCTAAATTAGGATGATTTCGGCTTCCGAAATTGCACAAAAGGAGCAGGCCCGACGCAATCTGAGAAAGGAAACTTATAAAATAATTTTGGAACAATTTTCAAAAAAGATCAAGGCGGCGAGTGATCGCGGCGAGCGCTACGCCAACCTCAAAACGCCTCCGATGGTCATAGGGTATCCATTGTATCCATTCCAAGAAGCCACCGTGTACCTTCAGCGCCAACTCGTGCTTTCTGGGTATACTGTTCGAGCGGGGGTCGAACCCGGTGAATATGTTGTAACATGGGAAAAGGCCCGGCCCGCACCCAAGGTGGCGCCTCCCGCGTCACTCGCGTCCGAGGACATGTTCTCGAGTTTGGCCAACTTACAAAAGACGGCTCAAAAACTTAGAAAGGGTTAAAAGACTCGGACCCTAAATTTTTAATGAATCATCGGATTTATCAGGCTCTGCTTGAGAATTCCCGCGTGCCCATCGTTATCGCACACGGGCCGGCGGGCACGGGCAAGACGATGATGGCGTGCCAGGCGGCCGCCGCAAGCCACCGCCACGACCGCGTGATTATGACCCGCCCGGCCGTGTCAGTTGACGAACAGCACGGGTTCCTCCCAGGGAACCTGAACAAGAAGATGGAACCCTGGATCGCACCCATGACGGACTACCTGCATGTGGGTCGGCGCCAAAAGGTTGAGGTGGTGCCTTTGGCGTATATGCGCGGCCGCACATTCGACTTTTCGTGGATCCTAGCGGACGAGATGCAAAACTCGACGCCAAACCAGATGCGTATGGTGCTCACGCGGCTCGGCCAAAACTCCAAGATGGTCATCACGGGTGACACTGGCCAGCACGACCGCGGGTTCGAGCGCAACGGTCTGCTGGACCTGGTCCAGCGCCTCAAGGAGTCTCCCATCCCCGGCATAGAGGTGATTGAGTTTGGTGAGCAGGACATTCGGCGTCACGAAATCATCAAGGAGATTTTGCGGTTGTACGGGCCCTAAAAAAACTCTCCAAATACTAAATGGAAGTCTTGAACGATGCCGAGCGCCGGTTTTCACGCAAGCTCGTCGACGCCATGCTTCCAGAACTCGTGGACACCTTTTGGGAGGTGTGGGAAGACACGAAAAAGGAAAACAAGGATCGCAAGTTGGTCGAGAACTACCGTCAGAACCTCCGTAAGGTCAAGTCCGAGTGGTCGAACGTCAAGGTCAAGCAGCACGTAGCCAACATCGTCAAGGAGTGTCCGCTCTTTCCTCGACTCATAGCGGCCGTGTTTGTCATTCACGTCAAGATTCTCAGCTCGATCCGGATCGACAAGTCCAGTAAGAAGATTTCTCTCAAGCTGCCTAGTAACGATGTGTTTGTGCACACGTGCTTTATCGAGTGCGCCCGGGACCTCTACGACGACCCTTGGATCATCACCGACGAAAAGCCCGTGACGGAGCGGCGTAACGAGCTGAACACTCGGTTCACCAAGTGCATCCGCGAGACCATCGAGAACCTCGTGCCGACCGAGGAGATTCTCAACACGTACCTCACTTTGCCCGAAAATGAGAATGAGTTTGAGATGGACCAGGGTGAGGAGGAGGTTGAGGAGCCCCGTCCGGATGTGGATGAGGCTCTCGACGCCGTTGATAATATCGAACAGGAGCAGAGTATGCCCGATCCTCCTGCAGGTACGATTCAGGCCAGTGAACTTCCCGACCCCGTCGAGACTCCAGGGGGTACAAAGACGGTCGCCGTGACGCCGGTCGCTCCTCACAAAGAGGAGCTGTTTCCCGACGCGCCTGAGGTTGGGAAAAAAGGTCTCGAGGAGTAATAGATGGATCACTACTTTCGTCAGCCGTGGTCAGCGGCGCTCATCGCCGCAGCCGTCACTATGGCTTACGTGTTTGCACGTAACAAGATGAACGGCCGGACCAATGTTCCCAACTCTGAGTACGCCAAGCCCGCGTTTCTCGTGGCTGCCCTCACGTGGATCATCGTCAGTCAAGGATGTGGTCAACGGGAATCAGTCTCGCTTGAACCCTTTTAATCGTCGTCGAGTAGAGCCCGTCTGTTAACAGTCAAGAGAGCCTGTAATTTCGACTGGTCCTCGTCGAGGCAAATTTTGCATAATGCTCTGTAGCCCTGTAGAAACACAGGGGAATACTTGTCGCGAGTACAACAAATACACGGTAATCTTTGTTTCCAATCTCCAGACGCGCCAATTCGTTTATATAGTCTTGGAACACCATCCATCCAGGGCTGCCTCAAGGTCTCGCACCCATAGCAAAGTCTCCGACGCAAGCACGTGTAATAACAATCCTCCTCTTTTATTATTTCACGTGCGTCTATTTCGTACCAAGGTTCTGGTCGAGATGTGGTGGTCTTGTGCGTGTGCCGCACTTCAAAAATACACTTGACTTTTTTGTCGGTCAAGACCGCCACGTCTGCTACCCAAGCTCCGTTCGGCCCCCTATACTCCGTGATGACCTCGTCCCCTTCCTCACACCGAAAGGTTTCATCTCCGTGCCCGCCCGCCTGGCACCTCTCCGCGCCACATGACCAACCCAGATTGATTTCTTTTTTGTTTTTTAAAATTTCAGTCAGACGGAGCTTAGCGTCTTTGTGTATTTGGCTCTCGGATGGGTGTTCATAGTATCCACAACCTGCACCCGACCAATGGGCAAAATGTGGAATGCGGACTTCCCCCTTGCGAAACACTACACGGGCTCTACAATCGGCACAAATATAGACCCTGTCTTTTGACGCCAGAGCAGGAGGGATATATGCACCATTTTCAGCATCTATTGCTCCAGCGCTCATTACTTAAAACTAAGTTCATCACCTTTATTAATGAGTTCTCTGGACGCGTTTAACGACATGATGTCTCAGTTTCTGAACGAATTGGTCCTAACGTTTCCAGAGGAGAAGAGCATCCAGAAGTTCCAGGCGACGTTCGAGGTGGCTCGGACCACCATGCCTCGGTCCATCCTCGACGGCTTTATGAATTCAGTCGGTCCTCATTCCCAGAAACTCATGGCCAAGGACGAGTCGTTCTTTCTGGAGCACGCCAAGGACATCGACTTTCTGAAGGAGATTAATCTGGACAAGATCTGGACTCCAGAGACGAGTGCACAGACCAAGGGGGCGATTTGGCAGTACCTCCAGACGCTGCACATCCTGGGCACGACCCTGACGATGTTCCCACCGGACACGCTCGCAGCCATCGAGAACGCAGCCAAGAAGTGTGCCGAGAGCGGTGCGTTCAACCCGAGTGCTTTGTCAGGCCTGCTCGGTGGTCTCGGCGGCGGTGACAATCCGTTCGCCGCTCTGCTCGGTGGGGCCCAGCCTCAGCGCCCTCGTCCCCGTCCGGGCCAGCGTCAGGTTCGCCGCCGGATCCAAAAAAATCCAGGTACTAATTAGAGATGGATCCGCGTGAGATTTTTAGATCCGATAAGCTTCTCGAGTTTTGGCCTACGGCCACACAGTCGGCCAAGGACCGCACGTTGGCCACGACTCGCTTCATAGTCTACGCCATGTGCATCCTGTACCTCATCAAGCGTGACGCGCGCATCCTTGCACTCGGCGTGCTTGTTCTCGCAGTTCTTTATTTTCTTTATGTTTCAAACATGATTCCAGATGGCAAGTTCCGTCCCGCCACGATGGATGGCCGCGAGCCTTGGTTTGGTCGTGACGCCGTGACCATGCCTACAATCGACAATCCCATGGCGAACGTGCTTTACACGGACTACACGGACCGTCCCGATCGCCCTCCGGCCGCTTGGTATCCGAGCGTCCGTCAGGAGGTGGCCACTGCGTGGGAGTTTATCCACCCTTTCGAGAAGAAGCGTGATGCCGAGCGCAACTTTTACACGGCACCGAGCAGCACGATTCCCAACGACCAGACGGGTTTCGCAGAGGCTGCTTACGGTTCCAAATTCGGCCCGTTCTGCAAGGATGGCTCGGGCACTTGCGACGTGGACTCGAACCGTTTCCACTTCCCAGAGCGGACGCAGATGCGGGCGGGCAACGGCCGGTAATTTTCTAAAGCAAGAGTAATGGGAAGAAATCTTAGCACAGAGCCTAACACTCTCCAGGAGGGCATCTGGCAAGGCCCTGCGACGGTCCTTCTGGACGACATTGTACGCGTCGATGACGCCTTGCGGTCGCAGACCACGTCCCGCTGGAACCGTTTCTATAACGAGCGCTCATACGACTTCCCGAACCTGTACATCAAGGAGCGCTTCCCAGTTATGCTGTGGAACCCGATTAGCACTTATAGCAACGACCAGAACAACCGTTTCGACCAGCGCAACCCTCGTGTCGCAGTCGGCACGGAGACCCCGTCCAAGTGGTCAGTTATGAGCCGTTGAAAATAACCTAAACCTAAAGTAATATGGATCCACTCGCACTTGCGGCGGTGGTAGGTCTTGTGTTTGCAGGCCAGCGTCTGAGTAGCGATGTCCCCCCTGCAACCACCGTGGCCTCGGTGCCCCCTCCTCGACAGATTACAAAGCTCGACACTGACCTGATGGGTGACGCTCCAGGTCGGCGGTCAGACGCGTTTGGTCTCCGTCCTGTTAATCCATCGTTCGGTCGGCGTGTGGCCGACGAGTTTCTCCCACCCAAAGAGGCTGTTCCGAGCCTCCAGGACCTTTCGCCCACGGCGAACCGCCTGCCGTTCGGACAGCCCGTTTACGACCTATACAACCGTCAGAATGTTTCGAACAAAATGAATAACCTGCAACCGATTGAGCGCAAGAACGTCGGACCGGGTCTGGGAGTCGGTGCGAACGTCCCGGCCATCGGTGGTTTCCAGCAGTATTTCCGTGTTTTGCCAAATAATGTGAACGAAGAGAAGCTCGTGACCCTGCCAGGTGGCAAGGGTCCCGCTGCGGCCGTCGTCAAACAGGGTGGCACGCAGCTTGGTCAGAATGGTTACATTAATGGCGTTATGAGCCACCAGGCCAAGGTGACAAAGACGTGGACTCGCGAGCCCGCACAGAACCAGGGTCAGGGCCAGGGTGGCCGTCTCATCGGTTTTGAGGGTCGCCCGGATCAGATCAAGACCCGCAAGACGACGAACCGTCAAGAGACGGGCAAGCGCGGTGACACCCTCGAGTACGGCCCGGGTCAGTGGAACGTCTACTTGCCTTACAACGCTCTGACTGACCGCGACTTGCCGCGCAGCACGGGTAACCGTGTGAATCCAGACCGCGAGGGTAACCCTGGACGTATGAACGTGCGCGGTGATCCTCAGGGACAGGGTGGTACGGCGACCAACCTGCGAGCCGAGTCTGTGCCTGTGCCCGTGCCTCACATGAATGGTGGGCGTTTCCAGAACTACAAACCCGCCGACATGTGGAAGCTGAATCAGTCAAAGATGAAGGAGAATCCACTCGCCGCCCCCGGGGCATTGAACACAGCCCGTGACGTCCTCAAGTCCAACCCCATCGCCCTTCCGCCACTGGCGGCTGTTTAAGGACCCGGGGGACTGCGTGCCTCCAGAGTCGGTAAAAAAAACCTCGTTCAGATATTAAAATGAGCGGAGGCATTGTTCAGCTCGTCGCGACTGGTGCCCAGGACACTTGGCTGACCGGCAAGCCTGAAGTTTCGTTTTTCCGTTCCAACTACAAGCGCTACACTCACTACGCATCGACCGTCGAGCGTCAGCTGATTCAGGGCCAGCCCATTTCCGGCTCTGTCTCGACGATCCGCTTCGAGAAGAAGGGTGACCTGCTGAGCTACGTGTACTTTACGGCTCGTGATACCAATGGCGCCGTCGTGAACAATCTGAACTGGTCCAACGTGTTTGACAAGGTGGAGCTGCTGATCGGCGGCCAGGTCATCGACACTCAGGACTTTCAGTACATGACTGACGTGGAGCCCATCACGGGCGCCGCGACGTTCAATCAGCGGTACCTGAATAACGGCACCCAGGATATCCAGACCCCTAACAACAAGACGGCCACCTTTTTCCCCCTCAAGTTCTTCTTCTGCAAGGATTGGTCCGTGGCCCTGCCACTGGTCGCCCTGCAATATCACGATGTAGAGGTGCGCATCACGTGGGCCTCTGGCCTGTCCAGCACAGCTCCCGAGGTGCCCGCCACTTCCAGTTATGCTCAGCTCCAGTTTGGCGCATGGGCCAACTTTGTGTACCTGGACCAGGGTGAACGCGAGTACTTTGCCAAGAATGCTCACGACGTTCTGATCACTCAGGTGCAGCGCGTGCCCATCAGCACGGGTGCCATGCAGGAGCTGGCCCTGGCCCACCCCGTCAAGTTCCTGGCCTTCCAGTCCGCCAACTACGGCATCACGTACGGCGCGGCCGGCTCTGGCTCCACGACTGCAGCCAACATGCAGCTCAAGGTGCAGATTAACGGTGTGGATGTCGGTGAGAGCCGCCACCTGCCCGCTTATACCGACGCTGCCCAGTACTTCCACACCCAGTACGGCTACGTGCACAGCGGCATCGCCAACGTAGCCATCGTCTCGTACTGCCTGGACACGTCCAAGCTGCAGCCGACCGGCACCCTCAACTTCTCCCGCCTGGACACGTACCGCTTGATCGTGCCCGCTGCCCTGACCAACGGCCTGAAGGGCCTGACCAATACGGCCGTTTCTCAGCCGTACATCTACGCAGTCAACTACAACGTGCTTCGGATACAGAAGGGCATGGGCTCGGTCCTTTACGCGAATTAAGTTTCTTAGGCTAAAATATGGGTCAATTGTGGCCATGGGTCCTGCTTTTGGGTCTCGTCTTTTTGATTACTTATGACCCGAGCACGCGAAACCTTGCAAATTATTTTGATCAGGAAAGAGTAGATGGAGCGGCGAGCCCGCGACCTCATGGAACCGATGGAGCGACACAAAAGTATAGCCGTTCCGATGACAAGGGAGCCTGAAGGGGCCGCCCCAAAGTTTCTACTCGTTCATGATCGAAGGTACAAAGAATGGACATTCGTCACTGGTGGCTGCCGGCGACGAGAAATCCTGAACCCTCTCCGATGTGCAATACGCGAACTCGAAGAGGAAACGCGAGGGATCATAAATCTGAAAAAGGGGGTTTACTCCTATTTCAGTTTTTCCTTCAAAGATCATGAGGGCATAAACAACGTGTACCATGTGTACGTGTTTGACATGCCCATCGGACCTTGCGAACAGAAACAAATTGTAAAAAGATTTAACGAAGAAAAGTCCAAGATGGAGGGGCGTGAGGTGCCCTTTCGCAAAAATTATGACGAGAATGACCTGTGCGAGTTTGACACGCTCGAGGGCATCTCGAAGCGAGGTGACCTATGGGATATGATCAGAACCCATGTCATCAAGAATCCCGCCTTTCACCAGGTACTCGCCACGCCCGAAAAGCAGACGTTCTTTCTGCGCCCATGAAAATTTTTAAAAAACTTTTTCAAAATTAGAATGACCAAGTCAAAGATTGCAATCGCCACGCGCCTCGCCGAGCTTCGTCAGGACGGGTCCGACCCAGAGGAGCTCGCCAAGACGATGTCAGTCATGAAGATGCACCATGAAATTGAAAAGATTCTCGAAGAACGCGAGGCGGCCGCCAAGGAGCCCGAGCCCGAGCCCGAGTTCAAGTCGGTAATCCAGTCCGTCTTTGAATCCTTCTTTGGCACTGATAGAGAATAGAGACATATAATAGATATGGGAACCATACGCAAGTGGTCACGGAAAGGTGCGGAGCCCCCGACGCACGTGCTCATGGATGGTGGGCAACTCCACGTACCCGAGGCTGAGACGAACCTCTTTTGGGCCGAGTACGTGTCATCGATTTTTGCTGGACAAAAGCTCTATGTTGTCGAGCAAAAAACTGAACGTTTTAATTTTTTCGTAGACGTGGACTTTAAGAGCGACGAGCCACTCGGTGACGAGTCAGCCTTTGAGCTCTGTCACAAAATTCACGAGGCGGTCGGGGCCGAGCGTTGTCTCGTGGCACGCGCACCCCCTAGACGCGTCAAGGACTGCATCAAGTCGGGCTTGCACATTCACTGGCCCGGTCTCGTCGTCACACGCAGCGAAGCCATGGCACTGAGAACGAGAATCTTACTCGAGCTTGACCACGAGTCGTGGGCTGGTGTGATTGACTCGAGTGTGTACGGCGGTTCGGGCCTCCGGTGCCTGTGGTCTCACAAAAAGCCAGAGGGGGAGCCGTACGTCCCTTGGCGCGAAGTCCCGAGCGGCGCGGCCCTCTCGACCGTGCCGAGTGTAGAAACCCTCAAACTCTTTGCCGTTCGCACGAAGCAGGAGGTGTCAGGTGCGCCGCAGCAACGCGTAACGAGCACACACGTGGAAGAAAACACGTCAAAAATGGAAGAGTTTATCAGGAAAAACCTCGAGGGTCAAGAGGCGGCCCGAATCAAGAAGATTCGAAAAACACAAAAGGGCGAAGGAAAGGGTCTGTGTGTCGAGACTGACTCGCGATACTGTGAACACATAGGAGCCGAACACAAGTCGAATCACGTGTGGTTCTACATTCACAAGGGTATTATTCAGCAGAAATGTCTTGATGAAGAATGCCTCGAGTTTTCGGGACGTAAACATAATCTCCCGCCTAGTATCAGTAATGAAGCTGCTCGTGTGGCTTGTCCTTCTTATTGTAGTTCTGTGGATCTTCTTCCCGCGACCTGGCGTGGGGCGTTTCAGGGCTTTCGAACTGGAGGCCCATCCGTACTCGGGGCTCGATCCGAACGAATGGAAGTCCTACCTGACTGAACTTCGGGCGTTTGACGTCGATCCGAGCAAGCCGAGGCACTTGTATACCGCCATAGAACACCTCAGAAACCTAGGCCTCATGAATACCAATTATACAGACACCATTAATGAAATCTCCGATAGACTCGGTTATGAAGGTGAGATTATCGCAAGTCAGACTGTTCAAGGAGTTGCTTTTAGACCAAAGTACTTAAACGATATAATCCCTGTTGAACCAGTAAATGACTTCAGAGTCGGTGCCAGTGTCGGTAACGGATTCCCAGATCCCAGATCCCACGGTCAGTGAGACCCGCACGCGTTCAGGGCGCGTATCCAAGCCCCCGGTGCGTTACGAGCCTGTAGAACAGGTCGAAGATGACTATGCTGAGGACGAGTATGATGACGACGAATCCGACGTTGATTCTGAGATTGAGTACAGCGATTCGGAGATTGAGGACGATGACCAAGACTCTGAGATGGATGATTTTATCGTAGAAGATAAAAGCGAGAGTGACGAGGAAGACAATGGACCCGCCCCAGAGCCCAAGTCACGTGGAAGACCAGCCGCAGTGGGTCCAGTACGAAAGGCCGTCACCAAAAAGTAAATTTGAAGAGCTTACGAGCAACCCAGTTGCCGTTCTCGCAATCGGTATCATCATAGGTGTGATCATTGTTTCGATGCGACCAATTGTTATTCAGGCTGCTAAGCAGTAATGAGGTACATTGGTGCGTTCCCGCTCAGTGAATCATTTCCTACAAAATCACCAATAGGTCCCACCTTTTGCTTATAGACATCCTCTTGCAGGAGTCCGACCCACGCGCCCTCGCGGCGCTGGCTATCAGTCTCCTTTAAGAAATCTGCATCGTAAAAAGGCGGGCGGGCTGCATTCGTCTCCCATGTCGGAGGCTTTAGACGGGGTAGGACCTGGTAGGCCTTTGCGAGCAACCAAAGGACTATTAGGAGGGCGATTATTGTCAGAAGGACCATCGCTATTTAATTTACTTCAATTTTTTAATCCATCACCAGCGTCTGCTTGACCGTGCCGTCGTCGTTCATCACCTCAATCTTGTTCGGGCCCGTCTCCGCCTTGCGGCGCTCAATCTCTGCAGCCACTTCCGCATCGGCCATCTTCACGAGCTCGGTCATCTCCTTGTCCGGGAACTCCTTCTGGAGGCGCTCGAGCACCTCGGCCGGGTGAGGAATAGGCGGGACGTCGGGCTTGGTGTAAAACTTGGAATTTTCATCGGCGGGATCCAGATACGGCGTATCAGATCCCTCGAGGGGCTTGGCCGTCATATCACGCTTGCGCTTCTCAAACATGGCCGCAGCATCCGCCTGGTTCTTGCGGTACTTTACCATAATCTCCTCAAGTTTCTCGTTTGCGTAGTGAGTATCATCAACCTTGTCACGGTCCGGTGGGATCAGAAGCCACTTGTACATGTCAACCACGTAAATATCCACTAGGCCATCCTCGCGCTGCAGGCGCTTGGCGTGGGACGCCGCATCCTCACGGGACGCAAAGCACCCACGGATCTTCATACCAAGCTTCTCATTTTTCTGAGGAAGATCCGGACCGACAAAGGACACGCACGCGAAAATCTGTCCTGGGACCGTCAGGTAGTCCGACTCGAGGGAACCCATATAGAGATTCAGAGTGCTTTGCTTTTAAGTGGGATGGAGGAACTCCGAAAGTTGCACAATAACTGTAAACGTTCCCTTATTTTCAAATGGGTCGAACCACGATCTTTCGTGCTCGACTGCGGATGCGGGCGCGGAGGGGACTGGTGGAAGTGGAAGGCGGTCCAGGCTCGCGTGGCCGCCATCGACCCCGATCCCGAGTCTCTCGCGGAGGCGGAGAGGCGCTCCCTGGATATAAACTTTGGCGTCTGGTTTCTGGGCCGGGGTGACGTGCGCACTGCAGTCGCCGCTGGCCCGTTTGACGTGGTGTGTTACAACTTTTCTCTACACTACATATTCGAAGACCCTGTGACCTTTTCCGAATCTATAGAGGCTATTGCACGCGCCGTCAAGCCCGGGGGGCTTCTGATCGGCATCACCCCCGAGCGGGCGCGGGCGGAAGCTTTGGCGCCTTTTACAGATTCCCTAGGCAACTCCATCAAGGTGGTCGGGGATCGACTCCTCGTGCATCTCGTGGACGGCCCGTTCTATGCAGATGGCCCGAAGAGCGAACCCTTGCTTGAATCCGGTCTGCTCATAGAAGCTCTTGTGGAAAAGGGCTTCAGGAAGCTCGTGTGGGAACCAATGCTCCGTGAGCCAAACGGCATGATTTCAGACATTTATTCAAAGTTTGTTTTCAAAAAAATATAAACTCAAAGTAGATGGACGCGAGGGTCGTATGGGCGATTGGCCTCGCCTTGTTGGTTGGCATAATAGCCACAAACGCCCCGCCACCCCTTATGCAGGCCACGTATGAACGTTACGAACAGCTTCTCGAAACGGTGCGAAACGACCCGGATCTCGACCCGCGCTGGGAACCCCTGCGTAAACGGGTAATCCTCACGGGTATGTGCGACTGGAACAAGCGCAAGGGAGCCATCGCTTATAACGTCAACAAGGGGTACGAGATTTACCTGTGCCTGGATGGTGCAGATGATTTCGACGAGACACGGGTCAACACACTTGTTCACGTCCTCATTCACGAACTGGCCCATTCGACAGTTCGGGAATACGAACACTCTGATAAATTTTGGACAAATTTTATGGACCTGCGCAAGTACTTTGCAGACAAGGGGCTCTTTGACCCTTTAGATGTCGGCCCTTTTTGTGGTGAAAACATCAGGCCACGCGAACTCAAATGAGGAAGCGGTGAGCCAGGAAGAAGATGATTGCTGCAAGCAAAGCAGTCACGGCCATAGCGGACGCCGAGCCCTCAACGAGGTTCGGGAGGAACTGAGCCACTCTCTCCTGGATGGGCTTGGACGTGGCCACGACCGCCGCCAGACCCGCCAGACCCGCCATGTACTGCTCGGGCGTCAAGCCGAACGGAATCTTGCGACCAGTCGGCTCCGCCTTGGCCTGCTGCACGGGGGGACCAGCCATGGCAGACCCGAACGCCATATCCTGCATCTGCATACCAGCACCCTGGGGAACAATCTCGTCGAGCGGAGTAGAGAACTCTGCCATTTGAGATTCACCAACGTTTTTTTCAATCAGACCCTGAGGAATGGACTGCGTAATATCCGCTGGAGCAGTCGCATCATAAGACTCCATATGTACTACTTCCCAACCTTCTTTACTATGACGGACGACGCGCCTGGTTTGCGTGCCAGTGCCGGCCCCTGCCCCTGCTGAACGTGCCTGGGGTTGTAGTGACGAGAGTGAAACTGCCAAAAGGCTGGAGATCCACACCGGAAATTCTTGCGTAGAGCCGCCTTGTACCAAAACACACAATTTGTGACGTCATTGCTCTTGGACGTATTGTCGAGCACGAGACACTCGTAGTTTTCAGTACAGGCGTCCATCACCTGACAAAACTGATCAAAGGTGGGAAAAACTCCAAAAAAAGCTTTGTAAAGATTTTCACGATTCTGACGGACGTTGTCTCGGAGCACAAAGACATAGTCCACGTTCGTCCGAATCATAGGAGTCATGTCCATACAGTACTGGGTCGTCATCATGAAGAATATCTTCCAGTGACGGCCATTCATAAAGAGCTGACGAATGACCGTGTCACGCATGAAGCTCCGGTCGTACATACAGTCGTCCATGAGTATGAAGACGGGCTGGCACTTTCCGACCGCCAAGTTTCTTTTTTGGCGCTCTATAATCTTCTCAAGAGCCGGTTTGTTATAGTCACCATAGACGAACAAGTCTGGTATGAATTGCTTGTAGTGTCCGTTGCCCTCTTCCGTCCCTGACATGGCGATGCCCGCTGGGATGTTCCTCTTGTGCCACAGGATATCCGTAACGAGCGTCGACTTGCCCGTGCCACGCTTGCCAATGAACACACACACCTTATCGTCCGCCATTTTACTCGGGTCGAACTTTTTCAGTTGGATGTTCATGGTCTCTGAGAATGACGGGGAGTTTCTGGGTCACGAACAAACGCGTGGCGTTTGTGACCCCGGAGCACGAGCGCTCCGCGCTCGGGAATTAATTACTCGCACTTATTAGGATGTCCGCAGGGGCCGTACAACTTGCTGCAATCGGACAACAAGATGCGCACCTCACAGGAGAGCCGTCTGTGACGTACTTTAGCGGCGTCTACAGACGGCACACCCCCTTTTCGCTTCAGGCGTTCAATATCCCTTTTCAGGGATCCCAAGTGAACTGGGGTTCACAGGCTGTGTGTAAAGTGCCATATAAAGGAGACTTGGTGAGGGGGGCGACGCTCGCCGTCACTTTACCGGCCCTCGTCCCCACGTCGACCGACTATGTATGGCCCGTGGCCGCCGGACGCCAAAGACCCATCCCGTACCTTTACATCGATGGTGATTTAGCAACGGCCTATACCGCCAATCCAGAAGGTCTCGACGCGTTTCGACTTTCGAACCAGGCGAGTTGGCTAGGAAACGGGACCATAGCCCCATACGTTTCTATAAATCAACTCACGTCAAAATTTATTTTCAATTGTTCGAACGTCACCGTGAACGTAGCGGATATCGAAACGACTGCAGTGTTTTGGGGGTTGGATCCTCACAATTTTGCGAGGTACCCCACGTCAAACACCATCCAGTGGGACACCTCACCCAGTAGCGCCCACGGGTCGGCGTCCGATTTTACGCTCGTGCAGGCGGGCTGGGTCCCCGCCTCTTTCGCACCTCCCATCAACACGACAGAGACCCTTCTCATGAATACTTATTCTAACGTGTCACTATCCGTCATAGGACCGACCGATAGAGGCTGGGCCCAGTGGGTCAACATGAATCTTTTCGGAGCCCGGACTCAGGAGTCCATTCTGATCAGTGTTCAGCCTGGAGGTACATTCTCATTCACATCGGTCGGTACATATGTCGTGATTGTAGCCTTGAACGTATCGCAGCCCGTGTCTCGCATAGGTGTGGGGCACTCTGGCACTGATCGCCATCCAGCTGGTCAGTGGGTCGCGTCGAGCCCGGGCCCGAGTCAGTGGTCCTGGAACGACTACACACACGAAATTGTCGTGATGCCCATGCCCATCACGCCCCTCGTAGCCATACCCATAAACGTCACGGACACGAGACAATTCTATTTCGTGGATATCGAAACAGTCACCTCGGTCCCGACGACTATTGCAGCCGGTGAATATGGTACTGAAATTGCCGTCACGGATGTTCGAGAGTACCTCACAGTCACAAACCAGGCTCTCGTAGATGCCACCATAAACCTAGCTGCAAATTGGACCCTGTACTCAACGGTCCGAACACTGCGCATCATTCCAGATTCAAATATTTTTGGATTTTTCAATGTCGGTATTTTCACCCTGCGAGGTGTGCTGTTTAGCACGGGTGCCAATATATTCTCAGTGTCGCTCTATGATAATAGCACGGGTTCGCGTGTCGCGGCGTGGAACACGACTCAGACGCGTAGTCCGACCCTAAACTTTGAACTTCCGGTCAATGTCACAAACACGGCGAACAGATATCGAATCGGGGTGGTTTCCGACGCGCCCCTGACTCTCATGGGCCCCTCATGGTTCGTTGTCGATAAAGTCGGTACGGGCGTGACCGACCCCGCACAGACCAACGACTCGAAGGACAACGGTCTGCTCTTTTCGGGCAACGCCCTCTCCGTCGTGCAGACCGGTCTGACCCAATTAAACTTTAATTCAAATTTTTCAAACGCTGGAATTTCAAGAAATATTTCAATTTCGCCCGGTGGTAATATACAGTTTGCGAATGTGGGCTCGTACCGGTTCATGGTTTACTTCGAGACGGCCAATACATACGTGAGCAACGTCAACCTGTTCCGGTCGGACACGGATTCGCGCCCGGGTACGGTCACCTATCAAGCGAGCAGCCAGCTGAACATCGGCACAGTCGGACCTTATACAATCGACGTGGTTGCTTCAGTAACGAACGTTTCAAATTTCTTTTGTTTAGATGTTTTCACGACGGGCTATGACGTGTCGGATAACGTGTCGAGTAACGCTTACGTGACGGTCATGGCACTGGATAACCCTCCGGTCACGCGATACTTTTACGTCGACTCGGTAGGCACATACATGATAGAACAGGCCGAACTCAAGATTGGCGGTCAGTCTATACAGACTCTAACAGGTGAAGCTATTGAAATTTATAACGATCTCGTGGTGCCCAAGGAGAATCAGCCGGGCCTGACGCTCCTTACGGGCAAGCTCAACACCCAACAGGCCGTGCTCGATAGAACGTACTACGTGAATTTACCATTCTTTTTTTACGGAAATTCTGAACTCTCTGTGCCTGTGTGCGCCCTAGGCCGTCAAGACATGGAAATTTACGTGACTTTCAGGCCGTTTCAGAGCCTGTGTGCCAACACCGTGCCGTTTGTACAGACGGCCGTGACGGGCTCCATCATAATCGAATATGTGTACCTGAGTGATCCAGAGGTGAATTGGATGAATAATCACAGACTCGATTACATTTTTTCACAATTTCAGTACGCCACGTACCGTTTGGCACAGGGAACCGTCGTGGATCTAGACTTTTTGGGTCCGTGTAGAGAGGTGTTTATCGTGGTCCAAGACGACTCGGCCACACCTTATTCATACGTTCTGGACCAGAGGTTCGGAGCTCTCTTGACTCTCAACGGCGAGGACTTTTTCGACCCAAGCACGACTGACTATCACTTTATGCACCTGATCACTCCACTCGAAAAGCACACACGACAGCCAGATCGTGTCGTTTACTCGTACCCATTTGCACAGAGACCGCAAGATCCCCGGCCAAGCGGCTCGGTCAATATGAGTCGAATTAAACAGAAAAAGTTTCAAGTTTTCTTGCCCGGCACAACCTCTCTCGCAACCAAAGAGATGCGGGTCCTCGCCGTGTCCTATAACATTCTTCGCGTAGAGAACGGTCTCGCTGGGTTACTTTACCAGTAGTTTTTTCGTGGCCACGTAGTAGATGGCCGGGCGCCAAGTACTCTCTCAGCTCGGAAGAAATGATATTGTTTTGTCAGGTCAACCGGATGTCACATTTTTTCTAGAACAGTACAGGTCTCACGCCCCCTTTGCGAAGCGAGTAATTGATGTATCCTTTAATAATCAGCCCCAGTTTGGTTCAGACACTACAGTCGATATGCCATTGGACGGAGATATCATAACGGCCATGTATGCACGTTTCAACATCCCTTACCCTGCGGGCGTGTCGTTTTATGGCTCGGTCGGTCCCCTCATGATTGAGCGCGTCGAACTTTACTTTAAAAATCAGCTTATCGAAAGACTTTGGGGGGAGTTTATAGTCCTGGCAAACGAATGCGAGGTTTCATCCGGTCAACAACCCGGACTCAATAACCTTTATGGAAGTCCGGCTGACTACGTCAATCAGGCTGTCGTGTTTGCAGCCGGTACACAGTACACCGTGCCCCTGCGTTTCAGGGCACTTCGCAAGGGTCTGCCCGTCGTGGAGGGTCTTCAGGTTCGTGTCGTCCTCTCACCAGTCACCAAGTTTGCTCTCGGGATCAACTCGCTCGCCGTCGATTTTCACCTCTTGGCTGAGTATGTATTTTTGGGTGATTCTGAACGGGAATGGATGCGGCGCCAAGGTCCACGGCTGTACCTAAGTGAAAATGTCGAGAGGGCTAGATTCATGGCACCGGCCGGAACGTCGAACATTCGGTGCGTGACTGATTTTCTTCACCCCGTCAAGGAGCTCTTCTTTACGATCCAAAATCAAGGAACACCGGGTTTTGACTATAATCTTTACTCTTCAAACATTTCAGGACTCTCAAATGTCAATCAGCTCAGTTCGATGGCCATGACCTTCAACGACGCCCTACGCCTCGATCCGGCCATCGGCACGTTTCTGTACCTGGGTTCGGCGCAATTCCTAGAGAATCATACACGGATACCGACCATGCCTTTTTATATGTATTCATTTTCACTCGATCCAGAGGCGGACGTCCCTTCAGGGTCTGTCAATTTCGGAAGAATAAAACATCAATATTTTGATTTCTATTTGAATCCAGTGCCCGTGCCAGTGAACCGAATCATATCGGTTTGGGCTAGGTACTACCAGTTCCTAGAGGTGGATACGGCCCGTGGGTACATACGCGTGCTGTTTGACAATATCAGTGAGACGGGTTCGAGCGCGATTCTCCCGTAAGAAAACATTCAGACCCGAAAGTAATGGAGGACATCTTTCTTCCTGTTTTGGAATCATCCGTCGTCATAGCCGCACACTACGCCAAGGCGTGTGGACGGCCCGTGCTTGCTCAGGACGTGTGCATGGGGCTCATGTTCGCCGCCCGGCACGTCGTGGGTAAGCAGGTTGGATCTCTTTTTCCAGAAATTTATGAAGACTCGTCCGACTCAGACGAGTCTGATATCGAAGAGGTGGACGACTCGGACTACACGTGGGAGCGCTACGAAGGACCAGATGATATGCTCCAAAAGGTGAACGAGTGTGCAGATACGTGGGGCGCGTGGGAACCTGAAACACCTGCTGAACGTGCGCTCAAGAATGCAGTAGAAAAGACCAAGGAAAAATATGGTTGGGCCGAGCCCATGGGACCCTCATGAAGACCAGTACGGGTGGACCCCGTGGGTGCCCATCAGGGTTCCGGTTCCTTTTTCAAAAACAGAATTTAAAATTTTTAAAATTTCAGACTCGGACACGGACGACGAGTCGAAAATGTTCGAGAGGGTACAATGGTCAGTTATTTTACAGGACGAAAGTGACTTTGAGGAGGAGTGAAAGCGAAAGGGCCCGCAGGGCCCCTTTCGGAGACCCAGGGCTTTATGGAACTTCTGGAGGAATGAAAGCGAAAGGGCCCGCAGGGCCCCTTTCGGAGACCCAGGGCTTCAGGGGCTCTCAGCTGGGGACCTTCGGTCCCACCTGACTTTTTTTCCCCGCCACTTATAAAAATGGCCAGCACTCTTGTCTCCGCAGCTGTCGAGGTCGAGTCTTTCGCCCTGAACGCGATCGTGGGTTCCCTGGCCTTCACGGCCTCCCTGTCCTGGCTGGACTTTGTCCGCAGCCTGGTGTCCATGCTGATCCAGGTGCCCAAGAACACCAACAGCTTCTTCCTGATCACTGCTCTGCTCACCACCCTGCTGAGCGTCGTGGCTTACATGCTGATCAAGTTCACGGCCCGCAACGTGACGATCCAGAAGCCGGGTCAAGTGTACGCGATAACGAAATGAACAAGTTTACGCTCTTAAAAAATAAAATTACGACGGATACAAATCAGGCACGGGGTTAGGCCTCACGAAAGTCTTGTAGCCCCAGTAACCCAAGGCGAGCAACGCGAGCACAATTAGGATCGTCCACTTGCCGAACGGCGTCTTTTTGGCCGGCGGCGGTGGGGGCGGCTTGGCCTGCTCATCAAGCATCCGCTGCAGCTCCAATTGACCAACTCTGTTGGTCAACTGCTTTAGATCCTCTTGCTCCTCTTCAGATTCGCGATCTCGAATGTGAAGTCGTAGCACAAATGCATTTGTTTCCCAGCCCCTGAAATTCAAAGGATTACCGTCGCGATCGACCCACTTGATTGTGAGGCGTTGGAGACTAGCGATTGGTTCCGGATAGACGACGGAGACTTTGTAATCTTTGTTTTCGTGAAAATTTTTTATACACGCCGACCCAACGTCCATCATGACGGGCGCAAAGTTGCGGTTCGCGTTCGAACCTGCCACAGTCCCCGTTGAACCCTCGAGTTTACGGGCGTCCACGTGACTTGGCGTTCTCAATTCGTCTATATCGAGCCAGATGTATTCGTTGAGACTCATGTTGACGAGTGTTGTGCTGCGCACAAGGTACTTACCCGTGTACCCTGGGTCTGTAGCTGTGGCAAGTGCTGACGTGTAAGTTTGACCTTTGGTCAAACCCAGCATAGCTGCCAACTCATGCGAGTGTATGTAAAGTGTGAAAAGAGTACTGGAACTGAAAAGAAATTTGCCCTCGTCTGGCAAGTACTCGAGGGTCAGGGTCGTGGTGGTGAGAGCCTGAGCGAGGCCATACACAGAGTAAAAACCTTCATTGAGTGAAACGTTACTTGAATTGATACTAATGACGTTTGAACCGTCATTGAGGTTATACATTGAATTCCCGACACGAGCACTGACCAAATCAACACGTTCAACGTTTTTGATTGGACTGGTCAAGTGTAAAACGTAACTGTTTCCTGACGGGTAAAGGGTCAGGTCGCGGTTACGCGAATCAGCAAACAACAGACGCGTGGTCATCTGATTTATAGTTGGATATTTTTACACAATACATTCGGCAAACCACGGCTTGACTTCGTCGTAGTAGTCCGGGTCGGCCATGACCGTGGG
>JACCDP010571028.1_pt1 | contig 113085 bp, 121 predicted proteins | sample 7445841 | NCBI WGS metagenome assembly JACCDP01 (sample SAMN15323441, study PRJNA562643) | freshwater metagenome | isolation source: river surface water | place: USA:Blue River Watershed | collected 2017-08-17
ACTACGGGAGTAACACGGCGGTGTGGGGCAGCAACACGTCTGTTTGGGGTAGCAACAACGCCTCCAACCTGCTAACGCTAGCTGTCGCTAGCAATGCTTACGCTGCCAGCAACGGTCAGAGCAATTGGAACTATGGGAGTAACACGGCGGTGTGGGGCAGCAACACGTCTGTTTGGGGTAGCAACAACGCCTCCAACCTGCTAACGCTAGCTGTCGCTAGCAATGCTTACTCTGCCAGCAACGGTCAGAGCAATTGGAACTACGGGAGTAACACGGCGGTGTGGGGCAGCAATAAGTCCGTGTGGGGTAGCAACAACGCCTCCAACCTGCTAACTCTAGCAACAGCTAGCAATGCTTACGCTGCCAGCAACGGGCAGAGCAATTGGAACTACGGGAGTAACACTGCAACTTATGCCTCCAACACGGCGGTGTGGGGCAGCAACAACGCCTCCAACCTGCTAACGCTAGCGACAGCTAGCAATGCTTACGCTGCCAGCAACGGTCAGAGCAACTGGAATTATGCAAGTAACACTGCGACGTATGCAAGTGACACGGCGACGTATGCTTCCAACAATAGCGGAGGAAGGTATTGGACTTCTGCTTCTTCAAACGTGACTACTTTGTCAAATGTTGGAATTGGTACATCAACACCATCCCAAAAGTTGCATGTTGCTTCTAGCGGTGCAGGTATAGTTAGCACAATTATTACTACTAATAGCACTAACACTAATTTCGTGGGACTATATAGCGGACATTCCACGGACACAGCATCAGCGATTGTCTATGGTTCCAACACAGACCTGCGTATTGGCAGTTGGACAACCCTTACTGGGGGATGGACAGAGAGGTTCCGAATGACCAGCAATGGAAACTTTGGTGTCGGCACAGCTACACCGATTGAGAAGTTACAAGTTGTGAGTGGAGATATCGGTGTGTACAATGGAGCTAACGTTACAGATGCAGGTGGCGCTTTGAACTTTGGCATTTCCACCTACCAAAACTTCGGTGAGATGTCAACTATCAAGGGCCTATTGTACTACACAAACGCAACCTTCAGCACTCTGGCTGGAGGCATGGGATTCTACACACGCGGCAATAACATCACGAGCAACACGACACTGCAAGAGAGAATGCGCATTACACATGATGGTAATGTCGGTGTCGGCACAGCTACACCGATTGAGAAGTTACAAGTTGTGAGTGGAGACATCGGTGTATACAATGGAACTAACACTACAGATCAAGGTGGCGCTTTGAACTTTGGCATTTCCACCTACCAAAACTTCGGTGAGATGTCAGCTATCAAGGGCCTGTTTTACACCGCAAACACGACCTCTAGCAATCTGTCTGGAGGCATGGCATTCTACACACGCAGCAATAACGCCACGAGTAACACGACACTGCAAGAGAGAATGCGCATTACACAAAACGGAAATGTTGAAATAAGCACGCCGGGGATATTGTATACAGATTTCATAAAAGCACCATCTGCGAGGTTGGCATGTCTAGCTGATTTTTTAGATGTGTATGGAGTGGCTGAATTCACAGGATTGTATATAAATGTCGCGAATATGCTCTATACTGCAGATTTGAATGTGGGTGGAAATGCTAATATTTATGGTTTGTCTGTCACCTCAGGAGGACTGAACATTGTTGGTCCTTCTGGTGCTGGTGCAACTAGCATTCTGAATTTAAATACATATGACCCATTAGGTGATCCCCCGCCGGCTTCTATTGTAGGAGTTGATGATGGCGCTTATAGTGCTAGTGTTCAAATTAGAACCAAAACACCTGGAGCATGGGCTAATTCATCTGTTACACGATTTATAGTCACAAGCGATGGAAAAGTTGGGATTGGATCCTTTTCAAATCCACAAGACAGTTTGCACGTCTTGGGTGACATGCGTGTATACAACGGCTCAAATGTATCAGATGCGGGTGGTGCAATCCGCTTTGGAACTTCGAACAATCCTACGTTTGGTGAGATGGCAGCCATCAAAGGTATATACTTTAGCTCCAACGCGACAAACTTTGCTGGTGGCCTGGCGTTCTTCACGAGATCGAACAATGCAACGAGCAACACCACCTTGCAAGAACGCATGCGCATTACGCATCATGGGAATGTTCTTATTGGTACGTCAGCTACTACATGTAACTTTCGCTTGCAAATTGGCACGGATAGTGCTGGAAAACCTGGAACGAATACATGGACTATATCGTCAGACGTACGCATTAAAGAAGATGTCGTGTCCGCCAATGTTGGGATTTGTTACTCAAATGTGAAGAACATACCGCTGAAATACTTCAAATGGCGTGATGACATTTACACAACCGACCAAGTCCGTGACCGTCACAAGTTGGGTTGGATCGCTCAAGACGTCGAGATCGTGTTTCCAAAAGCCGTCGACATCATGCCCATGTTTGGGTACCCAGACTGCAGGTCCCTGAACAGTGACCAAATTATCGCGAGCATGTATGGCGCGGTGCAACACATTCAAGACATCACAGAGACACAAAACGAACGTGAAGCTGCACGGCTTCAACTCCAAACGCTCGAGATTCCTCATCCTGTTATAGCTTCAGCTACCTTGGTACATAGCGCTGTGTATGCACCCCGGTGTGATGTGTTGTACCGAGGCAAGGTGGTGCTTTCCGACGGCAACGCGCAGATTGACTTGGACACTTGTGCCCCGGCCGATCCAACCAATGGACTCGTGGCTGGTGCGACGTTCGAGGCAATGTTGCGCAACGCACAGACCTTTTTGCAAAATGACAGCGGCTTCGCGAGATTGCGGGGGAGCATCGTCGGAGGTGTTTTGAACATCGAATGTGAAGACTCCGCGAGCACCGATGAGGTCAGTTGGATGGTCGTCGCCGAACGAAAAGACGCCTACGTTATGGGCGGCGCGGATGGCAAAACAAACGCAGCAGGGTACTTGAACACTGTGCGGATTTCTTAGGGCGTCGGGCAAAGACTGAACAGTGTTGAAACGCGAAAAAAATTGATACAAGATAGACTGGTTTGCAGTGTCTTGCTCTTCGCCCAAAGGGCTTAAAAATTATTTTCATCACAACTAAATAATGGACCGCCGCGCCAAGAAGGCCGCTACCTTGTTCAACTTCCTTCAGGACCACAGGGCCGAAAAGGGTAGCGCGTTCACGCATACGAGTATTTATCATCCAGTCGGCAGTTTCTACGTCTCTCCGGAAGACCTGCCCTGTTTTTTCGAACTGTACAAGGAAGCCTTCACGATGGGCGAAGACCTCTACCTCACTGAGAAACACCGCGAAATTGGCCCGGTGGTAGTCGATCTCGACTTTCGTTTCGATCCCTTGGACAGTGCTTCAGCATTGCACAGGTACTCGACAGAAGATATCGCAAAGGTCGTCGAGATCTACAGCGAGGCTTTGATGGCGTGCGTGGAAGGCATGGAGAACGTCGTTGCGTACGTGATGGAAAAGCCAAAAAGTGTGGTCGACAAGGGCGTGGAGAAGGATGGTGTGCACATCGTCTTCCCCGACGTGGTGACGGCGCCGGCGTTCCAATTCGTGCTGCGCGAGCGGGTCATGCCAAAGGTTGCGGAAGCACTCGCGCATCTGCCACTCAAGAATCCGATTGAGGACGTCATCGACGAGGCTGTCATTGAGCGCAACAATTGGCAAATGCTCGGGAGCAAGAAGCCACACTGCGAGCGCTACTCGGTGACGCGCGTGATGCGTTGGAGCGACGGCCGTGTTGAAGACGACGCCGTGCCAGAAGACGTGGAGTTGATCGAGCGGTTGTCGATCCGCAACAAGCATCGTCCCACGGGACTGCAGGATGATTGCGAGGCTGCGGTGCGGGCCTACGAGGCGAAGGTCCAAGAAGAGAAGATGAAGAGCCACTTCAAGAGCACCGTGCTATCTAAAACCAGGAACCAAAAGAGGAATGAGACCGAGGACGACTTTAAGCAGGCGTGCGTGCTGGTGGACCTGCTTGGGGCGGGGCGGGCAGAGTCGTATTATGACTGGATCCGCGTGGGCTGGTGCCTGCGCAACATCGACCACCGACTGTTGGACAAGTGGGTGGCATTCAGCAAAAAGTCGCCCAAGTTCAAGGCGGGCGAGTGCGAGCGTGTGTGGAACTACATGCGCCAAGATGGTGCGTGCCTGGGCATGGGCACGCTACACCTATGGGCAAAGCAGGACGACCCAGAGCAATACAACAAGTACGTGGACGCGGAGCTGAGGACCCTGATCCGCGAGTCTTACAATGGCTCCGAGTACGACATTGCCCGCGTGATTCAGAGGAAGTACAACCACATGTTTGCTTACGACAGCGGATGCAAGATGTGGTTCTACTTTGCCGACCATCGCTGGCATCCCACTAGCGACGGGTTGGCGCTCAAGAGGAAACTCCCCACTGAGATCGCTGCCGAGTACCGCAAGGCTGCCTCTTTTTACATCACGCTCGCCAATCAAACCGAGGACACGGCGCAAAAGAACGTGCTCGATGAGCTCGTGACCAAGCTGCAGGCCATCGTCAACAAGCTCAAGCGTGCGGCATTCCAGTCTTGCGTGATGACGGAGTGTGCGATGCTGTTCAACATCGACAAGTTTGATGAGAAGCTTGATAGCAACCGTCACCTCGTTGGCTTTGAGAACGGCGTGTACGACTTGGATGCCATGGAGTTTAGGGACGGGCGCCCTGAGGACTTTGTATCGCTGAGCACCGGCATCAACTATGTGCCGTATGATGGATCTCTCGTGTGCCTGCCCCAAGTACAGGCGTTCTTGTCGCAGGTGTTGCCGATCGAGCGGGTGCGCGAGTACGTGTTGAGGTTGCTGTCGAGCTTCCTGCATGGCAACATCAGGGAGGAGCGCTTTCACGTGTGGACTGGAAGTGGATGCTTTGCGATCGATACTCCGGTTATGATGGCTGATGGAACAATCAAACGAGTTCAAGATGTTGAGGTTGGTGATCAGGTTATGGGTGATGACTCTACCCCACGAACTGTGCTGAAGCTTCATCGGGGACGTGATAAGATGTATGAGATCATTCCAACAAAGGGTGAGTCATTTGTGGTGAATCAAGGTCACAATCTTCCTTTGAAGGCTACCAATTTCACAATCATCAATTACTCCAAGCGAGATGGATGGAGGGTCTTGTGGAAAGAGTACGATCTTGAGAAGGTGTTGATTTCCAAAGGCAAACGGTTTCAAACAGAAGCTGATGCGAAGGCGTTCGTTGAGACCGTGCTACCCAACAATAAAAATGTTTGCCGGCGTGGGGATATAATTCACATTTCGGTTGAAAAGTTCCTACAAAACATGGATAGGATTGGGAAGCGCCATCTTTCTCTGTACCGGACATCTATTGATTTCCCAGAGAAACCAGTCTCTGTGGATCCATACATGTTTGGGTACTGGCTCGGGGATGGTACGAGCTGCCATTCTTCCATCACGACCGCTGATCCTGAGGTGGTGGCGTACATGCACGAGGTGTGGGGTGGAGGGGTTGGAGAGATCCGACTTGCCCAAGAGAAGGGCAAAGCCAGCACTTACGCCGTCAACAAAAAGAAGGGAGCGGACACCTGCGTCTTCAAGGAGCTTCGAGAGCTTGGAGTGATCAACAACAAACATATCCCATCGGTCTTCTTGCACAACTCACGAGACGTTCGACTCCAAGTGTTGGCGGGTATCATCGACAGTGATGGGCATTATCAAGCGCACACCAACCAGTTTGAAGTCACTTTCAAGTCGGAGCGGCTCATGGACGACTTGGTGAGCTTGGCAAGGTCGCTCGGGTTCGCGGCCTTCAAATATACAAAAAAGACATCGTGGACCTATAATGGCCAGAAGAAGTCAGGGACGGCATTCAGGACACAAATTGTCGGTGATCTTTTGAGCATTCCGACAAAAATTGCAAGGAAAATGGAAGCTAGGCAGAGAATCAAGAATAAAGACGTGAGCCTTACCGGATTTGACATCAAGGAAGCAGGAGACGAAGACTACTATGGATTTGAACTCGACGGCAATCATCGCTTCCTTATGGCTGATAATGTCGTTCAACTAAATTCGAATGGCAAATCAAAGATACTCGAGCTCTACCAAAAGGCATTTGGCGAATACTGCTGCACGCTGCCCATCGCCCTGCTCACGCAAAAACGCGGCTCTTCCAGCGGTGCCTCGCCCGAGCTCGCTAGAGCTCGCAGCAAGCGGTTTGCGTGCCTCCAAGAACCTGGTGAAAATGAGAGGTTGAATATTGGTTTGATGAAGGAGATGACCGGCGGCGACAAGCTGTACGCCCGCGGGCTTTACAGGGAGGGCATGGAGTTCAAGCCACAATTCAAGATGATCCTGACCTGCAACCATCTACCGTTGGTGCCTTCAGACGACGGTGGTACGTGGCGCCGGATCCGCGTCGTGCGGTTTGAGAGCAAGTTTTGTGAAAACCCCGATCCCAGCAAACCCAACGAGTTCCCCATAGACACGTCGTTGTCCCAAAAGTTCGACGATTGGGCTGAGGCACTCATGAGCCTGTTGATCGAGTACTACAAAAAGACGATCACTGAAAAGATCAAAGAGCCCGAGGAGGTGCTCGAGTGCACGCGCGAGTACCAGAGGCGCAACGACATCATCGCAGACTTTTTGGACTCTGCTGTGGTCAAGGACGACAATGGTTTCCTGCAGCTCGGCGAGGCCTTCAACGATTTCAAGAGCTGGCTCAAGGACGAGGGCTGCACAGACCGCAGCATGCGCAAGTCGGACTTCCAAAGCTACATCGAAAAGGTGTATGGTAAGGCGTCTATGGTCAGCAAGCTCAAGGGATGGAAGGGCTACAAACTCAAGAGTTCGTTGGTTGAAACAAACGCAGCTGATGATTACGACTGAGTGTAAAAAAGTGAATCCTGACAGCTTAAAAAGAATTTGTGATTTTTCTATAGACGACACGCAAGATGCCGACGATCAAGGACAAGCTTGAGATGAGTTTCAAGACTATTGTGGAGATGCTCGAAGACCGAAAGACCTACAGCGAGCAAGACATTGCCTTTCTTCGGTCCTTTGGACAAAATGAGCTTTCAGCCTTGATGAGCAAGGGTGTCGTGTCGGTCGACCTAGACACCCGCCTGCGGGTCATGTATTACCTCAACAGATTCAGGATGGCAGATTTCAAACCACACCTGGAGCGGTGTGTCGGCTTTGACTTTTGTATCCTGATTGTGGGTGACAAGCTTACGACCTACAACACCAAGAGCATCCAAGACTTTTTGGCAAAATCCAAAACGAGCTTGGTGCTCGACGTCAACCTCCAGATCTTTGAGCTTGCAGAGGTGTTGTTCAATATCACTCACCACGTGCTCGTACCAAAGCACGAGGTCATTTCAAATGATGCTGAGATCGAAGAGCTTGTCAAGCGCTACAATTTGAAGAACCGGCATCAGTTCCCCATCATCCTGCGCACCGATCCTGTTGCTAGATACTTTGGATTGCGGTCTGGGCAGCTCGTGAGGATCACCCGCGTCAGCCCGTCTGCTGCTGAATATGTCGCCTACCGGTGCTGTGTGTGAGAGACTCTTTTGGACTCTTTTTTTCTCGGTGAAATCTTTTCTATGGTAGTAGTAACAAAAGATGAGCTCGGAATACTCGAATGTCATTCAATCTATTGCCAACAACACGGACCAGTCGGTTGGCAAAAATGCCGACCCCAAGAGCTACTTGGAGGCGCTCCAGTTCATGGCGAGCTCGAGCATGGCCGAGTCCGCGCGTTTCAAGAAGCTGATGAACGATTCTTTGAACAATCAGGTCAAGGAGTACAACCAGACTTCAGAGGCGCTCAACACTTACAACCAGATGTATGTGAACAACAACTACATCAACGATGAATTGAGCGCAGAGAATAAAAAGGTCGATTATATGGTGGCGGAGTTCAAGAAGAAGATTTACGCGAGCAAGCAGAAGAGTCAAAACTACATTTACATTGCAAACAAGACGATCTTTACCAGGACCCTCGTGTTGTACACTGCGTTGTTGAGCATTGCCCTGTTGTTTTGCATCCGCATGGCGCTCGCCGGTCTGTTTAGCGAGACCACAATGTATGTGATGATGGGGGTGTTTTGCTTGATCTATGCCGGCTTTATGAGCTGGTATGTCGTGCGCAGCTCTTACAGGACCAAGTATGACTGGACCAAGTTTTACTGGACCGGCCCAATGCCGGGCGGTGGTGACGCGTGCCCGGCGCAACCCGTGATCTGATCAATCTAGTAGTTGTAACCAACAATGGACTCGGTCACACCCTGGATGTTGTATTGGGTGGCAAAGGGGTAAAGGTACTTGTTGTAGTTGTCTTTCAGGATACCATCGGCAGCGGCCTTTTCAAGGGAGTCTTCGATCATGTACTTGTCCAACGCGGCTCGCGCATTGGGCAGCAAACACGCATTGTCTTCAGTCGTTTTTTTCTTGGACACCAACAAGGATGGTGTGACAAGCTGGGGTGTAGCAGATGGGACTGGCGTTTGATACTGCGTCTCAGTTGCCATGTCTAGGTTCTTTTTGGGATCCTCTTTCAGGGGCGTGGCTACAAGTTGTTGGGGGGCGTTTTCGGGTTCACCTGCTTGGGGCTGTTCGGCGTTTTCGGGTTCACCTGCCGGGGGGTTTTCGGCACCTTCGGGTTCACCTGTTTGGGGTTGTTCTGCGGATTCGGGTTGGCCGCCTTCTTGTTCTGCGTCTTCGGGTTGGTCGCCTTCGGGTTGGTCGCCTTCGGGTTGGTCGCCTTGTTCTGCGCCTTCGGGTTCACCGCCTTCGGGTTGGTCGCCTTCGGCTTCAAAGGCTTCCGCCTCGATGTATTCATATCCCTCGGGGATGTCTTCATACCTTTCTCCGCCCTTCAACACCACATTGGCACCGTTGGCCAGGAGGTTCGCACATCCCAAGCGCACCAAGGTAATGATCAGTGCGGCGCTCGCCAACAGAAACATGGCCATGTCGTAAAAGAACGTACCCACCACAACGCCAGAGAGAAAAAGTCGCGCTGTGGGCGTGTTCAAAAAGGCGATGGACTCCACATCTAGACTCGCCACCATCACAATGTACAAAACCAGGATGGCTTTCACACCCATGTCTACACTGACAAACGGACTAGACATTATATTTTTAGGCATATAAAAATTTGACCTCGCGTTCCACTAGAAGGCGTGACATCACAAATGGCAACGTCGCTGAGTTACCGCGGCTATGGCGTGCGCAAGAGTGAACTTACAGAAGCCGAACTCGAAAAGCTCAGGAGCACCCTAACCGTTCAACCATGTTGCAATGGCATGGTTGCGGCGCAACAAAACTCGTTCAAGGTGTACACAGAAAGCAGCAAGAAAATCTACGTCCCCAAGTCCTACGGCTTGGCTGCATTCGGGCAACCAGAGGAAGACAACCTTGGCGATGGAGCCGACATTGACATCAAATTTGCGGGAGAGCTGAGGAAGGAACAACTCGAACCTGTTGAGGCATACTTGCAAGCTGCCAAAGACCCCGAGTGTATGGGCGGCATCATAAACCTGGTTTGCGGGCAAGGCAAATGCTTGGCACGGGGTACACTTGTGTTGATGGCAGACGGGACGCAATGCTACGTTCAGGATGTGCAGGTGGGGGACCACTTGATGGGCGACGACAGCACGCCTCGGCAGGTCGTGAGCACTTGTCAGGGTCGTGAAAAGATGTACCGCATTGTTGACGTGTCAGCAGACACTGCTTACACTGTGAATGCGAGCCACATCTTGTCCTTGATAGACGTAGAGACGGGGCAGATTGCGGACGTCCCATTAAAGGACTACCTTAACCTTTCCGCCGAGCGACGAAAGCAATTATGGGGCTACCGCGTCCCTGTAGAATGGGGGCCTTCCGTCGATGCGCCCACACCCTTCCAAACGTACGCCCACGGCTTCGACTTTGGCAATGCCATGTCGTCCGCTCTGCGGGAGCTCAATACAAGGCCACAGATGAACGCCAGCATGATGGTGACCTCCAGAGCAGCCAGGTTGGCACTTGTGCAAGGGGTGTTTGATGCTTGTGGAGTACGCAATGATACTACAGACACGATCACGTTTCCCTGTGACGCCGACCTCGAGTACGTTTTGCGGTCCTTGGGCTTGAGGTTGCAGAGTCCATGGGGTGCGTCTTTAGTCATACAGGCTTCAAAGCTCGACAAAATGACGCGCGACGGCTGGCTCCCGAGCGCGATTGATCTTGCATACAGAATCAGCGTGGAAGAGTTGTCGGAAGGCGACTACTATGGCTTTGAGCTAGATGGCCCAAACCGCAGGTTCTTGCTAGGAGATTTTACCGTCACGCACAACACTGTATGCGCCCTGTACATCATCACCAAGCTGCGAAAGAAAACATTGATCGTCGTGCACAAGGACTTTTTGCTCAACCAGTGGAAGGAGCGCATAGACCAATTCTTGCCAGACGCACGCGTAGGCCTAATAAAAGGAAAGACTTGTGACACCGAAGACAAAGACATTGTGATTGGCTCTTTGCAAAGCTTGAGCATGAAAGACTATGATCCGGAGGTTTTTGCAGACCTGGGTATGATCGTCGTAGACGAGTGCTTTCCTTACCATCAGCTTGTTGCGACCGTCAACGGCCCAATGTACATTGGCGACATTGTCAAGTTGTGGCAAGTGGGGACGCCGACACCCGCCGTGGTGGCTTATGACGAGCTCAAGATGTCCTTTGTGGAAGCCAACGTGACGCACGCATGGGAACGCACTAGGACCCAACCGCTGGTGCGGCTCAAGTTCAAAGGCGCCCCGGATCTGGTATGCACAGAAGGACACAAGATTCTCACTTCACGGGGTTACACACGAGCATGTGAAATCGAGGTTGGCGACACCTTGGCAGTCAAATGGGGCGCCGGGAGCGAGTTTTCAAATGTCACGGAGGTCGTAGACAAGCTGGACGAACCCGCCGACAAATGTATGGTGTACGACCTAGAGGTAAACAGATTCCACAATTTTGTTTGCACCGACGCGGATGGCCGCATGGGTGTCGTCGTCCACAACTGCCATCGCACCGGGGCAGAAGTGTTTTCGAGGGTATACAGGAAGATCAACACTCGGTACTCTTTGGGACTATCCGCTACGGTCAACCGAAAAGACGGTCTGACAAAAGTGTTCAAGTGGCACATCGGGGGCATCGTGTACAAGGGTGCAAAGAGAAAGGACACCGTGCGCGTATGCGTCGTGGATTACAAGCACGCATCGCCAGAGTACAGCAAAGAGTGGCTGATGTTTACGGGCAAGCCCAATACTTCGCGCATGATCAACAACATATGCGATTTCTTGCCAAGGACGGTGTTTATAGTTGACTTGCTCAAAGAGGTCTTTGCAAAAGAGCCGGAACGCAAAGTATTGATCTTGAGCGATCGCCGAAAGCACCTCGAGACCTTCAAAGAGCGGTTAGACGCAGCGGGTATCGAGAATGGTTTCTATTATGGCGGCATGAAACCCGCTGAGTTGAAGGAAAGCGAAGGGAAACAGGTTTTGCTGGCGACGTTTGCCTTCTGTGCAGAGGGATTGGATGTCGCGCGCTTGGACACGCTCATTCTGGCATCGCCAAAGTCGGACATTATTCAATCAGTAGGGAGAATCTTGCGCGAGAAAGAACAAAACAGGTTGCACGTGCCACTGGTCATTGACATTGTTGACAACTTTAGCATGTTCCCGTGCCAAGCAAAAAAGAGGATCAAGTACTACAAGGGGCAAAAGTACGCTTTGGAAGCCGGTGGGAGTAGGGGTGAGGGTGGGGGCGAAGTAGCGGGAGGATCCGCCAAGAAAAATGCGCTTGTGCACCTTCGCGGACACGCTTTCGTAGCAGACTAGACAGCCGCCAATTTGTCTTCACTCACTGGGTTGCCGCTCCTGTTGGTGCTGGCAGTGCTGGTATCATGCCCCCTCCCATCATACCTCCTCCTGTCATCCCCATCATTGCCCCGCCAATCATCATGGGATTTGTCATCCGCCCACGTTTCTTGCGTTGCTTTTTCTTTTCCTCTTTGATTTCCATTTGTGGAGGAATGTAGATGTACTCGGACACAAAGTTTTCTTGCGTTGACATTTTCCACACTTTGAAAATGACAAACCCTATCACTGAGGCTAGGATTGCAATGGACACAATCATAGCAATCACGTGCATCGTCTAGTAAGCTAACCTACGTGGACAAAAAAATGAGGGAGCCGAATGTTTTTCTGGCAGAGAGTATGCGTATTCTTTTTGCATTCTTCGTCTTTTTACTTTTGCTGTCGTCTTGCGTTTGCGCATTCGAGCTCCAAGCTATGGTACTGATTTTGAGTGTATGCAACTATGGAGCGGCGGTGAGCCCTCAAGCGCTCAGGCCCATTGTTTTCGGTACGCAAGGTAGCGTGGACAGCACACTGCGCGCTTGTTCTTACAACGCCTCTGCACTGTCCAAGCATACGACCATTGTGAATCAAGTCGTGCCAGTCCCATGCTACGGACAGAACCGCAACGGCGAGACCTTTGACTCGGCGACGTGCCCCTTTGAGGCGTGGGGGGACTATGCCATCGACTATGTCCAAAGCGTGTTGCGGCTGCCTATTCAAGATTACACACACCGCGTGATGATCGTTCCCAAGGGCAACGTGTGCTCTTGGGGAGGAATGGGATACGTGGGGTGCAAAAAAGATTGCCGCGTTTGGATCAGCGGCGACTTGTGGGACATGCCAGTGGCTTACTTTCACGAATTGGGACACAACATGGGGCTGGGACACGCGGGCGTGTTGGGCAAAGATGGCTACGAGGATTTTTCATCCGCAATGGGCTTTTGTTGCAACACGCGTTGCCACGGCGCACCGCATGCGAGTGCCATGGGCTGGTCCCAACCCATTGCGACGCTTGATCAAAGAGGTTTGTCTGCCGGCAAGTGGGTGTCTTTCAACGTGCCCGCATCCACAAAGGCCAGGAAAAACCACATCGTCATTCGTCCAAACTGGAACGCAAACATCCGTGAGACTTTGTACATCAGTTATCGCAAGCGTGAGGGCTACGACATCGGACTGCGCCTCGGCTTTGGTGACGTCGTCATCTTGCATTCTATGTCACGCAGCAGTAACGTGAGCAGTTTTGAGACGAGTTTGCAGGCCAACCAGATGGTGGAGGAGGCGCGCTTGGGCACCGGTGTAGTGTTATATGTGTCCAAGATCAGTGACGGCCTCGCCAAAGTCGCCGTGTGCCGTCGAACGACCGGATCTATGTGCATGCTATGAGGTGAAATTGACTTAAAGTTTCACTGTGTTTACTCGGCATGGCTTGCATCGGGATTGACCTAGGAACGTCTATGAGTTGCGCGGCAGTTTTTCGAAATGATCGGGTGGAAGTGATCCCGAATGACCAGGGCAACCGAACCACCCCCTCTTATGTTGCATTCACCGACACAGAGCGACTGGTCGGCGACTCTGCAAAGAACCAGGCGCCCACCAATCCCAAAAACACAGTGTATGACGCTAAGCGCCTGATTGGCCTCAAGTACAACGACCCCGTGGTCGCTGCCGACATCAAGCTGTGGCCTTTTGAAGTGAAGCCAGATGACCAGAACAAGCCGCGCATCCAGGTTTCTTACAAGGGAGAGTCTGCGAGCTTCCATCCCGAGCAGATCTCCGCCATGGTCCTGGGCAAGATGAAGGAGATTGCTGAGGCTTACCTTGGCGAACCGGTGACCTCGGCGGTCGTTACTGTGCCTGCGCGATTTTCAGACAGCCAACGCCAGGCGACAAAGGATGCCGCCGCCATTGCCGGTCTGGATGTGCTGAGGATCATCAACGAGCCCACCGCCGCGGCACTGGCGTATGGCCTGGACCGCTCCAAGACAGAAGAGCAAAACGTGATGATCTTTGATTGTGGTGGCGGCACGCACGACGTCACGCTCCTGAGTATCGATGGCGGCATTATTGAGGTCAAGGCGACCGGCGGCGATCCTCACCTTGGTGGCGAAGACATCGATAACCGCATGGTCGAGTACTTTGCCAAGGAGTTTCAGCGCAAGCACAAGCAAGACCTGACACAGAATGCACGCGCGCTCAAGCGGCTCAAGGCACAATGCGAGCGACTTAAGAAGACGCTCTCGTCGTCAACGACGGCCACACTGGAGATTGATAGCCTGTACGAAGGCATCGACTTTTCGGCAACGCTTTCCAGGGCGCGCTTTGAGGAAATCTGCAACGACATCTTTGTGAAAACAATGGAGCCCGTTGACAAGGTGCTCGCCGATGCCAAAATTGACAAGAGCCAAGTCCACGAGGTGGTGTTGGTGGGCGGCAGCACACGCATCCCGAAAATCCAAAAGTTGTTGTCCGACTATTTCAATGGCAAGGTGCTGAACAAGAGCGTCAATCCCGACGAGGTAGTTGCAGCTGGGGCCGCCATCCAGGCCTCGATTCTGTCTGGTGGCTCGAGCGACCGAACCAAGGATGTGCTGCTACTTGATGTCACGCCGCTCTCAGTTGGCATCGAGACGGCGGGAGGCGTGATGACGACGCTCATTGAGCGCAACACGACCATCCCCACCAAGAAGACGCAAACGTTCAGCACATACGCTGACAACCAACCTGGTGTGCTCATCCAGGTGTACGAGGGAGAGCGGCGATTCACCAAGGACAACAATATGTTGGGCAAGTTTGAGCTCACAGGCATCCCTCCAATGCCCCGTGGCCGGCCCCAGATTGAGGTGACGTTTGAGATGGACGCCAACGGCATCCTGAGTGTCACGGCTGCTGAAAAGTCGACGGGCAAGGCACAAAACATCACTATCACCAACGAGAAGGGTCGGCTGTCCAAGGACGACATCGAGGCGATGGTGAAGGATGCGGAGCGCTTCAAGGACGAGGACCGCAAGAATGCCGAGCGGATTGAGGCGCGCAACAACCTGGAGTCTTACTTGTACAACCTGAAGTCCACCGTGGTCGACGACAACGCGGCCAAGCTTCCGGAAGAGGACAAGAAGAAGATTGCTGACCTCGTTGAGGAGGGCATGGGGTGGTGGGACGCCCACCAGGACGCGTCAAAGGAAGTCTTTGATGCCAAACAAAAGGAGCTGGAGGGGGTGGTCAACCCAATCCTCGTCAAGATGTACGCCGGGGGCGCGGGAGGGGAGCCGGGGGGACCTGTCGTGGAAGAGGTGGACTGAGGCATAACAGAGTAGTAGTCGCTTTATTTTTTGCCCCCGTTTTGAGATTCCATCAAAGCCAGGGTGCGGTCGGTGAGGTTGCCAAGGGTTTCCACAAACATCAAACTCCCTACAATGTCGAGAGGTCCTTCGGTCTCGCCCTGGGCATTGCGGTCGTACTTGAGGCGCTCGTCCATGCGCTTTTTGAACCTTAGCAGCGTGGTAACACGGTCGCGGCCGGGACCGGCTGGGACAGACTCTAGCTCGGCCTCAATGGTCTTGGCGAGATCGTCGATGTCTAGCAAGACGCGGTCAACCTCTGTAGGGCGCGCAGGGCTCCAACTGCCATGTTGCTCAAAGAGCGAGTACAGAACGTCTGAGATCTGGTCACATGCCCGGAGCATCAGCTCGAGACCACCTTGCACGCGGTGCTGCTTCTTGGGTTGACGGGGCTGCGTGTTGTTTTGGGACTGTTTTGAAGAATTATTCAACACTTGTTTTGAAGAATTATTCAACACTTGTTTTGAAGAATTCTTCAACATAACCGTTTTTACCTCTGCGGATAAAATAAAGTCCGCATGCAAGGAGGCAAAAAGAGGTCTTGCAATGATACCCGCGTCGCAATTTTGATGATCAACAGCCCCAACATAGCCAACTACGCCCACAAGGCCGCGGTCGTGAATTACATGTATGCATCCAAGCACGGCTACGCTTTCTTGGTCGAGCGTTGCCCCTCAAAGGGCAGTGGTTTTGAGCTGCCCGACACGAATGAGTATCTCATGGTGTGGACCAAGCCGCACCTGGTCAAGAAACACCTCCCCCACTACGACTACTTGTTGTACATAGACAGCGACGCTATCGTCGTCGACCGTGAAAAAACCATTGAGGAGCTCGCTGCCGCGCACATGGCCGGACCCGTGTGTATGGTGGCCGGACGAGATTGCCTCAGCAGCAGCATAGATTCTTGTTCCGGCCACGAAGGGGAGCTCAATGCCGGGGTGATTCTTTTCAAAAACGACCCACGCACCATGGACATACTCGACGCATGGATTGACGCTCGCTTGAACAAAGACTGCTTGAAGTGGCGAGACGAGTTCCCCTACGAACAAGCATGCATCAATCACCTCCGCAACGACCGCTTTCAAAGAGAGATCAAGGTACTCCCGACGCAAGAAATGAATGGTGTCGATGGCACGTGGATCATGCACTACATGGCACAAACCGAGGCGACTCGGGATGCCGCCATGGTGGCTGAGCTGCGCAAGCTCTTTGAATCTCTCACGTCACCGCCACCTTCCTCGAAAGAGGAAAAGGGAAACCGCGAAGGGGCGCGGGAAGGCGAGGGTGAAGTAGTGGAGGGATTCACAGACGGCGGGCACTCCGGTCCCGGGTTGTGGTGGTGGGTCGTGATGATCGGCCTGGTTGGCGTGGTTTGCGTTGCCGTCTTGTTCAGTTTACCCAAGGGAGTGTGAGGGCCTCCTCTGCCGTGGGTCTCTTGGCTGGATCCTTTGTCAACAGTCTTGACAAAAAACCTTGGGCGCCTTCGGAAAGTCCTTGCAAGTCGGCTTCATCTTCGAGCACAGATTTCCAAATTGCATACACGTGCGGCGAGTGGGCATTGTACTTGTCGTTGAATGGAAAGCGACCCGTGAGCAGTTGGTAACCCATGACACCCAAAGACCACACGTCTGACTTGAAGGTGTGTATGCCACTGAGCGTCTCGGGTGCCATGTACCAAGGCGTTCCCCGGCTCGTGGGCGAGTTACTGTTGTGTAGCGCGGAGATGCCAAAATCAATCACCTTGACTACGTCGTTTTCACACACCACAAAGTTTTCGGGCTTTACATCGTTGTGGATTACCCCCAAGGCATGCAGTTCAGCGAGGATCTCCAAGCAGCGACGGATGACGCGTCTGACGGCGTCCTCGGTGCTGCCTATGTAAGCTGTGAGCGTGCCGCCCTTGCAATGCTCCATGATCATGCACACCTTGCCTTGGTCGTCTTCGACAACGTCAAAGAGCCGCGGGGTGACATTGATCGTGCTCTCCTCCACCTTTCGATGCACAAACACCTCATTTTGTTGCACGATCCCAATCACCTTGCACGCGTACTCTGTGTTCGGCGGGACCTTGGAGCGTACCAAATTGAAAGCGATGCAGCTACCGCCACGCATGACATTTTGTTTGACGACTTGATACTTGCTAGAGAACATAGACACAACTGGGAATTGAATACAACTGACTGGTCGCTTTAAACTCTGTCAATCTTTTCAATGCGAGACCATTTGCTTCGGCGAAAACACCGAGCCCAGGATGGAGATGGCAAGGGCCTCCAAAGACTTTGTGGATTGCAGAATGATGTTGCAATACGACGAATCCCCATAGAGGTAGATCAAAAACACGTTGGATCGGCAGTAGATATGATGCACCCTTTCTAGGACGGTGTGGGCGGAAAAGAGGCACGCCGCTGAAAGGGCCATCAGGCAAACCGCCCTTGAATTTACAATCACGGCCATGTACACACTTCGGCCTAGTGACCGGTCGTAGCTTTAACTGGCTAGCGCAAGTATTTAGAGTTTTGCACACTTTTAAAAAACATCGTAATTATATTCACTTTATGAAGCTGAATAAACCGATTGTCTTGGTGCCCGGGTTTTGCGGCTCAAAACTGATCATGTGCAACAAGCGTCCAAATGTGAAGCAAAAACCACGGGCCAACGACTTTATCAACCTGAACATTTTTGACAAGCAGTGGGATGGCGAGTTTGTATTAAAGTTCGACCCCAAAACGGGGCGCCCCCTGCTGCAAGACAACATCGAAACCCTAGATTTTGGCGGCGTAGAGGGTATTCGCAACCTTTGTGAAAGTTGTTTGCTGATTGACAACGTCTTGGAAAAGTTCAAGACGGAGACGTCCATCGACAATGTATACAACTATCGTTATTTTGACTCGTTCATCTCGCGGCTTGAAAGCGCGTATGGCTATAAGAGCCGTTTTGACCTGTTTGGGGCGCCATACGACTTTCGCAAAATCGGCGTCCGCGAGTACATGGAGCATTATTTTAAGCGCTTCCAGGGGTTGTTGGAGCAAAGCTACGAGATACACCGCAGGGGCGCCCTTGTTCTGGCACACAGCATTGGGGCTTTGATCATATACGTCTTTCTGTGCGAGTATATGTCGCCCGCGTGGAAGTCCAAGTACATCGACCGGTTCATAAGCGTCTCGGCACCCTTTGGTGGGTGCAGTGTTTCCTTGAAGACGTGTCTGTCTGGGTACCCTAGGCTCATGCTGCTCAAGGACAGGTACTTTCCCGTCATGCACACGAGCACCGGCATAAGCTTGGCGTTTCCCAATCTTTATGGATACAACGATGACCACCTTTTGCTGCTGGACAGGTCTGCAAGTGCAAAGTTTCACGTCACTGACTTTATGGATGCCCTGCCAGACCACATGCGCAAGGTGTGGGAGAGCAATGGGCGAGACCTCGTGCCGGTGTTTATGAAGAACACGGGGGTTGCAACCAGCATCATCACCGCCTCGGAAAAGGATGCGGAGCTCATGTATCTATACGAAACCTTGGACAAGACCGAGAATGTAGAGCCACAGATTATCGCGTACGGACCAGGTGACATGTTGATCCCTTCGCAGAGCTTGAACATCCACGAGCGCCATCGCCTGCGCTTCCCTAACTACACATTCCACGACATTTCCGGCACCGAGCACACGAAGGTGCTGAGCGATCCCAGATTCCTCGACATAGTGACGTCGTATGTTTGACTTGTTCCTTGGCGTAATAACGCTCCACGTAGCGCTGATAGTATTGCTTGTGATAGTCCACCATCTTTTGTTGGAATGCCGCAAGGGTGGGTGGCGCCATTATTAGCCAAACACACTTACTTTTACTTGCCGGCAAAAATTTTGTCAGTTTGATGTAATAGGGTTGTAATGTCGGTGGCCGTTGCCTTGAAAAACATCGTCCTCATGTTGTTGATCATCCTCATCTTGCACTTTTTGATCAAGAATGTGTTGCTTGAGCGCAAAAAGACCGAGCCTTGCGTGCCTTACATCGCCATTGAACAAAAGGTGTGCCCACAGCCGATCCAAGAAGAAATAATACTCATCGAGGAGGCCGAGGAGATTGTCGCACCAAAGCCCAAGGAACGCCGCAGGAATAAAAAGGTGTGTGGTGAAAAAAAAGAAGTCGACGTGGAGCTAGAGCTGCAACAGTTTGTCTTTGAAGAAGCCTCGGACGAGCTCGAGCGTTTCTTTGCAGCGGCCCCCGCAGATCCCCCCGAGGTTTCCAAGATTGACAAAGAGACCAAGGAACCCAGTGCCAACCGTGGGAGCACTTCCAATGTGTCGTTCGTCAACGAGTACAAGAATGAGAGCGTGCTCAACAGCGGCGATCCCTTTGGCACAGGCCTGATGGCCTTTGACGCCTTCGACTCCAAGTTTGGCGGCGCCGCCCCGTGCGGTGGTGCCGCTGGTTGGAGCGACGATGCCCCTCTTGGACCCCCAGGGTTGTAAGCACATAAAAATGTGATTATATTTCACAGACCAAAGGGTGTTGCAAAGATGCTCGGGGAAATCTCATTTGCGGGCAAGGTAGGATACAACATCAAGACGGATGACGCCAAACAGCGCATCTTGGACCAGCTTCAAGATAGCTTTTCCTTCAAGGTCATCCAAAAGCATCACGAAAGGTACCACGACGGCCTCATCCACAAGCTCAATGCCAATCCGCACATGGTATCGTTGAGGACCAATGGCAACCCCTACCTGCTCTTTCTCACAAAGGTCAACTTTGTCAACCAGTGTGTGTTTGTGGACAAGAAAATACAACAAGGTTATTTTTATCCGCGGATGATCGTGTCTCGATTCAGGTTCGATGACCGCTTGTTCGAGGGTGGTGGAACCGTGTTGGATGGAGAGATGATCAAGACCAACGACGGCAAGTGGCTGTTTTTGATTGGGGATGTCATTGGCTACCGAGGGGCGCACTTGGACAATGTGAATCTGGTCAAGCGGATCAACTTGGTGTACGATATACTCGCCAAGATGTTTACTGCGGCGCCTTGCGACGTATGTGTACTGCAGGTGAAGCGATACTTTGGATACCCAGAGCTGGAGGACGCACTTATAAACTTCATGCCAAGCCTGCCCTACACGTGCCGCGGCATCACCTTCAAACCGTTGTTTCTGAAATTCAAGGAGATCCTTTACAACTTTGACGACTCTCTCATTGTCAAGGTGATGCGTAAAAAATACAAGTCTGTGAGCAACTTCCTTCTCAACGAGCACGTCCAAGACGGCGTTGTCGCTCCTTCATTTTCAGACGCCGCGTCAAGTGTGAGCAGCTTCTCCGCGAGCTCCGCAGACTCCAGCGAGGGTGCGAGGGTATTTTGGGTGAAAAAGTCGAGCTTGCCAGATGTGTATGATATGGTCGATCCCTCGGACAACAGCACTCACATGGCGTGCGTGCCTACCCTAGAGACGAGCAAGTTTCTCAGGAGCGTCTTTGCGGACAAAAACGTAAACGACAAGGTGTCGTTGTTGTGCAAGCAGAGCGAGCGCTTTTCAGAGCGTTGGATCCCCGTCGAGGTGGCTTGACAAACAACGCATGAGTTGTGTGAGTTGTTGGTCTTTGGAGATCACGCTCGCGGGTTTGGGCGTGGAGATGTACACCTTGTTGGTGGTGTCGCGCGTGGGTGGGTAGTCCCTGTGCTCGAAATGCACATGCACGTGCCCGGGAAGCTTGAATGTCACCTTGGAGACCTGGCACACACTGTGCAGCTTGTCGGTCGAGGGAAACACGTGGAATGACTGCTTTTCTTTTTTGTACTCGACGATGTCGCCTTTTTGGGAAATGAAGGACTTCTTATAGACATTGTTTTGGTGGTTGTCACCAATCTCGCACACGAGATCGCGCAACACCAGTTCGGTGTAGTATTTTTTGGAAGGAGGTGTCGCAGACTTTGACTTTACGACCCCTAGCAACTTGCGAGCGATGGCATCTGGGGCATTTTCAGCCAGGATGATTTCGGTGAGATTGGCCTCGTTCATTTTGTGGTTGGTTGTGTATGTGTGTGGGCGTGCTCAATTTTTAACTGGCAACAAAAACTGAAAGCTTTAAAGACAGTTCCACCAACCAAGAAATAGTACGATGGCTACTACCAATATCCGCGAAAGGGCGTTGGATTTGCTGAGCAAAAAGTTGGGAAGCTCGATGCCGAGCACGTGGGTGGTTGATCTAGAAAGAGGCATTTACAATTGGGTGATCGACTTTGCCAACGAAAAGTGTGTAGTAAAAAATTGGGCAAACCCCATGTTTTCCAGGATTTACACAGACAAGGTCCGCTCTGTTGTGTCGAACCTGGAAGACTCGTATGTTGGCAATGCACGCTTGCTGAACCGGCTGGTAGACGACAAAGAGTTTTTGCCGCACGACATTCCGTACATGAGACCGGAGGTGGCGTGCCCAGAGAGATGGGTCCACATCCTGGATGTGAAGAACAAAAAGGATGCCAACATTGGTGAAAACACCCTGACGGCCATGACGGATCAATTCAAGTGCGGCCGGTGCAAGAAACGCGAGTGCGTATACTACGAATTGCAAACTCGCAGTGCGGACGAACCATCTTCCATCTTCATCCGTTGCCTAAATTGTGGTCACAGCTGGCGCATTGGTTAAGACGAGCCAACGGGTTTGGCAGTATAGCTGGATCTAAATTGGTCAAGCGGCATGCCTATTTCTTTTTTTGGCAGCGAGAAACGGTCGCTGGGGGGTACAAAGTCAGCAGCGAAGTCCAAGGTGTTCATGGCAATTTGGGAGTTGGTGTTGGGTGTGTAATTGCCAGATGGTGGTGGGCTGGTAGTGGGTCTCCGCGGCGGGTAAGTAGTAGTTTGCCGAGGTGCATTTAGCACGGGTGCTTGTGTTTGTGGTGCCGTTGGTGGTGGCGAATATGCAATGGTCTGAGAAATCATCGGGAACGTTGTCGTTGGTGGTGGCGGATATGTAATGGTCTGAGAAACCATCGGAAACGTCGTTGACGGAGAAAATATACTGGTCTGAGAGATCCTTGGTGGGTAAGTCGTGGGTGGTTTGGTCGTAGGTGGCTTGGTCGTAGGTGGCATGGTGGTGGGTGGCTTGGTGGTGGGTGGCTTGGTCGTAGGTGGCATGGTGGTGGGTGGCTTGGTGGTGGGTGGCTTGGTCGTGGGTGGTTTGGTCGTGGGTGGCATGGTCGTGGGTGGCATAGTCGTGGGTGGCATAGTCGTGGGTGGCATAGTCGTGGGTAGCATAGTCGTGGGTGGCATAGTCGTGGGTGGCATAGTCGTGGGTGGCATGGTGGTGGGTGGCATGGTGGTGGGTGGCATGGTCGTAGGTGGCATGGTCGTGGTGGACAGTGGCGGTTGATACACAGGCTGGGGTTGGTACACAGGCTGGGGTTGGTAAATAGGTTGGGGTTGGTAAATAGGCTGGGGTTGGTACACAGGCTGGGGTTGGTAAATAGGTTGGGGTTGGTAAATAGGCTGGGGTTGGTAAATAGGCTGGGGTTGGTACACAGGTTGGGGTTGGTAAATAGGTTGCTGTTGGGGTGGCAGGGTGTCTAGTTGAGCCTGGACTTTTGGTGGTTGAGTGGTTTGTTGGGGGGAGGGGGTATCTGTTTGTTGTGCCTTTGTGTCCACGGGGGATTCTGTTTGAGTTGGAACGCCTGTGGTAATCAGACCTTCCGATTTGGGTGGAATAGACGTCGGTGCCAAAAGCAATGTTGGAGTTGCTGGTGGAGCTGTTGTTGTCATAGATGTGATCACCGCCATTGGTGTTGCAGTCAACGTTTGCAACGATGTTGGGATGGGGATCGGGGAAAGACTTGTTTGTGGTAAGGGTGACCTGCTGGTGGTGGTGGCGGAAGTTGGTGTTATAGTTGTGGGAGTCTTTGTGGTGGTTGTGGCTGTAGTGTTTGTGGGCGCCCTAGTGGTGGTAGTGATGAAAGTCGGTGTTGTAGTTGTGGGAGTCTTGGTTGTGGTGGGTGTCTTGGTTGTGGTTGTGGGAGTCCTTGTGGTGGTAGTAGTAGCGGACGTTGGTGCACGCGACGTAGTTGGCACGGGTCCAATGGTTGTCAAGAAGTGCTCGCTACTTTCTGATGTCCTAGAGAATGCGGCAAAAATGACTAGCAAAACCAATAATATGGTCGCCAACTGGATTGGAGTCATTTTGGGTTTATTCAGAAAAATAGTGCCGGGCAAGGCATGAACGGGTTACCTGCAATACTTTGTGTCGACGACGAAATAGATCCAATAGAACGGCCCCAACAACAATGCCATCACAGATGCAAGCAAGTGTTTCCTTGTCCCGCCTGATTTGCTAAAGCAAAAGAGCGACATCAAAAAGGCAGGAATACCAAAGGCGAGCCACACAACCAAGAATATCAACCAGGTTGGCGTGTAGTTGCGGTAGTCATAGTAGTAATGGCTTTTGCCGCCGCCATGATAGCGATACCCAACGGGTTGCCCAAAGTACCACCTCCATGTTTCAGGATAGACGTCCACTGCATCCATCTGGCCTTTTTGTGGATTTTCAGCACTCATTTACTGTATACTGTAACAACGAAAATTGTTCGGGTGACTCTGGGTTTTGGCCGGATAGTTGGAGTAAAAAATAACGTGAATACACGAGCACGCGAGCACAACCCTATCGCAATTGCAACACAACTCGCACTCTCTATCGACCCCCATCAACGCGAATACGCAAGTATAGTACTGTTACAAATTGTGATTTCAAATACTGCAGCCTAATTCAATTTTCGACCGAGCTAACCTATCAACCTCCTCATCAACCATAACACTATGAACACCAGCATCAACGGAAGCACCAAGAATACGATGCCCATCGAAAATGCATTCATTTCAGCAAAATGCTCAACACTATGCCTGCTTTTTGACATGCTTCTATAATTTGACATGCTTCTATAACTTCAAGACAGGAAAATCTCTTCGACGGCAATGTACAACAACACCCCTGTCAGAATAGGGGCAACATTGATGACCTCGTTGACTTTCCGGCCGCTGTTCTTTGATGCTGCCTCATATATCACTCGAGTAAGGCGCAAGACCAAAAACACTTTTGTAAGGATGGAGACGTCTTGTTGAAGGTGATCGATTGCAACGTGTGCCTTGTCTATGGTCTGGCTGTGGTGAATGACGGTGGCCATGATGTCGCCATTCAATGAGAATATCTGCAAAGCTTCGTCGACTCGCTTGTGGATATTGCGTGCGGCCTTGTAGGGGCGCGCTATCTTGAGCTTGGTGGACACGCTCACTGGAGGCAAGCTGGGTATTCCTAGCGGTGCGTTAGACCGCGAGGAGCGTGTTCGCGTCATGATGGCGGGGCCTATGTATACTGTAGATCTTTTTGAACCTCAAATTTTTAGGTTGCTTTAGCAAGCTTGGACAACCTCGTACAAAGCTTGACAAAGTCGCGTTTGGAATGGGCCTCGGGGGTGCTTGGCATGTCTTCGAAGACTTGTGATGGGAATCGATTGTGAGTTTTGGTTATGTGTCCCAGTGCTGACAGGACAAATGCCGTGTCGTAATGTGTGCCCCTCACGACTACTGCAGCGCCAGCCTCAACGTACCCTATGACCTTGCGACCGACTTTGAACTTGTAAAAGGGTTTGTAGTTGACAAACACGGTCTCGTAAAGATACGCCGCCGGTTTGTGGTCCACGGGTTTTTTTTCCATCTAGTTTATCATGGTAGAGAAAGATGCGGCTCGCTAAGAACGTTTTCTTGATGTTGTTGTTTGTGTTCTTTGTAGGAGGCATAGCTACGCTGCTGAACACTAGGCGGTGCAGCAACCGAGAGTCTTTTGGCGTCTACGACCACCCCTCAAAGTGCTACGCCTGCGAAGACTGGAAGGACGGTTGGCAAGGCATGAAGACAAAGTCCTTTTCAGCCGAACGCCATGCGGCCGCGATGGGCGACCCCTTTTTGGGCAAAACGTCGCGCTATTACACTACTTAAAATTTTATGTATGGCTATACCATAAGCCTCAACATGCTGCGTTCAACCGTGAAAACCTGCCATAGCGCATTCCGCCGCACACGCTCGGTCGCCGTCTGCAGAGCTCAAAAGATGGGCGCATTTCCGAACAAGCCAAAGAGGGAGCAGATTGCCGAGCTTGAGAAGCTCCTCGAGGCTGCGCTTAAGCAGCAGAACACGGCATTTGAGTACGAAACCGTTGACAATTTCATCGTCGCCAGTGAGCTTGTGGACGAGCTCTCTTTTGCGTACCGGCGCAAGCGCGAAGACCTCCAGGATGTCATGGAAGAGTTTTGTGCCGCACACCCAGGGGAGGCAGAGTGCCGCACGTATGACATCTGAGCTTTGAATCAAGTGGACGGGGATGGCATCGGGAAACGGCTTGGCCGGTCGCCGCTCGTTTTTGAAGCCCAGGGGTCCGGAGAGTCAAAGTAATTTTTGTAGAGGGCATTCACATCAACCTGTGAATACGACTCGTCATAGAGTGTCCTGGGGATAAACTTGTACTCCGTCCTCACCAGTTTCTTCATGGTTTGAAATCGTTGCTCGTACACGCCCGCAACAATCATAAACATGCCGACAAAAAACAGTAGTATGACGAGCTGCGCCATGTTTATAGTTTCAACGATTTATTTTTCTAGAGGTTATGCGTAGGTTTTGTGCACATTGATCTTAGGTCCCTTCTTTTGTTTTTGCAGCGCCTCAAGGGAAAACAGCTCTTCGCCGTCGTTGTCCGAGTCGTCGTCGTCTTTTGGATTGAGCAGCCACAGCTCCCGTGCCCCGAGTCTAAAGTCGGGATGCACCTCAGCCTTGTACCAATACAGCTGATCGGTGAGCTGGTTGGATTTTGTGGTGTTATCAATGACCAAGCACTCAAAGTTCTCCGTGCATTGGGTCATGATCTGGTTGAACACCTCAAAGGAGGGCACAAAACCCGCGTAGTTGTCATAGATCTTTTTACGCGAAATGACCCTCGGCTCCCTGAGGATGAACACAAAATCGATGTTGTTGCGGAGAATCGGTGGTGCGGCAAGAGCATACTGAGACGTGAAGATAAAGAATGCGTGAAAGTGCCGCCCGTTCAGAAAGCAAGCGCGGATGTTTTTGTCATTTTGCCATCCTCGATCGTATAAGCAATCGTCCATAATCAGGAAGCCGCGCGGATCTATCTTTGAGGAGCCATACAAATTCTGCTCCTTCATGTATTTTTTGGTAATCATCTTTTGCCTTGTCACAAACTTTTCCACGAGGTCTGGTGTGTATTCGTGGTAAATGAAGCAAGATGGTATCATTTTCCCATAAAATTGATTTGAGTCTTCTGTGCCTGAGATGACCATTCCCACAGGTAGATTTTGGTTGTGATACAACAAGTCACGACACAACACACTCTTGCCAGTGTTTCTCTGTCCAATCATGACAACTACACTCTTGTCACCAATCCGGCTCATGTCAAAACGCTTGAGCTGGAGTTTCATTGGTACCCTAAACTCACAACAAAATTACGCTTTTGATTCCGCGCGAAGATCAAGACAAACAACACCGCGCTCAACAAGCCAAGCGCCGGGTACTCCTTGGTCACAAAGGCCGTTGCTAGTAACAAGATAGTGTACGATACCTTGGACACAATGGGATCCACAAAGACATCTATCTCCTCCACAAAAACGATGCCGCAAATGAGAAAGAAAGCAATCACCAACTCGATGCTCATTTATGTTTGATGCCTTTTAAAAATCGGGCTCGCCAATTTCAATCTCCTTCATGACCACGGCCGTGTTTCCACTCAGCCCTCCTCCACCCCCTGATTGACCGTCGGGGGTGAACATCCACACCACCCCAAAGGCCAAGGCGGCGCATGCAAAAAACACGAGGGCGTAGTTTGGCCGCTTGTCCGGGTCGGCCTCATTGCCCTTGGCTAGGTACAGAACTACCACCGCTACACACGCCACGCCTAGAGCGATTCCCAATGGATGCATTTGTTTGACCTACAGACTTTTTTGGCGTCAAAAGAACTCATTGTCTGTATACTTTTTGAGCAACTCGGCATCTTTTTTGATCTCAATGACCTTGACGTTGTCGCTCAGAACTTTTGTCAATGGTGCTGGACGGCGGCTGAGGGCGTTGATGTCTATGTCGAGATCGTCGCCCAAGGCCTCTTCAAACTCGCGGATCTTGTCCCACTCCAGCTCTTCTCCTTCGTGGTCGCTGGAGTCTTGGGTATCAGTGTCTAGGATAGCGGGGGCTTCCTCTTGGTCGTCCGATTCTTGTTCTACTTCAGGGTCATCTGTGTCTCGGCCCTCCAAGATTTGGTCTGGCTCTTCACCTTCTTGCTCGGGGTCCTCGGGGTCTTGCTTGGGGTCTTCCTTGGGGTCTTCCTTGGGGTCTTGCTTGGGGTCCTCGGGGTCTTCAGAGTCTTGTTGGGGGTCCTCGGGGTCTTCCTTGGGGTCCTCGGGGTCTTCAGAGTCTTGTTGGGGGTCCTCGGGGTCTTGCTCTGGGTCTTCAGAGTCATGCTTGAGTTCCTCAGGGTCTTGCTTGATGTCATCCCCACCTTGAATCTCGTGCTTAGTTTCATTACTGTCTTGCATGGTAGTTGATTGTGGTTCTTGGGGGTCTTTCTCTGGGTCCTCCGGGTCACGTTGCTCTTTGTCTTCCGGGTCGCGTTGCTCTTTGTCTTCCGGGTCACGTTGCTCTTTGTCTTCCGGGTCACGTTGCTCTTTGTCTTCCGGGTCGCGTTGCTCTGTGTCCTCCGGGTCGCGTTGCTCTGTGTCCTCCGGGTCGAGCTCTTCTTCACCGTACTCGTCTTCGCCCAGGGCATCCACAAAAGGTACCAAGGGGATGTATGCAAACACCACAGACTTGACGGCGGCTTTCACCAACTTGTCAAACTCGCCGAGGTTTTGTTGCTGCTCCATTTTGGACGCGCCGTGATAAAATATGAAAGGACGCCGCCACAACTCGCGAGCCACTTCCAGGAGACACGCTTGCAAAATGGTGTCCGGATCAATCTTGTTCCCCGTCAAATGCAAGTGAAGACGGGCGATGCGGCGGGCCAGCGCTTGCGCACCAGGCACGTCTGCCAGCACTGATTCCGCACTGATTGCGTACCGCTTGATGGAGGTCTGGAACTCCCTCAAGATCATGCGCGGAACCTTGTTCTCAGCACGCGTCTCTTTGTACAATTTGGAAAACCCTCGCCGGATCGGCTTTGCCAAGAGGTGTACCATCTCGCGCGCAAATTCCTTCCTAGTCTCCATGTGCTGGTTTAGTGACGCGGCAGAAAATTATAGGCCGCTTCAAGACGCGTGCAACGGGCGGATGGCAAAGGGATTCGTATTCAGCGCGGAGATTGTGTTTGCGTCCAGGCGATCGGCGTGGTCAAACTCCGACACCGTCCTCTCTTTTGTAAAGGTGAACGCTGAAGCCGACAGCACTGCATTGCGGATGTTGTCGGGGTTGTGCGCTGCGCGCTTGTTGATGTAGTCCTCTTCAATCTTGCGGATCTTGACGTTGACGGCTTCACCGCCAGAGGCGACTTTGACGCTCTCCTTGGTCGGCTCGCGGCGCATGAGAGTGCCCTCTTTGAGCACGTTGATGCGCGCGTTCTTGGCGTCTTGTTGGGACATTGGCATCTTGTACTCGACCGACCCAGCAGAGCCGTAGTGGTCTTTGTCAGAGATGAACTGCTTCTGTGTGTCGGGCGCCACGGTGTTGGCCACCTGGTAGCCGCCCTCTTGCAAACCAGACGTCGCACCACCGCCACCGATGTAGTCCTTGTTGGACAGAAACTCCTTTTGCGTCGTCGGCGCCTCAACGTCAATGTAGTCATACGCACCGACTTGCCCCTCGAGGCGCTCAATGTTGCCATTGCGTTTCTCGTCGATGAGCGTCTCCTTGGCCGTCGTGCGCGTCTTCATGTCGGGGTCGTATACCTTGCCCTTACGCTCACCCGCCACGTTGAGCGCGGTGTCCACTTCCTCGGCGGTCTCGCGCGTGGTGCGGCGCGCGATCTCTTCCGGATCGTACACCACAGACTTGACGTTGGCGCGAAAGTTTCCGGACAGCCTGGTGTCGTGGATGTTCGTCTCCTTGATGGTGGTGCGCGCGACGTCGTTGGGGTCTTTGACAGTGATCTTGTCCGGGAAGGTTGGTTGCAGCTGGCCATACTGCCTCGGGTGTTGGACGGTGTACTCTTTGCGCGTGTTTTTGAAGATGTCCTCCAACGGCGCCGTGCGCTCCTTGACCAAGCGCACCACGTTACCCTGGTACGTGCGCTCCGTGGTGACGTCCCTCTCGTTGGGCGGCAGGTCAAAGGTCTCCTTGCCAAAGTCATAATTCTCACCCTTACCGTAATTGTCGAGGTCGGCGTTGCGGAAGCCGTACTCGTTGAGTTGTTGGCGCGTGGAGTCGCGCACAAGCGGATCGAGCTTGTTGGCTTTGCTTGCGGCATTGGCGGAGCCGACGTAGGACTTGGTGCTCGTGTCCGTGCGGTTTGTGTCTTTGACCTCGTACTCCGCCCGCGCCGTCTCACGCGTCTCCGCACCCACGGTGGTGAAGTACCGATCAGGCGTGTTCACAAAGAATGTGTCGGCGCGGTTCTTGCTCATCTCTCCCGTCTTGCCGCGCTGGGCGATACCAGCACCGGGCAAGGTGCGCCCGCCATAAGTCTCCTTGGGCTTGGTCGCCACGCGCAGCTCGTCCACGGTCCTCGGGAGGATGAAGTCACGGTCAAACTGTTGGAAACCGCCCACACCCTCGGTATTGTAGCCTGCATCAAGGCCTGGGCCTACGTTCAATGGCTCAAACGGCCGCTCGTTGTTGCGGATCCGACCCGGCTCGTAGCGATCTAGGAGCGTGTCCAACTGTTGAGGCGCGCCATTGACATATCCCACGTCGACGGAGGGCTTGAAAAGAGGCTCTGCCTCGCGCTTATTCTTCCAGATTTCTTCGTCGAAGCCGCCCGTAAACCTCTCCATCACCTGGGAATGCGCATTGGGACTCGTGTTTTGGCGAACCTTGCTGCCAAAAAAGGGGACCTGGTTGTTGTGCTTGAACTCGTCGCGGGGGATCTCCACCCCAGACAACATGCTCTTGACAACAGCCGGTTTGTCACGGGACTCACGATACGTGTTGTTCACCACCTTGGAAGAGGGGTCCATCGATTTGGCGTATGCGGCGCGTCCCTTCTTCGCCTCGACGTGCAGGGTGTGCGCTGCATACCTTGAGTCGTATATGTTGTTCATAGAAGGCAACTCATTCTTGTGTAGCAACAATTTGGAATCGTTTGGCACGGACGTATTTTTTGTTAGCAAGTATCCAACACTTGCCAACGTCAAAAAGACATACAACTCAAGCATGACCCGGCACTTTACCTATCACGAGAAAATTGTGGACAGGTATCAACAAAAAAACGGGGCGTCAATGGCCGTAGGAGAGGACTAGAGCGTTACAGCTCTTCCTGGCGGCATGCCCTGACTTGCACGTCGTGCGTCTTGGTGAAGATCAAGGGCTTGGAGGGGTCCTTGGGGTTGGGGATCTCTCGGATGATGGGGCTGTCCAACACAACGCGCTTGGTCTCGTAAAAGGTGGACTTGCCCTCGCTCTCTTGAGTGGTCTCCTTGAGGATGAACTTGATGCTAGGAAGCTTGCGGTAGGTAGCGTAGTGAGAGTCCTCCTCAATGAGTTGCAGGAGCCTTGAGGCAGCCTTGCGCGCGGCGGTGGCGCGGGTCGTGCCCCTGAAGCGACCGCCCTCAAAGCCGATAGAAGAGCCAGCAATCTTGAATGCGCGCTTGATCTTCTTGTCTTTCGCCATTTTAATATAAGGGCAGAGAATTTTACAATAGTGGTGTGGCATTCACAATCAACAAAATCGGGGAGGATGTATTTCACCTTGAACATTTGCTTTGGTGACAGATACGACTACACCATAACTGCCCGACCTTGCAGCCATGCAGTAGGCTTTTTGTACAACGGCACATTGGAACTGCGGGCCACTTGTTACGACTCTTTGCACGCCATCTTGGACTTTTTCATTCAAGAAATTTCTGACGACGTCTGCAAGCACATCGGTGGACACACTGTACCCGGGATCAAGGCAACGGTGTCTAGGGACGACGCCGTTTTACTCCAAACCCAGTTTTTGGGTGGCAATCTTGATCGCATTGTGAAGCACTACATGGTTCCCATGTGGTACACGAGGTACTGAATTGAATATAAAGACACTCTGCGTATCACAAGTGTTGAAAGGAAATGGATCTCGCGCGCATGATTGTGGACGCCGCGCAAGAAAGCCAACAAAAAGACGCCATAACGCTACGTCTTGCCGTCCACCACCGGTACGAGTACGAACTCGCCGCGCTGCCATGCAGCAGTGCTGTGGTGTTGGTGTATCGCACGCTCCGTATGCGCGCGGACACTTACGAGGCCTTGGTCGCCATACTGGAATTCCTTGCCCGCGAAATCGCGGATGATGTGTCCAACAACTTGCGGCGTGACATCCAGTACCACACGCATCCACCCGACCGCGAGCAAGGCATCGCCGTCGATGTTGTAAAAAAAGACACGGTCGTGTTCCAAAACTACTTTCGGAACGGGCATTTGGGCTCTGTGCTGCAACGATACATGTTGCCCATGTGGTACGCGCGGTACTAGTACTGCGCCAGTTCCTTGGCCACGCGGTAGTTGAGAGGGTGTGGCATCTCGGGCTCTGACCCGCAAAACAGTTCTTTTTCTGGCTGGTCGTGCGGCTTGGGCAGCGCGAGCGTCTGATCCAGGGGCTTGGGAATGTTGGGGCGGTGAGCATCCTTGACGATCAAGCGGTTGTTGACAAGGTTGTCAAAGGGTACCAAGACATTCTCCTGGGGGTTCTTGCACAACCACTCCCAGCGGTTCCAGCCGCGGCTGCGCAGGGTGCAAGGTGGGTTGGACAGGCGCGTCGTCTCAGAATCCAGGGAATTGCACTCCGTGAGGTGTTGAGTTTTGCAGAATGGCTCGTCCGAGGGTAGGTAGTTCTTGCCGGGGCACTTGGATTGTTTGCGCATGATGCCCAGCAACTCTGAATCCACGTCGACCAGGTCTTTGGGGCAGATGGACGCCCCTGATCCGCCAACCTGAATCCACGGCGAGGGCACAAAACAAGGCGAACAATGATTGGGCGTGCTCACTTGGTACTCACCCGGGCCGATGCTTTCTGCGAGGACTTGTTTATAAGTGCAAGTGTCGTATGGCAGCCTGCTGAAGCTCATTTGAATAACGCACAGAAAAAAAGTGGTGGTGGTGGTAGGGGAGGGTGGACGGGGAAGAGGGCGAGTGGATGTGTAACCGAAATATATTCTTTGTATTGTATTAAACAAAGCTGAATGAGTTTCTCACGCATAGCGTACGACACATGCACCTACGCCGAGAGGCTGAATGGAAACGTGTCCCATCTCGACTACACGCTTGACACCATCAAATACCAAAACTGCAACCAATGCAGGAATGAGATCAGCCTGGTGGGTGGCAACAACGTGTCCCAGGTCGAGGGAAACCTCGTGGACCTTGAGAGCAACCTGTTTGGCATCGACCGACCAACCTCCCGGTGTGCGTCCTTGCGATTCCTGCCCTCGTCCCAGCCCTTTGTCCAAGGCAAGGGCCAGCACAAGACCAATTGCTATCCCAAGGTCAGCACAAAAAAGAAGCACCTCAAGGCGTGCCAGTACGCGGGCCACCCCGCCATCCCCGCTCCGCCGCCGCTCAACCTGTTCAAGTGCTCAAAGTAAGCTCAGCACTTGCAACCTGGGCCACACCTGCACGGGTTGCACTTGCAGTCTTTTGTTTTCTTGCCCCAAGGCTCCACCACGACGATCGGCGTGTCCGTCTCTTCGTTGGGAAAGTCCTTGGCCATTTGGCGCGCGTGGTTGTATTGGATCGTGTCGAGCATGTACTTCTCGGTGCCCATGCTCTGCTTCGCGGCACTCTCGTAAATCCTGGGGTCGGCGCTGCGGTCGCGACTCAAGTCCACAGGTTGATCCATTTGTTTGAAGTACCAACGAGAAATTTTTTGGGCCTAGCGCACCCAATTGCTCATCTCGCGCTGCTTGGCACGCATGTACTCGCGGCTGTCCTCGCCGGATTGGTGGAACGGCAACACGATGTTGTCGGGATTTTGAACGGACTCACGCATGAAGGGCACGAACGGCACAAAGCGGTCGAAATCTTGCTCTACAACGTCACTGCGGAAGCTGTTGGTCGCGGCCTCTTCGCCCTGGACAAGCGGCATCTCAATTTCAGGCTCGGGCACGCCCCTTCCTAGGTTGGGGTTGGCCTGGTAGAAGCGCGTGAATAGCTGCGTCTTAGCCTTTTCGTTGGTCATCACGCGGTTGATGCGTAGGTCGGTGTCATTGTCGACGTAGCAAGCATTTGTAAAACCTACGCCATTGCGGTAGTGCAGGTTGTTGTTTTTGGTGGAAAAGTCTTGCAGCTGGGTCTCGCCCTCCTTGTCGCAGGCCATAAAGTACACGTTCCAAAGGCTGTAGTCGTTCACGGACGAGTTTTGGTACTCGCGGGCAGTGGTGGCGCACTCATCCACGCCGAGGCGGTTCTGATTGTCAAATGTGCGTGACATTTACATAATCAAACATTTTTTTGGTGGAGGATTTTGGGTTGTGACAGGGACACTACGCAGCCTCTCTCTGCTCAAGCTTTGATGTCGCGGTGCATGTTGTTTAGGCATTGCACGCCGTTGTTTTCCTTGCACGTCTTGCCCCTGGGCTTGTACAACCACTCAGCGAACTCGGTCTGCTTGTTGGGAATGGTCTGGATCGGCGTCTGGTAAAAGTTGCGACTGCTCGTCTTGGCCGTCCAGACATCATCGACGTCGCGGTACAACGTGCTCGCAAACATTTTTTCTGCTTGGCGCCTCACGCTGCGTTTGGTAATGTCACACGCTGCAGGGCGCTTGGGATTGAGCACGTAGTCGCTGATCAGAATGTTACCCATGGGATTGTGCACGGTTGGTGCAACGCACAAGGGCGCACGCTTCCCCGGGCCATCCTTCTTGAGCCCGAGCATCGTGTACATCTCGTTCTCCTTCTTGGTGTTGCTGTCAAAAAAGGCGAACAACGCGTATGTGAATATCGCTACAAAAATGGGGAGGAACAGTGCCGCAATGCTTTGCTTCACGACTGCAATCACGAGGCCAAAGTAGATCGAAAACCGGAGGATGGCGTTGAGCTTCTGCGCAAGCGTCATGTGTGCCAAGGGGATGAACTCGGGGAGCTTCGACACTTGCATAAATCCATTGATGTCGCGGTACCAAATCTCGTCGTCCATAAAGGTCGTTGTTTATTTACTAGTACCATTCTTTTTATTTCTACAGAGATGGATCCATGGTAGTGGAAAGATCGTAGTCGCAATTTGCGCTGTCATAGTTCATGACACGCCGCCTGCTGGGGCACTGTGACTGCAACACGGGATGCCCACGGAAACGGTAGGGTGTGTAGTCTTCTTGCTCGTTAAAGCCGCTCGCAACGACCGCCATAATAAAGAGGCCGAGGATGAGTAACGTCAACCGCATTTGTTGTAAGGTCTTATTTTTTTGCATTGCGGCGGCATGGGCACTGCGACACGTGCACCATCTTCCCCTGTCGCTTGCACCAAACCAAGTCTTCTTGCTCGTTAAAGCCGCTCGCAACGACCGCCATGATAAAGAGGCCCAACACGAGTAGGAGCAGGCGCAGGCGCATTTTGTAGTAACGTGGCATTTTTTTGGACGTCAACGCCGCCGGTGATTCACCCCAAAGAATTCTGTGCTGGGCCGCCACACACAGCGCGAGGGGTCAGTAGGGCCGATCGCACTGTTGTTGAACGCAAAGTTGCGGCGCGGAGGGAAGGCAGCCTCCCCTTGCAGGCCGTAGAAAGAGTTGCGCGTCGGACACTGGAATCTTGTGTAGGTCGTGAAAGCCTCAGCCTTTGGCCTGGGCATGAATATGCTTGCGACGAGTATCACCGCGAACAACAACAAAAACGATACCATTTACTTTGGTGTTAGAAAAGACTACTTTGGCGGCGCCTTGGCCTTGCGCTCCTCGAGCTTCTTCTGCAAGCGCGCGCGGGTGTCCATTTGCCGCACCTTGTTCTCATCGATCTTCATGTCACCCATCGTCTTGCCAATGTTGGACATCAGGTCGTTAAACATGCCAGCGTTGGCGCCGCCCGCAGAGGTGTTGAGAATGGTGATAAGGTTCATCGCCTCGCCAATGAGATCCGTTTGGTTGAGCTCACCATTGGCGATCTTGGACTGGATTTTCGTGCTGACCTTGGACACGATGTTCCCCAGCACGTTGTTGGAACCCGAGACAAGGCTCTCAAAGTTGAGCAGCTCGGCAGGGTTCTCCACGTTGAGGTCCTTGACGTTGATCTCCTCCGAGATCTCCTTGGCGAGGTTGCCGATCATGCTATTCTCAAACATCTTCATGGTGTCCTCTACGGAGGGTTGGGACTCGTCGCTGGTGTTGGCCAGGACACGCTCCAGGTCGATCAAGAAGCCACGGAGATCGTCGTCCATGACCACCTCAATGTCGGAGCCAACGTCCTCGCCTGCCTTGATCTTTTGGATGATCCCCAGGATCGTCTCCAGAGACGAGTCGGCGCTGTCGTCGTAGATGTGTGCAAGCGCCTTGAAGATGTAAAAGTAGCTCTGCAAGACATTTGCGGTCTTCTCGCTGTCCGCCCCCAGCATGATTTCGCCATAGGTCAGGCCCGGCAGCAGCTCAACAGCGTCGTCGGTCTCAGCCGCGTCGGCGTTGGAGCGGAACGACTCAATGTGCGCCACGGCCGTCTTGTCAAACACCTTGAAGTTCGACTTGACGCTTTTTTTGAACTCGTCGTTGTATGACTTGATGTCATTCAGAAAGTTGAGGTAGAACTTGTTGAAAGCATACGCTACTTTTTTGTGGGCGGTTTCCATCTTGTCTGTTTTTGTGTGTGTTTTGAAACTATTTTTAAGTTTCAAACTTGCACTTTTTATTCAAGGCGCAAAGGACGTGCAGGTACTTCCAAATGGCGTCGCGATTGGTATCATTGAGGTGCTTCCAGATTCCCTTGATACGCTTGATGATGTCGAGATCAAAACCGTGGGCGGTCGGAATGCTTTGCAGGTCTGATGTGTAGTCATGTTCCAGGAAGAATTGTTCATCCTTGGTCACGATGTGGCCCTCATAGGGGCCGGCGACGTGCTCGTCGAAGAATTGCTGCGGCAGAGTTGGCTCAATGTTGCGCACCACGCCCACGGCGTGCTTCAGCGACTTGAGGTCATTTTGTATCTCGGGAAATGTTGCGATTAGGTCGTTCAAAAACTCGAGCAGCTTGTTGTTGAAAGCTTCTTGATATACTCCGCTCATTTACGGGATAACGCATTTTTTTCTTTAAGTTTGGACAGTTCAAGCCTGGATTTGGTTGTTGGTGTACAACTTTTTGATGTCCATGTCGCGCTGCGATTGAAGCTGCTCAAAGTTGAGGCTGCTTTGGACGTCGCCATCGTCTTCGGGCGTGTAGATCTTTTGATCCTCCCCAAAGACGCCGTAGTTGTCCTCCCCACCATAGCCTCCCTCGCCGTCGCCCTCCAAGAAGGCAAAGCCCGCCGCGCTGCTCGTAAACATGTCGCGCGGCGTGTTTGTGGTGGTACTCGCAATGCCGTCGAGGTAGGTGTATATCTTGTCTTCCACGATGATGTCGCCTTCTGTCGTCATGATGGTTGGCACCACTGTCACTTGGGGCGGCAGGCGCGCCTTATAGAGCTCCACGCAGATGAGCACAAAACGCGGCTTTGCATTGAGCTTGATGATGCGCGAGAGGACCTCTTTGGAAAACTGGCAAAAGTTGCTGTAAAACAATATGTCTTTCTGGAGTGAGGCCATTTTCTTGTCGATTATACAAAAAAATTGACAAGTAAACAAACAGTTTTCTTACCTAAAAGCAAGGCGGCCCCAACCCGTATCCCAACAATGAAGGTCTCGAACGTAAAAAAGAGCGGGAACGCTTTGTCTTTCACGCTTGAGGACATAGACGTGGCGGTTGTGAATGCCATCCGGCGCGTGGTGCTATCAGAGATCCCAAATGTGGCATTCCGCGTGGACATGCACGGTAGCCCAGGGGACGTCGTGGTGCACAAGAACCAAAGCTCCCTGCACAACGAGATGTTGCTCCACCGCCTCAGCCTCGTGCCACTGTGTTTTGAAGAGGACGAGATTGAGTCCTTTGACCCACAAAAGTATCGTTTCGTGCTCAAGGCGAAGAACACGGGCTCTGAAATCCTCAACGTGACCACCAAGGACATTGTAGTCTATGATGCCAACGACAAGCCCTACCCGGCATCCTTCCGTGACAAGATCTTTCCCAAGAACAGTGTTACTGGTGACCACGTGCTGATCACTAAGCTCAAGCCGAATTTGTCCGACCCCACCAAGGGTGATGAAATCGACATAGAGGCGCGCGCCTCTAAAGACGTTGCCAAGACCAATGTGTGCTGGTGTCCAGTGAGCGTGTGCACCTTTTACAACAATGTCGATGACAAGCTGGCGGAGCAAGGGCTGAGGATGTACTCGGCACGATACCCTACATTGGACGCCGATGAAGCAAGGCGCCGCTTTGATGCCATGGAGCGCCAAAGGTTTTTCAAGAAGAACCAATACGACGAGCCCAACAGCTTCACGTTTGTGGTGGAGAGCGAGTGCCGGATGCGCCCAGAGAATCTATTTGAAAAGGCCATCGACGTGCTGGTGGACAAGCTCAAGGCCCTGGCCGAGAGGGTGGATGACGTTGAGACTTCGAATGGCGTCTCTGTCCTGGACATTCAGGGCGAGAACCACACGCTCGGCAACCTGCTGCAGGCGATGATGTACAACAAGTTTGTCCGCGGCGAGGGCAGGGTAGAGAGCACGGGCTACTACTTGACCCATCCACTCGAAGATCGGATCATCATGAAAATCAAAGCCGCCGGCGACGACAACGCCAAGGATATTTTGGTCGACACGTGCGCGTATGTTCAAGACTACCTGAAACAGTTGTTGGAAGCTTGGAACAAGCGTGCTTGACTTTTGGCTGTGGGGCGTAGTGTCATTTTTTCTTCGTTGCAAAAGTATAAATGGTATCAGAGGCACCGGCGAAACACGACGACCAGGAGGATGTGATCTTTGTCCTGAACGACGAGACGGACGAGCCCCGCACCTTAGAGTGCGGCGACACCCTGCCGCCCTTGACAGAGACGGGCGACACGATCGATACGGACAACCCCATCCAGTACACGCGGGAGCAATTGTTGTTTCACGTCCTCAATACGTTAACTTACAAGGTCAAAGTGATCGATCGGGCACACTGGATCAGGATTGCAAACGAATTTGTTGATATCATGTTGTCTGGGGACGACCACCCCTTTCCACAAAGTGTGGTGCCTATTGTCAAGGGGCGACGCGTGATCGTCGTGGACGCGGCGGAAGACGCTGTGGAGGACGCGGAGGACTCAGACGCAGAGGAAGCCGACGCCGTTGTACGCCGCGCCACCATGGCTACACTTTTGCAACAACGCATCCCACAAGGCGCGGCACCTTTCAAAGACAATCTAAAGCGCTTGTACCACGTGGAGCGGATCTTTGCAGATGGCATCGACAACCTGAATGCGCCCACCGCCACATTCAAGGTGCCCAAAAAGATGCGCGCACATTTGTACTCTTCAGACCGCAGGGTGACGCTTTTTCCACCAACAAACCTGTACGAAGGCGACACTGTCGAGGTGGTCGGTTTCGTGTTTGGCGAAGGCGAGGACCCTGTTCAATTTGACCCAGAACAGTACAGGCGCAACCTAGCCGCGATGAGCGCGGGTGAGCGCGTCTTGGTTTGGCCTCACCACAGCGCCAAACCAGTCCGGGGCACCGTGCTGGAGCGAGAGGGTGACACGCTCAAGGTGGCGGGTGGCGGGGGCGAGAGCGAGTACTCGCTGCGTGTGGACGAGATCTGGAAAAACAACGTGTTCGTTTATCCGGATGGCAGTGAAGACCTTTTGTCTCGCGCGACCGCGCTGTCACGGGGCGTCATGACTACACTCTTACAAGGTGACGGAGACGGGTCTTTGACGCTACAAACAATCATGCCTACGCTAGAGGACGTCCTGCGCTTCTCCAAAGAGGCGATGGTGTCGCTAGACGACGCAAAGCGCGTGGGGTCGGAGGCTCATATTGGCGCCCGCTTTGAGGACATGGACGCACACACCTTGGACACGTTGTCGGGCATTATGGCCGCCTCTGTAGATGCCTTTCAATTCCCAGCATCTGCGTCCTTTGGTGCTAGGTCTGTAGCTGGTCCGGTCAGTGTCACGCTGCCAGATCTCAGCGCCTTTAATTATGCACCCTACGTGTCTGAAGGCACATTTGCAGACTCGGACCTCAACCGCTTGAAGCATGTCTTCAAACAAGGCGACGACGGCATGGTGTACATGTTGCACACTGTCGGTCAGTCGGTGGATCGCGTACTGCACGGCATCCGCAAACACAGTTCAAAGATATTCTCCGGGGGTGCATGGGCCGGCGGAGCTGGCGCTTGCGAGGGCGACCCTCACCAAAAAATCGCCCAGCGCAAATTCGCCTCTTGGGCGGAGATGGAGGCCTACAAGGACGCCCCGTTGGGAGAGGTTGTGGAACTGGGGAGCACCCTGTACATCCGCTTTCGCGCGAGCAATGGTGATCACGTGTGGGTGCGCCACGTCTCACAACCCAAACAAGCCGTGTGCTCCGGCACGGTCGACTTCAAATCAATTGCACAAATGGCGAGACTCCCGTGCGCCTATGACGACTACGACCAGGTGTGTGCGTCGGCCGAGGCGCTGCGTCAACAGAACGACATTCGCAACAACGACCTCCGTGCTGCAATGCACAGCAAGGCTAGAGCGTTGCACGAGAAGCGTGAGGAGCACAAGGCCGCCATAGCAAAGTGGATGGCGCAAGCGGCTGCGCACATTGGCGAGGCCAAGATACCCAGCGCACAGTTGGCCGCCGTGCAAGAAGACACAGTCGATTACTCGACGTTTTCTGGAGATCCCGAACAAATGGATTTCGAGGACATGTACAACAAGCGCGAGTCTACCGTGTTTTATGCCCCCTTGCGTCCCGTGGACAACGGCCTGGGCACCGCCGCAGACAGCGAAGGCGACCCATACGTCACCGGGCTCGCGAGGGCGCTCGGCTTGAAACTGCCCGCCGAATCCATCGCGCTCATTGCCAAGAACCTAAACTCTCGGTTTGGCGGGGAAGAAGCACTGCCTTCCAAGCTTGAAGCGTTGCGGCAAGCAGTGCACCGCAAGGCCATGGCAGAGCTGACGCGACAGTTGAAGAGTGAAACGCCGAGCAAGGCCACGCGAGAGGCCCTCGTCACCCGCGCCAAGGCGTGGGAGGAACAAACCTACGCCAAGAAGAAAAAGGAGCTTGAGGAAAAGATCACCGGCAAGGGGCAAAAGGTGTTGTACGCATGCGCCTTGATTGCGATCATGTCCCAAATTGCGGGACCTGATCTCAAGATCGAGTTTGTCCATCCCAAGTGTGCCAAGACCTTTAGCACCGGCATGGTTGCCTACGTCGCATGTGCCGCGCGCGTGTTGGCGGACACCGATGCGTTTGGGGGTGTGGTTGTGTCCCAAAAGGATTTGGAGGCAGAGGTGGAGGGCATCCTCAAGACCAATGCACAGATGGCCAATGCTTTTTTGGCGTCCCGGGCGCGCGGGGAACACCGAGCGGTCGAAGTCACGCGGTGGCCACAGTTCCGGCCAGTTTTGGGGTCGGCCGAGGAGCACCTCAAGGCCGTGCGTACCAAAAAGGTGGGCGTGCACAAAAAGGCTGGACTTGGTAAACCGGTGCTCAACCTGGCCCCGACCAAGAGCAAAGCAAGCCGGGTCGACGTCAAACCCATCACGTTCAAACAAGTCATACGGCTCAAACCTTTGAGCGCCTCTGCCGCCGCTGCATCCAAAAAGGTTGCGGGCTTGCCTGGTGACCTCGCCGAAGCCGTGGGGAACAATTCAGCCGCGTTTTGGGACCGCTTCACCGACCGCACCTACAACCTGTTTGACATCTTGTCCACCAAATTGCCGCTCGATGCACAGGCGGTTTCCGCTGTATCTGCAGTGGCCTTGCACCCTACGCAAGACAACGCGCTGCACACCCGCAACGTGATGCGCGCGTTCTTGGACAACGAGCTGAAAAGTCTGCTCGGCAAGGTGGCCAACCGCTGGAAGGGCAGTAGTGTTGCGGGTGAAGAAGACACCGTTGCCTTGATATTGCAGATCGAGGCCATCCCCGGCCTCGCGGACGAGGTGGCGGGGATCTTGCAGCAATTGACGCAGGGAGTTCTGGCGAGCGTTGGGTTGCTCGAGGCAAGCGACGCAGTCCGCTCTTTGTACACCCTAGACTACACCCTCGTGTACACCTTGTACTCGATCGCTGCGCTTGTAAACAAAAACAAGATGGACCCCTTGACCCTCGTCGAAGTTTCACGCACGCCCAAGGCCAGGTTTGATGCCGTGGTGGCGGTGTGCAACCTGGTTTTGCGTCGGTGTGCCGCGGCATTGAAGCGCAACACCTTTGTGACCGCGGAGATCATGCACACCCACGAGGTCTTGCGTGAAGAAAGAAAGGAAAAGATCATCCAGGGCGCCGAGCGGCTGCACGGGGAGGACAAAAAGACGTTCCTGGAGGCGACCAAGCTGGGCCTGTTCACGTGGGAGGACCTTCCTCAAGAGGACGCAACGCCTGTAGACGAGCAGGGCGAGCCTGCTGAAATCAACCGCAACGAATATTGGGTGATGGACGAAGACGACGACGAAGACTACAACGAGGGTGGCAATGGCGAGTTTGATTAGAGTCACTTGGGCGCGCGTTGCGCTTCGCGTTCGAATTCATCCCGTGGGAAAGCATAATCCGGCCGGATTTGGTCCTTGCAGCAATCCAGCTTGTCTAGCGGGCAATTGTGGCAGATGGCGCGGCCTACGTAGTTTTTGAAACCCACCCTTTGCACGCCTAGGGGCATCTCGCAGTAGCCATCCACGCACCCCCCACGGTAATTTTTGTAGTTTCTGTTCCGCTGGTAGAATGGACATTCCTCACTGATGACACAAGGGGCATCCCACACGTCCACCCTGGACTTTGCCTTGCCGTAACGATCGGTCGTTGATAGACATTCTTCTCTGAACTTGATCGACCTGTCCGTCACACAAAAGAACTTGTCGTCTTTTTCGGGGTCGCGCGGTTGACCATCTGCGTGCCGGCGACGCAGGAGCGTTTTGTCTTCACCTACGGCTTCGACCATAAAGTACCCCCGCTCATGTGAACGGTCTTGGTGTTTGAGCACCACCAAGTCGCCTTTTTGGAGTGGGGTGCCGTCCAAAACGCGGATGGGCGTCTCAAACACATTTGTCATGTGATCAAAGTAGCCAGGCACATTGTATTGCGGCACAAAAGTCATGGTGTCCTTAAATGCCTCCTCGATCGCGGAGGTGCTTGTTGTGAACCTGACAAAGTGATTGAGGTACTCTTGGTTGTGCTCAAAATAGGCCGCCACAAGGTCGTGGAGGTAAGTGTGTTCTTTGCCGCCGACACGGATCAACACATTGTTAAAGTCAGCCACCACCCGGATGGGCCAGGTTGGGTGATAGATGTTTGTGAACCGCTTACGAACGTCAATGTCTTGCAACACCGCGTGCGGCAAGAGCATGTGCGCAATGTCCTTGTTGAGGCGTGCCATAGACAACACCGACAGTTTGAGCCCGGCGATGCCTTTGTAAGCCGGATTGTCCAGGTTGGCAAAGAGGAACACTGCATCAACAGCCTGCGGCTTTTCCAATTCGGCGAACGCCTGTGCTGGCGTGTTGAGTTTCAAGAGCACAACGGTGGTGGGGTTCACACCGCAACTTGTGAGGAGAGCGCGCAGCACATGCTCGTCCCTTGAATGTTGGATGTATCCTACCCGAAAGCCCGGGAGCTCGGACACGTCCTCTCCCGGCATCGGGCTGAAAAACCCCTTCACAAAGCAAGCCGTTGAGATGTCGTCCGTGCACGCTACTACGCGGTCGGTGGTGCGCAGGTCTGCGGCATTGACGTACTGAAGCGCGAGAGGCGTTGCTTGCCGCTGGACGATCCGGAATTTTTTAGGGGTCTTCTTGGTCAAGCCCTCCAGGCTGCGGCTGTACTCGCCTGGTGGCACCACTAGATCCATGGTCAGCTTGTCTTCAATGAGCAAGACACTCAAGAATGCTTCCAGGGTCTCTTTCTTGGCTATCAATGCCGCCAATAACACAACCACAAACGCAATGCCAATGAGCATATTTTATTAGTGCTATATATTATACTGCACCATGAAGTTTCTCACTGGTCGCGTCATCTACAGTCTCTTGTTTTACCTGCTTGCGGTCATCTTGGTGATGGTCGCTCGGCCCTCCTTCCTCTTTGCCGCCGATGGTGAAATCAAGCCCTACGGCGTGGGGGAGGGCAAGACCGTAATTTCCATTGGCGTGGTGGTCGTGGTATTGGCCATCTCCACCTTTTACACGTTTGCCGTGCTCGATGTCATCTTTGGCAAATGAAATTTCGGAGGAAAGATAAATGGATCTCTTTGATTCCCCACAGTACACCGAGTACCTCGAGGCACTTTCCAGTGGCATTGCAGCGACGGAGGCCGCAACGGGAACGCTTCACCTTGTTAACAAACAAACTGCCCGCGTTGCTGAGTACATGGACGTTGAACAGGAGATCGCTGCCTTGAAGCGCAAGCACGGTGCAGCAGCGCTAGAATACAGTTATATCATGAAAGAGGTCGTGTATGGTAAAAGGGACGCCGAGCTGAAAGACCGTCACCAAAGGGTGACCGCCACCTTGAAGGACTTGGAACAAGGACTACTCGGCCATGAGGCATATCTTTCTCAGCTTCGCAAAGCCGCGTGGGCAAAAAGGGATGCGCTTGAGACGGAGGCTGCCGGGTACTTTCGCCAACTCAAAAATGAGGATGCCAGCGCCCGTGAAAGACTAGCGCTCCTCGACAAACTGCACAAGTTGCATGGAAAGATGAGGGCTTTGGACGAACGGATTCCCGTTTCCATTGTAACGCGCCTGCCGCGGGTTGAACAAGGAAACGATGTCGAACCACCAAAAGTGAAAATGCAAAAGCGGCCCAAACCGCCAAAGGTACATAAACGGATGCAAGGAGGGGCGGGGGATGTGTTGTCGAGGGTCAAGGCCTTGGTGAAAGCCAATTTTGGTGGTGAAAAAATTGAAGGCTCAAGATAAACCAGTCAAAGGCACACACACTGTATCAGTTTCAAAACTAAGAAAGCAGAAGGAAGAACATAAATGGCGTGGAACGACGATGAGCGCGCTCATGAGGTGAGCCCCTTTAAGGGCGCGGTGATCAAGGGATGCCGACCACCAAGGAGGGGCGCTGAGGAGTTTTGTCTATGGAAGATTTGCAAGCAAATCGTCAAGGAGTCTGCGGACCCCTACAAGATCATGCCGGCGCCACTGCCGGAAGAGGAGGACGCCTACCCCGACGCGTTTGACAATCCTTACTACTGCGCAAAGTCTCCATCCCTAGAGAGCTTCAACACGTTGCAGAGCGAGGAAGAGCCCGACGAGAGCGTTTCCAGCAGTTGCGAAGATGAAGCTGAGCCTGCCACAGCTGGGCGGGGGGGTAGCGAGGAAGCGGACACCGCCGCCGAGAAGAGCGCCGAGCCGCAGCCGTTCTTCTACACATGACGCCATCCCCAAAAAAACTCTGCACACTCTTTAAATTACATGCTGCCCATCGATCCTTTTTACTTTTTTGTTGCTTTTGGCGTGGGGATCTTGATTGTGTATATCTCTACGCCGCCACCCGAGGTCGTGCTCAAGTTTCCGTCGCCCTACAACGCCGGCCAGGTCTTGTACCGGGACAAAGCAAACAGTTGTTACCGTTACAAGGCCGAGGACGTCGCGTGCCCGAAAGACAAGTCCAAGATTCGTCCCCAACCGATACTAGAGGATTTTGTGCAAAAAAATCTCCCACAATACTAACTTTACATGGAACTCGGAGCGGTTTTAAAGAGCAAACAAGGTGAAATCATAGTGTCCGTCATTCTGGGTTTTGGATTGGCTACGCTGTTCCGCAAGGTGTGCAAGGGCAATACCTGCATTGTCGTAAAGGGACCGAAGATTTCTGAGGTGGACAAGTTTTACTACAAGGTTGATGAGAAATGTTACAAATACACGCCGTATGTGTCGCCGTGCCAGGATACTACCCCTGAACCCGTAGCAGCTTGAGGAGCAGCTCGTTTTTTCTTGCCGTTTAATAATCTGAGACAGAGAACAAATGAGCAAGTCAACACCCATATCGCAACTGCCGTCTTCGGCATCTGTAGATATCAACTCCATCAGCGACGTCATTGAGGACGACGCGACTGTTCAAGAGGTGCTGAATCAGATTAGCATGGCGTCCAACGTGATGCCGCCGCAGCCCGAGGTGGAAGTTATCCAACCCGAGATGCCACAGTACATGCCGCCCGCAACGCCGCCGACGCCCCAGTACGCGCCTCCTCCTCCACACCAGTATGCGCCACAACAGGTGTCGCAGATACAGGCCCAGCAGGCAGCGCAGCCCCCACCCCCCCAACCCTTTTACTTTCAAATGCCCCCCCAAGCGGCAGGGTTGCCTTCTGTGATGCAGGAAGTTGCGTCTGGAGGAGGGGCGGCACCAGCAGCCCCACCGGCGCCCCCCAAGCCACAGGGCTTCTTGGCCAATCTGACAGCTGAGCTCCGTACCATTTTGCTCGTAGTTATAGTGACTGTTGCCGTGCAGATCCTACCTATAGAGTCCCTGTTGTTGCGGTACGCCCCCATGGCCCGCATTCCCTATGCTCCCATTCTGGCAAAGGGTGTGGCCGCTGGCGCCATCTTCTTTGTGGTCAGGCGGTATCTCGAGTAAATTTTGAAAGGTATTAAAGGGTGTGACACAGACCTATCTTTTTGTTGTAATCGCTGAAATTCGCAAATGGCGGGTTTCGTTGACGAACGCCCTCGTGACAGCACCGAGCGGCAAGAGAAGTTTATTGGAATCGCCAAGCGGTTGGCGAGCAAGTCGGACATGGCGCACCGCCACGGGTGCGTTCTGGTGCTTGGGGACGAGATCATTTCCACTGGCTACAACCAGTACATTGAACATTTTTGCCACAAGTTTAGCATTCACGCAGAGGTGGATGCTCTTGTAAAGGTGCGAAAGCGCTTGCGGCCATTGTTGCCGTCGTGCGAGTTGTACGTCGTGCGCATCGGGCCAAAGAGCATGGAGGGTTGCCTCAAGTACAGTCGCCCGTGCCCGGACTGCGCGCGCTGGATCAGAAAGATGGGGATTGGAAAGGTGTATTACTCGACCAACTACGATTACGAGCAATTCTTGGAAACAAAAAAATGAAAAAGTATGGGAGGGGTAAGGTATGGAGATCTTGCACCGTGCAAACACTGTTGATATGGTGAGAGCAGCCGTGCCCGAGTGGCAGCGCTTTGAAATTGACATACAATGCCTGGCAGATGGCAGGCTGGTGGTGTACCATGACGATGTTGAGGACGAGCTGCCGGATGATTTGCCGCCCACGTTTGAGCAATTTTTGCAAGGCATGCCAGACGGTATCCACATTGTGGTAGAGACGAAAGTTTACAAACACCTGCCGGATGTTGATGAAATCCTGCGGCTGTGCGCGGCCCATCCAAAGTTGAGCTACACGTTTTCCACATTTCACAGGCCGACCTACGAAGTGTTGCTTAAGAAGGGGCAGGGAGAGGCGTGGCTTCTGCTGTGTGACTTGGACAATTACAGGAGCGATGACCCGAGGATTTGCGTAGACAAAAAGTTGCTTGGGAGGTTTGACCCAGATTACCACCAAGATGTTTATGTCTACGACGTTGCCAGGTGTGACTTGGATGGTTTTAAGCAACGGTACCCATTCGTCAAAGGCTGGATCGTCGACATCTGATGCATGTATTTGATTTTCTTGTAATTATGCTGCTTTGCTTTTTCTTCTTGTTAGTAATTATATTATGTCTCAACCCAACACTGTGCAAGAGCCAAAACAAGCCCAAAACAGGCCTGTTGTCCCCCAACCGCAATACACCGTACAGGAGCCCAACCAAGCTCAAACTGCCGCGCAAACGTCCACCGCGCCTCAACAGCCTCCCCAGTATCCGCGCATCAATGTGTTGAACAACAATGGCAACCTCCAGAGGCTGAATGCCCAGTTGTTGGGTCAACAAGTGCAGCCACAGCGTCAAGGTCAGGTGCAGCCCCAACGCCAAGGCCAGGTGCAGCCCCAACGCCAAGGCCAGGTGCAGCCCCAACGTCAAGGTCAGGTGCAGCCCCAACGCCAAGCGCAGCAGGTGCAGCGTCAAGTCAACGGCCAAGCAAACTCGAGCAACAAAATGCTTGTGCCATACGTACCGCCGACCCCGAATAATAGTGCAAACAAGATGGTCGTATTGTACAACGGCCGCAATGCTGCCAACACGAGCATTCCCAACTCTAATGACTCCAAGGGCATGCTAGCAACTTCCCTAGGGGTCGAGCTGGCGGACGGCAAGATGCACAAGGTTGCCTCACGGAACACTCCCCTTCCCGCCAAGATTACTCAAACGTTCAGCACGGCGGATGACAATCAAACGTTTGCCATCATCGAGGTGTTTGAGGGCGAGGCCAGCAATGCCAGTAACAATAAGGCTCTGGGATCTTTCCAACTTGATGGCATCCCCCCTATGCCCAAGCGCCAACCAAGAATCTTGATCACATTTGACATTGACGAGCGCGGCCGCGTGTCCGTCACGGCAACAGAAAAAACAACGGGCGCTACTAGTGGCATGGGCTTCCGCGCCAAACGCTCCAGGCTCCAACAAGCGCAGGCACAAGTGCAACCCCAACAAGCCAAGGTTCAGCAAGTGCAACCCCAACAAGCCAAGGTTCAGCAAGTGCAACCCCAACAAGCCAAGGTTCAACAAGTGCAACCCCAACAAGCCCGGGTTCAGCAAGTGCAACCCCAGCAAGCCCGGGGTCAGGTTCAACAAGTGCAACCCCAACAAGCCAAGGTTCAACAAGTGCAACCCCAGCAAGCCAAGGTTCAGCAAGTGCAACCCCAGCAAGCCCGGGTTCAGCAAGTGCAACCCCAACAAGCCCGGGTTCAACAAGTGCAACCCCAACAGGCCAAGGTTCAGCAAGTGCAACCCCAGCAAGCCCGGGTTCAGGTTCAAGGTCGCTCGCAAGTACAAGCACAGACTCAGAGGAATGCCGCGCGCCAGGCATTTAACAAGTACATTGACAACGCTGCGCGAGCGATCAACACTGAAGTACCCCAAGACAAGCGGGAAGTAGTAGAGCAGGCTGTGCTGGAAGAGTCCTCTTGGCTAGAGAACAACCCCAATGCATCGGCTGAAGAGTACAACGCCAGGCTCAGTCAACTCAAGGCGTTGGTGAATGCATCCAGGCAGGCTTAATTAAACGTCGGCTTCGGAGCCGTCGTCTTCTGAGTCCAACTCGTCATCTTCGTAGTCGTCCTCTGGCACTTCAAACATGATTTTAGGTCCAATTCCCATGCATTGCAGCTCTTGTAAGAACAATTTCATTGCGTAGGGGGTTTGGACATATGTAAAGTCCGTACTGTATGGGTCTTTCAAAGACCTCGCGAATCCTTTTTGCAAGTTGGCGACAGCGATGTCGCCTGTCGTGTTATCAATGGCATAGGTGTAGCTGTCGCTCCTCTCCATCATGCTCTCCTTCAAAAAGCTCGCCATGCCGTGGGCAGCGATCGCGCCCACCTCCATTTCGCCCACGCGCAAGCCGCCGCCCTTTGCCCTAGATTGCACGGGTTGGCGCGTGAGTCCCGTGTATCCGCCCTCTTCCAGCGTGCGCACGTTGAGCTTGTCCTCCACCATGTGCTTCAGCCTGAGCATGTACGTGGGTCCGATGAAGATGTCTGTAGCCATTTGCGCGCCGGTGTGCCCATTGTACAGGATTTCATTCCCGTAACGCTCGTACCCAAGCTTTTGGAGGTCGTCATAGGCCTTGGGGATGTCTTGGTTGCAGAACGGTGTTGCGTCGTATTCGTTGCCTTGCAGGCAGCCGACCTTGCCCATCAAGCACTCTATCAAGTGGCCAATAGTCATGCGCGTGGGGATGGCGTGGGGGTTGATGATCAGGTCGGGCACGATGCCGTCTTTCGTGAAGGGCATGTCCTCCTGCTTCAAGATCATACCGATAGTGCCCTTTTGTGCGTGGCGCGACGCGTGCTTGTCCCCCAACACGGGCTTGCGCACCTTGCGCGTCCTGATCTTGCATCGCTTGAGGCCGTTGGGGCCTTCATAAACAAAAACCTTGTCCACAATGAACGACATCGTCTTGGATGCAATCTCGCTGGTGTCGCGATACTTTTCAACGCGCGTTTTGGTGCCAAACATGTCCCCGGTTTGAGCGACTTCGTCGGTGGAAGCAACCACCTTTCCAATGAAGACGTCGCCCGGTCCGTACTTGGTGTTCTCTTTGGGCAAGCCATCAGCATCCAGCTTTGTGTAGTTGGCAAACCGCTTTCCAAAACCATCGACGTTGGTCCCCGACTTGGCCATCTCTACGGGATTGCGAAAGAGCACACGCTCTCCAGTGAACTTGTCCAGGTCTTCAACCTCCTCCATGGTTTTGAAGTAGGTCAGATTGAACATGCCGCGCTCGACGGCCGACTTGTTCAGGATAATAGAGTCCTCTTGATTGTAGCCCGAGTAGCACATGATGGCGACGATGGCGTTCTCGCCGTTGGGCAGGTCCACGTTGTTCATGTAGTGCATGTACCGCGTGTTGACGATACTCCGCTGGGGGTAGTGCAACACGAGGCCCGCGGTGTCCATGCGGTTTTTGAATTGCGTGCTGTAGACGCCGATAGCTTGCTTGCCCTGTGCTCCCGAAAAGTAGTTGCGCGGCGCCTGGTTGTGGTTGGCAAAAGGGATGTTGGCCGTCAGCACGGCAAACGTGGTGGACGGATGGATCTCACAATGCGTGTAGGTTTTAGTCTCGTCTGCAAGATCCCCGAGCGTCATCGCAATCAGACAGTTGTTGCTCTCCTCGACATCAATAAACTCGATCGCGGCTTGGCGGCGCTCCAGTTGTTCCCAACTTTCCTTTGGCGGTGTGTACGTCGTGTCTTTGGGATCGCCGGTGATCAAGTCACGCCACGTCTTCCACTTTGTGCCGTCCACAACAAGCTTGTTGCCAGGCAACACAACGTACAGCGGCCTGCAACAACGTCCTGCGTCCGTGGAAATGCGGATCGTCGAGCCCACTATGTCCCATGCAATGGAGGTCATTATATTGATCAACGCGCAACGACGCAGCGCGCGTAGCCTCTGCGCCATCACTTCTGGCTCGCGCGTAATGCCCACCCAATTGTTGTTAACAAAGACTCGGGTGGCGCCAATGGTATCGCGTGGATACAAGCGTACCAAGGGCAACAGACCGAGATCGAGCAAGCACCGCATGATTTCCTTGCTCGGGACGTCCGAGGTGATGTGGCACAGCATCGCAAGGTTCTTGAGGAGACCAATATTTGCGCCATCTGGGGATTCGTAGGGGCACATCGCGCCCCACTGGGTGGGGTGCAGTCTGTGGGGCGCTACGATCTTGATGCTACGGTCAATTGGCGTGTTCACGCGCCGCAGGTGCGACATGAAGCCCATGTAGGAAAGCCGGCTCAGGTCCTGCACGATGCCCAGCTTAGAGGGGTCTTCGCCCCCGCCCCAGCGACCCTTGAGCGACGTGCGCATGCCGTCCTCGATGGCGCGCGCATTAAAGATCTTCCAAACATTGGCCTCGTTCACGAGATTGGACACCGCCGTCTTTTTCTTTGCGGGGCCATAGTTGTACTCTCGGTCCAGCGTCGACCTGCACTCGTTCCTAAAGACGTTGTAGAGGTCCCTGAACAGATTCGACATCAAGAAGCCAGAGATGTCCACGCGCTTGAAGGCATAGTTGTCTCTGTCTGTCTCGGGGGTTTTTCCTAGCACCGTGTACACAAAGGTGTTGACGAGGTCGCCTAGGAACATGGCCTTTTTAGCCAGGCTTATGTTCGTGGTCTCATTCATGTTTGGAAATAGGTCATTCATGAGGATGTACCTGACGTGATCCTCGTTGTCGTATTCTGCATGCTTTTGCAACAATGCGATGGCATCGGCCTGCGTGTATGCCACGGACCCATGCACGATGCTATAGAACAGAAAGTCGATGACATACGCCGGCGCGCTGCCAAGGTCTTGGCGCAGGATATGCTCGAGCACATTTTTGTCGCTTTCCACCCCCAAAGCCCTAAACAACACAAAGAGCGGGATCTCCTTTTTGATGTTTGGGATGGACACGAGGATGTGCTTGTTTTTGTGCGCTCTGAATTCTACCTTTTTAGGGAAAATAGCGCCTTCCTCGGGCGTGCAGCGGATGAGCGCCGAGTGCGTAAAGTTGGGCTCTTTGCTCTTGCTCACAAACAACCGATTGGTGGCGATGCGCTCTTGTGCGACGATGACTTTTTCCTTGCCATCCACCACAAAGTAGCCACCCTTGTCATAGATACATTCACCAATCTCCCTCTTCAGAGCGTCTTCTAAGCCGCGTGTCTTGCAATGCGTGCTCCCCAGCATGATGGGCACGGCGCCAATCTTGAGGCCATTGAGTTGTTTCGTGGATGTGTCTGTGACCACGCCGCCCCTGCCATAGGTCAGGGTGTCGATGGTAATGTCCGCAACGAGGTCGCCCTGGTAGGTGAGGCTCTTCAGCCGCGCCTCGTTGGGGTAGACCGTCGGCGACAAAAGCTCGATGCGCGGAGTGGCGTCTTTGCCACCGATGTACACCTTGATCTCATGCAAGAGCTTGCCCGAGTCGTCGTTTTTCAGGACCACAAAGGGGTTCAAACTCTTGATGATGTTTGGGATCTTGTTGTGTACAAAGTCATCAAAGGATTCCAAGTGGTGTTGGGTCAAAAATGTTGGGTTGTCACGCACGTAGGCGTCCAAAACTTTCCAAGTGGATTGATCGTCCATACGGCGTATTTGTATAGACTAAACAAAAAATAAAGACACTCTGGGCGAGACTACGCCTTGGCCTTGGCTTTGGCCTTGGACTTGGCGAGGCTCTTGCGAGGCGCCGCGCCGCCCGACCTCATGGCATCCATGCCGGCGAGGTCTTTAGAGGCGAGATCGTGTTGCGGGTAGGGCACCACCGCAGGGTTGGGCTCTGTGAAATAAGACATCAAACCTCCCTTACCGTCCGGGAGGGTTTGGGGGATCTTGTACGGTGCCACCTCCATCTTGCCGATGCTGGTGCCGTAGGCGCCGCCCTTCTTGTTGTGCACCATCATCTTGTTGGGCGCCGAGGCGTTCATGTCGACCTTGGGGGCCGTCTTACGTGCGGCGCCACCACTAGCTTTCTTCTTGGAGTTTGCGTTGGCACCGCCTGCCTTGGGTCCGGCAAAGTCGTTGCTAAACATCGTGTTCATCTGCTCAAAGGTGCCTTCCGGCACGAGCTTTACGACGGCATCTGAAGCGGAGGATCCGCCACGCAGCTTTTTCGATTTCGCTTTTGGGGATGAATTCTGAGAGGCAGGCATTTTTCTCTATCTGGAGATATTTTACGTAAAGTAGTGTTGCATGCAAGCAATGCACATCGTTTGCAATACTATGTCGTCTTTGATAGCGTGGAGATCCTGGACGTCTTTTGACAAATGCTTCAGCATGCACGTCCGGAAAAAGCGCACAAATCCTTGCATGTCTTGCATGTCAATCATGGACAACAGTTTGGTGTAGACACACGCATCAATGTAAGAGTCTACCAAGCAGAAACATTCATCAAACTCCGGGGAGGCATCTATTTCCTCAAATCTTTGTTTGAACCTATTTTCCAAAATCGTTTGAAACTTGTCACTCGACAAGAGAAGCATCTTTTTTGGTAGGAAGTAAAAAATAAAGCGATTCTCACGCCGCGGGCGCGCTTTGGGACATCGCCAGGGCGGCGAGCATCAAGAAGCTGGCGACCAGGAGCACAATGATGATGACATACCACATGAAGCGCCTGTTCTCACGCTCGCGCTTCCAGCGCCAGTAGCCCCAGCCACCGCGGCCGTAGCCGCCGTAGGGGCGAGAGCCACCGTACATGGGGGCCGGTTGGTAGTAGGAAGGCTCCGCAAGCCTCAGGGGACGTTGGACCTCAACCAGCTTGGGCTCGTGGTACCTGTACTTGAACTCACGGACAAAGTCATCGTGGCGATGGTTAGGGTAGGCCATGTTTTATAACATGTAGAAATAAAAAAAATCAAAACAGTTGGTGCGACTCTTTCCGCGGATCCATTGCAAAGGGTGGTTTGTGCAGGAAGGCGGTTTTGGCGCCCCACTTGTTGCATTTGGCGGCCATGACCTTGATGACCTTGTAAGTAATGGATTGCATCGTCCTGGCAGCGGTATCTATTGTGTTGGTGTACCTCTCGGGGACGTTGTAGTGAGCGCGAGCGATTTCGTTCAGCAACTCTGTGCGTATGTCTACCAGGACGGGGAAATGGGAGTCGCACGGATAGTCATAGCGCCGCTGGATCATTCGGTCATACTCTTTAAAGAAAGTCTCGGCCAACACGGTGATTTTGTCAAAGGCAGCAGCGTCGTAGTGTCGCATGAAGCGCAAGCTGTGGAGCACGCCGAGGACGTCGTCGTGTTTCAAGATGTATTTGAAAGACTTGGGCGTCTTGTGAAGTTTGTACACGTTTTCCAACACCATTTCGGTGGGTGCTACAGCATTTGTATCGAACGCTTCTCTTGTTGTGCGCCACTTTTCGTAAGACTCTTGTGTAGATTTGTAGTAAAAAAATGCCACGGCGAGCAGGGCTGTCAAGGCAAAAACCTGGCTACTACGCAAGGTCAAGACAGCCACCACCACCCACGCAACGTACAAGAATGCGACGCTCCTATTTTTAATGACATAGTCCAGGTAAGACGCGGACACGGACACGGTCTCTGGAGGACGTTGTGTCGACATACTCACTTCACGGCACTGCTACTCTCTACAAAGAACAAAAATAGGCTAATCAAGACGACGAGTATGCCAATGTAGATCACTCGGTCCCCTTTGTACAGTGCGGCGGCGAATTGAGTTGCGTCCTTTGCCTTGGTGAGGTCTTGGACGATGTTTACCATGGTCTGCAAAAAACCCGCGGTAGCATTGCCGACGGACATATTGATGAACTCCTTGGATTCGAGCTCTTTTCTGTTTGAGTAGTCAACCACCCTGTTAACCGTCTTGAGGACGCGGTCCTCTTTCTGAATGAGCTCTTCGTAAAGGTGCGTGGGCTCTGATTTGTCAAGGAGGTTCTTAAACTCGTTGTAATCCATGAAGCCAGACTCCATGTGTGCTACTAAGTACCAGAGAAAAATGAAGCGACAATCCAGCCTCAATCAAATAAGGTCCATCATGTCTACGTGCCCCAAAAAGTGCCTGCGGCAACAGATGCGCTTCAGTCCCAGGCGGTCCATGATCTCGCCCCTGGACGTGGGAGTTGATTCTGCTTCGCCGTCGCGTTCCTTGATTTTGGCGCACTCGCGCACATACCACTCCCACTTGTCGGCCAGCACCTTTGAACACGTGAAGCAGCGCACGGGGATGATCATTGTGTTGTCGTGGGTGTTGCTCTTAATCTTTAATCACTTTTTTATGTTGCGTTCGAAACGGCATTCCTTTTTGCTTTAGAACAACCAAACATGCTTGCAATCAGTCAACAAATTAATGCTGTGGCGCAGCGCGTCAACGCGATTTCCATCGAGATCGCTGACCTCAAGAGCAAGGTGAACAACGGGGTTCCGGCAGCGGCGGCGGGAGGTGCACCTGCCCAACCCACAGTCAGCGCGACCGACATTGAGCGCGCGGTGGGGACGGCGTCGTCCGACTTGAACCAAAAGATTGGCGACCTCAAACGTGTGGTGGACAGTCTCAAGGCAGACACTTCCAAGGACACCGTGCTGCTCGAGGCCTCTCTGTCTCGCAAGATTGAGTCCAATGTGCAAAAGATGCTCAGCGACAAGATCAAGGTTGCACTGGAGAGCCAGGTCAAGGCGCTCGTGGCCGATGAGGTTGCCGCAGCCATGGCCTCTTCATCTTCTTCTCCAGCAGACGAAACCGAGAAAAATGATACTGCCGATTTCGAGATCAGCTTTGGTGGCGGCGCCGGCGGCGCAAGCACCCCCGTAGCGACCGCTTCAAAGGCTAAGCGGCCAGCTCGCAAGACGGCTGCAAGTGCCGGAAAAGACGCATAAAGTTGCGCAACAACTCGCTGGAGTTGTCGATGACGCCCCCATTGGCATCGTAGAGCGACACAGCTTGTTCGTAAAGGGCACGAGCACCTTGGTAGTTTCCTTTTTTAGTCTCGTATTGCGCGCGGAGGTGCAGCAATTCGGGGTGCCATTTGGGCTCTATGCTGTCAAATATTGCCGGATTGAAGTCGTGTGAGTCCAGGGACTGCGCGGCGCGCGCAAAGGCCTCATTAAACACCATTTTGCTGTTGGCGTCCACAGAGCTGAGGTACAGGCCTAGCTTGGATCCATCGACGAAAACATTTGGGACCACAATGTTGGCTTCAATCCCTGCGCACGCCATAGCATAAGACAGCTGGATGTTTGTTGGGAATCGAATGGGCACCATCTCCTTGAGCAGGCGCGTTGCAGTTGCGCGGTCCACTAGGTAGGAATCACAGCACGGAGCAATCTTGTATACTTGGGAGAAGGTTTGCGCACCGGGGGTGGTCGTCGTTGGTGGCGTGCCCAAGAACATCAAGCCACGTGTACCCTTGAATGTGGAGATTGCCGCTGCGAGGTCATCCACGACCGTGTCCCTGAAAGCAGTGTCATCTTCGAGGACCAAGGTGACATCTGATTCCGGCGCGTTGGCAGCTGCTTGCAGGGCATGCAAGTGCTTTAGGACATTTGTTACTTGCGCCAGCTTGAGAGGGCGAAGCAAGGCGTTGAATGGCTCCCCGGGTCCCTGTGCCACCGGTTCCAAGGTGATGGGCACCTCGGGCAGGCGTTCGCCTGGATCCATGTCGTCGATGTACTTGAAAGAGGACACCGCCAGCTTTGATGACTTTTGCAGCAGTTCGCGGAGTCGCTCGCACATGGCCTTGCGATGTGAGAATGCCTTTACGTGCACGACACACACGTTTAGACCCATTCAGTTTAGAAAACGCCGAGACAATTTTATGCACAGAACGACCGCGGGCAAAATGTGAAAGCCTCTTAAAAGTCTTGTCTCTGTACAAAGTAAGACCCACGATGAGGTTTTGCAAATCCTGCGACAACATGATGTACATCAAAGTGGACGAGAACAAAAAACTCGAGTACTTTTGCAAGAATTGCAACTTTGTGCAAAAAGAGGAGTCCACGGGCAGCGTGTGCATCTTGGATAGCAATCACATCGACGAGGAGACCTCTTACCAGAGATTCATCAGCCCAAACTTGAAATACGACAAAGCACTTCCCAGGGATAACAAAATTGATTGTGTCAACGACAAATGTACCCGCCGGGCGGATCAACCCAAGTCGGTCATCTTTGTCAAGTACGACTTTAACAAAATGTCGTACCTGTACCATTGCCCCTACTGCGAGGAGTTTTGGACGACTTGAGAAAAAGTTGAAGTGGGTGTACAAGGGGTTTTGAAGGGGTTTTAAAAGGTGTGTGTACAAAGAAAGGGACACCGCAATGCCAACCAAAATCACTGCAGTGGACTCGTCGTCAATCGACTATGACCCTAGCAAAAACAAGACCATGAACATTCTGACCAAGTACGAGCGCACCAAGATCATCGGCATGCGCATGGAGCAGCTGGCACGCAGCGCGCCGGCGAATGTCGCCATTGATCCAAGCAAGCCGTTTGATCCCTACACGATTGCGATGCAGGAGCTGCACGCGCGCAAGCTGCCGTTCATGGTGTGCCGGACGCTCCCCTCTGGAGAAAAGGAGTACTGGAGGTTGGAGGATATGATGATCTTTTGACACGGTGATATTCTGGCACGGTGATCTTTTGAGGGTGGGCGGGTCTTTTGAAGGCGACTTTACAGAAAATAGGCTTGAAATTCGGCTACTTTTTTTATGCGCTCGCCTTCGTCGGTGGCAGTCAAGCGCATAGCAAAGTCCCCCTCCTTCCAAACTGTTAGTGGGTCTTGCGCGGTTTCGTAAGACAACAGCGTCCGGTGGGGCACGATCAAGATGTCCACCGGCTTGTTGGCATGGGTGTAGTAGTAGCGCAAGACGTCGATGTCCCAGTCCTTTTGCCAATGCTTAGGCTTGAGCTCGGGCCACGTGGCCAAGTTCCATAGCATTTTCAACAGAGGGGCGGCGGTAGGCTTGAGGATGGTTATGCCTGCGTCAAACGATGTGCCATCAGCGCTTTCTGCGACCATGACCTTCTGTGCTGGGTTGGCATCAAACTGGAACCGATGCGCAAAGGCGGTGATGGGAATCTGCTTGTTGGTGATGACCACGTCGTTCTCTACAACAACGAGGTATTCGTAATTGTGTGCCTGTGCCAACGTGCGTAGGATGAACACAATCTTGCTCCAGGCGAGATGCCTCGACGTTTCCAGCGGCCTGTCGAGGGCTTGGAAATCGTAGCCATGTCTTTCACAGTAGGCGCGCAAATGTGGAGTGGTTGCGGTGGCAATCTGAGGCTGGGTCGAAACGGACAGCACTAGGACCTTGGTGCCCTCGGTGAAGGTCTCCCTTGGGGTCGCTGCGGAAATGAGGATCACAATTGCACAAACGATGGCAACAGCAATAAAGACACGGGTCTCCATTGTTGTGTGTTTACAAAAAAGACGGGTACCGCAAGTGTTTAGTTGTTGATATCCGGAAGAGCGTCTACATCCTCAACCACCTTTTCAACCCGCTGCACTAGGTCCTCGACCACCTTTTCAAGTTCGGCCTCGGCTTTGGTATCTGCCTCGGTGGTTGCCTCGGTGGTTGCCTCGGTGGTTGCCTCGGTGTCCTCAGTTGACACTGAGGTCTCACGCTTGCGTTGCTGCCAAGGATCCTCCTCATCAATGCGGCCCAGAACCTCTGCAGCGGCATTGTCCTTCTCGGACGGTTGTGCGGTCTTAGAAGCTTCAACCGTGTCACGTTGCTCCTTCGTCATTCGATCCTTGCGTTGGGCGTAGAACTGGTCTTTAGCCATCTGGTTCTCATGGTAAGACTTCATGAGCGTGTTGAGCTGAGTCTCGGCATACTCTTGGTCCTGGATCTCTTCGGGATTGGGAGACCATGGGCACCAGCAACCGACCTCTGCAATAAACACGTTGAACTTGTCGTCCAGTCTCTTGAGGACCTGGGCACGGATCTGCGCCTCGCGGAGGGTTTCGTAGGAACCGCGTACCTTGAGCCCGCGGATGGTTGTTTGGAAGTCGTTCTTCTCCAGGTACTCGGTTTCCAAGCGCTCGCCGTTCATCTTCAGAAAGGTTTCGTACTCATAGTTGATGACATCCGTGTTGAACAGGTGTTCATAGCGGTTGCGAATGCTGCGCAGCCCGTCTGTGAGTTCGACGTTGTCCTTGTGTACCTCCAGCATCGACCCCCATAGCTCCTGAAGCTCCTTGGAGAAACTCGAAATGTATTGGCCGAAAAAGTGGGCTTCCTTCTTTTCAATGACCTCGTCCGGGGATATGAAAGACATGCACACATACTTTTGCCCCCGGATGGGCGGGTCTTGGTCGAGGTAGTCCTGTTCGGAGGTGGGCGTGAGATGCGGCGCGGGCATGGTCTTGGTGTGTTTGACGTTTGTGCGCAAGAATCTTTAAGTCAGTTCCGCCGAAATTTTTTTTTCTTTTGGTAATTATATATACGTCATGAGCAACTTCGAGTTCGATGTCAAGGAGATCCTTGTGCGTCTCTTCAAGTATGTGTTTGAAGGCCTGGTCGTTGCTCTCGCCGCCTACCTGATTCCCGGCAAGAACCTGGACCTGTTTGAGATCATCACCATCGGCCTAATTGCCGCGGCCACCTTCAGCATCCTGGACCTGTTTGCGCCCGCATTCGCCGGCGGTGCTCGCTCCGGCGCTGCCTTCGGTATCGGCGCCAACCTGGTGGGCTTCCCCGGCGGCGCCCCTGTCCTGCACTAAATGCATCGGCAAAATTTGACTTGCGCAAAAATTGACGCGAAATTTTACAGTCTTTTTTAGTAGACCACATTAGTAGAATGATGATGTCTGTATGCGTGTTCATCTTCAGGCGTGACCATCGCTTGTTTGACAACACCACCTTTGCGAAGGCTTGTGAGGCGTGCAAAAAACATGGGTGGTCAATGCTGCCGCTCTTTGTTTTCAACGACATGCAAGTCGATCCCGCTAAGAACGCCTACTTTAGCAACAACCAGGTCCAATTCATGGTGCAAAGCTTGCGCGACTTGGAACAACAACTTGCTGCTCATGGGGGTACCTTGCACTTTGCGCACGTTGCTTCTGCCGACACCTCGGCACTGCTCGAGCTTTCTAAAAAGGCTGATGTCAAAATGGTGGCCTTCAACAAGGACCTCACCCCATTTGCACTCAAGCGAGACAAAGAGATCGCGGAATGGTGCGAGTCGCGAGGCATCGAGGTCTTGTCCCACGAGGACTACACCCTGTTGCCCGTGGATGCCATCAAGACGCAACAAGGAAAGGCATACGAGGTGTACACACCCTTTTACAAGGTGGCTCTGACAAAGCCAGTGCCGCCGCCACGTAACTTTCAAGTCCCCCCCAATTTCTTCACGCGCAAGGTGCTCAAGTCGCCTGAGTTGGCGAGCTACTACAAGCCCAACGAGGCAGTCGAACAGCGTGGGGGACGGAGCGCTGCATTGGCCATCCTGAAGGCCATAAAGGAAGGACAATTTAAGCGTTATGAAGCCGAGCGCAACTTTCCCGCCAAGGACTCTACCACCAAGCTGAGCGCGGCACTCAAGTTTGGGTGTGTCAGCCCCAGGGAAGTCTATAGCGTCGCCGTTGAGGCGCTTGGTAAGGAGTCTGTTCTGGTGTCTCAGCTGTTGTGGAGGGAATACTACTACAACATTGCCTACCACTTTCCGGAGGTGTTGCAGGGCCAGGTCAGCAACCGTCCCAACACCCACGTGCGCGGGCGGTTTGGCGACATGAAGTGGAATGACAGCGACAAAGACTTCCAACGCTGGTGCCGCGGGGAGACTGGCGTGCCGATTGTGGATGCAGCCATGCGGTGTCTGAACAAGACCGGATGGATGCACAACCGGCTGAGGATGATTGTGGCAATGTTTCTCGTGCGGGACTTGAAAATCGATTGGAGAAAGGGTGAGCGTTACTTTGCCACTCAGTTGGTAGACTACGACGTGGCCAACAACAACCAGGGCTGGTGCTGGGTGTTGCTGTATCGCCACAAGCTCAGCCCCTGGGTGCAAACACAACGTTTCGACCCAGAATGCGAGTTCATCAAGGCGTGGGTGCCCGAGCTGCGGGAAGTGCCCGTCAAAGACATCTTGAACTGGAAGACAAAGTGGAAGGCATTTGGCACTTAAGGATCAACACAGGTGAACCATGCAACCTATGGATGGAATGCGTAGTGTGCTACGCGACGGAGGAGGTAGAGAGGCCCTGTCACACGTGCAAGACGTGCGTGTGTGAGGCGTGTTGGTACGATTCTTGCAAGATGTTTTGCCCCATATGTGACCGCGTGGAGCTGAATACGCCACAATCTTGCCGATACTGCAATGCTTTGTTTCATGTCAAAGACATCAACACGTGTTGTGCATGTATGTCTTGGGTTTGCGACGCGTGCTCCTCCAACGTGTTGCTGCACCCGTGCCAGGCCTTGTACAGGCCGCACGAAGCCGAAGGGCGTGCGCTCGAAGACGGGCTCGAGGTGCTGACCTGGTTCCAAAAGATGGACGCTAGGGCCGTAGACTTTGCAGTGTTGGGTAACCTCGCTGAGGGACGGGTGCTCGCTGTGAAGGAGGGCGGCAACATTGTTTTGATGGAGGCATGTGAAGACGGCGGGCAAGCCTCGCTTTTTGACAGGACGGCGCAGCTGAGCGCAAAGGTGGACGTTGCATACTGCATTGTCAATGCACACTGTTCGGGATGCATTGAAAAAATAAATGGCTTATGTCACAAGCTGCTGACAAACTGCCAAGAAAGCTCTTGACAGATCTTTTGCCACACCTCGTCCATTTGAAAGGTCTTTTCCCGGCTTTTGAGCAGGGGAAAATATTTGAGGTATTCGTCGAGCTCCAAGAGTTGCAGGCATTTGTGGATCGTGTAGCTGTAGCTCAAAAAGTTTTTCCTATTTTTGGGGGCGTGCTTGAAAAAGGGGATCTGGATCATCTTGAACATTTGACGCAGCTTTTCTTCAATCTCGGGGGTGAATGAGATGCCTGGCGTGCCGTTGAGACGGTTCATGATGTGCGGGACGTGCTCATAGTACTTGTTCAAGGACAATCGCTTCAGGATCTCTTTGATTTTTGTGGTAGTGATCTCGGCCATGTTCGTGATCCTCTGCTTCTTGATCTCCAAGAGGATGCGGTCGTATATTTCTGTTGGAATGTCTGTGGACTCCTTGCCTTGGATTTGGCTGATCCATTCGTTGAGGTGGTTGATCCGTTTGTACGAGAAATACGATATCTCCTTTGGTGGGTCCTTGTAGGACGGCTTTTCATGGTCCACAATTATCGTTTCTATGGTGTAGCAATCGTTGCAATAACAAATGCCATCGTTGACAAAGACCGTGCGCTCAGTTGAGTCGCACACGGGGCATTTTTCGCACTTGCCACTGTCTACAGATTTGATGTAGTTTGGATCGGTTTGTTGCATGTACCTCTCGAGCAGGCTCGCGCGGTCCTCGTCGACCTTCTCATCCTCGTCACCGCTCTCATTTACTGCGCTGTCCTTGTTTGAAAAGTATTTTAGGATGCTGTTCTTGCTCATTGCAACGCCCAGGATGTCGTTGTCGTTGCCATGGCCCTTTTCAATGATGTCGTAGTATTTGAACACGATGTCTGCCGTGTCCAATAGGTATTCCAACTCTTCCCCCTTCGAGTTGATGTCGGATACCTCCTTTTCTATCCTTTTCTTCTCGTCTGAGAGCCGGAGAAGTTTTTCGATCTTCTCTTCGTCGAGGTCTGAGAACTCGCCAAGCGCCTCAATTTCCTCGGCTATTTCCTGCAGGCGCGCCTCCTTTTCCTTCACCGAGGTGTACCTTGACTCGAATGCCGCCAACATCTTGTTGTGTTGGGCATCCAACGTCTTGCTCGTGACCTTTTTTAACATGCAGCATTCATACGTCAATTGCATTTAAGAACTCTTAAGTGGGGAATCGAAAAACTGTTGGGCGGCTGGAGAAATCCGGTTTAAGGGGGTGCCGTTGTGTTTTTTGGAATGACGGATCTTTTCATCTTTCGCAGGGATCTACGATTGCACGACAACACCGCGCTGCTCAAGCTGGTTGCCACCACGGAAGATGCCGCCGTGCTGCCGGTTTACATCTTTGACGACGCCAAAGTCGGAGGCGGGGCGTACTACAATCCCAACCAATTCCAATTCCTTGTGGAGTCTCTCCAGGACCTCGGCGAGCAAATCGCGGGGGTTGGTGGGACGCTGTACTTTGGCAAGGGAGCGCGCGTCGTCGACGTGCTAGACGACATTAAAGAGTGTGTGCCGGGAGGGCTGAGGCGGGTTGCCTTCAACGCCGGGTTCACGCCACATGCCCGGAGGAGGGACGCGGAGATCAAGGAGTGGTGCCAAGAGCGCGGCTTAGAGGTGCTTTGTTGTGAAGAGGATTGCACCATCTTGCCCTTGGACCGCGTCAAGACGCCGGCGGGCAAGCCGTTTGAAGTCTTCACACCTTTTTTCCGCCGGGCCATGCGGATTCCGGTGGCAGACCCCGCGCCTTTGCAAACCCGCATCAACTTTGTGGCGTGTCCGGTGTTGCGGGACAGCGTGTGTGTGGAGTGCCCGCCGAAGAATGAAGCTTTGGATGTGCGCGGCGGGCGGAGCAGGGGCGAGCGCGTGCTCTTGGCCATCAAGAAGGGGCAGTTCCGGTCTTACAAGAAGCAGCGGGACTTTCCTTGGAAGAATGCAACGACCAAGTTGGCGGCCTATTTGCGGTTTGGTTGCTTGAGTCCCAGGGAGGTGCATGCCGCCGTGAAAGAGTCGCACGGGAAGGCTTCTGTGCTCATGCAGAACCTCTTTTTGCGAGATTTTGCGGCGGTTATGGTGCACAACTCCCCGCAGGTTTTGCAAGGGCAGCTGGGCGAGCGCAATGGCATGTTGCATGGACGGTACGAGCGCGCAAAATGGAACGAAGATACCGAGATGTTTGAGCGCTGGTGTTCGGGGCAGACTGGGTTGCCCCTTGTGGATGCCGCTATGCGGTGCCTAAACACCACGGGGTGGATGCATGGCAGCTTGAGGAAGCTGGTCGCTACGTTTCTGGTGCATGAGCTGGGGATCGATTGGCGTAAGGGAGAGCAGTGGTTTGCGGGGCATCTGGTGGATTACGACGCTGCGTGTAACCACCTCGGATGGGCGTGGGCGATGGCTTTCCGGCGCAAAATGAATCCATACAAGTGCGCGGGCAAGTACGATTGGCAATGTGAATTCATTAAGAAATGGGTGCCCGAGTTGCGGGAAGTCCCGGTGTTGGACCTGATCACCTGGTGGGAATCTTGTGCAAAGTGGGAGAACACTGGCTATCCGGGCGCGGTCGTGCCCCAACCGGGTTACCGCGTCAAGTTCAAAAACTACATCAAGGATTACGTGCGTCCCAAGGACCCAAATTACAAGAAACCAACCAAGCCGAGCAAGTACGCACCTGGAAAGAAGAATCCCGCAAAGTATCTACCGAAAAACAAGTGATTGCGTTTTGGACTTGAGCGTCACAACAGATTTTTTTTCTCATACTATAGTATAAAAACTAAAGAATGGGAGGCGGTCTCATGCAACTCGTCGCGTATGGCGCTCAGGACGTTTACCTAACCGGTAACCCGCAGATCACCTCGACTTGAAGGGGTGAAATAGCACACCGGGTGCTAGTGGGTTGTCTGTCTCTAGGCAATCCGCGACATCGTCAAATTGCGGGGACCTCCTAAAGCCCCGAGCTACCAAGGGTGATTAGCAATGATCACCTGGCCGCCTTTGTGTGTGCGGGTATGGTAAAAACGCTCGGGGATGCTACAATGGACAATCCGCAGCCAAGTTTTCAATGACCGCCCATTGAAAATGCAGTTCAGAGGCTTAAAGGTGATGGGTGAGGAGAATCGCGCGCCCTCCTTGCTTAAGATAGAGCCCGTCCTTGGTCCAAAGGCCAAGGAGTAAACGTCTTCAAGGTCGTCTACAGGCGCCACACTAACTACAGCTCCGAGTCCATCGAGCAAACCTTCAACGGTAGCCCCGGCTTCGGCAAGAAGGTGACTTGCACCATCAGCCGCAACGGTGACCTGATCCAGCAGATGTACCTACGCGTCAAGCTGCCCTCGGTCACTGTGGGTGACGGCACTAAGTTCCGTTGGCTCGACTGGATTGGCCACATCCTGATCAAGAACGTTGAGATCGAGATCGGTGGCCAGCGCATTGACAATTTCAGTGCGGAAAAGTATCAAGCTCCTATGGTGTGCTGTGCAGCCTAGGGAAAACGCTGGTACTAGTGGCTTAAAATTAAGCTGCGACGTTGTCAAATTGCGGGGACCCCCTAAAACTTCGAATGGAGACCAAGGCAAACACGAAAGTGGGTGCTGGCAGAGAGTAGAGCTCTGGCATGGTAAAAATCCCGAAGATGAAGAAAGTTTCACCGACTTTCTGAAATGGGCAACCCGCAGCCAACATCCTAAATCCAAAGAGACCATGGACACGGGTGTGGTTCAACGACTAGATGACAACGGGTCCGAGGTGATTGGTCTTCACCAATGACGGCTCAAGATATAGTCTAGCCCCTGAAAAATAGGACGAAAGTCCGGGTATAAGCGTGACAAGCATTGCAGGAATGAGTGGCAAGCCCCCACTTACCATAGTGCTTTAGAGTGCTTTTGAAAACAAAAGCGCTAGTGAGCGCGATTCCCCAAGTTGGTTGTTGTGCGCCTTTCATGAGACCGCCTCCCAAAAAATTGAAAGGCGCGCAACAACCAATGCAAGGATAGCGTCTTGCGACACTGTCAAATTGCGGGAAACTCCGTATATCATTAAAACCATTCAAACCCAAGAAGCCAAGGCAAAGAAAGCAAACACACAATGGAACAAGCGATCGTTTGCACCAAGTGCAATCAGCCGAAAGATGCGTCTCAATATGGTAGGTACACGGATCCTCGATCGGGAAAGATAAGGTTGCGCAAGATTTGCAACCCTTGTCGCACCCAAGTCGAGGGCGTGCGTTCCCGTGAAAATGCGGAAAGGAGCAACGGGTACAAGAAGAAGTGGCGCGACGGGCACAAGGACGAGATCCGCGACTATGAGCGCGTGAGGGTGCACAACAGATTGCAGACAGATGCAGAGTTCAAAAGGCGTCAGAACATTACCGCTCAACTGTCTCAAGCAATCAACTTCAATGCAGAACGGAAACTCGCAAGAGTGCAGTGCACCGTCAGCCAGCTCAAAAAGTGGATCGCCTTCCAATTCAAGGACGATTGGAGTTTTGAAAATCGCAAGGCTTGGACCTTCGATCACGTCATACCCCTCTCGTTCTTTGATCTGGAAAACCAAGCCGAGGAAAAGATCGCTTGCCACTGGAGCAACTTGCGACCGTTAGATCCTAACGAAAACCGCAGAAAGAGCGACAAGATTGTCAAGGACGCCATCCTTGGCCACATTGAGACCATCAAAGCTTTCTTGAGTGAGAATGAAGGGTACCAAGCCAACGCGGAGACGTGTTGGTGGCAGAGAGTAGAACTCTGGTATGGTAATAATCCCGATGATAGCGAGGACTTTAAGGAGTTCTTGCAGCGGACAATCCGCAGCTAAGGTTGTTAACGACGTCGAGTTTTCTTATTCAGCGTCGTACACAATCCGGTTCAACGACTAAATGACGGTGGGGATCGACAGATCCTTAAGATATAGTCTAGTGTACATTGGGAACAATGTAATATCTCCTATGGAGAGTGGTTGCACATCTGGAATGAGCTTACCCAAACCGCCGGTCACCAACTCGGCTACGCCAACATGGTTGGCAACGTCCCCAGCCTGACCAAGCTGCAGGCACCCTCCGGCTCCACCGCCACCGTTGCCGAGGAGGTGCTATACATCCCTCTGCAGTTCTGGTTCAACCGCAACCCCGGTCTGGCCCTGCCCCTGATTGCCTTGATATCTCCAGGGCAAAATAGCATCTGCAACAAGGAATGCTCGCCAAAAAACGAGTACACGCATCAATTATTCCAACCACAGATGCTAGTGGCGTACTAAACACAGTGCGCTGCGACAAAACCAAATTGCGAAAAAATCCTATGATTTGGGGTACCAAGCGACACTATGTAGCTGGTCAAAATCCCCAAGTTGGAAGGATAATTCGCAGCCAAGCCTCTAATTCCGATATGATCAGGAAAACGAGGAAGGTTCAACGACTAAATGGTTTTGGGTCTGAGGGGTCTGATCAACCCCATCGAAGGCTTAAGATATAGTCTACTCCCACCCGAAAGGTTGGGTAGAAAGGTGCAATATCACGAGGTCAAGGTCAACATCGAGTTCCGCAGCAAGGACGACTGCTACTACTCCGACGACTCCACCGATCTCACCTGGGGTTCCTCCGACTTCGAGGCCTCCCTGTTCGTCGACTACATCTACCTGGATACCGATGAGCGTCGCCGCTTCGCCCAGGTGAGCCACGAGTACCTTTTGTTCTCAAAGAGGTCAAAAGCAGCCACGCGTCAACATGCAGACCCTGTTGGTGCCAAAAAGTGTAGGCTTTCTGCATGGCCACAGCCACTTAGTTGTGCTCCTCAAATGGCCATTTGCTGCTGCTAGTAAGGACATATGTCCTTGCGACACTATCAAATTGCGGGAAACCCCTTGTGTTCCGACTACTAAAGCTCTGCAGCGATGGAGAGCCGGCCGAGATAAGAACTCGGGTACAGTAAAAACGCCGGGATATGTTATAAGGGCAATCCGCAGCATCTTGTCAAGTTCAACTTGAACCGATGAGGTGTCCAACGACTAAATGATAGTGGGTTCCTGGTCCGCCAGGAGCTTCAGATATAGTCTAGTCTCCTTCGTAAGATGGAGTAGCCACGATCGAGCAACTGCAATTCACCGGCGACGAGTCCACCTCCAACGCCAACACCAAGATCAAGCTGAACTTCAACCACCCGGTTAAGGAGCTAATTTGGGTTGTACAGCCCGAGAAGTTCACCACTTCCTCGTCTGACATCACCAGCTATGCCGGCAAGCAGTGGTTCAACTTCTCTGACAAGTGGCTGGGCTACGTGACCGGCGCCACCAACACCACCGCCGGCTCTGCCGAGAACATCACCGGTGGCACTGCCGCCGGTGGCCTGGTGCTGGCCGCCGCCGCCGCCTGGCAATCCGATGTGGACCTGGGCAAGAACCCCGTCGCCACCGCCAAGCTACAGCTGAACGGCCACGACAGGTTCTCCGAGCGCGAGGGCAAGTACTTCAACCTGGTGCAGCCCTACCAGTGCCACGAGAACGTGCCCTCCACCGGCATCAACGTGTACTCCTTTGCGCTGAAGCCCGAGGAGCACCAGCCCAGCGGCACCTGCAACATGTCCCGTATCGATACCGCCACCCTGAACCTGTCCCTAACCAGCGCCGCCCTGGTCGGCGCCGGCAACACTGGCAGCGGTGCCGCCAAGATCAAAGTGTTCGCCACCAATTACAACGTACTTCGTATCATGAGCGGCATGGGCGGATTGGCTTATAGCAATTAAGTCGTAGCAAATACCCCGTGCACTATGATGTAGTGCAAGTCTGGCAGCTTCTGAGACTATACAGTCACATTTCCACACACAAAGTGCTCTCCATTCCAATGAATGTTTTGTGTGTGGAAATCAGCTGTTGCCTCTTTTTTGTGTGTGTTTTCAATGTGAAACCTGCAACAATTGCAATAATGTGGCAATCGAAAAAAGTGATTAAACATAAGATTGCCAATCCAAAAAGACCAATGCAACAAGACACGTACGAATCTCTCCGTCAAGAGTTCCTTGCGATTATCAACAACACCACGCCATACGAAAATGACAACGGCGACAGGAAGAACGAAGAGTATGCTGATTACATCACAAAGCGCAAAAAATATGTCTACGATGAAGTTGTGCTGACGGATTCTTCAAATGAGTCTCTCCAAAAAATGGACGTTCAGATTGAGATGTGCTCCACAAAATCGCAACACGATCTTTGGACGTACATCAGAACGATGACAGCGTCTATCAAGTCCAGTCGCAATCCTGGTAGAAATATCAGGTTCTTGGTCAAAGACAAGACAACTGGCAAGTACATTGGTGTGTTGGCACTAGGTTCTGATATCATGTATTGCCGGCCAAGGGATACATGCATTGGTTGGACAAATGAGCATCGCGCGACCAAGTTGGTCCATGTTGCCAACATCTGGACGTGTGTGGGTGTGCAACCGCTGGCATACAATTGGAACGTTGGAAAGTTGTTGGCATCCTTGTGTTTTTCAAAGGAGGTTATCGCGGCATTCGAAAAACAATACAAGGACCCCATCATGTGCATCACGACCTTCAGCATCAACGGAAAGTCGATCCAGTACGATCGTCTCCCAAACCTCAAGTATGTTGGTCTCACAAAGGGATTTGGCACAACAAAAATCCCCGACAACTTGTACCTCCGTGCGCGAGAGTACCTGAGGTTGAATGGCGTTGAAGACGCTCACCGCCCAGGAAAGCTGGATAGCATGCGCAAGATATGCAGCGCTCTCAATCTCCCCCTCATGTTGCTCAACCACGGACATCCCCGCGGCGTTTACGTTGGGTTCACATCCGACCGCGCACAAGAGTTTTTGTGTGGTCGTGCAGATCGTAATACACTGAGCGCACAGTACGAGACTGCCAAGGAAATTACAGAGTGGTGGAAGACACGATGGGCATTCCAGAGGCTGGCGCATCTTGAAGAAACTGGGCGCTTGAAGCAACACAATGTCGTGGAAACAGATGTTGTTGACAAGTTTCTAACCAATAATGGCATCCCTTCCAACATGCAGCTATCCACAGACTACATTGCAGGTTTGTTTGACGGGGACGGAACAATCTCGGCGCACAAGGGGGAGATCCGACTAGAAATCTCTCAATGCGATCCACGACCGTTGCTTATGCTACAACGTCAGTTTGGTGGACAGATTCGAACCGTTGAAGCCAAGACAGAAAAAAGTCGACGGCAGTTCCACTACACTCTACGTGCACACCAGTGCAGACCATTGTTGGCAACCTTGAAGGACCGCCTCTATTTGAAACGCAAGAGAGCCGCCCTCGCTCTGGAGATTTTGGACACGAATGTTGAAGATACTAGGGCCAAAGTCTCAGAACTCCGCAATCTTCAAAGCGAGGTGGATGACGTTGACTTTGGAACTGCGCCATCGTCCATGAGCATCGAGTACATCGCCGGGCTCTTTGACGCCGAAGGATGCCTATCAACAGGAGAAAAGGGGAAGTACATCCGTTCACAACTTTCAATCACACAGCGCAGCAGCGAGGATATCTTGGATGTTGTCAGGCTTGTCTTGGGGTATGGAGTCTTGGCAAAGGACCGGTTTATGGTGTATGCGACACAAGACATATTGGCATTCATTGAAGCTGTCGGGTCACACATTGTCGTCAAAAGGAACCAACTAGACGCATACGTGAAGATGACTCAAGCTTGTGACACACAGCAGAAAAAGGTGTGGATGAAGGCAATTACCGATGCCAAACACGTCGAGTGGGAAGTGGATGCAGATACACTGGCCAAGGCGGATGCTGTTGGCCACGTACTTTCAAACATGTTGTCCAAGGACTTCAAGGACTCTACAAATCAAGCAAAAATGAAGGCATTCAAGAAACGTCAGAGCGAGCGCATGGTAGGTGAGAAACGTGGCGAGCAATCCCTACAACACCGTGTGAACCTCGCGGTTTCTATTATGAATGCCAAACCTGCAGAAGTGACAGACCACCAGATTGATGACATCCGCACAAAGGTCAATGCTGGACAATCGTGTGCCTCCATTTCCCGAGAGACGGGTCTATCAAGACACATCATCGAGAAGGTGAAAAACGGTGTGTTTGTGAAGACGGAAGAGGTCACGGAGGAGTTCATCAAACAACGTTTGGCTCAAAGGGACGAAAACAAGCGGAGGCGAGCAGAACTGCCACTAGCGGCTCGTAAGGAAGAGGCAACGCGCAAAACGGTGATGGGCAAGAGAAAGTGGACATTGGATGCTGCGATCAGACTCGTGCAACACATGCACGCTCATCCGCGGATGTCCTTTAACGAGGCATCGAGGCGCTCGACCGAGATTGTTGGTTGCGCACTGAGCAGTGAACAGGTCAAGCACATTGTGAATGGCACCGCAAAGTTTTTTGAGGAGGAGTTTCCGTGCAATGGTGTTGCATATGAAGAGTTCAAGGCGATGTTACGAGGTTGACACAGAAGCAAAGATTTTTCTACTCTCTCTTGGCAATACAAACTTTATTACAAATGTCGTCAACGAAATTTTGCAGATGTACCTTGATGTGTCAAGATCAAGTTGAACTTCAACCGACCAACTTCGACAAATGGATATAAGGAATTTCTCAAACACCATATCATGGAGTACGAGCCAGCAAGATTGAGTGAAGCATTGATGAAAACGTTTCCATGTGAGATAGAGCCGCGATACCTAGAGGTCTTGGACGTGTATCGAGCTCGTCGCGATGAACACGAACGCCTCATCGACTTGGACGAGGTGTGGGAGTGGATGGGGTATCCAAGGAAGGATAGTGCCAAGAGAATGTTGAAGAAACACTTTGTTTTGGGAACCGATTATACAGTGTGTGAGAACAGTGGTCACAGAGAGAAGATTATGCTTTCTGCATTTGCATTCAGGACATTGTGTCTATTTTCCAATAGTGAACAAGGAAGACAAGCGTGTAGGTACTACCACCGTCTGGAGGAGACTGTATTTGGGCGCATTAAAGACGACATGTTGGCGCGCGGTGTTAGCCTAAAGAGTTTTATACAAAAAGAGCAGGAAGAGAGACTCCAAACATCGTTGATTCAACAGAATAAAAACAACCCTTGTGTGTGCGTTTTTCGTGTTTCGGACATAAAAAATGATCACAACTTTTTGGTCAAGTTTGGAAGGACACATGATATCAAAACTTTTGTGCGACAGAATGCCCAGGACTTTGACACGAGTGCTCTTCTTGACGTCATTGCAACAAAAGAAGGGCGCGCGCTGGAGAAACACATCTATCAGCGACCGATTATAAAACAACGGCGAATTGGCAAGTCAAGCGTTGTCAGGCTGGATGCAGACTTTAAGTTGGAAGACTTCGCCAAAATGATACGAGATAGTGCAAAACACATCGAAGATACGCGAATGAACACCACACAAATGTTGTACATGACTGCACAGAACCTTGCAGAACGTATTTTAGGAATGAATGTTGATGACAATGTTAAAGCCTCGATCTTACAGCATATTGCTGTGCCTGTTCCTGAACCTCAAACCGAGGTTCAAATAGAGACCCCTAGGTTCCGTCGCGTGTACAAATACTCCCCCGACAACCTCGCTACGCCCATTGCAACGTTCCACAGTCTGAGAGAGGCTGCACGGTCCACCAATGACCCCAAGATCCGCGACTACCACATCCGAGATGCATCAAGCGCAAACTGTGTAGTGGCTGAACATAGGTGGTATTATGTCGACGAATCGGAGGAAAACCCGAGCATGCTTCCTCCTCCTTGCCTGCCAGAAACCTGGACGCCCCCCGAGGTCAAGAAGACCTCCAGCCTCATCGCACAAATCTCGAGTGACAAGTTGCGTGTCATCAAGGTACATGCAAACATTAACGCGGCGGCGGGAGACGTCCAAACAAGTGCTTGCAACATCACGGTTGCAAAGCAACGCAACGCAAAGGCAAAGGGCTTCTATTGGACCATGTGGGACGACCTTGGCCAAGAGCTGAAAGATACGTACACCGCGCCGTTGCCTGCACCTTTGAAATCTAAGACATGTTCAAAGCGAATTCAACAGAAAGATCCCGTGACGCTCGAGGTCATCCAAGAGTTTCCATGTTTCCAAGACGTGGTCAACAAATTTCGTATCTGTCACAAGAAGCTGAATCAGCTTTGTGACTCTGGTGCAATTTACAAAGGGTTTGTTTGGAGCCCGGTCCAGTGATTTTTTCCCCTACTCTTGAAACGCTCCCCGCCACGAGCCGCAAGTTTAGAACTCATTCAAAAGACTTCCCACGCGCTGCTGTTGTTATCCTGTGAACAAGTCGAGGAAGCCCCCGGCAGTCCCCCACACTGCTTCCTTGTAATGGAGCGCAACAGATAGACGATCAACGCCAAGATGACCAAGACACCTGCAAAAATTACCACCCTGAACATGATGCCTTTTATACCGTGTTGACAAAAAACACACCCCACGGAAAATTTGTGTGCTATAAAATAAAGGTTTTGGAATGGAGAGCCTTAAGACCATCCCTGAGGTGAAAAACAACGTGTACCTTGCCAACGTCTTCAACTTTGAGGACTTTGCCGTGAACTCGCGGCTCAGCCAGGTCGTCCGTGCCAAACCGGCCAAAGCAGACGACCGCTTCGCCACTGCCGGTGTCAACGCGGACCTAGACTATGGCATCATCAAGACCTTGATTGACAAGATTGTCGCGCAATACGCCAAGAAAAACGTCGACGATGTCCTCGCCATGTACCCATCCATGTTTTTGGACATCACCTTTGAAAACTCCTTCATGCCCTACATCCGCGAGTTTTACAAGAGTAATGTCAAGGCCGAGCAGATCAAGAACGACGTCAGCAAGCTCGTTTACAACATCAACGTCAGCAGCTTGGACCGGATTCCCCTAGAGATCCAATCCATGCCCAACGACATGTTTGCCTTTGGTGAGAAGTTGTACCTCACACCCAACGACTTCAAGATGGATGTCTTCAAGCGCGACATGAGCAACATCATCTCTAGGGCTTTCTTCATCGTCTTTTACCACAAGCACCTGCAGTACCGGTCATCTGCCTGCGCGGGTGAGATGCAGTGCCAGCGGGTGTACAACTTGGCACAGTACATCTTTGTTTACTACACCGTTATGACCCTGTTCTTGTACGTGTATGGATCCAACGAGCTCGTCAACAAGTACAGCAAGGAGAGCAAAGAGTCCATGGAGGCCTTGCAAAAGACCAAGTACACCCTGATTGCGATCATGGACAACATCCTGGCGCGCCTGCAAGAGAAGAACTTGCTCAACCCAGGGTCCCTACCTGACGGCAAAACCTCTATGAGCGCCTACCACGACAACATAAAGGAACTGTCCACAAACAACAAGTTGTTGTCCCAAGACTTGACTACAAAGAGGATGTCGCTCACCAACTTGCAGAACAACTTGGCAAGCTACAACTCAATGGAGATGGTCACGCACCGTGCGACCATCACAGCCAATGTCAGCTTGTGGTTTACGATCATCTTTATAACGTTGTTGGTGGGCGGCGTCATCGTGCTGCTGATGCGTGGGCGGTATACAACTGCAGATGTCTTCATGCTGGTGATCACGATTGGCATCGTATTGTTCTTGACCAAATGGTACATCGTCATCTGGCAAAACGTAGCCAACTTCTTCGTGCAGTAGACAACTTTTCATTTTTGTGAGTCTTTTATCTTTTTAAAAGAAGCCCTTATCTGCTCTGCAGAGCCCATTGTTATGTAGACGTTGTAGTCAAACGTTTTATTAGGTGTGATGGCGTCAACGACCACTGGGGCAAAATACGAACAACTTAAACCCTTGGGGTCTGAAAAGTCTCCGCCGCCCTCAAACGTATAATACACAATTTTGGTGGTATGTGGAAAGTACATACCTATACCCCAGTTGGTGTCTGGATCAATGTATGCCGCCCACGACTCGCTTAGGCCTTCTTTCATATTATTTCCTTGTGGTGCACTTTCTGGTGTGGGTGCAAAGATGGTCAACGCGTCGTTTGACCAAGGTTTGGTGCCTTGATAAAAGCACAACGTTGAAAACTTACGCAGCGTGAAAAATGCCGGCATTTCTTGGTTCATCTGGGGATGGCTTGTTGTCCCCGAGTATGCCATGGTGTAGTGCACGTTAAGATGGTCTCCTTTCAGACATGCTTTTTGAACCATCTCCACCTCTTTGATGAGGGCTTCTGTAGCCCAATGTCTTGGTGTTGTTGTTACGGCAGCACAAGTCGAACCTTCTTTATTTGCGGACTTTATAGGTGAAGACTGTCCACCAAATCCTCCACCTTGGACCGGGTTCCAATGCCATGGTCGACCCATCCATGTACTCCCATCTTCGGTACCGTAATACGATTGTTGCAACATGCGCCCTTTGTCGAACGTATTCAGAAGATTTCGGTCTTTGTAGGCCGGGTTTGCGATTGCCCCATGGCATGATATATGGACGATGCTTCCTCCGGAATCCATATCCATCCCTATTTGCAAGACATCATTTCCCATATAGGTAATCCCTTGCGAGGGTAACGCTTCTCCAATAACAGCTGGTTCTTGTGGTTTCTGTGGTTCTACTTGTGCTGCCGGTGCCGGTTTCTGTGCTGCTGGTGCTGGTTTCTTTGCCTCTGGTGCCGGTTTCTGTACTGCTGGTGCCGGTTTCTGTGCTGCTGGTGCTGGTTTCTTTGCCTCTGGTGCCGGTTTCTTTGCCTCCGGTGCTGGTTTCTGTACTGCTGCGGTCGGTTGTTGAAAGCTAGGTGCAGATTGGTACAACGGTTGTAAGGCTGGCTGTTGAAAGACTGGTTGCTGAAAGGCCGGTTGCTGAAAGGCTGGCTGTTGAAAGACTGGTTCCTGAAAGGCTGGTTGCTGAAAGGCTGGTTGCTGAAAGGCTGGTTGCTGAAAGGCTGGTTGCTGAAAGGCCGGTTGCTGAAAGGCTGGTTGTTGAAATACAGGTTGTTGAGGTGTTGAGCCTTGCACTGTGCCGGGGTCCATCCGAACAATGGGGATGAGAAGTCCTCCGTGACCAAACCTAGGGTCTACATGCTCTAGAATAAAGCGCCCATCGGTGTGGAAATGTTCCTTAGCTTTTGTCAACCTGTAGCTCAGGACTTGCAAAAGGATCACAACTGCAATGAGCGCAACAAGAAAAGGAACATGTGTCTTGTACTGTGGTCCCATTGTATTTTTTTAGAACAAAAAAGAAAGAGAGGGAATGCCGGAGAAGCAGGCCAAAGGTGGTGCCAAGCGAGTGTATGGCAACAATGCCAACAACACAAACAATGGCGTAGATTATAACCAGTGGCACTACGTGAATGAGTTTGCGACAGCCTTGTCAAACAACGACGCGGCTTGGGTGCAAGACAAGCTCAGGGAGCGCCCAAGGAGGTTGAATGTAGATCAAGCATTTGACGTACAGACTCCCAAGATCAATCCAGCGACGCAGCAGGGTGGTGAAATCGTCACACCATTGTTATACGCTTGCGCCGAGGGGTACGATGCTATCGCTATCGCCTTGGTAGAGGGTGGCGCAAACAAGTTTGCCAGGACGAGCGACGGCAATACCCTCCTCCATTTCTCCAGCTTTGTGCACAGTGATTACTTTTTGAGGCACATTGTTGACCACCGTGTCCATGTAGACTCACCCAACGTGTACGGTCAAACAGCTTTGATGTACGCCGCTTTCAGCGCCAGCGCGCCCAATGTGGAATTTCTACTCCAACGCGGCGCCGATCCCAATGCCACAGATGCATATGGATGGACGCCTCTCTACTATGCAGTGTTCTACAAACAAGCGGACGCCAAGTGGCGTCAGAGGGCTGAAGAAACGGCCGCTGCGCTCATTCGTGGGGGTGCGAGGGTCACACCCGAGGCCGTGCAAGTGGCGCAAGACTACGGTGAGCCTTCCATTGCAAGGTTTTTGAGATCGCAAACTTAATCCTGGTTATTGATAGTACAGGCCCGGGCTTCGGGGCAGGGTGAGAGTTTTCGCTGAATTGGCTGGACGACTTTGCGGTGCTGGGTGCGGGAGTAGCCCCTACATTGGGCTGGAAGGAGCGCCGCAACGTCGTCGATTTAGCCATTGCCCATGAGCCAGCTCATGGAACGTCACTGGCGCACCAAGAGACCTTCCGCAGTGCGGAGTTGTTTTACATGCAAATCTTGACGAATGACCTGGGTGTGCAAGTAAATGTCTCATGCCGGGATTGCATGATGGTGGGCTTGTGCGACAAATCGATGTGTCCAAAGTGTGCTTATGAGTACCCTGGAGGAAGCGTGTGCAATTGCCCGAATGTCACTGAAAACCCACAAGTTTGGCGAGCTTACAACATAAGGTGAATACCACTTTAGGACTCTGCTGCACATACTAGACAGGTTCATGGACGAGTTTTTGAAAGAACAACCAAGACGATACACCGTTAACGAGGGACACGTCTCCAAAGAGCAGATTGATTACCTGCGCTCCATCTTGAAACGCCACGCCAACATTCGCACAGTCATGGAGATTGGGTTCAACGGAGGACACAGTAGTGTCGCCATGTTGGATGCTAGGGACGACGTGTACGTAACGTCATTTGACATTGTCAGCCACGATTATGTAGAATCCGCAAAGGAGTTTGTTGACGAGTTGTTCCCCGGTAGACACAAGCTAATACGCGGTAACTCCATGGACACGTTGCCGGTGCACAAAATCAAGTATGACTTTGCCTTTGTGGATGGTGGCCACTTTGGACCCGTGCCGGAGTCTGACATTCGCAATGCCATACGACTTATCGATAGCGGCAAACTCATTGTGGTGGATGACTTTAATTACTCTGATGTCCTAAAGGCATGTGAAATCATTCATAGTGAGGGACTAGTTCGAGTTTACGAAGGACCGATTCAGACACAGGATAGAATGTGGGTGACACTAGAGAAAGTGACTTAAGGAAATGAGGAAACCTGTAGTTGTCCTTGAGTGGAACGCTTTTGCTGTATTCATTTTTACACGAAGATGGGGTAGTATGGCGGAGTGGTCAAACGCGCTCGCCTCAAGAGCGAGTCCCTTACGGGTACGGAGGTTCGAGTCCTTCTGCTACCATCCATCTTCTTGCGCGCGTTTGTTTCCAGTAATACTTGTCTCAATATACAGTGTGTCTCGTAGCTCAGTGGTAGAGCGGCAGGCTGTTAACCTGCATGTCATGGGTTCGATCCCCATCGGGACAGTCATCCTCATTTTTAAACCGGTACCTCCAAGAAAGTGGATTTAAATTCTACGTTGGAGATACAACGCAAGTATGGAGCGCGTCATCAACCAGTTGTTTGCTTCCAAGTTTTTGCGAGCACAACAGGCACAACGTGCGATGTCGCAACAAGAAGTCATCACCTTCCGCTTTGGTCCTTGCTTAAAGCGGACCCAACACAAGCACGATAATGTTGACCCTGAAGCACCGCCCGCCGATCCGCCCACAAAGGACAACCCGGGTGTTGCTTGCAAGACCGAGACCAAAGATTCCTCCGCGCCGCAGTAACAAGCCCGCAGCCATGACGTTGCCTGATGTTCTGCACCTAGTCACCAAGGAGGTGTTCCTCTTTGTGTTCATCTGGAGCTCGCTCAACTACCTGCACTACCGCCAGGAGCGGAAGGACAATGAGGAATGAGTTTCGCACCATCAAACGTTTTGTCAGGTAAGTGTAATGTGTGGAATTTTTGGATACACCAATGGACCCGTCGGGCAAACATGGGACGCAGCCCTAGAGATTGCCCTGAACGGCATCAAACGCCTAGAATACAGGGGCTATGATTCTGCAGGTGTGGGTGCTGTGTTCACCGACGGCCGCGCAAGAGTGATCAAATCCCGTGGCAATGTCGTCGCTCTCCAGAAGGAGTGTCTGCAATTTGGTTTTGATATCAAGGCGACGTGCATCATCGCCCACACACGCTGGGCCACGCACGGGCAAGCATCGACACGAAACGCACACCCTCACGTGTCTGATGACGACAACACATTTATGGTCGTCCACAATGGCATCATTACGAACGCCGTTCACTTGCGTACGCAGCTCGCCAAGGCGGGGGTCTACTTAAACTCCGAGACCGACAGCGAGGTCATCCCCAAGCTTTTGAAGCAGGCTTGGGACACGAATCCCAGGTTGTCTCTGGCCCAAGTTGTGGCACAAGTGGTGCCGGCCTTGCAGGGGAATTACGCTTTCTTGGTGGCTTCCCCAGTGTTTCCTGGCGCGTTGGTGGGGTGCAGGGGGAGAGGCAAGGGCAGCCCGTTGTTGTTTGGGTGCGGTGAGGACGGCGTTTGCGTGGTGTCTTCGGATGCTATCTCGCTCATCGAGCACACAGACTGTATGTATGCCCTTGGTGATGAAGAGATTGTGGTGCTAGAGAACGGGATGTGGGACGTGTACGAAGCCAACACCATGTCCCTAGCACCTGAGCCACTGCGCATTGCTACAAGCACGTGCGCCGTTGACCTCGACCTGGGGACGTTTGAGAGCTACCTAGAGAAAGAGATTTTCACGCAACCTCAAAGCATTGCTTCCACCATCCGTCTCGCTGAGTTGCAAGTGCCAGAGCAACTCCTTGCTGCAAATAGCGTCGTCATGGTAGGATGTGGGACCTCGTTGCACGCGTGCATGGCCTGCAAAGAAGCCATGCGCAGCGCGCTCAAAAGGGTCGTGGTGGTAGAGTGTGCCAGCAGCTTTGTGGATGAGCAGTTTCCTGTGGGCGAGGGGGATGCATGCATATTTGTCAGCCAATCCGGCGAGACTGCGGACACGCTTGCAGCTTTGACTTTGGCCTCCCAAAATGGGGCATTCTGTTTGGCTATCACAAACTGCCCGGGCAGCGCCTTGGTCCGTGCAGCCGACGCCTCCATCTTATTGCACGCGGGCAACGAGGTCAGCGTGGCCAGCACTAAGGCCTACACGTCCCAAGTCCTACTGATGCACATGCTGGCGGCAAAAATCGAGGGTCGTCAAATGGATGCGCTAAACTGCATGGAGGGTGTGGTGGCCCGAACGCTTCAAACTACAAACGAGCAGGTGTTGCGCATACTGCCTTGGGTCTTGCAGTTTGATCACATCTTGTTGATCGGCCGCTCCTCTGATTTCGCAACTTGTGTGGAGGGAGCGCTCAAGATCAAAGAGGTGCCCTACATACACGCTGAGGCCATATTGGCCGGGGAGCTGAAGCACGGACCGCTCGCGCTGATAGATGACCGCGTGCTCGTCATTGTGGTGGCCACTGGGCAGCCCAAGATGAAGAGCGTCATCGAGCAGTTGCATGCGCGCGGGGCGTTGTTGTTAATTGTAGCTTGTGACGACGAGTTGCCAGAATTTGCGTGCGACATCCGGCTGCCGCGCAGTCCGGTGCCAGAGTTGCAAGCCTTGTTGAACGTCATCCCCTTGCAACTGGTGGCGTTTCACTTGGCAAAAATAAAGAAAAAGGACCTCGACAGACCCCGGAATCTAGCAAAATCAGTCACCGTCAAAGACTAGACTAACGGGTTGCAAGCAAGCACTTATAGCGACGCGGACAAGGGACAACACATACGGAAGGCATGTCGTCCCCCAAGAAAATCGTGTGTGCTCGATATCTCTATGACGGATGCAAGACCGTGGATGAAATGGTGACAGCGTTGCGCGAAGAGATCGTCAAGTTGCTGGACCTAAAGGCGGAGGGCTGGGAATTGGCGACGACGGTCGCAAATGACAAGGGGGTTATGGTGAGAGAAAACGGCTCCGAAGCCTGCAGCGACGCAGACGACCCTTGGTGGCACGTCATCGATGACCTGCACCTAGAGCCCAAAAAATAGTTTGGCGGTAAAGTAAGATAATGCTAAATTCCTTGCCGGATGATATGCTGTGCCTGATTTTGCAGAATGTGACAAAGCTTCAAGACTTGAAAGCACTGTCCAAAACATGCAGGCGGGTGCACGCATACATCCGGTTCGAACTCGAGAACCTCCGATTGTGTCTCACCGAACCTAACCCGATCTCGTTCAAGTTCCTGCCCAACCTCGCATCGTTGAAACACCTCACGCTCGCCCGCGCCTACGACGTGAAGCTAGATCTGTTTGGCCTCAGGAATTGTAAGGGCCTATTGACGTTGACCGTGAACAACAAGTACGGGTGCTCAAACTTTCCACCCGACGTGCATATCGTCGTGGACGGCGATCCCAAGTTGAAAAGCACCAAAGCCAGTATCCGCGCCGCGGAGCGGCTGGAAGCCCAAGAAAGACAACAAGAAAGGATGTCCGTCTCGCCAAAGGAGTACTTTATGAGCAGATACAACACGCGTTTTGGCAAGTATGGCAGCAAAAGATTTAGCCGGTCCGTGTAGAGCCTGTCAGCGCTCGACTTGCAATCCAAGGGTAGTGAACCCGACAATGATGGTTGTGTTGTCCTCCATGCCGTTGCGCACGGCGTGCGCGAGCAGCTGCCTGCACGCGTCCTCGGGGCTGGAAGAAGCGGATGCGATTGCATTGGCCTCTGCATTTTTTACGACATCCCACAGGCCGTCCGTAGCAATGATGAAAAACCTGTTGAGTGCGGGGTCAAAGTGCAGCCGCCTCACCTCTGGGTCCGGGATGACCAGGGGGCGGTAGCGCTTGTCGCCGATGGCCCTGCTCACGGCAAGCTCGCCCATGACCCTCCACACACCGTAGCCGCCGGGGTTGGCAACAAAGCCGCCGCGCGTCTCGATGCGCTCGCGTTCGTCTTTGATGTTGGGCTTGTGGTCGCGGGACAGAATTGCGTAGCGATCTCCCTTGTTCATGATCGCACGGGAATCGCCCGTGTTGGCCACCCACAGGTCGCTGCCATCAAAGAGCATCACTAGCGCCGTCGTGCCGGTCGCGTACCGGTGTTCAGCTGGCAGCTCTGTGTCGAGCTTCGCATCAAGCTCGAGGAAAGCCTCAGACAACGAGGGTCGGATCTTGCCGCCGTTGGCCTCCAGCCGGGCACGCAACACGTTGGGCAGCTGCGCCGCGCAAAAGTCGGACACCTGTTTCCCACCGTGGCCGTCAAACACAGCGCACAAATCGTAATTTTTGTAAAACTTGAGGATCACCAGGTGTCGATCCTCCATGTATTCGCGCCTTCCCTGGACTTGCACGACTTTCCACATGGCCTTTGTCTAGCAACACAATTTTTTAAATGCGATAGTAGCGCTCCATCCTCTCGCTCACGCGGGCTGGATCTGGCACGAGACTGAATTTGCTGCGCTCGTGCAGAAACCCATACACCAAGATTGAGAAAATGAGTGTGAGCGTGAGGGCAATGATGATGTCCCTCGTGGCAACGAAAAAGAGCGAGAACAGGACAAAGCGCTTCACTAGGTCGTTGGTCAAGACGGTCTCGTGGAACTTGCCCAGGTCTGCAGCCAGGTACCTGGAGCCGAGGTTGAGTGCAATCAGCGCCACGCCGGCAAAGTACTTGTTGTCGTTTAGGGTCCTCAAGTCCATGAAACTTTAAGGTTTCGGGAGAGAAGATTTTTCAAGCGTGTACACGTATGTCGCGTGGGTGAGCACAAAGGGCATGGCCAGCACGGCGGCGGTGGAAAAGCCCTGGGCAACGGCGATGTACAACGCTGCGTAGACAAGAAAAAGGTACAACTTGTTTGACAAAAGGTATACGAGCTCTGGTGGCATGGGTAGGTCTCTACATTTGTGGCACACAATTATTTTTCTGGGCTATTAGTAACAATAGAGTATGTCATTTGGAGCCCCTTTGGAAGAGGTGTGGGGACAAGACCTGGAAACCCACCCAAGGCGCGGGGCCGCCAAGCGAGACAAGCCGCGGCCTCAAAAAGAGAGCAACAACGATGTCTTGTGCGATCTTGCCTCGGCGACGAAGAAGCTGGATGACATCATGAACTACTTTGAAAAAACGCCCGAGTCTTTTGACAAGACGCCAACCAGCCGCACACAAAAGCCGCTCCCTGAGACGGATGCCGAGCCGCGCGGAGAGGAGGTCGTGTACTCTACCAAAGAGAATGTGTTTCCCATGCCCAAAGACCGCAAGGTGTTTGTAGAGGGCTTTGAGTCGCAGCGCTCCAGGGAAAAGCAGTATCTCGACTTTGCGTTGTACGTGTTTTCGGGCATCGTGTTGATCTTTGTCATGGAGCAGTTTGTCAACATTGGCATCCATTTGCAAAAGAGGCTCAGTTGAGGTTGAGCACAAACTTGCCACTTGGCTTGAAGTCTGCGATGGATTTGAAAAACGTGCCTTGAGGCGGAACGGCTGTGTTTTGGGACTTGACTTGAGAGTGGGCCGAGGTGAGTGAGGGCTTGACTTGTGGGTGTGAGGGCTTGGCATGCGAGGTGGACACCGGCAGCGGGAGTTCCAAGCTGGGCATGTGCGGCATGAGGATGTCGTGCGAGACAGACTTGATGACGGGCGGCCTAGAGGTGGACATGGGTGGGGGCAGAAAGGGAGAGTGGGGATGAATGGTGGGCGTCGCGTGGACGTGTGCTTGCACTGTTGGCGGTGGCGGTGGCGGCATCAGCGCGGGTAGGGCCGGCGGCGCTGCGCCGTGAGGTAGGGGAAACATTTGCTTTTTGCCTTCTATCTCGTCCGCGTCCCAAGAGATGTACAAGAGCCTTGGGAAGAAGTAGCGTACCAGAAAACCATTTTTTTCTAACCGGTCCACGACATACTTGATGGCCTGGTTCAAATCGTAGGGAGGCGTGCCGAGGATGAACTCTGGGACTTCAAACGCGCAGCGGTGCATGTCACGCTTTGCATACTTGATCACCCGCGCTTGACACAGGTCGGCAATCTTTGAAAAGGTTGACGTCCGCTCGATGCGCTTTGTCTCTATCATCCGGTTGAGCTCCTTGGCGGTGACTTGCGGCTGCATAGTTAATTTGAAGAAAAAGAGGCACGTGCTCCTAGCGACCCACCCCAGGGCTTAAGACCCTCCCTCGCCAATTTCTTACAATTACCAAAATGATTCACAACCTGATCATATCAGGCGGCTCGACCAAAACCGTTGCGGTGGTGGGCTGCTTGAAATACCTCGAAGAGTTTGGTATGCTATCCAACATTGTAAACTACATTGGCACCTCGGCAGGCAGCATCCTGTGCTTGTTCTTAATCCTTGGGTACAGGATCGCGGAGATCCTCGACTTTCTGAAAAAGTCCTTGCACCTGCTCAACCTAGAGTTTGACGAGCTCTTGAACTTCACCGTCCTGGACACATTTGGCCTTGACTCTGGCGCCAACATTGAACGCTTCGTGAGTGGTGTCGTGCAACAAAAGCTGGGGCGCAAAGACATCACCTTTTTGGAGCTCGCCAAGCTCTCTGGAAAGAACTTTGTCGTCGGCGTATCAAATGTCACTCGGCAATGCCAAGAGTACCTCGACGTTGACACTTCTCCCCATTTGGGTGTTGTCAAGGCCATCCGCATGTCAGTTTCCCTGCCCTTCATATTCACCCCCGTCCACTACAACGACAACCTCTATGTAGATGGGGCGGTTTACGAGTCATTGCCCGTGGGATTCATCAATCGCTTCAGCGATCCTCTAAAAGATACGCTCGCAATCAACACACGCACGCGTCTGGATACCAAAGTCGCCAACTTTGGGGCGTACTTGAATGTCTTGATTGGCTCGGTCCTAGACAAGGCCAACAGCCTAGAGAACGTCAGCAAAAAGATCAAGGTGTTCCACATTGACTTTGAAGACGCTGAAAGTCCGATTGTCAACTTGGAAAAAATGAGCTTCGACCTGGATGAGGCCAAAATCCATCAGAGCATAGAAAAGGGCTACGCGGCCATCAAGCGGCGTTTTGAAGCACAAAGCTCTTGAGCGACTCGAGCGTGCGTGCGCCCTTAAACTCGGTGGTCTTGTTGCTCTTGTTGTTCACTAGGGTCACGGTCGGGAAGCCCGTGACATTGTACTTTTGGCACATGCTGCGGTTTTGCGCAGACACGCGGGTCAAGCACACCTTGGTGGACAAGACGGCATTGGTGGCGGCGTAGGACTCAAACTGAGCCCAAGTCGGCTCAAAGTCCTTGCAATGAGGGCAGGTGTCCATGGAGAAGAACATGAGCGTGAAGGGCTTCTTCGTGTTGTCGCAACTGTTCAGAGACTCGGCGGTCTCGGCGGCATCCGTGAAGCGCTCGTAGCTCTTGGAGGTCATCGCGTACACAGCGTAGGCAATGACGCCCAAGACTAGAAAGCCGATCACCCACAACACCCATGGCGCAGAGGACACTGGCGAGTCGCCGCCGCGTTTGGCAAAAGACATCTTAGCAGATTTTGCCATTGTTCTGTTTGATCTAAGGGAAGAAGAAAAATTTTTTGTCGTCCGTCGGGGGTATACAGGTCTCGACGCCATCGAGGCAAAACACCACGTTGGCGTGGTCGAGCACCTCTTTGGCGTACTGCATCAGCAGCCGCGCAAACGCCTCGCTCATGATCAGCATCCTTGCGCTACCGTTGGCGTATTTGTACAGCGCGTCCCTACAATTGAAGATGGTGACCGTCTCTACGGGAAAGTCGAGGCGCTTCAACAGCTTCGCGGTGTGGTACATTGTGGACGGGTGTTGACAAACGACGATGCTCCGGTAGATGTACATGCTCTCGAAAATGTCAGAGATATGTTGTGCATACTCAATGCTGCACTCCATCCATGGTGCGCTGCCAAAGCATTTAAATATTTTTTCGCCGACTATTGCAATGACACTAGACGAATGTGTCGTGCTCGAAGAAAGTGTGTTTTACAATGCCAAGGGCGTAGACGAGGCATTGGTTGGGAGGATCCGTGCAATGTTGGATGGGTACACCTGCTTCAATGAGCAGGCCATGACGCCGTCATTCCCGGCCCCGCGGCCGCATCCGTGCAAGCGGTACGACCATTTTCGGAGGAAAATGCCACCCGGTGGGCGCACAAATGGGCATACGGGTCACCACCCCCCACGCCGCGTGCAGCCCGAGCGCCAGCTCACAGCACTCCTCAACAAGATCAGCGATAGCAACTTTGAAAAGCTATCCAAGAGCGTGTTGGAGGTGGGGTGCTCCACCGAGTACATCGTGGCCGCCATATTGACCAAGTGTCAGAAGCAACCGTGCTTTATGGAACTGTACATGCGTCTTTTAGAGCGTGTGTTCCAACACACGTCTGCGGACATGCGAGACATTGTGAAAGAGTGTGTGACCAAGTTTCTGGACACCAGCATCGAGCACTGCGCAAAAGACGTGGCGTTCACGTTGGACAATGAGGATTATGACGACTTTTGCAACAACATCAGTCTCAAAGCAAACACGTTGGGGAAACACAAGACGGTGCTCGCGCTGTTGTTTTCAGATGACGACGCCCTGGTGGAGCGCTCCGTTGTCAAGGCACACAATTACTTTGACGCCCTCTTCAACCGGGCCAAAGTAATGGGAGAAAAAGGAGACAGAAACAACGACCTGCACGAGCTCGTCTTGGAGATGGTGTTGGATTGCTCTCGTTGTGGGCGCGAGGACTGGAATGCAGAGATGCGGGCATACTTTACAAACCCTACCAACACGCGGGCCTACTCGGCCAAGGCGCGGTTCAAAGTCATGGACGTATTTGACTGAGCGAAGCGAAGGTGTCGAGCGAGCGGAGGCGAGCACAGGTGGTCGAGCACGGTGGGAACGAGCCGCGCTACGCGCGCTGACACAGCGTAACCGTCGGGGTGCGGTCCCACGGCGCAATGTACTCTAGGCCCAGGTAATCAAAGATGTCCCGCTCGGTTTCAAAGCTGGCGCGCACAAACTTGGTACCTGCAGCCCCAGGTGGGCGGAGGCCGTACTCGCTGAGGGACAGATTCTTGTTGGTCAACACCCAACTCCTCAAGCGCGTGTTGAACTCGGCGCTGCCTGTAAAGTACAGCAGGGCAAATGGGAACTCGTGCTTGTGCGTAATCAACAGATCCAAGCGCCGGTTGACCCTGCCATACTTGACGCGGCTCACCGCCATGCACTTCTTGTCGCCCAGGGCTAGGGTGTCAACGATGTACTTGTCTGCTTTCATTTTTTCGGTGATTTGCTTGAGCAGCGCGGCTGAATCGCTCACGTCCTCGCCCGTGATCAAAACGTCGATGTCGCCACTGGAAATGGCGCCCCTACGGAAGCTGCCCACCACCTCTGCCTTGAGGCTGGGATCGACGGCCGCCACCACACCCTTGACGTACGCCTCGTGCTTCAGCATCTCCTTGCGAGGAATACGCTGCTTGAAGTCGTCGTGATACTTGAGGCCGAGCTTTTGGACGTCGTTGAGCAAGTCTGTCTGCGCCTTGAGATCAGCGATGCTCTTGATGCCACTCTTCACCAGCTCTGCCGCCTTGCTCGGGCCGATACCGTGAACTTGCATAAGCTCGTTGGCTACAGCGTAGCTTTCGTCAGCGTTGTAAGCTTGCGCTTGCTTTAGCGTGCCGGTCTCCAGGATTTCTTGGGCCTTGGCGCGCAGCTTTTCGCCCATGCCCTCTATGCCTGCTAGGTCGTCGATCGTACGTATCTCGCCCGCGTGCGCAGACAGATGTTTGATGACCTTGGCATAGGCGCGCGCCTTCCACACTTGCTTGTCCGCCGTCTCCTTCTTGCGCAGCTTGTCAAACTCCGCAATGATCAGGGCTTTCTTGTCGCTCATTTTATATTTTGGTGGTCACAAATTTGGGTTGGCGATTCAATCTTTTCTTGGGTTGGTGGTCGAGTTCTCAGTAGGGCATGAATTTGCGGTTGTTCGAGAAGGCCTCCAGCGGCGCCCTGGTAGTGGACACTGGCGGCAGGGTGGTCGCAAAGGCCGCCATCGTCGGTGGGAAGGTGGTGGGGGCGTTGGTTGTCATGGGGCGCATGGTGGGCGCATTTTGCAGGGCACCGGTGCGGGCCTTGAGCTTGCCCACGATGTTGCTGAGACGCTCGGACACGTCGGCCAGTTGGAAGATGGTGTCGATCTCGTCTACGCCCTTGTACTTCATCTCCTTCATCTTGTAGGCGATCACCTCTTTGTCATCGATATCCGCAAAGGCGGCGGTGAGTTGCTCGAGCTCCTCCGGACCGATCTTGGTGCCAAAGATCTCTTCGTACTTGTTGACAATGAACAGGCTCTTTTCAAAATCTTTGCGGGAGGACGGGGCAGAAGTGGCCGCGGGGGGGAGGGTGCCCACGGGCAGAGTCGTGCCAGAGGGCGATGACGTGGTGCTGGCGCCGGCGGAAGCAGGGGCAGAGGTGGTGGTCGGCCCAAAAGTGCCGACGGGCGACCTAGTGCCGGTGGGAGCGCCGGTGCCTGCGGGGGCGCGGGTGCCAGCAGGAGCGGCGGTACCAAGGGCGCGGGTAGGGGAGCTTGTGACGAGGACGCGCGAGGGATTTGCGGAAGCCTTGCGAGGAGGTGGTGTGGTCTCCTCCTCGTCCTCAGTGTCCGCCCCTACTGTTTCGCCAGCCTCTTCTTCCTCAAATAGCTCCCTGCCCTTGGCTTTGCCCTTGTTCACCTTGGCCTTGGCGGCACGGTGTGCGTCTGCGGCCTCTTGGAACGCCTCGATCTTCTTGTTGCTCTTGGACATCTCGCCGGCCATGTAAACGAGGTAGGTCACAATCAGACCGGCAAAAATGCAAAGAACAATGAGGGTCTTGAGAGACATTTTACTTGTACTCATAATATTTTTTGGCGCTGTCCGAGGTTAACAATTTGCGCACGCCATTCTTGACAGCCTTGGCGAGCTTGCGCGCATTGTCAACTATGTCTCGCTGCACGAGAGACACGTTGACCATGACGTCCCCGCGTGCCGCGTCCTGTGCAAAGGGCTCGACTCGTGTCCATGTCACGAGCACAAAGAGCTGGACAGAAAGCACAGCAATTGCAAAGGCGGTATTTACCCTAAACCTGGTGACAATCAATAGGGCGATGAACGCCAACGTCGAGATGTAAAAAAGCAATTCCATTCTATTAAAACCTGTGGAAAATTAATGGACTGCACAACCCCCGCCATTGCCACAGTAGTCAAGGACTTTGTCAAGCCCATCATCCAGGCACTGTCAGTGGAGGTGACAGACTACCGCATGCGCCTGGTGACCACAAAATGCCTCAATACGGCGGTGACATTCATGTACCTTTTCTTTGGAAAGCGCGCGCTGGCGGACACCATGTACTGCGACGTGCCCAATGTTGTCAAACGCCACACCCAGGAGGGCACCGACACCAACAAGTCCGTCCTACAGTTCCTAAAGAGCGCCCTCACCAACAAGACGGACAAGACGCGCTTTGCGTTCTATGTCATGCTCACCGACGGTTACTTTGTGCACCCCTCTACTGGTAAAAAGGTGTTCTTTCCGGGGCACGTCATGGTGTGGGAAAAGGTGCCTGGCGAAGGCGGGGAAATTGAGTACTACATCTACCAGTCGTACATCAACAAGTACGACTTCAAGGGTAGCCTAGAGTTCCGCGAATCCCCAGAAGGCCGCGTGTCGGCGGCACACATGGCCTACTACCTCGCTTGCTTGGAATGGTTCAACAAGAATCACGTTTGGGACGAGACAATGGTCAAGTTTTGGAAAGATCTCACAAACGTGGACACGTCGGACATGCTGGGATGCAAGCCGGACAACGCCTTTTACATGTGCTTCCGCAAGAAGCCGGTGACCAAGTGCCTGCAAAACATGGCCAAGTTTGTTGACCATGTGTTGGCGCGTATCCCCGAGGGACGGGACGACGAGGTTTATGGAAGCCCAGACACCCCATTCAATGCGGGCCAAACGCCCCTTACCAACCGTGAGATGCGCGAACAATTCTTGGAGTTGCGCTCACGCCTCCGCCGGGGGTAGTTTACAAAGAATAAATATCCGCTGACAATATCTTGGAATGCCAGCGCCTCCTGTGTTTCTTCTGGACATGGATGGCACTTTCATCGGCGATGCCACGCACCAACTTTGTCAGTCAGAGGTGTACAAGGCCGTGGGCATACCTTACAAACACAACATCAGTGGGCTGGTGCGCCCCCATTTTGAATCCTTTGTCAAAGGGTTGACAAGCGAGTGCAACGCCGAGTTTTTTGTCTACACCGCCGCCGATCCCACCTGGGCGCTCGGTGTCATCCGCGCCGTAGAAAGGTCCATCGGTTTCAAGTTCAATCGCCCCATATTTGCTAGAAATGAGTGCACGAAAACGCCAGCCGGCTACAAAAAGAGCATCAACCGCGTCCTCCCCAAAGTCCACGCAGCGCTGCGCCGGCGCCACAAGGTGGTCCTGGCAGATCTGGAACGGAACGTGGTGTTGTTGGACAATAACAAGACCATCGTCCCGGAGGACGACAACAGGTTCATGCTGTGCCCCACGTACGATGCCTTCACCCCAAGGGACGTTTTGACCAAGGTCGAGCCCGCCGTCATCGCCCAACATCACGCCGCCATTGCGGCCATCTTGTTCAAGTATGGCTACGTCACCAAGTCTGCTTACCGCAGCGACGCCGAATTCCTTTGTAACTACTACGCCCAACTGTCCAAGATGATTCACGAAGCCTCCAAGCAACAGCGCAGCAAGCCGGATGACGTCTTCTTCCTAGAGCTCGAGCACCACTTTCGGTCAAATGCGGCAAATTTAAGGAGGGGACATAGTAAAAACGTACTATGACGGTCGTGTTGGCGATAGATGTCGGCATCCGGAACCTGGCGGTGTGTTGCATGCGGACGGCGTCCGACGGGGAGATTCTCTTTTGGGAGCTCGTCAACACCTTGGCTGATGCGGAACCGGCGGTTTGTCAGGCCAGTCTTAAAAACGGGCGCCAGTGCAGTTGCAAGGCCAAGTTTGTCGAGCGTAGCGGAGCCGGAGCCGCAGGCGCTGGAGAGGGGGCAAGGTTTTGCGCCAAGCACGCCAAGGGGCTGAATTGTGCCGCCATCAAGGCGCCTCCCAAGGTCAAGGGGTTGACCATGCAGACGATCGCGGAAAAGTGCCTCCTGGCGCTAGATAGCCTGCGCGAGAGGCACGCGGAGGCCTTTGCCACGCTCGACCGCTGCGTTATCGAGCTGCAACCCAGGGTGAACAACAAGATGAAGTTCACGAGTCACGTCATCTTTGCCAAGCTCGCCGACAGCTTTCTGCAATCTGGGAGGCGCGTGTGCATCCGCTTTGTAGGCGCGAAACGCAAGCTGCTCGCGCACGCCAGGCAAGAAAAGAACACGTATGCCAAGCGTAAGAAGCTGGCCGTAGCGACGGCGCGTGACTGGGTTGCCACCCACGCCCCCACTTGGGTCGAATTCTTTGATGCCTGCCGGAAAAAGGATGACGTCTCTGACTGCCTGCTCATGGCTGTTGACGAGGTGTCGCGTTAAGGGAGGCCATTTAAAATGTATGGCAGTTGTAACAAAAAACCATGTTGGGTTTTGCAAAAAAAGAGGATGATCTTGGGCTTGATTTGCTCATCAACACCAAAAAGGTGGCTGGCTCCCCCCGAGGTTCGCCATTGGGGTCAGAGGACGACGACGAGTCGCTCGACGTTAAGAGCCCGGTGATCACCATCCACAAGAAGAACAGCGATGCAGAGTCCCTGGACGAGGGCGACTCTGAGAGCGAGATCAGGGTCATCAACGCTTCGGACGCCTCGTCGGAGTCATCAGATTGGCGCGGCTCTGCGCCGCCGGGCGGCCCTGCGGCTGCGCCGTTTGGCTTGAAACCCTCGCCAATGGCGGCGACGCCCGTGATGTCGGCGGAGGACATCCTCAACACCAAGCGCGAGATGCTTTACCAATTCAACCGCCTTGAAAAGAAGGGTGTGGCGTTGCCTCGCAAGTTCTCGCTGTCATCCAGCCTAGAGGAGATGAAGGCTGAGTACGAGCGCTTGAAGCGTGACATGGAGGTCGATGCCTCTGTGCGCTTCCAACGCAGAATGCTGATGGCGTGTGTGAGCGGCGTCGAGTTCCTCAACCACAAGTTTGACCCTTTCAGCGTGCATTTGGACGGTTGGTCAGAGACTGTGCAAGAGAATATCAACGACTACGACGACGTCTTTGAGGAGTTGTGGGACAAGTACCACACCAAGGTCAAGATGGCACCCGAGTTGCGCCTCATGTTCATGCTCGGCGGCAGCGCCGTGTGGTTCCACATCTCTCACTCCATGTTCAAGACCATGCCCGGCGTTGACCAGGTGTTCCGACAGAACCCCGAGCTCAAGCGCCAGTTTATGGATGCGACGATGAAGACTATGCAGCAAGACGCCGCAGGCGGAGGAGGGGGTGGAGGCGGCGCCGGAGGAGGTGCCGGAGGCGCCGGGGGTGGCGGCTTGTTTGGGGGCCTAGGCAACCTCATGGGCGGTCTTTTCGGCGGCGGTGGAGGCAAGGGTCCCGCGCCGGCGCCTGCTGGTGGCGGGTTTGCCGAAGGCGCCGAGCGTCCCAACATGCGCGGCCCCACAGATGTGGACGACCTGCTCAACGAGTTGCAACAGGAGCGCTTCAACCGCACCGACGACTTTGAGGTCTTCAGCAACGCGTCCGGCCTTACTGGCATCACGGACGATCCCCTGACCAGTATCCTGATGGAAAAACCCGACAAAAAGGGCAAGCGCCGCAGGACCCTTGACTTGTGAGAGCCTGTTGAGGACCGACCGCGTGTGACCTCTGTTTTTTAATGTGTCGATGCTCTGTAAAAGCAATGAATTATGCCGCCTTTGCAAACATCGAGCCCCTGAACGTCCTCCAAGAGCTTAATTCCATGTATGACGTTGCCGGAGACACGGACCTCCGCAACACGCTCTTTGAACTCCAAGAAGACTTGGACAACGACCCTTCCTCGGATGACTGCGACTCTGGTGAAGAGGCTGAGGAGAATGAGCTCCACAAACACATCAACCGTGGGCGCGAGATGTTGCAAGACACCATTTTGTGCTACCACGAGGCGAAGACTGCCCTCGACGACTCAAAGCGCGAGTATGAGATTGCCCGATCGAGGATGCGCACGATCGAGACGACCATGGCGTTGCTGGACGGCGACGTCTTTTCAAAGTTGCGCGAGGCGTTCAAGGAGGAAGCTGACAAGGTGTTGAAGGCGCACGAGGAGCTCGTCCACGAACAAAACTTGGAGTGCCGCAAGAGGCGACACAAACTCCAACGCATGCGGGAGGTCTTCAGGATCTTGAAAAACTCGGACGCGACTTTTGCGTGTCCGGTGTGTCTCAAAAATCAAGCCAACTGCTTTTTGATGCCGTGCGGGCACACGTTTTGCAATGCATGCATGTCCAAAGCGGCTGGCAAATGCTTCATATGCCGGCAAGGCTTTTCAAGGGTCGGCAACTTGTTCTTCAGTTAGTCGCGCCCGCCACGCCTTACGGTTGTTGTCATTTTTCTCTGGTCAAAAGGTAATGAGACACGTTGCACCTCTTTTGATCATCTTGGCAGCCATCGTTCTGATGAGCGCGCTGCTACCAAGGCGACTGCTCCTCTTTGAGCGATTCGAAAACGCGGTGAACACGGTCGGGGTTGGAGAGGTTTACAAGCGCACCGGCCTTGGGTCAGTCTCTGGTTGTAACACCGGCGACATCAAATTCAACCCAACCGTAGACGACTTGATCAACAGTGGCTTTTTCAAGCCCGAGGTTGTGGCCAATCTAACAAAGGCGGAGCGCATCAACCGACGCGTGTGCCCTGACCGCGCCGAGCTGTCTGCCAATACCGGTGCTTCACTTCAGTATGCCGCAGACTCGTCGGAAGTAGACTGCAATGTGACCATTGATGGACAACCCTACGAGCTGCGATCGAGGGCGGTCACGCTGCTCCTGGACGTGGTGGGCAGCAATGAGAAGGCCTTGGTGGTGCAGAGCAAGGACAAGGACGCCTTGAATGGTATGTTGGACTTTTTGTTGTCCCGCCCACTATTCTTCGTGATCGACGACTCCCAACCATACAACCTCGCTTCAGACTACTTTGTGTTTTCCAGTTACAGCGTCCCCAACGTCACCGTGCTGGACAAGATGCCCGCCGAGAGCACGACGATCACCATCCGCTCCTCCTTTGACGCCGGTAGGGTCATGCCGGAGACCCAAGTGAAGACCATCACCCACAAGTTCCACGCAAGCCGCCGACAGAACAACGAGGTGCGCTTTGTCCCCTTTCCGCTGTCATTCTACTACGTGTCAAGGGTACACAATCTAGGAGACAGTGTGGTGATGATGGACAAGACCAGCAAGCGGATCTCCAGCAATGCAAACGTGGCCGATCTCCTCAAGGCCGTGATGCAGGGCACCGTCACCAACCCGTGCTTCAACATACAGTTCCGAGCCTCTTTTCCCTCGGACGTGAAGAGGGTGCATCACCTCAGGGATCAAATTACGATTTTGAGTGTGGCGAGCCTGCACAACGATCCCACGTGCTCCTACGAAGGCCGTGGCATAGCTGCTGTGGCGACGCGCCCTGAGATCTTGCGCACGATGAGCATCCCCTCGCATTCTTTCATCCGCGAAGTGGCCACAGCAAACGCAGATTGGGTGTGTCTCGACTTTCTGAGCGTGACAAAGGACAAGGTCAGCGGGGACTCAATTTGTGGACACGATAAAAACACCGTGTCCCTTTGGGTGCCCACAAAAAACAAGATTGATTTCATGTATGCCTTTACCCCTACGATGAAGGTGGTATGTGCGACCTTTTTCAACACGTTGTTGCAGAAGCGCGAGGTGCAGTTTGTGCAATCCTATCATTGCGAGGACCACGTCAACGACCTCGTGGGCGCAATCCAGCGGCTGGGCGGGGACCTGCACCTGAACGTGTTTGAGAACGAGGTCGGAATCGAAGTGGAAAACCTGCGGCTCCAGTACGGTGTTCCTAATATCCGGGAGTGGTACGAAGAGCGCCAACTCAGCGCAGGGTGAGCCTCTCGCCCTGCTTCGACACCCTGCTTCGACACTCTGCTTCGACACCCTGCTTCGCTTCGACAACCCGCCTAGCGAAGCTAGGCTTCGTCTATAAAGGCGTACCCCTTGAAGGGCGGCGACTCTGCATCGCTCAGGATCTCGCTCGAGGTTTTTACAACTGTGTCTTCGCGGAATGCATAGCTCTCCAACTTTGCGACACTCCTCGACGACGTTGAAATGGAAATAGACACTTTCTCGGACCCCACCGCCTTTGACACCACCGGGGTGCAGATTTCTGCGTCGTAGAGCGCGCGATCGGCCTTGTAGGCCACGAGCTTTTCCCACACCGTACGGAGTGGTGTATACACCTTGTCTCGCAGAAAGGTGTCGTCTCGGTATACCCTGACCACGCTGTAGGTGTGTAGCTGCCAAAAGTAGGTCTTGACCACACTGCTGACAGAGCCCACCGCGTTCTTGTACCAATCCAGCAGAGCTTGCAGGTCTGCGTGCGCGCTGTAGGGTGAATACAAGTACGCCGGGTTGGCGCCCGTCTCAATGATGATGCCCTTTGGGTTGCTGTTGTCATGAAAGTGGCGCACAAACTCGGCTTCGCAGTCGTACTCTAAGAACTCGCACTCAAGAAAGTCGCACTCATGCAGGCCGCAAACGTCCAGCTGGCCCTGCATTTGGTAGTAGTATTGCGTAGGGATCTCGCCCGTGATCTTCCGCTTGAATGGGCACTTGATCTCCACCATCACACCCAACTCGGTGATGCCATCCGGGCTCGCACCCACCCAAGGGATGTCCGGATGACGCAGCAGTCCAAACTCGTGCATGGTCACACCGTTCTTGTGTGCGTAGGCATCACATGCCACAGGTTCGTACTTGACGCCCCACTTGAGCGGCGCCGAGAAGCTGTCAAAGGAAATCTCCTCGTAACCACACTTTTTTTGGTAAAACTGCTTCTGGGTGCCAAACTTGCCACACCCGAGTGCTTGAGCAAAATCGGAAGCGGTGATCATGGTGTTGCGCGCCTCGTACCATTCCGGTGTGCGTTGGACCAAAACCGGGTGCTCGAGCAGGCGCACCAGCTGCTCGCGGTAGTCTTTCAACTTGCCCAGGCGATGCTCGACGTAGTCTTTACCCAAGCTCTTGTTGAAGACGAGGGCAGCGGCTTCGTGCATGGAAGCCACAATGTTGCCACCAGTTTGCGTGGTGGCCTTGACAAAGGCCCTGTCCAACAGAGCGTCGATATACACAACTTCGGAACTCATCTTCTAATGAAAAAGTGATACCAATCTTTAAGCAAGTTTACAGGAAAGATGCTGCAACTGTGTGTTGAAGGCCAAGAGCACCTGGTCTTTGCCGGATGTGATGAAGTCGGGCGAGGCGCCGGGGCGGGCTGTGTTACGGCCGCGGCGGTGATCTGGGCGAACGACTACACGCCAGCTTGCGAAGCGGATGCCAAGCTCTTTGCTGGGATTCGCGACAGCAAGAAGCTGTCTGCCAAACAACGCGCGAGGTTGTCCGAGTTCATCAAAGCCAATGCTGTGGCGTACGCTGTTTGTGACATACCCAGCACCGTTATCGACAACATCAACATCCTGCAGGCGACCTACAAAGCTCTGCATGGGGCGTTGGATGGCCTCGGCGTACAGTTTGACCGCGTGCTCGTGGATGGCGACAAGTTCAAGACATACATCTCGCCGACGACCGGGGAGTTTGTGCCCCACACGTGCGTGGTCGCTGGAGACAACAAGTTTGTGAGCATAGCGTCGGCGTCCATCTTGGCCAAGCAACACCGGGATACGCTCATGGAGGCACTGGCACTGGATTACCCCGCTTACAAATGGGAAAAAAACAAGGGGTACTTGACGGCTGAGCACATCGGTGCTATCAGGGAGCACGGCTTGTGCCCGCTGCACCGGCGGACGTTTGCCAGCAAATTTGTGGGGTGAGGGGCGTGGGGAGGTGCAAGATTCACTGGGGGTTTGCCACTTTTATTTTTCTGTGATGACATTTGAGACAATGACGACACTCGTGCTGTTCCCAAACCACATGTTTGAAGACGTGTCCACGTTGAAAAAATACGACACCGTCTTTTTGGTAGAGGAGGCGCTGCACTTTAATGACCCAGCACGTCGCCCATTCCTTTTCAACAAAGTCAAATTGGCGTATCTCCGCGCGTGCATGCAATACTACAAAACGCTGCTCACACGTGCTGGGATCAAGGTCAGGTACATTCCCTACAGTGAAGCTGGCGACGCCGCTCTCTCAAAAGTGCTTGGGAAAAGGGTGTGTCATTGCTATGACCCCCACGATCGCCTCGTGCTGAACAAATACAACGCACTTGGCATCCACTTGGAGATCCTTCCAGACTCTCCCTTGTTCATCGCCACGGATCAAGAGTTGGCAGAGTACCACGGCACCTTGAAGAATAAGAACCGCAACACCAATGCACACTTTTATGCCTACTTCAAGCGAAAGTGGGGCACGCTGGAAAATGTCCCGAGCATGGACAAGGACAACCGGCGACCCGTGAAAGACGCTCCACCCGCGCCGGCAAGCGAGACGTGGGACAACGAGCACTACCGCGAGGCCATCGCCTACGTAGAAAGGCTCTTCCCCGACAACCCAGGAAAGGCCGAGAGCGTTCGCGCATATCCCTGTACCCATGCCTTGGCCCGCAAGCAACTGGCGGAGTTCATCCAAAAGAAGTTTGAGTTCTTTGGCCCGTATCAAGACGCCATCGCGAAAGACGAGGTGTATATGTTCCACTCTGGCATCAGCGCGGCGCTCAACGTCGGGTTGTTGCCGCCCGGGGAGGTTTTGAAACTGGTCTTGCAACAGCGCGGCAAGGTGCCTTTGAACAGCTTGGAGGGATTTGTGCGCCAAATCGTGGGATGGCGCGAGCGATGCAGGTACATGTACGCCTTCCATTACGACGCTCTCTTGAATGCAAATCACTTTGGCAATACACGATCACTGCGTTGGGACATGTGGAGGACTGGAAAGACAGGCGTGCCCTTGCTGGACAACGAAATAGCCAAAGCGCGAGACACAGGGTATGCCCATCATATCATCCGGCTGATGGTGTTTTTGAACGCCATGGTGTTGTGCAGGGTGCGCATGGCAGACGTTGTACGCTGGTTCATGGAGATCTGCGCCATAGATGCGTGGGATTGGGTCATGTTGACCAACATTGCGAGCATGGGTTTCTACTCGGACGCCTTCATGACCAAGCCGTATGTCAGCACCAGCAACTACCTGTTGAAGATGAGCGACTACACCAAGGGCGAGTGGTGCAAGGAGTGGGACGCGCTCTTTTATGCCTTCTTGGCAGAAAACAAGTCCAAACTCAAGGGCGGGGCTGCGGTGTACCTGCGGAATCTCGCAGCGTTTGAGAAGAAAGACTCGGCGGACCGCCGCCGCGTGCTTGCACTGGCGGACAGTGTAATCAGCCGTCTTACTACTAAATGACGTTGCTAGACACTCCAAAGCGCGCGATGACTCTGGCCGTCTCCACAGAATTTGACAGAGTCACTTTGACAAACTCGAGCTCGTCTTTGTCATTGATGCGCATGGCGTAACTGATCTTGCGGGAGCCGCCGGTGTCTTTGTAGTGCGCCAGGCGCAGGTGCCCGCCCCTGAGCTCCCAAAAAGATTCCGTAGTCACCTTGGCTGCGCCGCCGAGGTCGGCAGTTCCATTGCTGCTGTGGTTCCACGTTACACTCTTGATGTGCCTGGCGTCTGTGGAAGTCAACCCAACGGTGGGCACGCCCCAAACCCTGAGACCAGCGCCCGTGTTAGCGACGCCGTCGATGCCGGTGGCATTGGATGAGAACAAGAGGTTGTTGCCAGTGAGCAAGACGTTTCCTGTAATATTGGCGCCAGAGGTGTTGACTGTGAGGACGTTCACGCCACCTACATTGAGGTTGTGTACGCCACTGGTGTCGTAGGTCACATTTCCGCCACCAGAGTCACCAATGTCCAACCCACTGCGGCCAAACACCTTGACGCGTTGTTGGGTCTTGTGAAAGGACAGATAGCTAGCATTGGAGGTGGCATCGTACCCGCCCAGGTATATAGAGTTGTTGGATTCGTATATTTCTAGGGACCTGGTGTCATTGATAGCAATGGACACGCCTCCAGAAGAGGCAATCTCCATAGCACTCAGGTCCTTGGCATAGAGCCTGGGCGTGTAGATGGGGCCAAATATGTCTACAATTTGGGGGCTCGGGTAGTCGATGGCGTTGGCACCAGTGTTAATTTTTATGTACTCTCCACCGCTCACGTACTGGAGAAAGTTGGAATAGGTTGCCATTTGATTTGAGTGCACAATATTTTGCCCTGAGTCTCACCTGCGCTAGAGGTTTTGAGGTTGTTTTTAGTTTCAAAAGTCCCAGGGACTTTGCGGAGCAAGGATTCCTGGGGAAAAGTTTTCATTGTTTGGAAAGTTTTGGAGGACTTTGGAAATTTCGATAAACTCTTGGGGTTACGTAGGACGCCTTCGACTTCTTACGTACTTTCTAGTTTTCTGAAACTAAATGGAAGACTTTGATTTCAAAAGTCCCCGGGACTTTGCGAAGCAAAGATTCCTGGGGAAAAGTTTTCATTATTTTGGAAAGTTTGGAGGACTTTGGAAATTTCGATAAACTCTTGGGGTTACGTAGGACGCCTTCGATTTCCAACGTACTTTCTAGTTTTCTGAAACTAAATGAAAGACTTTGATTTCAAAAGTCCCTGGGACTTTGCGAAGCAAAGATTCCTGGGGAAAAGTTTTCATTGTTTTGGAAAGTTTTGGAGGACTTTGGAAATTTCGATAAACTCCTGGGGTTACGTAGGACGCCTTCGACTTCTTACGTACTTTCTAGTTTTCAGAAACTAAATGGAAGACTTTGATTTCAAAAGTCCCTGGGACTTTGCGAAGCAAAGATTCCTGGGGAAAAGTTTTCATTGTTTTGGAAAGTTTTGGAGGACTTTGGAAATTTCGATAAACTCTTGGAGTTACGTAGGACGCCTTCGACTTCTAACGTACTTTCTAGTTTTCAGAAACTAAATGGAAGACTTTGATTTCAAAACCCCTCATGGGTTTGGCAGCCAAGGATTCTCAGAAAAAGAACTGTAACTAAATTCTCAAGAAGCTACAGCGACTCTAAAGAACGTGGCAGCAGGCTGGCCGCTGTCTATATTGACACTGAAAGTCTGCGTAGACAACCAGTTTACATTTGAAGCCGTAGACGTCGCTGTCTTGCTTACACCCGTGGAGTCCCAAGCAGTGATGCTGGCCTTTGCAACCGTGTCTGATGCCCGGGCCATAACCAACCTCAACGTGCCGCTCAAGTTGCTCGACACCAAGCTCGTGAATGTTAATGACGCCAAGCTCTGGTTATATAAAGAAACAGACAACGTTGCAGAGTCATTTGAATTCAAGCTGAAGCCCGCGTCCACATCAAAGGCCTGGATCTGAGCTGGCACGACATGGTTGAACAGCCTGTTCACGCTGTATGCAGGTCCAAAAGAGGTATGCACGATGCGCATGACCGGCTCAGCAACAGCGCGCAAGCCGCCAAAGCAGATGCCGCCGCGTACGTGGAGTTGGCCATCCACCACCATGTTCGACTTGGCATGCAGCGTGTCATCAAAGGCGATGCCTACTCCAGCAAGCACTGCGTTGCTGTCTGCACACGTCGTGTTGCTGTCAAAGAACGCCCCAACTTGGGTAATCTTGTCTAGGTAGTAGTCTAAATTGCAGTTGTGGATGTACACACTATTACAAAACGTGACGTCTCCCTCAAACACATGTTGTGGTTCGAACAGCCCACCATAACAAATGCCGCCCATCACCAGCAACTGCCCATCTATGATCACATTGGACAACGCACGGACCGTCTCGGGTAACACAGTGCCTACGCCTTGGTACATTGTGTTACTGTCTGCACAGGTGCCGACAACATGATGGATTGACGTGCCCTGCAGCAGACCCAACACATCAAAAGTCTGGGTGGCTGTTTGGATGATAAATGAGTCTGCATTGAATTGGACGCCATAATTGTTGCTGTTTGTCAAGTTTGAGCCAATGAATCTGTCTTGAATGTTGATCAAGTTGTTCTTATTGTTGCAAAATGTCCCAGCGTGGTTGGTCTTGAGGATTGCGCAATGTGTACCCGTGTTAACAATGCTGCGGCCAATAACAATGGTATCTGTATTGGAATTGTACACGTTCGCGCCGACAGTGATACTCCCGCTGCCTACGGATACGTTGTTGTAACCCACTGCCAAGAGTCCGTTGCCATCGGCTCGAGAGTAGGCACCAATGCTGACGCTCTGGTTTGCTTGCGCCGTTGCATTACTGAAGCCCAAAAGCACGTTGGCTGCTCCAGCCAAGTTGTTCGCCGCAGCGCGATTCCCAATCACCACATTGCTGCTGGCCGCTGCGCTGTTTTGTGCGGCGAGGTTTCCAATGATAACGTTTTCCCAATTTGGGCCGTTCAGAGCACCCGCGCGGACGCCCATCACCACATTGCCCACCATGCGCGTGGAGCTGAGCGCCGCCTCGTAGCCAACGACGGTGTTGGAATACGTGGGTGTGCCACTCTGTGCTTGGTAACCAACGAGCGTGGAGGCAAAAATACGGGTGATCAGATCGACGGTGGAACCGCTGCTGAAGCTTTCATTGAGCAGTCCATTCATGGAGCTCGTAGCCGAGGTTGTGACATAGCTAAAAGACATCTGCTGCTCTCACTACCATTACGCCTTACATTTTTTGTGTTACCAAGTCAACGACGGTGTGGGTTTCATTTATTTTTCTGAATGTCAAATAAGCAGAATGAAGACCAACGCCTACATGTTCTTGTCGCTGCTGGTGGTCGCAGCGTCAGTGGTGTACTTGTGGCGCATTATCAACAGAGGCAACCTCGAGGCATTCGCCGACGAGGCTTACTGCGTGATCAAAACCAAAGACGTTGGAGACATCCAAGTTGGCGAAAAAAACATGAATGGCTACACAGTTCCAGGGAACCGCGCGGTTTGCAGCTTTGACATGCAGGGCGGGAGCCTTCTAAACTGTGCCGCGACCAACCAGGTCCTCTATGATCCTGCCGTTGTCGTGGATGTCAAGCCACATTCGGGCGCCTCCGCATCCTCGGACCCGAGCGTGGCAAGATGCAACATCGTGTTTAGGGAAGACATCACGGCGGAGGCCCTGGAAAGTTACATGCAAAAAATCAAACCGTTTTTGGCAGCCAGCGGCGAGTCTACCGCCCCCCTGTTGTCCTTTACCACCGAAGCACCACAAGTCACGATGATGCCAGCGCCCACGCTGCCTCCTCTCGTGATGCCTACACCGGTGCCTATTTACACAGAAACCACCACACCGCCCCCTGTTGAGGCTTCATTGACGACGCCACCACCACCGGGCGACGCTACAATGACAACACCACCACCTGGCGACGCTTCAATGACGACACTGCCACCAGGAGACAATCTGGCTACTCTCGCACCGGGGGCGTATCCGGCTACCTTCGCCCCAGGGACTTTAGCACCCACCACCGGCAACACGTCGGGAACCTTTTCTACGCTGGCTCCGGGCACTCTCAGGCCATTCCAACCAACAACGCCAACACCGTTAAGATCCACATCCACCGCCGCGCCAATGAATTCCCAATTGACACCAACGCTGGCCCGCATCATTGATACACCCAGGCCAAACACGCCCGCGCCACTTATCAGCGACCTCTTTCCCACCACAAACACCACCACCACCGCGGTGCCCAAGAGCAGCATTTCAACGTCCACACCTCCTCCTTCGTTGACGAGCCAGCTGGCCACCCGAGCCCCAATTTTGTCGTTGCCCCTGGGAGCTGGCAATGCAGGTAGCAGCGGTGGGTTCAGTCTCGGCGGCGGGAACCCCTACAACTCGGCGCTCAACTTGCACATTGTAAATAATGCCAAGTCTGGCGACGATCGAGAAGAAAAGAAGGCCCCATCTGGTGGAGGTGGCGGTGGCACCGGAGGTGGAATGCTAGGCGGTGGTGGCATCAACCTGTCCTTCGGTGGCGGGATGGGGACGCCGCCCTCAACAAACAGCGGAGGGAATGCCGACAATACCGACACATCGAGCTTCGGAATGGACGCTGGCATGTGGGGAGCGCCGTGGAATACCATGAATTGGAACAATGGTTGGAACAATGGCTGGAACAACAATGGTGGTGGGTGTGGCGGTGGATGCGGCGGAGGAGGGTGCTGCAGTAGCAGCAGTAGCAGCAGTAGCAGCAGTAGTAGCAGCAGTAGTAGCAGCGACAGCGACAGCGACAGCGACAGCGACAGTGACAGCGACAACGGTGATGTAGAGTACGATTGGAATGGTATGGACATGCCGCCAGTTGTGCTCATCGACGACAACACCTACACATGGGGTGACATTGTTCCCAACGTCAACACTGCCGGAGCATACATGCCTGGAATGGCACCCATGGCACCGGCGGCGCGAGTGCCAGTCGGTGTAACTGTGCCGGCCCCAGCCGCCGCTGCACCCGCGCCAGCGGCCGTTGCACCCGCGCCGTCCGCGGTGGCTGTACCCAAGAACGGCCCTGCTCCAGTAGACTCTAAACCAGCGGCAGACAATCCCACGCCGATTGGGGCTACGATTTCACTAGAATCACCTTTGAAAATAGATGAAACATTTTGGACGTATGGTATATCGCCGGAGGGAAAAATCACTTTGAATGGCCAAGTTTGCAGGCTGAGAGGCATCAACTGGGCGGGTTTTGAAAACAAAGAAATGGTCCCTCAGCCGCTTTGGCTATTTGGGATTGATCAAATGTTCAAGATTTTGCATACCCATAAAATCAATGCCATCCGTATTCCAGTGAGCCTAGAATTTATGGAGAACTTCAATCGTGAGGATGTGACTATTGGTGGAAGTGGAAAACCTGGTGGTAAATGCCCCATGTTGGCAAGGCAAACTGACTTCAGTAACCCAGATGACATCGCGCGATTCGATCTCAAAAATCCAGCCATCTTCTTTGACGCATTCCTCAAGAATGCCTACACACACAACATGCTTGTCATGATTGTGCTGCACACTCACTTAGGCTTGGGTCAACCTTATGAAGCTTTCAATGGTGAATGCAAGGCCACCAAGGGCGTCGCGCACACCAACACCACGGACTATTTTGGCAAGATACCAATGGAGCAAGCCGTAGAGGGATTGCGAGGTGAAAAAGTGACGTATACTACTGAGCAAGTGGCCAAGATATGGGGCGAGTTTGCCAAGTTTTTGACTGCATATCCTCACGTGTTTGCAGCCGATATTAAGAACGAGCCCCATCGTTACAGCGACGATTGGACGTCTTTAGTTGCCGACTATGAGACGTGTGCTACACAGATTTTGGCAAACAACAACAGGATTTTTGTTGCGGTGGAAGGCATATCCGCCTTGAAGCCCGACGGATCCCGCGAGGGATGGGGAGGGGGTATGGAGAAAGAGCTGTTTGCAAAGAAGGATTTCGATGCCACAAAAGTTCCTGTAAATCGCTTGATATTTGCCCCTCACAAGTACTCAGCAAAGGTCTACAGAAAAGGACCAGAAGATAATTCGACGAAAGCGCAATGGGAGACCAACTTTGGGTGGCTCAAGGATCAAGGCAAGTGTGTCATGATCGGGGAATGGGGCAAAGCCAAAGACGATCCTAGTGACTGGCCTACACAATTCGCAGCTTACATCAAAGACAAGGACATGGATTCCTTTCTCTGGGCATTCCAAAATACAAGCGCAGACACTGTAAATCTGTTGGGTGTGTCAAACACATACGATGGCAAGCAACCGCCAATAGAACCCCAAATCAATTCGGACGTAGTAGCGTTGTTGGAGGGTTCTGTTCCTGAGCCAGCCTTACCCACATTCCCGGCTCAAACCTGATTGAAGAGCGTGGGGTGGTTGTTGAAAATATGCGCGATGGTGTTGAGCGCAGCGGCGGACTTGGTCTGCACGTGCGTCGCGTACTGGCGCATCTCCTTTTCTGCATTGTCGATGAGCACGGCTTCCGTCATTCTTTTTAAGCCAAAAGGCAAGGCAGCGTTCACACTGACCTCGCCCGAAAAATATGTCTGCTTGGGCTCTCCCTTGCGCTCCAGTTTGAAATTCGCGGAAATGCGAATGAGGTGTGCACCGAAGCACCGCATGCGCACCCGGTTGTCCACCACGCAACAACGGTCGTTGATTTGTTCCATCGTCTGGCTGGCCACCACGGGGACACGGTTTGCTACAAACCGCTTGAATGGGTGACGAATGTTAGAAATGTCGTAGTCGTATTTGAGTTGTCGCTCTCCTGCGGCGTTCCAAGGCTCAACCTCTGTGTTGGGACCATGCATCGCCTTCATGGTGTCGTAAGAAAAGACCAGCCCAGCTGCGTCCGGTATACTTACGTCCCCAAGACAAACATCAACGACCTTAAACTCCCGCATCTGTCAGCTTATTTTTGTTGGTATGTGTGTACGTGTGTCATTTAAGTGGGCTTTGTGCGCTTGCGCGTGGCCGCCGCCTTTGCTTCAACGTGCGCAGTCGCATTCGTCTTGGTCTCATTCCACATCCTGGCGATGAACCGGATGCGATCGTGGTGACTGAGGTACGGTTGTGTCGCCTTGACTTCCGGCAGCCGCTCCTTCACAAATTGCAGAAATGCGTTGGGCTTGCGTGGAGGTTTGCTCTGGTTTGTTCCGTCGGACTCAAACACGCGGGCATGCACCTCGCGGGTGATCTTGACCGCCTTTTGCAGGGACAGTTTGCCCACCGAGCGCATCACACACTCCAAGTCGTCCTCAAACTTGTGTGCAGCATTCTTCACAGAGGTGGCTTCCTTCACGAGCAGCTTGGCCTGCTTGGGGTCGACATCCTTCAGGACCTCCTTGAGTTGCATGACCAACTCGGGATTCATTTTGCGTCGTGCGTTGCCGTGTCGTGCGTTGTGCCTTGTGTTGCCGTGTGTGTGTGACTGTACTGAATGCCGCCGTCAATTTTTTCCTCGTTTGAGTCACACGCTACAAAAAAAATCAGCAAACCATCTCGGCCTTCAACGCCGGGTGGCACTGGTAGCCGATGAGCTCAACGTCTTCGTATTGGTAGTCTTCGATATTCTCCCTCGCCGCACAGATCTTGAGCTTGGGAAACGGGTATGGCTCCCGCTCGATCTGTTGGCGGGCGACGTCGTAGTGCGACTCATAAAGATGGTAGTCCCCCAAGGACAATGTGAGCGTGTCGGCGTAGTACCTTTCAGCGCCAACGACAGCATTCAGGTGATGGCACAAGATCTCCAACAGCAGCGCGGAACTGGCGATGTTGAAAGGCAGACCACACACAGTGTCGACCGAGCGTTGGTACATGTGCTCGGACACGTAGTATTTGTCGCCCCGCTGCGATACATAAAACTGCACGACGATCGAGTGGCACGGGTACAAACAGCCCTCGTGTGCCTGCGCAGGATTGAACACGGTCATCAAGATGCGTCGCGAATGGGGGGCGGTCAGAATGGTGTCGATCACGTATTGCAGTTGATCGTAGCCGCGTCCGCTGTAATTAGAGTCACACCCCTGATACTCTGCTCCAAAGTGGCGCAAGTTGAAGCCGTACATGGGACCCATGTCGCCTTCACGGTACTTTTCCAGCCCCACGCTGTCCAAGAAGGCCCGCGAGGTGTTGCCCGCCCATATCCTCACCCCCTTGTCCTCCAACTTTTTCGTGTCTGTGTCACCTCGCAAGAAAAACATGAGCTCCTCAAACACCCCGCGGAAAAACATCTTTTTGCTCGTGAGCAGGGGGAATCCCTCGGCCAAGTCAAACCTGAGTTGCGCGGAAAACAGGGACCGCGTGACGCTGTTCCTCGTCTGTCGCTCTTCCCCCTCTTCCAACAGCTTCCTCAACAGCTCCAGGTACTGCTGCTCCATGCCCAAGTAAGCTGGTGCATGTTTAAATAAGTCCGGGTCCGCATTGTGGCAACTAATTCGCACGTTACATTAAACACCCCAAACCCCAATGGCGTTGCTGGAAGTTACCTTGCTGAGCGGATGCCTCTTCGTGGCGGCCGTGGTCATCTACACGTTTTCTACCATGGTGCTCAAACGGACGGAGAATGTAGACATTGAAGACGAAGTCGACTTGACAAAAGACGATTACAAGCGGTACGTCTACATCAACTTTGCAGCGTTCCTGTGTTTGGCCGCGTTGAGCGTGGCAGCAGCGTGGTTGATTTGGAAGTCCCTGCGCCGGATTTCAGATGAGGTCAAGTTCCTGGCGTCGCTCAGGCTGTTCATGGAGGCCGCATTCCACGGCGCCGCCTGGGCATTTCCAGTCGCCTTTGCCTCGACCCTGAGCCTGCTCTTCCTAGCAGGCGTGCTCTTGGCGGAGAGCTCGGACCGCACGCAGCTCGCCATGGATGGCAGTCTCAAGCTGACCATGTTTAGAAAGGTCACCCCAGCAGGGGAACTTGGCTTGAACACCGACGATGCCGAGGACACCGAAGAGGTCGTCGTCCAGACCTACGCCTTCAATCTCCTGCAGAATCTGAACCTGATGACGTTGGTGTTGATGACGCTGCTCCCCTGGCTAACAGCGTGGGCGACGACCCCGCAAACACAATGACCTGCACACCCAGCAACGTGCCCATCAATATGCGCATGGTGTTGAGACGCGCGCTTTCATACTGCATGCTGTCCTGCGTGACCACAAACAGGGCAAACACGACCGCCACCACAGCATGGCCCGCCAAGATGCGCCAGGCATAGCTCGAGGAAGACCAAATGTATCGCGTGAGTAGCCGGTGGACGTCCTTGGCGCTCAAGTCCGATCCATCCTTGAGAACCAGGTCGACCAACAGGTACTTTGAGGCCAGCAACACCGCAAAGACCACGTAAAGCACCACTAGCCCCCACATTTGCAACTTGAGCACGGTGCGAAGGAAGAACCACACGTGGCTGGCGTAAGAGGCGTCTTCCTCTAGCTTGGGGTAGGCCTCCAACCATTCTGTGGGGTCATGGATGGCATCCAACGTTATGTACACAAGCGCCACGTTGTAGGCTGCAAAGCTCGTGATCGTTTGCACGGTGGCGTCTTTCAGCTCCATTACATTTTCCGCCTATTTTTTCACCCAGCGCCTTTCGTAAGCTGCGGGGCCACCGCCGGCGCTCAAGCACAGGCTCTCTAGATGGGTGCGGACATCCGCGAGGAACCGCACCGTTTCCTCATTTTTCGCTGGCGCAAAGTTTTTGAGCGTCTTTGCATAAATCTGCAACGTCGTCAGTTCAAGGGAATCGGGGAGCGTCATGTACGGATGTCTTCCAAAGCAGTTAAATCAAGTGCGGAGCGGTGCGGTGTGGGGATGTAAATTGTCTTAGCACCATACAGATGGCCGCTACTGTTTTGCAACCTTGCGAAGCGGACTTGCTCAGCCGCCTCCGGCTGAAGAAACCCACGGCGTTGGCTACCAAACACATTTGGAATATTTACAATGACGAGGAGACCTTTCTGGTACAATCCCCCTGGTTGACTATACCCTACAGCGTAATCTTTAATGACGACCTTTCCCACTTTCAATTCGATTGCTGTAATGAAGACTTTGTCAACACTGTAAATGCCCTGCAAGAGCACATCGTCGCGCGCATCCGACGCTCCGGCGTAGACCTAGGCGACAAACACTTTGTCAACCTAGTCAAGCCGCGGGTGGTGTCCAAGGTGTTGCGTGTGCGGGGCCAGGCTGCCGACGTGCAGTTCTACGACCAAGTTGGGAGCAGGCTAGAGGAGGGCGCCCGGTGTTTGTCTCGTCACAAGCGCACGCGGATCATCTTTTGGTTGCGTTGGTTTTGGTGCTCCGACAAGTATTATGGCATCGAGCTTCAGCCCCTACAGATCAAGGTAGAGCAACCCCCGGCCCAGTCGCTGTTTCAAGAGGAACATGACTTTGGGGTGTACCATCGGATGCTCAAGGTCAAGGTCCCTATGGAGGCCGTGCTCAACAAGATGAGGCTCGATGGGTGCGGCGAGTCAGAGATCAAGGCGTTTCTAGGGGCCGCAACACCCAAATCACCTGCACCGCAGGGGCAGGGGCCACCGCCGCCACCGCGTCCGGTCCCTGGAGGACCACCTCCACCTCCACCTCCACCTCCGCCTCCCCCGCCGCCTCCGCCGCACCTCCACTACGCTGCGGCGCTCCCACGCCCGCCACCCGCCGCGCCACCAGCTCTAGCATTTCTAAAACAAATCAAGAATGGCGAGTTCAAACTCAAGCCCAAAGGTGCTGCGCCCCCACCTACTGCCGCATTGAAGTTCGTCGACACCTCGCGCAAGGTCCCCAGCCTGCGAGACATCCTGGACGCCAAAAGCCGGCTGAAAAGCCGCAACAATCTCTCCGCGTAGACAAACAAATGCGCAATTTGGTCATCAGTCACAACTCCCTGGGCCTATTTACAATCCACGTCGTCGTCGGGGTGGGAAGCGCATCTGAGGCCAAGGGACAGCGAGGATCGACGCACCTCTTGGAGCACATGCTGTTCAAGAGCAAGAAAGACTTGCCCGTGGAGGACCTGCTCCTCGATCTCAATGGCTTGGGGGGTACCTTCAACGCGGCGACGAGCAAAGATTGGACCATGTTTTACATCAAGACTGTGGAGGACAAGTGGGAGCGCAGCGTCGAGCTGTTGCACAAGATCGCACTCGAGCCCTACTTTGTAGAAAAGGAGCTGCGCAAGGAGCGCCGCGTGGTGGTGGAGGAGCTGCTGCAAGGCAAGGACAACATGGCGGAAGTGGTGCCGGATGCCGCCTACAAGGCCTTTCTCAAAAAAGACAATGCATACCGCTACGCTGTCATCGGCAAGATGCGCGACATCGTGAAAACGACCCCTGCACAGCTGCAGGCATACTACGACCTCCACTTTAGCTCGCCGGAGCGCATCCTGGTGTGCGTGAACTGTCCTGCCAAACTCCGCGCGCAGGTCAAATCCAAGGTCACCAGCGTTTTTGCGGCCCAATTGGGCGCCTTTGATCTGCGACTGCCTGCGTGGACCGGTGTGAAAAACGAGTTGATCGTCAAGATCGTAGGGGACGACACTCTGTCCCAGAATGCGACGTGCGTCATGTTTGAAAGCTTTGCCTTTGCCGACCCACGCAACACTGAGCTAGAGTACATCTGGGACGTCTTGGTGGGGAATTTGAATTCGCTGTTGATGATGGAAATCCGGGAAAAGCGGGGGTACGTTTACTCTGTTTCCTCTTTTGTGGATGCCTACAAGGACGGCGGCGTGACGGGCGTGTACTTCACTTCATCTCACGAAGATCTCGGCGAGATCATTGGGTACTTGATGAAGGCGCTGCGCAAGCTCGCCGAGGAAGGCTTGACCGGCGGCGTGCTCAAGTACACGCGCGCGAGCTATGCAAACCGGTTGAAGTACAAGCTCACCGATTTCACCTTTAAGAACGAGCGCGCCATGTGGCGGCACTATTACAATGTTGACACGAATGACGAGGCCATCTTGAAAAGAGTCGCCAAGATCAGCAATGCCGACCTCAAAGCCGTGGCATCCGCCGTGTTCCATGCACACAAGATGGCCGTGGTGTCCCACGGCAAGTACCACAGCCCACGGGAGACAGAAGAAAAGACGAGGGCAGCAATTTTGCGATTTGCCTCGAGGGAGCCGTCAAAAATTTGACGAACATAGGAAAAACAATGGTCACAACGTCAAACAAACAAAGAGCCATAGGACGCAGCAAAGCAAGAAAATGGCCAACGACACCCGGTTCAAGCTGTCCAGCGGTGACATCTTTGTCATAACCTTTTCGCTGTTGTTCCTGATCGTGTGGCTGTGCACCGGCGAGACCATTGACAAGAGGACGCTGAGAAAGCTGGTGGGTTACCGCACGTGCCGGTTCTATTGATTAAAGGAAAGCGCCAAACTAAAAAACACCATTTTATTATTCTGGCAAGGCATGGGGATCTTCTTGGCAGCAACATCTTCCGTGTTTGCATTTGTGGCGCGCCGTGCTTGGAGACTGGGCCTGCCCGGGATGTTTGGGCTGGCGACGGCTTTGCTCGTGAGCAGTATAGGATGGCACGGCACCAAGCACCCGTGGCTTGAGGTGCCCGACAAGACCTTGGCACACTTGTGTTGCGTCTATCCTACCGTGCGGTCCTTGTTGAGCATACCTGCGGGCAAGTATGACATCCTCAAGTCTTCGCTGCACCTCGGCTCGGTGATCTACAACTATGCCATTTTTTACTGCCTAAATGGAGGAGACAGTGACGCACTCCACGCCACCATCCACATCGTCGGCGCAGCTGGTGCCATGTGTTACCTCGATACGATCAAGTGAAACATCGACGTCGAGCACTAGCGTGCTGCCCTCTGCCGCCGTGAGCGTGAGGATGTGATTCGCCACCGCGTCCTCTATGTGATGCGCCACCGCGGTACGCAACGGCCGCAACCCTTCTTGCGGGGTGTAGGCGTCTTCAAGTATGACTCGCATCAAGGATTCCCTCACGACGACCCGCAGTCCCCAATTCTCCAGCGCGCGCTCTGTCACCTCTTCGACGAATCTAGCAACGACACCTTGCACGTGTTCGCGAGACAAGGCGTCAAAGTGGACGATTTCGTCAAAACGGTTGATCATTTCTGGGCGGAACAGTGCTCGCACGTCTCGAGCACTCGTGGTGACCACGACGAGGGCATTTGCAAAGCTGGCAACGCGGCCGCGGTTGTCTGTCAACCGGCCGTCCTCGGCGATTTGTAACAAAGCGTTGAGCACGCTGGGATGGGCCTTCTCAATGTTGTCAAATGTCACCACACAGTATGGCGTACGCCTGACAAAGTTGGTGAGCTCGCCGCCTTCTTCGAAGCCGAGGTAGCCAGGGGGTGCGCCGACCAATTTGGAGACGCTGCTGCTTTCTGAATACTCTGACATGTCAAGAGTGAAGACTGCCAGGTCGGGGTGGGCGTCGCCCAGACTGTTAATCAGGTGCGTCTTGCCAACTCCTGGTGGCCCCGTGAACAGTAGGGTCGCCATGGGACGGTTGGCCGCCGGAGGCAAGCCGCACCTGGCGCGCAACAAGGCCGACACCACCTTTTCTACTGCGTGATCCTGACCAACGACGCGCTCGAGCAGCGCGGGCTTCAGACTCAGCAGCCGCTCCCTCTCATTCAACATGGAAATGGGAATGCCAGTCCAAGCCTGCACGACCTGCTCGATCTGGGGTGTGTCCACCACTACAAAGGACCCCACAGCGCCGCCGGCACCACGAGCCTTTGAGCCCGCCTCATCGAGAATGTCGATGGCCTTGTCTGGGAACGTGCGGTTGGGGATGTAGCGGCTGGCCATTGCGACAATGGCGGTGATGGCATCTTCTGTGTAGCGACACCTGTGGAAGGCTTCGTACGCCGTTTTGACACCCTGCAAGATTGCCAGCGTATCTGCCGGCCCGGGTTCATCCACAAACACGGGTTGAAAGCGCCGGGCGAGCGCCTTGTCTGTCTCAAAGTACTTTCTGTACTCGTCCACTGTCGTTGCTGCAATGCACTGCAGGCCGCCGTCGTGACGGGCCAACGCCGGCTTGAGCATGTTGGCAAAATTGAGATTGGTGACTTGATTGCCACCCGCGCCTGCAACGAGCATGTGAGCCTCGTCGATCATCAGGATCACATTGCCGTCCTCTTTGATCTCGTGGAGGAGGTCCGTCATCTTTTTTTCTAGCTCGCCGCGCTCCTTGGTGCCAGCGACGAGTCTGGCGATGTCGAGCTGCATGATGCGCTTGTCTAGGAGAAACTCTGGTACCTCGCCGCGCGCAATGGCGACGGCCACTCCCTCTGCAATGGCAGTCTTCCCTACTCCGGGATCGCCCAGCAAAATGGGGTTGTTCTTGGTCCGGCGCGCTAGGATTTGGATAAGGCGTTGGACCTCTTTGTCTCGACCAAAGACGGTGTCGATGCGCCCAGTGTGCGCGGCTTCACAAAGGTCGGTGCACAAGGCCTTTAGGGTGTCGTCCTTCTTGTCAGATTGCCTCCCATGGCGCTCCCTAGGCGATTCTGGCCGCGCTAGCTCGTGTTTGATGGTCGCCATCAGGGACCGTACGTCGACGTCCATCCTCTTTAGCAATTTGTGGCCCTTTGTGATGGGATTGATCAAGATGCCCAAGAAGATGTGCTCAGGCGTGACGAACTCGTGTTTGTCTAGGGATTCAAAGACCCGGCGCACCTCGGGGGCAAAGGGGATCTCGGTTGGCTGATGTGTTGGGTGTGTGATGCTCGTGATGCCGTGCAGCGAGTACAGCATGGCCCGGACGCGCGCAGGCGACAAGCCAGAGCGTTCGCACTCTTCCAAGATGGCGATTACAATGTGCTCGGTGGTGACCTCGGGTGCCATCATTTTCCACGCCTCCTTTTGAGAGATCAGGGTCACCTTGATCGCGCGCTCTGTGAACTTTTCAAACACTGCACGGATGGGTTGTTGCAGCTTCCTTTTAGGCACCCTAGGCCGCGTTTTCGATACTAACAGTGGCTTGTTGTGTAAGGAGAGCATGTTGATCCTCTCAGTTGTCTTCTTCTTATTAGATTTTGAATTTATTTCAGGTTCAGGTTCCCGGGACTTTGCGGAACAAAGATCCCCAGGGACTTTTGAAATCAAAGTCTTCCATTTAGTTTCTGAAAATTAGAAAGTCCGTAAAGAGTCGTAGACTTTCTTCGGAGTCCCCCAAGTCAATCGGTATTTCAAAACTCCTCCAAAACTTTCCAAAACAAGGAAAACTTTTCCCAGGATTCTTTGCTCCGCAAAGTCCTTGGTCCCCAACCCCCAGGGACTTTTGAAATCAAAGTCTTCCATTTAGTTTCAGAAAGTTGGAGAGTACGTAAAGAGTCGTAGACTCTCTTCGAAGTTCCAGAA